>LNFM01000137.1_pt1 | contig 177809 bp, 184 predicted proteins | sample 596031 | NCBI WGS metagenome assembly LNFM01 (sample SAMN04254537, study PRJNA301005) | activated carbon metagenome | isolation source: dual media filters at the Ann Arbor, Michigan drinking water treatment plant | place: USA: Ann Arbor | reverse complement strand
CCACGTCATCATGGCGACGCAACGCCCCTCGGTCGACGTCATCACCGGCACGATCAAGGCCAACTTCCCGACCCGCATCTCCTACCAGGTCACCTCGAAGATCGACAGCCGCACCATCCTCGGCGAACAAGGCGCCGAACAATTGCTCGGCATGGGCGACCTTCTGTTCATGGCCGGCGGCGGCCGCATCCGCCGTCTGCACGGCCCCTTCGTGACCGACGCCGAAGTCGAACGCGTCGTCGCCATGCTGAAAGAGCAAGGCCAGCCGCAATACCGCACCGACGTCACCCAAGAGCCGAACGAAAACGGCGCCGACGACAATCCGGAATTGTTCGACGGCGAAGGCGGCGACGGCGACGGCCTGTTCGAACGCGCCGTCGAAATCGTCCGCCGCGACCGCAAAGCGTCCACCAGCTATCTCCAGCGGAGATTACAGATCGGCTACAACCGCGCCGCCACTTTGATCGAGAAGATGGAAAAGGCGGGGATCATCTCGGAAGCGAACGCTGCCGGGAAGCGGGATATTCTGGTTGATGTGGTGGACGAGGATTGATCAGCTGTTCTTGAGTAGCTTGTCGAGCTGCTGCTGAACCGTCCGTCCTATTTTGAAGGGATACTTTCTCCAAAACTTTAGGAATTCATCCTCGGTGGCGAAATCGCCTTTCTCCGAGCGCAGATCGTTGAGTGACAGCACAGCGCCAACATATTCTCGCGCTGTCGATGATCGTTGCCGCGAACCAAAACGCCACATCTGCCCAACGATAAACTCAAGATCATCCACGCGCCACGTTGACTGCGTATTTAGGGTGTAAATTGCGAGCACTTCGATGTGCGCCGCATATTCCTGAAATGGTCTAAAAGTGTTTGGCCAGTGCAACTGCGGATAACGAAAGTACGTATTCCCAGTGCAGAGCGTTATACGACTTTCAGTTTGGGTTTTAGCCTTGTTTCGGCGCGCTGCTTTAAAATCGACGGCAAAGTATTTTCCATCGAGCGAAATTTCCAAATCCGGATAGCCTCGCTCAGTTCCGCGCACGACGGTTGCCTTCGTTTCCGCGCGAAGCGCATCCAGCAAATAATCGATCACCGAGACCTCGAGAACATTCGCGGGCGCGGCCGGCTCCTTGGGAAGCGGCACCAAGCGCTTCGCCTTCTCCAGCGCTGCCCGAATTCGGTTTCGTTCGCGGCGGTCAAAGGCCACTTGTCGTCGCCCTTTGCCGTCAAGACGGCCAGGGGCATGAGTTCATGCGACGCGCACGCTACGCGAAGCCATCCAACTACGCTGTCTGCAGTAGGCTCCATTATTCCCCCTGCGCGCCGATTAGAGGCCTTTTCATCACTCGCCAAGTACGCTTTGTTCCGCTTGCGTTCCAAGCGATTCGCCTCGAGGAAACAGCGTGCCAAGGAAGCGTGTGTCGTCGGCGCCATTGGTTGTAAGGCAAAAGAAGCCAAAGGCGTCAAAGCCGATGTCTGCGATTAGCCTTTACACCGGCATCGGCGGATTGGACTTCGGATTTGAAGCCGCAGGTTTCGAGACGCGTGTCGCAGTCGAGTATGATCCGATCGCATGCTCAACCGTTAGGCGGAATCGACCTGAATGGGCTGTGCTAGAGGGCGACATCCACGGCTTCAGCTCCGAAGAGATTTTGCGACAAGCAAACTTCAAAGTTGGAGAGGCCGACGTCTTGATCGGCGGACCACCCTGCCAGCCGTTTTCGAAATCAGGCTATTGGGCGTCGGGCGATGCTCGGCGGTTAGATGATCCGCGCGCAGACACCCTTATGGCTTATCTCCGAGTGCTCCGCGACACGCAGCCGCGCGCATTCCTCTGAGAAAACGTCCACGGGCTTACATTCAAAGGGAAGTCGGAGGGATTGAATGCTCTGTTGCGCGGAATCGAGGCAATAAACCAGGAAACCGGATCCTCTTATAGCGTGGCTTTGCGAGTGCTCAATGCAGCGGACTTCGGAGCGCCTCAGGCGCGAGAGCGAGCGTTTCTAATCGGATTTCGTGACAGCTCGGACTTCAAGTTTCCAACTCCGACCCATGCTCGCAGTGACCAGGCGTCGCTTCTCGGGCTTCAAGAGTGGCGAACTGCTTGGGACGCACTCGCCGACTTAGAAGACCCCGACCACGAGCACGAACTTCGGATGCGGGGAAAGTGGGCGGAATTGCTTCCCTCCAGGTCAAAATTACCTGTGGCATACGCCACGAGGCGGCGGCATGCCTCTGTTCGGCTGGCGCACCCGCTATTGGTCCTTCTTGTTGAAACTTTCCAAGCGCCTCCCATGGTGGACGATTCAAGCGCAATCCGGCCCGGCGACAGGCCCGTTCCATTGGAAAAATCGAAGACTTTCGGCCCACGAGATGGGGCGCCTGCAATCGTTCCCGGACGACTTGTCTTACAGCTCGCTTCGCATCAGCGATGCGCAGCGACTAATCGGCAACGCGGTCCCGAGCTTACTCGCAGAAACAATCGCTCGAGAAATCGGTGTCGTGCTTGGTCGGAGCGCGGAGACGTCAACAAAGCTCTTGCGAATCGCGTCCGCAGCGCCGCCTCCCGAAGAGCGCACGAAGAAGGTGCCCAAAGCATTCCTGTCTTTGGTCTCCGATCATGAAGACCATCCCGGTGAGCGCCGCGGGAAACGTGCGAGTGTTAGGTGGGCTGCCTAACTCAAAGCTGAGTGGCGCCCCCTATCCCACACCAAACCCCCGCCCCGCGCTTGAAATTCCTGCGCCAACAAAAAATCTATCCCACACCCCCAAGCCCGCGCTTATCCTTGGCTCATCCCACACGCGGGAGGGTTTCGAAGTGCACCGAACCTTTGAGATGTGTGGAGGCGGATCGGCGCGGTGGCGTAGCGATTTTTCGCGAAGCCAGAAAAAGCTGAAGAGCGCAAGCGCAAGCGAAGCGAGCTTCTTCAATCTGCCTTCGGGGAGTGAAACCGAAGGGTCCGGGAGTTTCGGCATGCTCCCGCGCGTAGAACCGGCGAAACGAGCATGGAGCTAAGCCCCAAGGCGCCATCTATCGATGGTGGGTTGCGCCGAAAAGTCCATCGTGACGGAGGCGAGCCAGCTGCGGGCGATCGCAGCGGCGTTCAACAACTCCTCGGTCTCACGCCGGGAAAAACGGTTCGAACGGGGCGCGTCTGACGCGCGGCGCTTGGTCAGCGATGACCGGCGCACCTTATGAGACGACCTCGCGCGTCACGCGCGCCCCGCCTCCCACTTTGGGGGCTAGGGATTGGGGACGAGGGACGAGGGACTAGGGACTGGGTGAAGCGTGCTTGCGATTGCGCAGCACGGCTAAACCCGCACGCCCTAGTCCCTCGTCCCTAATCCCTAGTCCCTCGATGAACCGCACCTGAACCCCATCGCCACACCGCCGCACCCAGAGAACCCTTTTTTCCGCCATGCGTTTGGGCCACATGAGCCCGATGAAAAGACGTTCCATCCTGATGGGCCTTGGCGCCCTGGCGCTGGCGCCGGCCGCTTATGCGCAAACCGCCCCCGTCGTGCTCGCCGGGGCTGATCGCGCCGCCGGCCTTGCCCGCGCCAACCGCACGCTGAACAGCTTCCAGCGCCTGCAAGCGCGTTTCATGCAAGCTTCCCCCGGCGGCGGCCGCGCCAGCGGCACCGTCTATATCCAGCGGCCAGGCCGCATGCGCTTCGAATACGATCCGCCGGCGACGATGCTGGTCGTGTCCGATGGCAGCGTGGTGGCGTTGCGCGACACCGAATTGCGCACCACAGAACGCACGCCGCTGCGCTCCACGCCGCTCAACATTATTCTGGGCGCAACCGTCGATCTCGAACGCAATGCGCGCGTGCTGCGGGTTTCGCAGGCGGGGCCGTGGTTGATGGTGACGTGCAGTGATCGCGGCGGCCAAACCGATGGCCAGATCGTGCTGCAGTTTTTCGGCGACGGCGCAGAGCTGCGCTCGTGGGACGTGATCGATGCCACCGGCGCCCGCACCCGCATCACGCTCTCCGACATTACGCAGCCTGCCAGCTTCAATCGCGCGCTCTTCCGTCTCGAAGACATGCTGGAGAGCGGGCGGCCAGGGCGGCGCTAGGTTGCGCACATTCAAAAACCGCGCGAAGTGGCAAGTGCTTACACCAGCTGGTCCTTGATTTTTTTGGGTCTGTGGCGTACATACAACGCAGCGGTCGCCGCACATCCCCCTGGGTCGCGTCGTCCCCCCCGCTGACAGATCCAGCGCGGCGCCCGCAAAGCCGGACATCCCCTGCCGGCGATATGCGTCCCCTCAAGGCGCTCTGGAGGCCCGGTCGCTGAATGCGATCGGGCCTCTTTCATTTGCGCCCCGGCGCACGGCAGAACCGCCCCATGAAAATCGCCACCTGGAACATCAATTCCGTCCGCCTGCGCATAGAAACCGTGTGCCGCTTCCTGGCCGACGCGAAGCCCGATGTGCTGTGCCTGCAAGAAATCAAATGCCGCGACGGCGAGTTTCCCGCCAAGGCGTTCAAGGCCGCCGGCTACAAACATATCCACGTCGTCGGCCAAAAAGGCTGGCACGGCGTCGCCATCGTCTCGAAGCTAAAGCTCGAACCGGTCGAAGCCCCAAAGATCTGCCCCAAGAGCGAAGCCCGCATCGCCGCCGCCAACATCGAAGGCATCGAGATCCATAGTCTCTATGTGCCCGCCGGCGCTGACGAACCGGAAATGACCAACCCCAAATTCGTCCACAAGCTCGACGTGCTCGACCGCATGAAGCGCCTCTACAAAAAGCGCAAAGGGCTGACGCCCACCGTGCTCGTCGGCGATCTCAACGTGGCGCCAGGCAAGTTCGATGTCTGGAGCCACAAACAATTGCTCAACGTCGTCTCGCACACGCCGGGCGAGACTGATCGGCTGAACGCCGTGCGCGATCTCGGCGGCTTCGTCGATCTGGCGCGCTTGCATCGGCCCGATCCGGAAAAGCTCTTCACCTGGTGGAGCTATCGCAGCCCCGATTGGACCAGGAACAATCGCGGCCGCCGCCTCGATCACATCTGGGCCACCAGCGATGTTGCTGTGACCTCACAAGCCGAAGCCTTCCACATTCACGTTCCCTGCCGCTCCTGGGAGCGCCCGAGCGATCATGTTCCAGTGGTCGCGGGCCTCAAGCTCTGAGCCCTTGGTCGCAAGCGATTTGTCCTGCAGCCGCCAGCCTATAGTATCCTCGCCAGATCATTTGTGGGGACACTGACAATGCGCTTTTCACGACGCGACTTTCTCGCCGCCGGCGCCGCGAGCACGGCTCTGCTCACCGGTTGCGCCACGCCTGCGGGGCCGACCCCCACCCCCACCGCTGGAGAGCTAAGCGCCCAACTCACCGCACTACTCGATCGCGCCGTCCAAACTTCACTGCGCCGCTCGCCGGAACGCTGCACCAGCTTGGGTCTGAGCGAAGAGCGCGCCGGCTATCGCCACATCGATAAGGTCAGCGATCTCTCGAAAGCCGCCGGCCGCGAAGGCCGCGCGCTACAGCAAGCCGCACTGACTGAGCTGCGCGCCATCAACCGCGCCAGCCTGCCGGCGCGTGACCAGGTGACCTACGACGTCGTCGCCACCGCATGGGAAAACAGCCTCGCCAATTCGGCGTTCGAAGTCGGTGGCGGCGCGGGCTCGCCCTATGTCGTCACCCAGCTGACCGGCGCCTATCGCAACGGCCCGGATTTCCTCGACGCGCAACACCCGCTGCGCACGCGCGATGAAGCCGACGCTTATCTCGCCCGCTTGAGCGGCTTCGCCGGCCAGCTCGATCAAGAAACGCTCATCATCGCCGAGGACGCGGCCGCTGGCGTCATCCCCCCGGATTTTGCCATCGATGGCGCGCTGGCGTCGCTCGAAGGCTTCTCATCGCGCGCGCCAGCTGAAACCGTGCTGGTTCAAACCTTGGTGCGCCGTTTACCGGCGGTCGCGGAAATCCCCGAGGCGGACCGCGCCTCTTACGTTTCGCGCGCTGAAGCCTTGGTGCGCGACACGGTGTTCCCGGCCTATCGCCGCCAGATCGAGGCTCTGCGCACCGTGCGGCCGCGCGCGGTGCATGACGCCGGCATTTGGCGCTTGCCGCAAGGTGCTGAAATGTACGCAGCATCGCTGCGCAGCCGCACCACGACGACCATGTCGCCGCAAGAGATCCACAACATGGGCCTCGAGCTCATCGCCTCGCTCAATAGCGAGATGGATGGGATTTTGCGCGGCCAAGGCCTGACCCGCGGCAGCGTTGCGGCGCGCGTGCAGGAAATCTCGCGCCGCCCGGATCAGCTTTATCCCAATACGGACGAAGGCCGCACGCAAATCCTTGCCGACCTCAACACGCAAACCCGCCACATCGAATCGCTGATGCCGCAAGCGTTCAACACGCTGGCGCAAGCGCAGCTCGAAATTCGCCGCGTGCCGCCGACGTCGGAGGCGGGGGCGCCGGGCGGCTATTATCAGCGCGCCGCGCTCGATGGCTCGCGCCCCGGCGCCTACTACATCAATCTGCGCAACACGGCCGAGTGGCCGAAGTTCACACTGCCGACGCTGAACTATCACGAAGGCGTTCCGGGCCATCACTGGCAGATTTCGATCCAGCAAGAGTCCGGCTCGATCCCCTTCATCCGCAGCGCCATGTTGGGCTTCTCGGCCTTTAGTGAAGGCTGGGGACTCTATGCCGAACAACTGGCTGACGAACTCGGCGTCTACGCCACTGATCCGCTCGGCCGCTTGGGCTATCTGCAATCAATGACGTTCCGCGCCTCACGTCTCGTCGTCGACACCGGCATCCATCATCTGCGCTGGAGCCGCGAGCAAGCGATCCAATCGATGATGGAAGCGACCGGCGATCAGGAAAGCTCCGTCACCACCGAGATCGAGCGCTATTGCGTATGGCCGGGCCAGGCCTGCAGCTACATGGTCGGCCGCCAAGCCATTAACCGCATGCGTGACGCATCGCGCGCAACGCTCGGCGCGCGCTTCGATCTGAAGGGCTTCCACGACACCATGCTCGCCAATGGCGCGGTGCCGCTCACCGTGCTCGAGCAGATCATGTCTGACTGGACGACGACCCAGCGCGCTTAAGCATTTCGCGCACGCCCATCGCGCGTGCAGATTCGGCAATGCTGCTCTGCATGCGCGATTGCCACCGGTGTCATGAGCGAGTGAGCCGCAGAGTCACAGTGGTCCGAAGAAGCAGTTTGACATAAAGGCAACCGCACAGACTTTGGACGTTTGAGAACGAGCGCCGCGCACCAACAACGTGGCGCCTGGAGGGATTCCGTGACCACACAGATCGCAGGCCTTCACCCGGCCCCGACACAGCATAAGAAACTGGTTCAGTGGGTGGAATCCATCGCGGCTCTGACCAAGCCGGACCGCGTCTATTGGTGCGACGGTTCGGAAGAGGAATGGCATCGCCTGACCAAGGAATTGGTCGCGGCCGGGACGCTGAAGCAACTCAATCCCGAAGCGCGCCCAAACAGCTTTTACGCCGCCTCCGATCCGAAAGACGTCGCGCGCGTCGAGAGCCGCACGTTCATCTGCTCGCAAGATAAAGAAGACGCTGGCCCCACAAATAATTGGGAGCCGCCGGCGGAAATGCGCACGCGCCTGAACGGCCTGTTCGACGGCTGCATGCGCGGGCGCACGATGTATGTGGTGCCGTTCTGCATGGGTCCGCTCGGCTCGAAAATTTCTCAGCTCGGCGTCGAGATCACTGATTCCGGCTATGTCGCCGCCTCGATGCGGATCATGACGCGGATGGGCAAAGGCGCGCTCGAACAAATGGGCGAAGACGGTTTCTTCGTGCCGGCCGTTCACACCCTCGGCGCGCCGCTTGCCGCTGGTCAAAAAGACGTGCCGTGGCCCTGCAACGACGAAAAGTGGATCGTGCATTTCCCGGAGACGCGCGAAATTTGGTCTTACGGCTCGGGCTACGGCGGCAACGCGCTGCTCGGCAAGAAGTGTTTCGCGCTGCGCATCGCGTCTGTGATGGCCCGCGATGAGGGTTGGCTCGCCGAGCACATGCTGATCTTGAAGCTCACCAATCCGAAGGGTGAGCACAAATACGTCGCCGCCGCGTTCCCGTCGGCGTGCGGCAAAACCAATTTGGCCATGCTGCAGCCGACCATTCCAGGCTGGAAAGCCGAGACCATCGGCGACGACATTTGCTGGATGCGCTTCGGCGACGATGGCCGCCTTTACGCGATCAATCCGGAAGCCGGCTTCTTCGGCGTGGCGCCGGGCACCGGCTCGAAGACCAATAAGAGCGCGCTCGATACGCTGCACTCGAACACCGTCTTCACCAATGTCGCGCTCACCGCCGGCAATGACGTGTGGTGGGAAGGCCTGACAGCAACGCCGCCGGCAGGTCTGACCGACTGGCAGGGCAATGCGTGGATGCCAGATTCAAAATTCCCGGCCGCTCATCCGAACTCACGCTTCGCCGTGCCCGCCGGCCAATGCCCAGTGATCGCACCGGAATGGGAAGACCCGGCAGGCGTGCCGATCGACGCAATCCTGTTCGGCGGCCGCCGCGCGAGTGCTGTGCCGCTGGTGACGGAATCGTTTGATTGGGGGCACGGCGTGTTCTTGGCCTCGAACGTGGCGTCGGAAGGCACGGCCGCCGCGGAGAACAAGGTCGGCGAACTGCGCCGCGATCCGTTCGCGATGCTGCCTTTCTGCGGCTACCACATGGGCGATTATTTCGCGCATTGGCTCCGCATCGGCGAGCAGAAGGGCGCACAGCTGCCGAAGATTTATTTCGTCAACTGGTTCCGCAAGAACGCGGAGGGCAAGTTCATTTGGCCAGGCTTCGGCGAAAACGCTCGCGTTCTGAAGTGGATCGCCGAACGCTTGGACGGCAAAGCCGACGCGCGCGAAACGCCAATCGGTTTCGTGCCCACGAAGGCGGCACTCGATACGAACGGTCTCAGCATCAGCGAGGAAGCGATGGAGATTCTCACCAGCGTCGATCTCGACGTCTGGGCCGAGGAAGCTGATCTCATCCCTGGCCACTACGAGAAGTTCGGAGAACGTCTGCCGCAACGCTTGTGGGACGAGTACGCCGCTCTCGTTGATCGCCTCGGCGCCGCACGCTCGGGCAAGCCGATGAAAGCCGCCGCCGCACGCGGACCGGCTGCGCCGCGCGCCGTCGCCGGCAAGGAAGCAACCGCTTCCTAGGTGAGGCGCCGGCGCCTGCTGACTAGACCCCGCGAGCTGCCCCGAACAGCGCGATGTGGAGGCGCGGGCTAAGCGCGAAGCCGTGCGCGATGATCGCATCGGAGAGCAGCAAAGCGCGCGAGTCCAGAACGGCGGAGTCCGTGCCTTCAGGCATGATGCAAACGCGCCCGCGCGCGATCGCGTGCTGGCGCGCAATATCGGCGGCGGCCGCGACATCAGCTGGCGTTCGGGCCACGAACTTGAACATCGCAGCTGGAAGCGCAGCGTAAGCCGCAAGCGCGTCGGGCTTGAGCGCCACGGCGGCGTCATTGCCGGAATGCGCAAGTTTGGGCGAGACAACAAAAAGATCGACGCGATCCGCCAAGTCTTGCGGCGGCGCGATTGAGCCGTTGGTCTCGATCTCGATCCGCAACGCTGGCTGGTCGACCCTCAGCGCATCGATCAACGCCGGCAACGCCGCGCGTTGCATGAGCGGCTCACCGCCCGTAATGACAACGCCTTCACTCGGCAACGCGGCGACCATAGCGGCGATATCGGCGAGCTCGACACGCAGAGCTTCGTGCACGCGATCGAACTTGTGCGGCGCGCCTGGCGTATCGCGTTCGTGCGCAAACGGCGTTTCCCACCAATTCCACGTGTAAGCGGTGTCGCACCAAACGCAGTGCAGATTGCAGCCCGACAGCCTGATAAACGTGCGCGGACGGCCCACGCTGGGGCCCTCGCCTTGGATCGAGCGAAAAATCTCGGGCGCACCGCGATCGTCGCGGGCGAGGATCAAGTCCATCTCAGACCTGCAACCGGTATCCGCCGGTTTCGGTGATCAGCAGTTTGGGGCTTTGAGCGTCGGGCTCGATCTTCTGACGTAGGCGATAGATGTGCGTCTCCAACGTGTGGGTGGTGACGTTGGCGTTGTAGCCCCACACTTCGCGCAACAGCTCCTCGCGCCCGACCGGCTTTTCACCGGAGCGATAGAGGTAGCGCAGGATCGACGTTTCCTTGTCCGTGAGCCGCACCTTCTTCTGCTCGCTATCGACCAGCACGCGCGTGGACGGACGAAACTCGTAAGGGCCGATGCGATAGACGGCGTCTTCGCTGGCTTCGTGGCTGCGCAAGTGAGCGCGGATGCGGGCGAGCAGCACTGAGAATTTAAACGGCTTCAGCACATAATCATTGGCCCCGGCGTCGAGCCCGGCCACTTGATGCTCTTCTTCCTGCGCCTGGCCGGTGAGCATGATGATCGGCGCCTTCACGCCTTGCTCGCGCAACTGCCGGCACGCTTCGAAACCGTCCATGTCGGGCAGGCTAACATCGAGCACGATGGCGGCCGGCTTCACCGCTTCAGCCGCGCCGAAGCCTTCGGCCGCATTGGCAGCGCCTACGCCGGCATAACCGGGCTCCAGGTCGAACTGCTCCACCAACGCCTGCCGCAGGTCGGCGTCGTCGTCGATTATGAGAATGGTCGTGTCGCGGCTCATGCGGTCGAGGCTACCCTAGCTCTACTGACCACGTACCCTCACACCTTTGCAACCGCGAGGGCTAATGGCGCTGCCCAAACAGGGCTGAGCCCACCCGAACCTGGGTGGCGCCGAAGCGGGCGGCGGTCTCGAAATCGTCACTCATGCCCATGCTGAGTTCAGTCAGCCCGTTCCGTGCGGCGATCTCCGCCAAGAGCGCGAAATGCATGGCCGGCGCCTCATCGGCTGGCGGGATGCACATAAGGCCGTCGATCGGCAAACCGAACTGCTCCCGCGCCGCTTTGATGAATGCATCCGCCTCGGCGGGCTCGACGCCAGCTTTCTGCGGCTCCTCGCCCGTATTCACCTGAATCAAAACCCGCGGGCAGCGCCCGAGCTTCTGCGCGGCGTCAGCAAGGGCGGCTGCGAGCTTGGGCCGGTCGAGCACATCGATTGCGTCAAAGAAAGCTGCCGCCTCCTCCGCCTTGTTCGACTGCAGCGGGCCGATCAGGCGCAATTCGAGATCGGCGAAAAGCGGGCGCCGCGACGACCAGCGCCTTAACGCCTCTTGCACGCGGTTCTCGCCGAACACGCGCTGACCGGCGGCGAGCGCCGCGTCGATGCGCTCTTCCGGTTGCTGCTTCGAGACCGCGACCAGCTTGACCGCCCGCGGCGGCTGGGCCGCGGCGGCGAGGCGCGCGAGAATGTCGGCGCGGCGCGTGGCGATGTCTGAGATAAGGTCGCTCATGGCTTCTGTTCATCTGCTAGCGGCGCGCGCGGCCAGGCTCAACCGCGAGGCCGGCAGTCCGCCCATTCCGGCGCTCTATTTCTTCACCGATCCAGCGCGCACGCCTGACCCGTGCGCTGTGGCGCGGCGTTTGCCGCGTGGGACCGCGATTGTGTATCGACACTTTGGCGCGCCCGATCGCGCGCACGTTGCCCGGCAATTGGCGGCAATCGCGCGTGCATGCGGCTTAATTCTGCTGATTGCCGCGGATCCATCGCTTGCGGAAAGGGTCGGCGCAGCGGGTGTGCACTGGCCAGAAGGCCGCTTGATAGCGCGCGCGCATGGTGGCCTGATGACTGCCTCCGCACATTCTGCCGAAGCCTGCGCACGCGCCGCCTCGGCAGATGTAGACGCGTGCATCTTGGGCCCAGTGTTTGCGACTCGGAGCGCATCAGGCAATCCGCCGCTTGGCCTCTTCCGCGCCAGCCAGATCGCGCGCGGGGCTGGCGTGCCAGTGATCGCGCTTGGCGGACTGAACGCCGCGCGCGCGCGTTTGCTCACGGGGCGCGGCTTTGCGGGAATCGCTGCTGTGGATGCGTTCGGCGCTTAGAAGCGGAACGCGGACTCGATACGGACGCCCGCACGCGGTTCTTCGTCATTCCCAATCGGGGCGACGGTGATCGGACGTTCCGGGCTTTCAACGCTCAGCTGACCGCCGACACGCATGCTCGGAGTAAACTGATAGAAAGCGCCAACCGAAGCCTGGTCACCACGGCTGCCTTCCGGCAGGCGATCGATCCGCTCGGCTTCGCGGACATCGACCGTGACACCCCAGCGCTGGTTCAGCGTCCAAGCCGGAGCCAACGCCCGGTCATTCTCGCTTTCGCCGGTGATTGATTCGGTGACGCCGCCCGAGGTCGTGAAGCGCTGGTACCAGGGCACCCCGCCATTGCTCCGCGAAATGCTAGTTTCCGGGGCCGCGATGGGGGCGGCCTGCTCCTGCGCATGCGCGACGCCAGCCGTCGCCAAGACGGCGGCTCCAGCAATCACCCAGGCGGACGGCCTAAACACGTACTTTCCCCACAGCTTTCGGTTCGTACCAAAACAATATAGCCGATGATCAATTGATCCGCAGTGAACTTTAGGACACAGCCCGGCGCGAATATTAGGTCCAAACGGTGGCGGACTGCCCCGTTTCCGCTGGGTTAGCCAATCAGGCGAAGCTGCGCCACAACTACGCCAGCATCGCAGTCCACCTCTGGCCCCGCCCGAAGCCCATGATATATGGGCGGGCGCGCGGCGTCGGGGATGGTGCGGCGGCGGTAGGGAGGACGTTTCGAATGACGCAGGCTGGGCTCTTCAAGGGCGCGCTTTTCATGGTCGCCGCCCTGGCGCTTGGGGCCTGTTCGATGTTCCGGGGCGACGACGCCCCCGCCGGGCAGTCACGCGCTGACGACAACCGCGATCGCGGTGGCGTCTCCATCTTTGGCGGCGGCGGCGGCTCTAGTGGTGGCGGCGCGCAAGCCGGCATCGGCGTGAACTCTTACCTGTGGCGCGCTTCGCTCGACACGTTGAACTTCATGCCCCTCACCTCGGCCGATCCGTTCGGCGGCGTGATCATCACCGATTGGTATTCAGACGCTGCGGCGCCGAACGAGCGCTTCAAGGCGACAGTTTACATTCTCGACACTCGCCTGCGCGCTGATGCGCTCAACGTGTCGATCTTCCGCCAGACCAATCAGGGCGGCGCATGGACGGATGCGTCCGTCGATCCGGATACTGAAATCCAGATCGAGAACGCGATCCTTACGCGCGCGCGTCAGCTTCGGCTGAGCTCAGTCGGCGGTAACTAGACAGGCGGGGCGTTTGCCGCCACTCAAGCGCCCCATAAGAGGGCGCTGGAATGTCGCGTTATAATCATCGTGAAGTCGAGCCGAAGTGGCGCGAGCGTTGGGCTGCGTCAGCGATCGATCGCGCGTTAGCGCCGGACGAAGCGAAGGGTAAGCCGAAGGCGTACATCCTCGAGATGTTTCCCTATCCGTCGGGACGCATCCATGTCGGCCACTCGCGCAATTATGCGATGGGCGATGTGATTGCACGTTTCCGGCGCGCCAATGGTTACAACGTGCTGCATCCCATGGGTTGGGACGCTTTCGGCCTCCCAGCCGAAAACGCCGCCATGGAGCGCGGCATCCATCCCAAAGGCTGGACCTACGATAACATCGCGGCGATGCGCGATCAGCTGAAGCTGTTGGGCCTCGCGATCGATTGGTCGCGCGAATTGGCGACGTGCGACGTCGCTTATTACAAACACCAGCAGGCGATGTTCCTGGCCTTTTGGGAAAAGGGCCTCGTCTATCGCAAGAAGCAGAAAGTGAACTGGGACCCGGTCGACAACACTGTGCTCGCCAACGAGCAGGTGGTGGACGGCAAAGGTTGGCGCTCGGGCGCGCCGGTTGAAACGCGCGAGCTTGAGCAATGGATGTTCAAGGTCACCGCCTACGCCGACGATCTGCTGCAAGCGATCGGCGGCTTGGACAAGTGGCCCGACAAAGTGCGGCTGATGCAGTCGAACTGGATCGGCAAAAGCCAGGGCGCGAAGATCTGGTGGGAGGTCGAAAGCGCGCCGGACTTTCTGCCTCCCTCGCCCGCCGGCCAACCGAACCACGCACGCGATCCGATCGAGGTTTACACCACGCGCCCTGACACGCTGTTCGGCGCAAGCTTTCTGGCGTTGGCGCCGGATCATCCGCTGACCAAGGCGATCGCTGCGCACAATCCGGCGGTGGCGAAGTTCATTGAAGATTGCGCCCATCTCGGCACGTCCGAGGCGGACATCGAGAAAGCGCCGAAATTCGGCGTGGATCTCGGCTTGCGCGTGCGACACCCATTCGATCCGAATTGGATTTTGCCAGTGTGGGGCGCGAATTTCGTGCTCTCAACCTACGGCACGGGCGCCATTTTCGGCTCGCCGGCTGGCGATCAGCGCGATCTGGATTTCGCCAACAAGTACAACCTGCCGTTTAAACCCGTCGTGCTGCCGCCCGGTGCGGATGCGGCAACGTATTCGGTGACCGACGAAGCGTTCACCGACGACGGCGTCATTTACAATTCTGGTTTCCTCGACGGGCTGAGCACGCGCGATGCGATCGTGCGCGCGATAGATGAACTGGTGAAGCTCGACGCGGGCGAAGCGACGACGCAATGGCGACTGCGCGATTGGGGTGTTTCACGGCAACGCTATTGGGGATGCCCGATCCCGGCGGTTCACTGCGCCAAATGCGGCGTCGTGCCTGTGCCAGAAAAGGATCTGCCAATCGCGCTGCCGGAAGACGTGACGTTCGACAAGGACAAGCCGGGCAATCCGCTGGATCGGCATCCGACCTGGAAGCATGTGAAGTGCCCGCAGTGCGCCGGCGAGGCGCAGCGTGAAACCGATACGCTCGATACATTCGTGGATTCGAGCTGGTATTTCGCGCGTTTCACCGACCCAAACAACGAAGCCGCGCCGTTCGACAAGACGCTGGCGAACTATTGGCTGCCGGTCGATCAATATGTCGGCGGCGTCGAGCACGCCGTGCTGCACTTGCTCTACGCGCGCTTCTTCACCCGCGCGATGCGCGATTGCGGTTATCTCGATTTGCCAAGCGGCGAGCCGTTCAAGAGCTTGTTCACGCAAGGCATGGTCGTCCACGAGACATACAAATCTGCTGCCGGCGCTTGGCTGTTGCCGGAAGAAACGGAAGTCCGCGGCGGCGGACGTGTCGAGCTGAAGAGCGGCAAGCCCGTGGAAGTCGGCGACATTGAAAAGATGTCGAAATCGAAAAAGAACGTCGTCGACCTCGACGCGTTCGTCGCCGATTACGGCGCTGACGTTGCGCGCTGGTTTGTGCTGTCGGACTCGCCGCCCGAGCGCGATGTCGAGTGGACGGCGTCGGGCGTTAAAGGCGCGTGGAATTTCGTGCAGCGAGTTTGGACGCTGGCGAGCGCCGGCGACATGCCCTCGCCCACTGATGCGCCGCCGAAGACCATCATGCTGGGCGAACCTCTGGCGCTGCGCCAACTCGCGCACCGCGCCATTCAGAGCGTCACTGACGACATCGAGAACTTCCGCTTCAACGTCGCGGTCGCGCGTTGTTACGAACTGGTCAACGGCATCGCCAAGCTGAAAGGCGACGACGAAGCCAGCCGTTGGGTGCGTGGCGAAGCGCTGCGTATCCTGGCGCAACTGATCGCGCCGTTCATGCCGCACCTGGCCGAGGAGTGCTGGGAGGCGCTCGGCGGGCAGGGCTTCGTCGCCACCGCGACATGGCCTGTGGCCGATCCGCAACTGGCGGCGCGCACCACCGTCACGCTGCCGATCCAGGTGAACGGCAAGAAACGGGCGGAGATCGAGGCGCCAGCGGGCGCGCCGGAGGCCGATGTCCGCGAAATGGCGCTGAAACACCCGTCCGTGGTGCAATTCCTTGAAGGGCAGACTGTCCGTAAGGTGATTGTGGTCGCCGACAGGATCGTCAATATCGTCGCGAACTGAGGACACTCCGATGCGCGCACTGCTCGCCAGCCTGACCCTGCTGCTCGCCGCTTGCGGCTTTCAGCCGATGTACGCCCAGCCGGGCGGCGGCGCCGCTATCGGCCCGGTGAGCGTCGCCCAGATCGACGGCATGGCCGGGCACGTGCTGAAGGCCGAACTCGATCGGCTGCTTGCGGTCGAAAACAATGGCGATCCGCCGGCGACGTTGGAGATCACGCTCTCCGAACAAGTGACGCCGCTCGGCATCCGTGTCGACGAATCCGCCACGCGCTCGGAACTACGCTTAATCGCCAACTATGTGCTGACGCCGGCGGCCGGCGGGCGCGTCATGCGCGGCTCGGTGTTCACGGTCGTCAACTACGACATCCCGACCGCCGCGTTCGGCGAAATCGCGGCGCAAGACGATGCGCGCGAGCGCGCCGCGGAAACCATGGCGCAACGCTTCCGCGCCGAACTCGCACTGCGCTTGGCGCAGGCGCGCGCAGGCACGCCGTAACGCGATGAAGATTCAAGGCGCCTCGATCCGGCGCTTTCTCGACAAGCCGGACAAAGCCGTCCGCGCTGTCCTCCTCTACGGGCCGAACGAGAGCTTCGTGCACGAAGCCGCGCAAACGCTTGCGGCCTGGGCGGTCGGCAAGTCCGACGATCCGTACGCCATCACCAAGATGGGCGACGACGAGATCAAGAAGGATAGCGCTAAACTCGGCGACGCCTTGGCCGCGCAATCACTGCTTGGCGGACCGACCATCGTATGGGCGCGCATTTCCGGCAAAGGCGGCGACGAGGCGATCATCGATGCGCTGGCGTCGATCGAACGTGATGAACCCGCCGGTTATCTGATCGTGGAAGCGGGCGATCTGGGTTCAACGGCCGCGCTCGTGAAACATTTCACCGCCGCCAAGCAAGCCGCGGTGATTGCGTTCTACGAAGAGACGGAAGCGGAGCGTGGTCAGTTTGCGCGCTCGCTGGCGAAGGACCTTGGTCTCTCTTTCGAGCGCGACGCCGAAGACGCTTTCCTCGCCGCCCTCCCCGCCGATCGCGGTTTGATGCGCCAGGAGATCGAGAAGCTCGGGCTCTACGCCCACAAGCTTGGCCGGCCGATCAACACGGACGACCTCGAAGCGCTAATGGCGAGCGAAGTTGAAAGCGCCCTCGATGCGGCGAGCTTAGCGGCGGCGCAAGGCAAAGCGGCACAGGCGGTAGAATCTCTGGCGCGGATCGATAATTTATCTGGCGTGTCCGCACTGCGTGCACTGTTGCGGCGGCTGCATCAGTTGCGCGAGCTGCGCGGGCATATCGATGCGGGGGCGAGTCCGTCAGATGCGGTGGGAAAGTTGCGCCCGCCTGTGTTCTGGAAAGAGCGCGACGCGGTGGCGGCGCAAGCGCGACTCTGGACGACTAAGAAGCTGAGCGCCGCGTATGACGTGCTCTGGTCGGCGGAGCTGCGCAGCAAAACAGCCGGCGCGCCGCAGGAACTTATCGCGGCGGACGCTTATCGCGGCGTCGCCAAGCTCGTCGGCGGCTGATCAACGCGACGCCGGGATTGCCAGCAGCAAGACGAGCGCGATGCCGTAGGGAATAAGCCAAACTAGCGGCGATAGCTCTGCCATGGGACGTGCTCCGTATGCGTCGTGATGCAACGGACGCGCGCGACAGCCGTTCCGGCGCGGGCTGTTGTTCCGATGCTGCTTGATCCGACAGCCCTGCCCCGCTAGCGACGATGCAACCGATGGGAGCGACACGAGATGGCTGATACCAAGCGCGGCGGCATACCGTTCCATTGGCTGATGTTGGCTGGCTTCGCCATCGGCCTCCTCGCTGGCCTCTATGTGAACCTCAATCTGGGACCCGAGACGCCATGGGTTGTGTGGGTCACCTCGAACATCACCGGCCCGCTCGGGCAAATCTTCCTGCGCTTGCTCTTCATGCTGGTGCTGCCGCTGCTGTTCAGCGCGCTGGTTGTCGGCATCGCCGAGATGGGCGATCTCGGCGCGCTTGGCCGCGTCGGTTGGAAGACGCTGGCGCTGACGGTTGTGATCTCAACCATCGCCGTTTTGATCGGCCTCGGCTTCGTGAATTTCTTCAGACCAGGCGACGGTGTCGATCCTGCTTTGGCGCAGCAACTTCTAGCGCAAGGTGCGGAGGGTGCGGCCGGCATTGTCGAGAACGCGCCCGATAGCGTAAACCTCGGGCAATTCTTCCTCGATCTCATCCCGCAAAACGTCTTCGCCGCGGCGAGCGCCAATTTGGTTTTGCCGGTGATGGTGTTCGCGCTGCTCTTCGGCATCGGCCTGGTGCTGGTGAAGAGCCCCGCCACCGATCAGCTGCAACAAACCATCACTGGCCTGTTCGAAGTGATGATGAAGCTGATCACGCTCGTGATTAAACTAGCGCCGATCGCCATTGCCTGCCTGATGTTCAATCTGGCGGCGTTGTTTGGTTGGGATCTGCTGGTGCGGCTGGCGGCATTCGCCGGCGTCGCCATCGGCGCGATGGCGGTGCACATGTTCGTTGTCTACCCGATCATCCTGATGCTGCTCGGCGGCAAGAACCCGATCGCGTTCTTCGGCCAAGTGCGTGAGCCGATCGTGGTGGCGTTCTCGACCGCCTCCTCCAACGCCACCCTGCCCGTCTCGCTGCGGGCGGCGGAAACCGAACTAAAGCTACCGCGCAAGATTTCGCGCTTCGTGCTGACCGTCGGCGCCACAGCCAATCAGAACGGCACGGCTTTGTTCGAAGGCGTGACCGTGCTCTTCCTCGCGCAATTCTTCGGCATCGATCTGACGCTGACGCAGCAAGTGATCGTCATGCTCGTCTGCATCCTGGGCGGCATCGGTACGGCCGGCGTGCCGGCGGGATCGCTGCCGGTGATCGCGATGATCTTGGTTATGGTCGGCATTCCGCCGGAAGGCATCGGCCTCATCCTCGGCGTCGATCGCTTCCTCGATATGTGCCGCACGACGCTCAACGTGACCGGCGATCTGGTGGTGGCGCAGGTTGTTTCACGCGGCGAGACGGATCCGGTGGATGCGCCGCATGTTGAGCCGCTGGCCGCTACCCCGGGCTAAACTCGTATTGGGCTCTATAAGAGAGTTAGGGCTGATGGCCCTAACTCCGCGCTAAGGACTCGCATCCGTGCCGCCGCCGAGCTTGGGCCGGCCAACGGCCGCGCCGAGGACTAGGCCAGCCAGGATCCCAATGGCGACTTGGTCGAAGATAATCCCAACGAAGAGGCAGAGCAGGAAAACCGCCCCGCCGGAAACAGGCTTGCTCATGGCGCTAAGCATGAAGCGCCGCGTGCGGCCGATCAATATTCGCTTGCCATCATCCGTTGTGCCCACCGTCACAGCGACAGGGTAAGGGGGGCATTAGGTTTGTCTGGTCGGGGCGCGGCGCCCCGAGGGAGCAAACCAAATGACCAAGTTTTACACCCTGATGTTGGCGGCCATGATCCTGGCGCCCGTCGCGTTCGCCACGCTGAACCAAGCAGCGCAAATCGTCGCCTGAGCAGAGAGCAAGCAGATGACCAAGTTTTACGCCCTGGTCGCCGCCTGCGCCGTGTTCGCACCGATCGCCATGAGCGTCATGAACCAAGCCGCACAGATCGTCGCTTAAGCTCCCAAGCACGACGATCAAACGGCCTGAAGAGAAGGGCGTCGCGGGTAGCTCCCCCCGCGGCGCTCTTCGCGTTTTAGAGCGCGCGTTTGGCGCGGACGAGCGCTTCGGCGCCGCGGTCCAACGTTTCGTCGCGCTTGGCGGAGCAGAGACGCACCAGCGCTGGCGGGTTGGGATTGGCGTAGAAGGCGGAGACTGGGATGGTCGCCACGCCGTGCTCGATGGCGTGTTTGGCGAAGGCTTCGTCGCTCATGGCGATGCCCGACGCGACCAGATCGATGCTGACGAAGTACGCGCCGCGCGCCGGCAGCAGCGCAAACCCCTCCCCTTCGAGCGCGCCGACCAGACGATCTCGCGACCGCTGGAAAGCAGCGCTCATCTCTTCGAAATATGAACGCGGCTTGCTCAGCGCGTAGGTGACGGCGCGTTGCAGGTTCGGCGGCGTGGTGAACGTGAGGAATTGATGCGCTTTGGCGAACGCGTCCATCAACGCCGGCGCGCTGCACGCGAAGCCAACTTTCCAACCCGTCAGCGAAAACATCTTGCCGGCAGAGCCGATCTTCAACGTCCGCTCGCGCATGACTTCCAGCATCGAGACATGCTCTGCGCCATCGAACAGCACATGCTCCCAAACTTCATCGCTGACACAGATCGCGTTATGCGCACGGCAAAGCTCCGCCAGCATTTCCAGTTCGGCGCGGCTCATCACTGCGGCGCACGGATTATGCGGCGTGTTGATCACGACGACGCGCGTCTTTGCGCTGAATGCGGCCGCGACTGTTTCACGCTCAAGCCGCCAGTGCGGCGCCTCTAGGCGGACAACACGCGCCACGCCCCCTGCCCGACGCACCATCGGCAAGTACGCGTCGTACATGGGTTCAAACAACACCACTTCGTCGCCCGGTTCGATGAAGGCGAGCAGCGCGGCGGCGATGGCTTCGGTGGCGCCGGATGTGATCGTGACTTCGCGCTGCCAATCGAGCTCCTCGTTCTGATGCGCGCGATAGTGCGCCGCGACAGCTTGGCGTAGTTCAGGCAATCCGCGCGACGGCGGATATTGGTTCGGGCCCTCAAGCGTCGCGCGCGCCGCGGCTTCGAGAATGTCGCGCGGGCCGTCGTCTTCGGGAAAGCCTTGGCCGAGATTCACCGCGCCGCGTTCGGCGGCGAGGCGCGACATGGTTTCGAAGATGGTCGTGCCGAAGGATGCATAGACGCTGTTCATCACGAACAGCGTCGCGCGATTAGAAGCCCCCGCGCAAGCGGCGGATCACATCGTCGAGCTGCTCGAGCGACTTGTAAGTGATCTTCAACTCGCCGCCGGCGCCCTTCTCCGCGATCGCGACTTCGAGGCCGAGGGCATTCGACAGCGACTGTTCCAGCGCGCGCGTATCGGCGCTCTTGGCTTCGGCGGCGACCACGGAGGCGCGCGGACCGTGCTTTTCGTCCTTGGCGATTTGCGCCAGACGCTCCACTTCGCGGACGTTCAGCCCTTCGCTGATCGCCTTTTGCGCCAAGCCGCGCGGATCGGGCGCTGTGAGAATGGCGCGCGCGTGGCCGGACGAGAGCCGCCCGTCGCGCACCATTTCCTGCAGTTCTTCCGGCAACGATAGCAGCCGCAGCATGTTGGCGATGTGCGGGCGCGACTTGCCAACCGCGTCTGCGATTTCTTGCTGCGTGCGGCCGAAGCGATCGATCAGCGCTTGGAAGCCTTGCGCTTCTTCGATCGGATTCAGATCCGTGCGTTGCACGTTTTCGACGATCGCGATTTCCACGACCTCGACTTCGTTCAGCTCACGCACAACAGCCGGGATCGAATGAAGGCCTGCGCGCTGCGCGGCGCGCCAGCGGCGTTCGCCGGCGACGATCTCAAACTTACCATCGGCGATCGGGCGCACCAGGATCGGCTGCAACACGCCGTGCGAACGGATTGAGTTGGCGAGATCGCTGAGATCGCCTTCGTCGAAATGCTTGCGCGGCTGGCCGGGATTGCGCTGCACGAGATCGATCGGGATTGTGCGCGGACCATCAGCAGCGGCCGTTGGCGCCGGCGCAGCAACCGGCGTTACGACGGGCGCAGGCGCAACCGCTTGCGGCGGCTGTTGCGCTTGCGCGTTCGTCACCGGCAATTCGAACACATTGCGCGGCGGCTCGATTGGCGCGCGCGTTTCATTCGTTGGAGCAGGCCAAGCCGGCGCGTTGGCTGGCGTGGGCGGCGTATCGGTGCGCACGGGCTCGCCGAGCAACGCTGACAGTCCGCGCCCCAGGCCCCGTGGTCTCAAATCGCTCATAGCCCTCGTCTCCGTACCCGACCCGATTCGGTTTCGTGGTTAAGTTTGCGTCGGCAATTATTGCCGAGTTCCTACCAAAACAGCGTTTGCACTATGCTGCGTTCAACATTCGCTCGCGTTCGATCAGCTCTTTCGCAAGCTTGATGTAGGCTTTGCTACCAGTGGCGTTCTGATCGTAGATGATGGCGGGCAGGCCGTGGCTAGGCGCCTCGCTGATACGCACGTTACGCGGGATCACTGTTTCATAGACTTTGTCCGGGAAGTGCGCCCTCACCTCTTGCGCCACTTGCTCGCTGAGCGTCGTGCGCTTGTCGTACATGGTGAGCACGACGCCTTGGATTTCGAGCGCCGGATTCAAATTCACTTTCACCGCGTTGATGGTCGCGATCAGCTGCGCCAGGCCTTCGAGCGCGAAGTATTCTGTTTGCAACGGCACCAGCACGCCATCGGCTGCGGTCAGCGCATTCACCGTCAGAACGTTCAACGATGGCGGGCAATCGATGAGCATGTAATCCACGCCTAGCTGCGATTCCGCGCGAAACTTCTCGATCGCGTTGCGCAGGAAAAACTGCGGCTGCGCTTCGCCCATCAGTTCGCCTTCAACGCCGGACAAACGCGCGTCACCAGCAGTGATGTAAAGGCCGGGCACCTTAGTCGGCATGATCGCTTTCGCGAGCGGCAGCTGGCCAACGAGAACGTCGTAGCTCGTCACCGCGCGATCATGCGGATGAATATCGAGGCCCGTCGAAGCATTGCCCTGCGGGTCGGTGTCGAAGATCAGCACGCCCTTCCCGGCCGCAGCCAAAGCGGTGCCGAGATTGATGGCCGTCGTCGTCTTGCCTACGCCGCCCTTCTGGTTGGCGATCGCCAAAACACGCATGTCCCCGTCTCCTTTTCGGAGCCCAGCGATCAGGCGGCCTTTGTTATGCGAACAATGCGGCCGCGCGGATCGCTCAAGCTCTCCAGCACGTCTGCCCGGTACGCCCCACCATTCAGGACGTCTTTTGCGGCGGCGAGCTCAGCGTCTAGATCAGCGCCTTTATGGAAGAGCCCGATCGCGCCGCGATCGAGAATCGGCTTCGCATAGGCGATGAGTCGCGGCAAGGGAGCCAAAGCACGGGCGGTAACCGCGTCATACGGGCCCTTGCCCGCTCGGAACGCCTCGATCCGCTCGTTGAACACCTGAACCGGCAGCCGTGCCTCCTCCGCTACCGCGCGCAGAAACGCGGCCTTCTTCCCGGTCGATTCAACGAGGTGGACGGAGGCGCCCGCCTGATCCGCCATAAAGGCTGCCACCACCAAGCCTGGGAACCCAGCGCCAGACCCTAGATCCACCCACTTTTTCGCCTGTGGAGCGAATTTGAGCAGCTGGGCGCTGTCCAGAGCGTGCCGGCTCCAAAACTGGTCCAGCTCCTTGGGGCCAACCAGATTCATCCGCTCGGACCACTCGGCCAGCAGACGCCGATAGGTTTCCAGGCGCTCCACTGTTTCACGGGGAACGGGGAAAGCCAGGTCCCTGGCGAACGCGTCAGGGCCGTAGCTCAAGTCTCCAGCCCCTGTTGCCGGCGAAATGTGCCTTCGTCCCAGTAACCGCGCTGAAAGACGATCTGGTCGGCGACGACCTGGAAGAAGCCGCAGCCGCGCAAGCCTTTCGGATCGCGCCACTCCAAGATCGCCCAGTCGCCATCCTCAAACAGATTTTCCCTGATGCAGACCATCTGGGCGTGACCGAACTCGCGCTCGAACATGGCGCGGATGGCGGGCCGGCCAACGAGGGGCGCCCACGTGACTTGATGGTTGATAGCGTCCTCGGCGTAGAGCGCCGCCAAGGCCTCCACATCAGCCCGGTTGAAGGCCTCGACCCAAGCCTCGACGACCTGGCGCGGACTCACGGATGCGGCCCTGCTCCGCCATAGGTGGCGGCCAGGTAGCGGGTGATGGATTTGGGTTCATCGAGGAAGAAGACGCCTTCGAACTCCTTGGCGTCGGCCGGCGGCGTCGAGCCCGCGGCGAGCACGAGGACGGGCATGGATTGGTTGCCCTCGCCGATCAGCGCGATGATGTCATGGCGCGGCCGCGGGAATGCGCTGCGCTTCACATCGATGCGCGCTGCCCAATCCGGATTGGCGAGCAACGCGCCTTCCATGGTCGCGCACGATGTGCAGAACCACGTGCCGTCGAGCGCCGCGTCTTCGAACGGCGCGACGATGATGAAGAGCGTGTCGCGAGCGGGTTTCATGCACGTTTCCTCTGTTCGCGCTTTACGTGCGCCAGCAATGCCGTGAGCGCACCAGCGGTGACGCCTTCGATGCGCGAAGCTTGGCCGAGCGTGACGGGCCGCGCGGCGATGAGCTTCTCGCGCACTTCGTTCGAAAGCCCGCCGACGCTGGCGTAATCGAGATCGGGCGAGAGGCGCAGATCTTCGTCGCGCTTGAAGGCCTCGACGTCGAGCGCCTGGCGATCGAGATAGCCCGCATACATCGCATCGATCTCGATCTGCTCGCGGGCTTGCGGGCTGAGCGAGCCAAGCTCCGGCCAGATCGCGGTGAGCTGCGCGAAGCTGATCGAGGGATACGCAAGCAGCTGCAGCGCGTCGCGGCGCTGGCCATCTTGGTTGACTTTGAGGCCGTGCGCTTCGGCTTGCTGCGGCGTCAGATTGAACGCGCGCGCCATTTGGCGAGCAGTGTCGATTTCGCGCATTTTGCCAGCAAAAGCGGCGTTTCGCGTGGCACCCACGCAGCCTAGCTCAATACCCTTCGGCGTGAGCCGCTGGTCCGCATTATCGGCTCGCAGCGACAAGCGATACTCGGCGCGCGAGGTGAACATGCGATAGGGCTCGGTGACGCCGCGCGTAACGAGGTCGTCGATCATCACGCCGATGTATCCTTCCGCGCGGCTAATCTCGAACGGTGCTTCGCCGCCCGCCGCGCGCGCCGCGTTGAGGCCGGCGATCAATCCTTGCGCAGCCGCCTCCTCATAGCCGGTGGTGCCATTGATCTGGCCGGCGAGATAGAGACCGGCGATGCGCTTCGTCTCCAACGTCGGCATCAGTTCGCGCGGATCGGCATAGTCGTACTCGATCGCGTAGGCGTGGCGCTTGATGATGACGTTCTCGAGCCCCGCGATGGTGCGGATGAAACGCTCTTGCACGTCTTCCGGCAGCGATGTGCTGATCCCGTTCGGATAGACGGTGTCGTCGTCGAGGCCTTCAGGCTCCAAGAAGATTTGATGCGCAGACTTGTCGGCGAAACGCACGACCTTGTCTTCGATCGACGGGCAATAGCGCGGCCCTCGTCCGCTGATCGCGCCGGAATGCACGGCGGACTTCGAAAGCGATTCTTCGATGATCCGGTGCGTTTCAGCGTTCGTGTAAGTGACGCCGCAGGCCACCTGCTCGTTGGTGATGCGCGTTGTCAGGAATGAGAATGGCGTCGGCTCCTCGTCGCCGTGCTGCTTCTCCAACGAGGCCCAATCGATCGAACTGGATTGCAGCCGCGCCGGGGTGCCGGTCTTCAGCCGCCCCATCGCGAAACCCGCGCCGTACAAGCGATCCGAAAGCCCAATCGCCGACGCTTCGCCGTGGCGACCGGCGGGGATGCGCTTGTCGCCAATATGGATCACGCCCTTCAGGAACGTTCCGGTCGTTAGGACGATGCGGGGCGCGCGATACTCTCGGCCCTCGGCGGTGGTCACCCCAGCAACGGTTCCGCCGATCAGGATGAGGTCTTCAACCGCGGCAGCCAGGATGGTCAGGTTCGCCTGCTCCGCCAGCGCAACCTGCATGGCCTGGCGATAGAGCTTGCGATCGGACTGGGCGCGCGGCCCGCGAACGGCTGGGCCCTTGGAGCGGTTGAGCAGCCGGAACTGGATGCCGGCGGCGTCGGCCACCCGGCCCATGACGCCGTCGAGCGCATCGATCTCACGGACGAGGTGGCCCTTGCCCAAGCCGCCAATGGCCGGGTTGCAGCTCATCTCCCCAATGGTTTCGAGCTTATGCGTCAACAACAGCGTCCGCGCACCCAAGCGCGCAGCCGCGGCCGCGGCTTCGCAGCCTGCGTGGCCGCCGCCGATGACGATGACGTCGAAAGAGTGCGCTGAGCTCATGTGTGGGGGTTCATATAGGAGCGGGTTTGCCGCGTCACTTGCTCACGCTCACACCCATTCCCGGGGCGATGCGGAGCATCGAGCCCGGGACCCATAACCGGTTCTGATAGACGTGAGAGCGCAGCCTTCGAACACGCGTGTTTATGGGTCCCGGACTGCGCTTCGTGCATCCGGGAATGGGTGAGTTTGAGTGAAGCAGTGAGCCTTCGCTTCACGTGCAACCCGCTAATTTCAGTTCATCAGTTTCGCGTGAAACTGCATATTCCATGCGGTTTTCGTGCGAGTCTCACTTGCCGATGCAAAAGCTCGAAAATATCTCGTCAAGCAAATCTTCGACATCAATGCGTCCCGTCAAACGCCCGATCGCGGTCGCGGCGCGACGCACGTCTTCGGCCGCGTATTCTGGGCCGTTGGCGATCGCCGCTTGTGCGCCGACGATCGCCAATTGGGCATCCTGAACCAGGCGCCGATGCCGCGCCCGCGTCAGCACCGGCGCTTCTTCCCGGCCGAGCGCGTGAGCGACGCGTTCAGCAAGCAGCGCTTCCAGATCGCGCAAGCCTTCGCCAGTCGTCGCGCTAACATGGACCGCCGGCGTCTCGCCGGCATGCGCCGGTCCATGGAGGTCGAGTTTGGAGCGGACGAGGATGTCCGCAGCGCCGAGCATGGCGCTCACGGCGCCGGGTACATCGCCGCCCGCCTCCACGACTCCAACCCGCAGGTCAGCCTCCTCAGCCCGCTCCAACGCCCTGCGCACGCCTTCGGCCTCGATCGCGTCCGCCGCCTCACGCAGCCCCGCCGTGTCGGCGATCCAGACAGGATAGCCCGCCAGCACCAAGCGCACCTCGACCACGTCGCGCGTGGTGCCGGGTATCTCGCTCACGATCGCCGCTTCGCGCTGGGCCAGCGCATTCAGCAGGCTCGACTTGCCGGCGTTCGGTGGGCCGATGATGGCGATGCGGTAGCCGTCGCGGATGCGCTCACCGCGGTGGGCGTCGTCGAGGTGCTGACCCATGTCAGCGGCCAGCGCTTGTAGGATCGGGCCGGCGCGCTGCGCCAAGGCGCCAGGCAGGTCTTCATCCGGAAAATCGATCTCGGCTTCGATCAAGGCCGCCGCCTCGATCAGACGGCTGCGCCAGCCCTCATAGACCGCGCTTAGAGCGCCGCGGCGCTGGCGGAGGGCCTGGCGACGCTGGCCCTCGGTCTCGGCGTCCACGAGGTCGGCTAGGCCCTCCGCTTCGGCCAGGTCGAGCTTGCCGTTCTCGAAGGCGCGGCGGGTATACTCGCCCGGCTCAGCAACGCGGACACCGGGCTGGCTGAGGCACGCATCGATGATGGCGGCGATCACCGCCGGGCCGCCATGGATGTGGAGTTCGGCGACGTCTTCGCCGGTAAAGCTCGCGGGGCCCGGAAACCAGAGCGCCAAGCCGTCATCGAGCGAAGCGCCAGTGTGTGGATCGCAGAAGGCTTCGCGCGTGGCGGCGCGTGGCTTGGGCAAATCCCGCGCTGTCAGCGCGTGCAGCGTCGCGCCCGCGGCGGGGCCGGACAGCCGGATCACGGCGACGCCGGCGCGACCCGCGCCGGAGGCCAGCGCCACGATGGTGTCCGGTTTCATGTGAAAAGCGCTAAGGCCGCTTAGGGTTTTTCACGTGAAGCGGCGGCCGCAGTCGCGCCCGAGGTCATCAGCTTCACGAACGCGTCCTGCGCCTGGGTGCCGACGCTCATCCACGAGCTCATCATGGTCTCGCCGCTCATCAGAGCGAGGTTCTTCTCCATGCGCTTGCCCATCTCGGAGACGAGCGCCTCATTGATCGGCGTGACATCCGGTAGGCCCATGAAGCGGCGGGCTTCCTCTGGCGAGCACTCGACATTGACCGTGAACTTCATGGCTCCAAATCCCTTCGCGTCAGCAAGCTCGGGGCGTCTATAACGCGGCCAAGCTCTCAGAGACAGGCATTGGAGACCGTGATGGGTGAATGGGCGGAAATTGCCGGACCGGACGGCGCGTTCAAAGCCTATGTGGCGCGGCCGAGCGGGACGCCGAAAGGCGCCGTCGTGGTCGTGCAGGAGATTTTTGGCGTCAACGCGGTGATGCGCGGCAAAGCGGACTGGCTGGCGCGCGAGGGCTTCCTGGCGGTAGCGCCCGATCTCTTCTGGCGCATCAAACCGGGCATCGATCTGACCGATCAGTCCGACGCCGAGTGGCAGGAGGCGTTCGGCTACATGAATACGCTCGACAAGAACGCCAGCGTCACTGACGTGCAGGCGACGCTTCAGTGGGCGCGCAGCCAGGGGGTCAGTAAAGCAGGCGTCATGGGCTACTGCATGGGCGGCTACATCGCGTTCCTGGCGGCGTGCCGGACCGACAGCGACGCGACGGTCGCGTATCATGGCGGCGGCATCCACACGGCGCTCGGCGAAGCTGGCGGCATCAAGAAGCCGCTCATGCTGCACAACCCGATGAAAGACAGCTTCATCCCGGTCGAGGCGCTGAACACGATCCGCGAAACGCTATCGAGCAACCCGCTCGTCACCGTGCACGAATACGCCGAGCAAGATCACGCCTTCACGCGCGAAGGCGGCAAGCACTACGATGCGGACGCGACGGCGCTTGCTGATGGCCGCACGGTCGCGTTCTTCGGCCAGCACCTGGCATGAAGCGCGCTCTGATCGCCGCAGTGCTAGCGCTCGCGAGCTGCGGGCCAACGCCGGACGGGGCCAATCTCGATGCAGGCAACAGCGGCGAACAAGCCGTATCCGCGCCGTCGAACCTCGCCGGCTATTTCGATTGCTTGCGCGGCGGCGACTTCACCGCGGTCTCGGCACATCGCGGCGGACCGGCGCCAGGCTTTGCGGAGAATGCGATCCCGACGTTCGAGAACACGCTGCGCCAAGCGCTCGGCTCGTTTCTCGAAGTCGACATCGCGCGCACGGCGGATGGCGTGCTGGTGTTGATGCATGACGATCGCGTCGAGCGCACGACGACGGGCAGTGGCGCCGTCGCTGAACTCGACATGGCGCAGTTGCTGGCGTTTTCGCTGGAAGACGATGACGGCCGCCGCGTCGATGCGCGCGTGCCGACCTTGCGCGAGGCGCTCGATTGGGCGGACGGACGCACGGTGCTCGAGCTCGATATCAAGCGCGGCGTTCGCTACGAAGACGTGATCTCGGAGGTCGAGCTCGCCGGCGCGATGGGCCGGGTGGTGTTCATCACCTACAGCATCGATGGCGCGACGCGCCTGGCCCAGCTTGCGCCGCAAGCGATGATCTACACGACCATCTCAAGCGTTCGCGAACTCGACACGCTGGAGCGTCGCGGCGTCGATCTCACGCGCATCGTCGCTTGGGTTGGCACGAACACGCCGGACGCGAGCTTGGTGCGCGCGCTGGCGGAACGGGGCGTGGAGACACGCGCGGGCATGTTCGGTGAGGGCCGCGATTTTTCCAACGCGCCGCGCATTGGCGTGCAGATCGTGGCGGTGGACGACGTGCGCGAGGCTTATCGCGATCTCGACGCAGCCGATGGCGAAGCGGGCTTCGCGGCGGGCCAATGCGCGGTGCGGTGATCACGGAAGGATCGGCGATGAAAGCGATACGCATCGAGAGAAATGGCGGGCCGGAAGTCATGGCGCTGTCAGAGACGCCAACGCCAGAGGTGGGGCCCGGGCAAGTGCGCGTGCGCCATCGTGCGATCGGTGTGAACTTCATCGACGTCTATCACCGCACCGGCTTGTACAAGACGCCGCTGCCAAGCGGATTAGGGCTCGAGGCGGCTGGCGTTGTTGAGGCAGTTGGCGCGAACGTAACGCGCTTCAAGCAGGGCGATCGCATCGCGTATGCGAGCGGGCCAATTGGCGCGTACGCGGAAACTTATGTCGTCAACGAAGCGCAAGCGGTGGCGTTGCCTGCTGCGATCTCATTCGATATCGCAGCCGCGTCCTTGCTCAAAGGCATGACCGCGCGTTTTCTTTTGCGTAAGACGTTTCGCGTGGAACGCGGCCATGTCGTTGTCATCCACGCAGCCGCCGGCGGCGTTGGTCAGATTGCTGTGCAATGGGCCAAACATCTTGGCGCAACTGTTATCGCCGTCGTCGGCAGCGATGCAAAAGCGGCGCTCGCGAAAGAACTCGGCGCCGATCACACGATCATCAATGGGCGCGACGACATCGCCAAGCGCGTGCGTGAAATCAGCGGCGGCGCGCACGTTGTGTACGATAGCGTCGGCAAAGATACATTCGATGCGTCGCTCGATAGCTTGCGACCGCTTGGGATGATGGTGTCGTTCGGCAATGCATCGGGCCCGCCGGCGGCCATTGCACCATCCGCCTTGGCGCAACGCGGCTCGCTCTTCCTGACGCGCCCGACCTTGTTCGATTACATCGCAACGGTCGAACAACTCGACGAAACTGCCGCGGATTTGTTCGACGTCACCGCGCAGCGAGCCGTGAAGATCGCGCCGCCAGCGCGCTACCCTTTGGCCGACGCCGCGCAGGCGCATCGCGATCTGGAAGCGCGCAAGACGACCGGCAGCTTGGTGCTTGCGCCGTAACTACTTCACCGCCGCGGCGCGCTGATACGCAGGGCGCTGCCAGAGGTTTTCGATGTAGCTCTTCACTGGCGCCGGGATCTCATCTTCGATGCCCGCGAACTTTGCGCCGGTGGCGATGTAGGCGACCGAGATGTCGGCGGCGGTGAAGCGATCGGCGGCGACGTAGGGTTTGCCATTGAGGCGTTGGCCTACGAATTCGAGCCGCTTCAGGATCGCGCTTTTGAGATAGCCCGCGGTGTAGTTTTCCTTTTGCTCAGCGGGCGCTAGGAAGCGGGTGGCGACGAGGGGATTACCATAGACGGCGAGCCCCGCTTCGCCGAACATCAGATATTGCAGATAGTCGGCGTAGCCCGGCTCGCTCGGCTTCACTTCGAGATCGGTGGGGCCGTGCTTAGCTATGATGTAGATCATCATGGCGACGGATTCGATCATGCTGACATCGCCGTCCTGCATTGCTGGCACAGTGCGCAGCGGGTTCACGGTTTTGAACTCGTCGCTCGGTTTGAAGAAGGAGGCCTCCGCCGTCTCGTACGGCACGCCCATTTCCTCGCACAGCCACAACACGCGCAACGAACGCGCGCCTTGGGAGTGATAGATTTTGAGCATGAGCGTCCCTCCGTTTGAGCGACGCTTAGCACCCGAGCCTCAAACGCAAAAGAGGCGCGACTTGCGCCGCGCCTCCTTCGATCACCGCTCGCGGGTGAGGTTACGTATTCATGCTCTGGAAGAAGTCGTCGTTGTTCTTCGAGCCTTTGAGCTTGTCGAGCAGGAACTCAATCGCGTCTTGCGTGCCCATCGGCGAGAGGATGCGGCGGAGCACGTACATCTTCTGCAGATGCTCTTTCGGCGTGATGAGATCGTCTTTCCGGGTGCCGGACTTCAGCACGTCGATGGCCGGGAAGATGCGGCGGTCGGCGACCTTGCGGTCGAGCTGAAGTTCGCTGTTACCGGTGCCCTTGAACTCTTCGAAGATGACTTCGTCCATGCGCGAGCCGGTGTCGATCAGCGCCGTCGCGATGATGGTGAGCGAGCCGCCTTCTTCGAGATTGCGCGCCGCGCCGAAGAAGCGCTTCGGGCGCTGCAGCGCATTGGCGTCGACGCCGCCGGTCAGCACCTTGCCGGAAGAGGGCACGACGGTGTTGTAGGCGCGGCCGAGACGGGTGACGGAGTCGAGCAGGATGACTACATCCTTGCCGTGCTCAGCCAGGCGCTTGGCCTTCTCGATCACCATTTCCGCGACAGCGACGTGGCGCGTAGCCGGTTCGTCGAAGGTTGAGGAGATCACCTCGCCTTTCACCGTGCGGCGCATGTCGGTGACTTCTTCCGGGCGTTCATCGATCAAGAGAACGATCAAGAACACTTCCGGGTGGTTGGCTTCGATCGCCTTGGCGATGTTTTGCAGGATGACGGTTTTACCCGTCCGCGGCTGCGCGACGATGAGCGAGCGCTGGCCTTTGCCGATCGGCGCTACGATATCGATGATGCGGCCGGTTTTGTCTTTGATGGTCGGATCGTCGAGCTCCATCTTCAGCCGCTCGGTCGGATAGAGCGGCGTCAGATTATCGAAGTGGACCTTGTGGCGGACTTTGTCCGGGTCTTCGAAATTGACCGAGTTTACCTTGGTCAGGGCGAAATAGCGTTCGCCATCCTTCGGCGCTTTGATCTGGCCTTCGACCGTATCGCCAGTGCGCAGGCCGAATTTCCGGATCTGTTGCGGCGAGATGTAGATGTCGTCCGGGCCCGGCAGATAGCTCGATTGCGGCGAGCGCAGAAAGCCAAAGCCGTCGGATAGAATTTCGCAGACACCCGCGCCGCCGATCTCGACGCCGCGCTCAGCGACAGACTTCAGTATCGAGAACAGCATGTCCTGGGTGCGGAGCGTGTTGGCGCCCTCGATCTCAAGCGATTCCGCGAGAGCGAGGATTTCTGCCGGGGTCTTACGTTTGAGCTCCTGCAACGTGAGCGAGGTGAGCCCGTCTAGTGCTTGTACTTCAGTCATGGGAATTTCGTGTCTCGGGGAATTTCAGATTTTGAGACGGGCCTCGCGCGTGAACGCGCGGGCAGGGCCGTCGATGGGAAGAGGTTCCGGCGGATAAGGAGAATTGAGCAGCGCCGCCGTCGCACGCGTGCCGAAGCACGCAAGCTCATGCACACCACAATGGGCCTAAAGCGTCAAGCCGAGGTTACCGGCCAGGCTTGAGATTAGGGTTCCAGTGTCGCCAGCAGCACGGCGGCGATGGCGACAACAAACGGGATTTCTCCCATCAGCCGCCAGAACTTCTCGGAGCGCCGACGTTCACCTTTGGCGATGCGCCGACCCTCTGCAGATAGGTAGCCATGGTAGCCGCTCAAGCCCAGGATCAGCAGAAACTTGAGCCAGAACCAGTGCGGCACGGCGGCGAGGGTATCGCCGGGGGGCCGGGTCCAGTCGCCTGTGAGGTAGGTCCCGAACAGGAAAATGCCGAACGCCCAGGCGACGATCAAGCTGGGCGTCAGGATGATCATCCGCAGGCTGCGCGCCGCCTTGAGCATCGCGGTTTCGAGTTCGCCGCCAGGCTGGCTGACGGTGATGTAGGCGTAAAAGCGCGGCAGCATGAGCAAGCCCGCGATCCAGGCGATCACCGCGATGATGTGCAAACCTCGGGCGAGGTCGTAGCCGATCACGTGATCCATCAGCGCCCGCTCCCTTGTGCGCAGAGCCCAAATTGGGCGGGGCAGATACGCCCCCCATTCTCCGCCTGCACCTTACCCGGCGCCGACAACGCCCGCTCGACCTGTTCGGCCAGCGCGTCAATGAAACGCGGGGCGGCCCCCGGCGCCGGCGCGCGCACATAAAATGGCAGAGCCAAGCTGCGCGCAAGTTGCGCGTACTCAATATCGAGCTCGACCAGCGTTTCGACGTGCTCGGACACAAACGCGATCGGGGAGATGATGACACCCGCTTTATCGTGTCCGGCCGCCTCGATTTCTTCCTCGGTGGAGGGCCCTATCCATTTCAGCGGCCCGACGCGCGATTGATAGCAGATGCGGATTTCCCAATCCGCCGGCAACAAGCGGCGCACAGCGGCGACGCTTTGCTCGACCTGCCATTGGTAGGGATCGCCGCTATCGATCACACGCTGCGGCAAGCCGTGCGCGGAAAACAGAACCCGTGGTTTGGCTGGCGAACCAGCTTGCCGCCAAGCTTCAAGGATTGCGTCCGCATGCACTTGAGCGAACGCGGCCCCGGCGGGATAGCAACACATGGTGGAGCAGGGCAGGTCGCTATGACGCTTCCACTCGCTCAATGATGACGCCGTCGTCGTCGTTGAAAACTGCGGATAGAGCGGCAGCAGAATGGCGTCGGTGGCGCCCCAGGCGCGCGCAGCTTTTGCCGCGTCTTTCACGAATGGCTTCCAATAGCGCATCGCCGGAAAGCATTTGAAGGTGACATTCGAGACGCGCTTGGCGATCTCGGCATCCAGTGCATCCGCCTGTTTCACGGTTTCCGGCAGAATAGGCGAACCGCCGCCCATGAGCGCGTAATTGGCTTTCGCCAGCTTTTCCCGCGAACGCGAAATCAACTGCGCGAGCAAAAACCGCACTGGCTGCGGCGCGCCGATAATGGCTTTGTCATTGAACAGATTGAATAGAAACGGCCGCACCGCCTCTTGCGTATCGGGTCCGCCAAGATTGAATAGAATGATGGCCACGCGCCGCGCTGTCATAATGCGCAAGCCCGGCCCGTCTTCCGTTTCGGTTTCAAGCGCCATAGCGCTCATACTTGACCCTTCACGATCTTCACGAGGCGCTCGACGTTTTCCGGCGTCGCTTGCGGCGTGATGCCGTGGCCAAGATTGAAGATGTGCGGCACGAAACGGAAATCGTTCAACACATCACGCGCGGCCTTTTCCAAAGCAGCGCCGCCCACAATGAGGGTGAGGGGATCGAGATTGCCTTGCAGGGCCATGCCCTCGGGTGCGGCTTCGATCACTTCCATCGCGGACGTCTGCGTGTCCACGCCAAGCGCGTTCACGCCCGTCTCATGCGCGTAAGCGCCGATCCCCGAGCCCGCGCCGCGCGGAAAGCCTATGATCGGCACAGTAACGCCAAGCTCCCGCACGCGTGCGAACAGTTTGCGTGTCGGGCCGACGATAACACGCTGAAAAATCAGCGGCGGCAGGCCTTCGGCCCAGCTTTCGAATATCTGCAGACAGTCCGCGCCTGCTCTAACTTGCGCCGCGAGATGCTGTGCGGTCGTTTCAACCAGCACATCGAGCAACGCATCGACGTCCTCCGGCCGTCGATAGACCTCCATCCGCGCATCGTCTTTATCGCCACCGCGGCCCTGCAGCATGTAGGTCGCAACCGTCCAAGGCGCTCCGGCAAAGCCGATCAGCGCTATGTCCTTCGGGATGGCGGCGCGGATGCGTTCGACCGCTTCGTACACCGGCGCCAAACGCTGAATGGCTTTCTCGGAATCGCCGAAGCTCCACGTCTCTTGGCCGATCAGTGGCTCGAGCCGAGGGCCTTCGCCTTCAACGAACCAGACCTTTTGACCCAATGCGTCCGGGACAACGAGAATGTCGGAAAACAGGATCGCCGCATCGAGCGGGAACCGGCGCAACGGCTGCATCACTGCTTCGGTCGCCAAGGCAGGGGAGTAGCAGAAATCCAGGAAGTTCTTCGCTCGGGTCCGGAGCTCCCGGTACTCAGGCAGATAGCGGCCGGCCTGGCGCATGATCCAAATCGGAGGAGGATCGAGCCTCTCGCCGTTCAAGACGCGCAGAAGCGCCGGGATTTCCTGATCGGCCATTCCGTCCTCTAAACTTAAAACTTGAATCCCGATGTATAGGGGACTCGTTGTTGTAGCGACCTAGTTTCCGGGAGAAGTTCACTGCCCACAGCTTGTCCCCAGACTTGCCATTCCTGGCGCCGGGGCGAAAGCCCTTAGCAGTGAGCAGCTTGGCGCATGCGGCGACGCGTCACGATTCGTCTGTGCCTAACATTAGCGACTGTGGAGAGGCCGGGGAGGAATCGCCGGTTGGGTTAAGCAACAATCGTTGAACTTGGCCCCTCGGCGGATAGGCGTGGCTGAACACGCCTCTCTTCAACAGCTTGTCCACAAGCCGCACAAGCCTGATATGTGACACCCATGCGCGAACGCTTGGCGATCTATTTCAACGTCCACCTGGTCTCGGACTCTACCGGCGAGACGCTGGCCGGGGTCATGCGCGCGACTTGCGCCCAGTTCGATAACGTCCTGCCTGTGGAACACTCCTACTTCCTGGTCCGCTCGGTGCGGCAGCTGGAGCGGGTGATCAAGGAGATTGAGGATGCCCCGGGCATCGTCATGTTCACCCTCTCCAATCTCGACCACCGGGCCGTGTTGGAGGAGGCGTGCGCCAAGATGGGCATGACATGTGTGGCCGTGCTTGATCCAGTGCTGGACGCCACCTCGCGCTATCTGGGCCTCGAACTGAACCATCGAGTAGGAGCGGCGCGCAAGCTCAACGCGGAATACTTCAAGCGCATCGACGCGCTCGACTTCGCCATGGATCACGATGATGGCCAGGCGGTGGTCGAACTGAGCGATGCCGACGTGATCCTCGTAGGCGTCAGCCGCACCTCGAAAACGCCAACCAGTGTTTATCTCGCGCACCGTGGCGTGAAGGCCGCGAATGTGCCGATGGTGCCAGGCGTGCCGCTGCCGCCGGAATTGTTTGCCGAAGAGCGGCCGCTGGTGGTCGGCCTGCTGATTTCCGCCGACCGTCTCATTCACATCCGTCGCAATCGTTTGGTGGCGATGAAGGAAACGCGCGCCGGCTCCTATACGGACGAAGATGAAGTGCGCCGTGAGGTGATGGAGGCGCAGAAGCTGTTCGAGCGCGAGGGCTGGCCGACGATCGATGTTTCACGCCGATCGATCGAGGAAACCGCCGCAGGCGTGCTGAACCTCCTGGCGGAGCATCGCGGCCAGTGAGTTTGATCCTTGCTTCGGGAAGCGCCGCGCGCAGGCATATGCTGGAAGCGGCGGGCCTGAAGATCGCCGTGCAAACGCCGCGCGTGGATGAGGAAGCGGCGAAAGCCAGCTTGCGCGCCAACGGCATGAAGCCACGCGATCAGGCTGACATGCTGGCTGAACTCAAGGCCCTCAGTGTTTCACGCAACTTGCCGGATTTCGTGATTGGCGCCGACCAGATGTTGGCGATCGAGGGCGAGGTGTTGGACAAGCCGAAGGATGTCGCAGAAGCGCGCGCCCATTTGTTGAGACTGCGTGGACGCACGCATGAGCTAATCACCGCCGCCGTTGTCGCCCGCGAAGGTGCAATCATCTGGCGCCACATCGATACGCCGAAGCTGAAGATGCGTGCGTTCTCCGACGCGTTTCTCGACGACTATATGGCGCGGGCGGGTGAGGCGACGTTGCGATCGGTGGGCGCCTATCAACTGGAGGGTCTCGGCGCGCAATTGTTTGAGCGCGTTGAAGGCGATTATTTCTCCGTGCTTGGACTGCCGCTTCTGCCGCTCTTGGCGTTCTTGCGCGAACACGGCGTGGCGCAGGCATGACGATCACAGCCGCCACCAAAGTGCTCGCTGTAATTGGCGATCCGGTCGGCCACTCGCTGTCGCCATTGATGCATAATGCCTGGATCGCCGATCATGGGCTTGATGCTGTTTATGTTGCGCTGCCGCTGAAGAGTGACGACGCAACGGCGGCCCTTCGTGCGCTGAAGGGCATGGGCTTTGCCGGGCTGAACGTCACCGTGCCTCATAAGGAAGCCGCTGCTGCCGCTGCTGACCGAAGCGAAGGCCCGGTCGCTAACGTCTTACGCTGGGAGAAGGACGGCTCGCTCTCCGCCTTCAACACAGACGGTGCTGGCTTTCTCGATTCACTGGATGAATCCGCGCCGGATTGGCGTGGGCGGGTGAAGCGCGTGCTGATCGTCGGCGCTGGCGGCGCGGCGCAGGGGATAGGCGCGGCGCTGTCACCACACGTGGACACTATTCATTTTGCCAACCGCACGCCTGAGCGCGCAAACTCTGTCGCGTCGAGCATGCGCAACGGGCGTTCTCTCCGCTGGGATGATCTTGAGCGCGGCTTCGGCGCCGCGGATTTGATCGTGCAAACCACCACGCTGGGTATGGTTGGGCAGCCGAACCCAGACTGGCCAGTGCAGTTCACGCGGCCAAACGCTATTGTGGCTGACATTGTGTACCGGCCGCTTGAAACCGCGTTGCTCGCCTCGGCGCGGGCGCGTGGGCTCACGGCGATGGATGGCCTCGGCATGTTCATTCACCAGGGTGCGCGCTCGTTTGAACTTTGGTTCGGCGTGAAACCCGATACCGAGAAGGCGCGCGCGCGGCTCATGGCGGCTCTTGCATGAAAGTGGTTGGTCTCACCGGATCGATCGGCATGGGCAAGTCGACCGTCGCCAAAATGTTCGCGGAGGAGGGCGCGCCGGCGTTCGATTCAGACGCCGCCGTGCATGCGCTCTATGAACCAGGCGGCGCGGCGGTTGTGCCGATTGAAGCGGCGTTTCCCGGTGTTACCAAGGATGGCGGCATCGACCGCACAGCGCTGTCGGCGCGCGTTGTCGGCGATGCCGAGGCGATCAAGCGGCTGGAAGCGATCGTGCATCCACTCGTGCGCAAAGCGCAGGCGAAGTTTCTGCAAGCCAGCCTCGTGGGCGGCGCCGGTATTGTAGTGCTCGATATCCCACTTTTGTTCGAGTCTTCGAGTGCTGCTCTGTTTGACAAAATCGTCGTCGTGTCCGCGCCGGCCGACGTGCAGCGCGAGCGGGTGCTGGCGCGTCCGGGCATGACGGCGGAAAAATTCGAGGCGCTGCTGGCCCGCCAGGTCCCCGATGCCGAAAAGCGCGCGCGCGCCGATTTCGTGATCGATACGGGCGGCGCGCTGGAGGCGACGCGCGAGCAGGTCAGGGCGGTGCTGGACGCGCTGCGCAAACAGGATTAGCGCGTTATCCATGCGCGAAATCGTGTTCGATACGGAAACCACCGGCGTTTTTCCGGACCACCTCGAGGTCGAACTCCGCGACCGCATCGTCGAAATCGGCTGCGTCGAGCTGTTCAATCTCGAGCGCACCGGCCGCGAGTATCACGTCTATCTCAACCCCGAACGCAGCGTGCCTGATGAAGTCGTGCGCGTGCACGGGCTGACGCGCGACTTTCTGGTGCAGCATCGCAAGTTCGCCGAAGTTGCCGATGAGTTCTTGGAGTTCGTCGGCGATGCGCCGCTGGTGGCGCACAATGCGGCGTTCGATCAGGGCTTCCTCAACGCCGAGCTACGCCGTCTGCGCCGCGAGCCCCACCCAGCTGAGCGCTTTGTCGATACGCTGATGATTGCGCGTAAAAGATTTCCAGGCGCGTCGTGTTCGCTCGACGCGCTGGCAAAGCGCTTTCAGCTCGATCGCTACGGTTTCGATCTCACCGCGCGCAAAGGCGCGGGCGGCCACGGCGCCTTGATCGACGCGCGTATTTTGGCCGAGGTCTATTTGCAGCTCAAGGGCGGGCGCGAGCAGAGGCTGGCGTTCGATCCCGTGGAGGTCGCGACAGAGTCGACGACTGTGCGCGCCGTGCAGTTCGCGCGCCGTCAGCCGCGGGCGACACCGCTTGCGCCACGCCTCACTGCGGAGGAGGAGGCCGCGCACGCGACGTTCATCGGCGGGCTTGGGCCGAACGCGCTTTGGCTGAAAACCGGAAGCTAGTCTTTAGAAGCTGCTGGCCTGAGCTTGCGGCGGCTGTTGCTGCTCGGTGCGGCTCTGGCGATCGCGCAACTCGGCCCAATAGAGCGGCGTGAAGTCGATCGGGTTGATCAGCAGCGGCGGGTAGCCGCCCTCGCGCGTGACCTCAGCCAAAATCTGCCGGCTGAACGGGAAGAGCAGCCGCGGGCATTCGATCCAGATCAGCGGCTCGACGTCCTCTTGGCGCACATTCATGAACTGAAATAGGCCCGCATAGACGAGGTCGGCTGAGAACATCACCTCGTCGTTGCGGCGGGCATTGACGTTAATGCATAGATCGACCTCGAAGGCGTCGCCGCGATCGCCCATGGAGCGCGACTTCACTTCAACGCCCATGTCGATCGTGGGCTGGATGTCGTAGGCCTGGGCCGCGGCGGCGGCGGCATTTCGAAATGACAGTTCCTTCACGTATTGCGCGAGTACGCGCAGGTGAGGGGAATCGGCTGGAACTTGGCCGCCATCGGGGGCCGGGTGCGTGTTCATGCGCCACAACTCGCGTCTGAAATGAGATCCGGGGGAGGGCGCCAGCATGCTGCGGCGGCGCGGCCAAGGCAACCGTGCTGGCGGAACGTACCTGTTGGCACTATCTTAAAGCGGCAGGCGTCATCCGCGACAGCTTGGCGCGCTTGGGAGCACGTCTTTGGACCAGGGCTTGATTGAGATTTTCGTGCTGGCGCTCGTCGCCGGCTTTGTGCTGTTCCGGCTGTACGTGACGCTTGGACGCCGCACCGGCGAGGAACGCGAACCGCGGCCGGCGCCGGCTCAGGGCGGCATCGCGCCGGATGTTCCTCTGGCTAAGCCCCTGCCGACCGCTGTAAGCGCTGGCGCGGGCGGCGAGGGCCTGGTCGCCATCATGCGCGCTGACCCCAGCTTCGACCCAGAATTCTTCGTCGCCGGCGCAAAGTCGGCTTATGAGATGATTGTCGGCGCCTTCGCCAAGGGCGACCGTGATACGCTGCGCGATTTGCTGACGCCGCGTGTATTCGACTCCTACGCTGCAGCGATTACCGCCCGTGAAGCCAGCGGCGACGTCGGGCCCGAGCTGGTGCGGCTGAAGGCGGCCGAGATCGCCGACGCGGCTCTGCAAGGCGACACCGCGCGCGTCACTGTGAAGTTCGAGGCCGAGTTGGCCGAGGGCGCGACTGGCATCCGCGATGCGCGCGAAAAATGGACGTTCGAGCGTGACGTGCGCTCGTCCAATCCCAATTGGTATTTGGGCCGCGTCACCGCTGCGTGAGCAAGCGCGGCCGCGACCTCTCCGATGACGAGCAACAATTATGGCGGCGCGTCGTTGAGCGCGTGAAGCCGCGCAAGCGCGCCGCCAAGTCAGCCATCGTCGCGCGCAAGCCGGACAACACAGAGCCGCCGCGCAAGCCGATCGTGAAAGCGGCGGCAGCGCCTGTCCGATCAACGCCTACGCCAACGCGCGCGCCAGCACCGCCACCCGCCAACCGCGGCAACGAAAAACGCGTGCGTCGCGGCAAGATCGAGATTGGCGGCACGCTCGATCTGCACGGTCATACACAGGAAACAGCGCGCGCCACGTTGGGTCGCTTCCTGCGCGCGGCTTACAAGCGGGGTGACCGCACCGTCATCGTCGTCACCGGCGTCGGCCGGGCCGGGCCGGGCGTGTTGCGCCAACGCTTGCCGGAGTGGCTGGCTGACGGCGACCTACGCGCCATCGTCTCTGGCTTTGCTCAAGCGCACCGCGCCCATGGCGGCGCCGGCGCCTATTACGTCTTCTTGAAGAAGAACGCCGAGTAACCGCGTTTCTCAACGGCGGCTTAAGCTTGCTTGCGCAATCATGACCTTGTGTTGGCGAGCGGTCTTCAGCCCCTCCTAACCAAATTAGCCCAAGAGTTCTCGCGCGCGCATGCGCAGAACTGGAGACACGCTTGGGTCAGATTAGCGCCATCGCCTTGCGCCGCCCGAAAGGGCTGGCCGCGCGCGCGGTGCTGTTTGCCTGCGTGCTGCTGATCGTCACTGCGGTGCTCTCCGCCGCAACCGTGATGTTCGGCGCTCAGCGCGAAAGCGCGCGCCACCAGCTGCACGTCACCCAAGGCCTCGCAATTCACCTCGGCACTGTCGCCGGCGACTTGCTCGCAGCGGGCGACATGCACAGCCTCGGCGTGATGGCCGAGCAAACCGCCTCGCGCAGCGAAGTCGAGCGCTTGGCTGTCTATGACAGCAGCGGTGCTGTGATCGTCCAAAGCGGCGGCACGGAAGCCGAGACAAACGCTACGGCGGCAGTGGCTGCGCGCATTCTAGAAACGCGAGAAGTCGCTTATGAGCGTGCAGCCGGCGGCTTGGCGATCGGCGCGCCGATTGTTCGCGAAGGTCAGCTTGTCGGCGTCGGCGTCATCATGTGGGATGGCATGGCCTACCGGTTCGCAGCGCTGCCAGCGCTCGCGCCCTTCTTGCTGATCCTCGCGTGCCTCGTCATTGCCGCGATCCCGATCACATCCCACTTTGTCCGCCGCGCAGTGGCGCCGCTCGATACGCTCGCGGAATTCGCAGAGCGGATCGCTGAAAACGGCGAGGCGGCGCCGATCGAGCTGCGCACTGGCGATGAGTTCGAAACGTTGGCCACGGCGTTCAACAAGATGATCGGCCGTCTCGACGCTTCGATGCGTCAGATCCAGGAAATCGCCTACGTCGATCCCGTCACCCGCCTGCCCAACCACGACCGCTTCGTGCGCGAGGTCGATCACGCTATCATGCAACAGCGCGAGGCTGGCGCTGGCGCAGTGGCGGTTTTCGAATTGCAACGCCTGCCGCGCCTGCTGCAAACGCTCGATCCAGACTCGTCGCGCGACTTCTTGCGTGTTGTCGCGGAGCGGCTGGTCGCTTCGACGCGCACAGTCGATCGCGTCGTGCGGCTGCGCTCGCAGCAACAGCAAGCGGCGCTGCCGGCGCGTCTTGGCGCCGCCGAGTTTGCGGTGTTCGTGCCGGATTTGGCTTCGCAAGGGGAGGCGGCGCGCTTTGCCCAACACCTCAACGCAGCGCTCAATCAAACCTTCGAGTGGCGCGGCCACAAACTGACTTTGGGCGCTTGTTGCGGTGTGGCGCTTGCGCCGCGCGACGGCCGCGACGCGGAAACCGTGATCCGTCACGCCCGCATGGCAATGGGCGCGGCGCAAAACTCGCCCGCGCGCGTGAAGGTGTTCACACAATCGCTCGATCGCGAAGCGGTGGCGCGGGTCACGCTGGAGCGCGAAATGCGCGGCGCGCTGGAGCGCAACGAGTTCCGCGCTTACTTCCAGCCGAAGATCAACGTTGCCACTGGGCGCGTCGAGGGCTGTGAAGCGCTGGCGCGCTGGATCCGCCCGGACCGCACCATCGTCAGCCCCGGCCGTTTTATTCCGGTTGCTGAAGAGAGCGGCCTCATCGGCGCGCTTTCCGATGCGATCATGCGCGAAGCGTGCTGGAAAGCGGCCGCCTGGTCGCGCTCAGGCTATCCTGCGAAAGTGGCGGTCAACGTCTCGGCACTGCAATTCCGCAGCGATCGCTTTGCCGATCAAGTTCTGCGCGTGGTGCAGCACGCAGGGCTTGCACCGTCGCAGCTTGAGCTCGAAATTACTGAATCCGTGGTCATGGAAGATCCGGATCGGGCGCTACGCATCATCAACCCGCTGAAAGAAGCCGGCATACGCCTGGCCATCGACGACTTCGGCTGCGGCCATTCCAGCTTGGCTGCGCTGTCAAAGCTGCCGTTCGATGTGATCAAGATCGACCAGCAGTTCATTCGAGCATTGGAGCAGGGCGATGAGCAGGCGGCGGCGATCGTCGATATGATCTTGGCGCTGTCGCGGACGCTGAACATGGAAGTCGTGGCCGAAGGCATTGAGCGGCGCGAAGACATGGAATTCGTCGCCTCGCGCGGCTGCCATTGGGTCCAGGGCTTCCTCTTCGGCGCCGCCATGCCGGCCGCTGAGTTCGCCGAAGTGCTGCGCCGCCAGGCCGGCGAAGAGATCGATTCCGAAGACGCGGCTTGATCGCGAGCGGTCGCTCCGCCACATCTGGCGCATGAGCGACGAGCAAAACTGGCACGGCACCACAATCGTTTGCGTTCGCAAGGGCGGCAAAGTCGTCATCGCTGGCGACGGCCAGGTGTCGGCAGGGCCGACCATACTCAAAGGCAATGCGCGCAAGGTGCGTCAGCTCGGCAATGGCGAAGTCATTGTCGGTTTCGCCGGCGCTACGGCGGACGCCTTTGCGCTGTTCGAACGGCTCGAACAAAAGCTTGAGCGTTTCCCAAAGCAGCTAGCGCGCGCCGCCGTCGAACTCGCGAAAGACTGGCGCACCGATCGCGCGCTGCGCCGGCTCGACGCCATGCTGATCGTCGCCGACGCGAAGGAGACATTTCTGATTACCGGGGCGGGCGACGTACTCGACCCGGAACACAAAGTGATCGCCGTGGGCTCCGGCGGAAACTATGCTCTGGCTGCCGCGCGGGCGCTCTATGACCACATCGAGGACGCCGAGGCCATTGCTCGCAAAGCGATGGCGATTGCGGCGGACATATGCGTCTATACCAACGGCAATCTGACGGTGGAGACGCTTAATGGCCAACCGGACTGATCTCGAAGCGGCGGCGGCGGCAGGGGTTATTGGCGCCGAGCAAGTGCAACCGCTGCATGATTTTCTGGCGACGCGCGCCACCGGCGCCGTTGCCGCGCTGCCGGGCGAAGAGAATCTCCGCTTCATCCGCAACTTCCATGACGTCTTCCTGGCGATCGGTATTGTGCTGTTTGCCATCGGCATGGCCATTGGCATCGGCACCTACGTGGCAACGGCGGCTTCGCCGGAGCAGGGCACGGTCACGACCGGCACTCTTTGCGCGCTCGCGGTGGCGGTGATGTGGGGCCTCGGCGAAGTGTTCGCGCGCCGCAGGCGCTTGTTTCTCCCGGCGATCGCGATCGTTTGCGCTATGACCATCTTCGCCATCGTTGCCGGCGCCATGATTTACGCGGGCGTTCTTTTGGGCCGTGATTTCGGCGAATCCGGCGCGAACTTCGAATCCATGCCGCCTGAGCTGCGTGTGGGCATCTTGCTCGCGATGGGGCTTGGCGTGCTGACGCCGTTGGCCTTTTATCTGCGCTTCCGCTTGCCGTTTTCACTGGGCCTAGTCGGCGCGGCGTCGGCAGCTTTCGTCGTCGTCGCGTGCATGATCACCAATTTTGATCTGACCATACAATTCCTGCCGACACTTTATCTCATCCTCGGCGCGCTGCTCTTCTTGGCGGGCGTTGCGTTCGATGCGCGCGATCCGGAGCGTGCAACGCGGTTCTCGGACAACGGATTCTGGCTTCACTTCGCGGCTGCGCCGCTGATTTTGAACGGCGCTTTCGCGCTCATCGGTCAGGCGCTGACGGGTGATGGCAACGCCATGTCGCCGAACACCGGTCTGGTCGTAGCGGCGGGCTCGGAAAACGCGGGGACGGCGGCCATCCAAGCGGGCGCAACGCTCGTCGTGATCGTGCTGCTTGGCGTGGTGTCGCTATTGATCAACCGGCGTGCATTGATCGTCTCAGCGCTGATTACGGCGGGGGTCGCGATCGGCGTTCTGATGAACGCTGCCGGCTTGGGTGCGGGCGCGCTTGCGGCGACGACTCTGATCGTGCTTGGCGCTTTCGTGCTTATTCTCGGCGCCGGCTGGCACAGCTTGCGGCGTGCGCTGCTTGGTTGGGTCAAGCCTGATGGCATGTGGGCGCGCGTTTTTCCGCCGGAGACCATTGCCGCCTGATGCGGCTCAGCGACGCCCTTCACGCGAGCGGGCAGGGCGCTTAAGTCAGCGCCATGACCAATTACTCGCCGCGTGAAATTGTCTCGGAACTCGATCGCTACATTGTCGGCCAGGCGGACGCTAAGCGCGCCGTCGCCATCGCGCTACGTAACCGCTGGCGGCGCAAGCAAGTGCCGGAAAACCTGCGCGAAGAAATCACGCCGAAAAACATCCTGATGATCGGCCCGACCGGCGTCGGCAAAACCGAGATCGCGCGCCGCTTGGCCAAGCTCGCAAATGCGCCATTTTTGAAGGTCGAAGCGACCAAGTTCACCGAAGTTGGCTATGTCGGACGAGACGTAGAGCAGATCATCCGCGATCTGGTCGAGCATGCGCTCAATATGGTGCGCGAGCAGCGCCGCAAGGAAGTGCGGGCGCGAGCGGAAGCGGCGGCAGAAGAACGTGTGCTTGACGCGCTTGTGGGGCAGGGCTCGTCAGCTGCGACGCGTGAATCCTTCCGCAAAAAGCTGCGCAATGGCGAGATGGCGCAATCCGCGGTGGAGATCGACGTCGAAGACACCGCATCGCCGCTTAGCCAAATGGACATTCCCGGACAGCCCGGCGTCGGTATGGTCAATATCGGCGACCTGTTCGGCAAAGCCTTCGGTCGTCGCACCAAGCGCGTGCGCATGACGGTCGAGGAAGCGTATGAGCCGTTGCTGCGTGAGGAGAGCGATAAGCTTTTGGATCAAGACGCGCTGGTGAGCGAAGCGCTGCGCATCACGACAGAAGACGGGATCGTGTTTTTGGACGAGATCGACAAGATCGCGTCGCGCTCCGAGCGGGCGGGCGGCGGCGATGTCAGCCGCGAAGGCGTGCAGCGCGATTTGCTGCCGCTGATTGAAGGTACGATCGTCAACACCAAGCATGGCCCGGTGAAGACAGACCACATCCTCTTCATTGCATCAGGCGCCTTCCACGTCGCGAAACCATCGGACCTGTTGCCGGAATTGCAGGGCCGCCTGCCAATCCGGGTCGAACTGCAGGCGCTGACGCGCGAAGACTTTCGTCGTATCCTCACGGAACCTGAAGCGAGCTTGGTCAAGCAGTACATCGCGCTCCTGAAAACCGAAGGCGTGACGCTGGAGTTTAGCGATGACGCCGTGGAGGCAATTGCGGGCATCGCAGCGGACGTAAATTCTAGCGTCGAAAACATCGGCGCGCGGCGGCTGCAAACGGTGATGGAGCGCTTGCTCGACGACATCAGCTTCACCGCGCCTGACCGCAACGGCCAGACCGTGCAGATCGATGCAGCACTCGTGCGCAGCGCCGTGGGCGATCTGGCCAAGAACACCGATCTTTCGCGCTTTATTCTTTAGACGCGGAAGCCGCTCTTCAGCGCCAGCGCGCGCAAATTGGTCCCAGGTCGTGGCCCCATGTGGGAAATCACTTCACCAGCCGCGAGCGAGGCGAGCGCGCCGCATTCGGCCAGTGAGCGTCCGCGTGCGAAGCCGAACAAGAAGCCCGCCGCGTACTGATCGCCTGCGCCGGTTGAATCCACGACTTTCGCGACTGGCATCGGCCGCACTTCAACGGTCTCGTCGCCCGCGGCGATCAGCGAGCCGACTTCTCCACGCGTGACGATTACGGTTGGGCAAGCTTTGCGCGCGGTGTCGAGTGCGGCGCCGAGATCATCGTTTTCGTAAAGCCCGGTGATCTCGCTCTCGTTCGAAAATAAGATATCGACGTGGCCTTTCACCAGATGCTGAAAGCTCTCGCGGTGCCGATCGACGCAAAAGCGATCCGAGAGCGTCAGCGCCACTTTGCGACCCGCAGTGCGCGCGATTTCCGCGGCGCGCACGAAAGCGGCTTTGGCTTCGTCACGGTCGAACAAATAACCTTCGAGGAAGAGCGTTTCGCCGGATTGGATGAGTGCTGCGTCAATGTCTTCGGTCGAGAGCAGGGTGGAGGCGCCGAGATAGGTGTTCATGGAGCGCTGGCCGTCGGGGGTGACGGCGATGAGGGAGCGGGCGGTGCCGGGCGGGGTGGCGCGGGCAGGCGTGTCGAAGGCGACGCCGGCGGCGCGGAATTCCTGGGTGAAGCGGGCGCCCAGATCGTCGTCCGCGACTTTGCCGATATAAGCAGCTTTGCCGCCGAAGCTGGCGACGCCCGTCATCGTGTTGGCGGCGGAACCGCCGGCGGCGACCACGGCGTCGGCCATGCGCGCGGTCAAATGATCGGCGCGCGCGTCGTCGATCAGCGTCATGCCGCCCTTGGCAATGTTCTCTTCGCCGAGAAACGCGTCGGGGACGGCCTTCAGAATGTCGACGATGGCGTTGCCGACCGCAACGACGTCATAGCTCGAACTTGTCATGGGAAATCCTTGTCTTTCGAGCGTTTAAGCGGCCAGCGGAAGGCGCGCAAGCATTGCGGCGCGCTGATTTGAGCGGCATGTTCGCGCGCATGCGATTCATGGCTTCTCTCACCGCTCTCGTGTTCCTCTCCGCCTGCGCAACGGCTGCGCCTAGCGCGCCCTCGTCGCCGTCGGCGCCTGTTGCTTCGGCAGGCGAGAGTTCGCGCGCAGCGCAGCTTTTGGCGGCGGCTGGCAGCGCTAGCGCGCCGTCGCAGGCTGATATCGAGCGGGCGTTTGGCGCGCCCGACGTCGTGCGCCGCGATGGAGCGGGAGCGGCGCTGACGTATCGTTTGCAGAGCTGCGGTTTGCTGCTGGTGTTTACCGCCGATGGCCGCAACACGATGCGCCTGGCGCAAGCGCATCCGAGCGCGCGCCGCGCCGGAGAGACGACACCGAGCTTGAACCAGTGCGCAGCTGAAGCCGCGGCGCGGCGCTGAGCGTGCGCGTCGCGTATTTGAGTTGCCGCACCTATCGCGGAACGACGATCCCGCCTGGCGGCGTGCCGCCGCTTGAAGAGAAGAGCCGACAGCTGATCCTCGCCGCTGGCGCGGAGCGCGGTATCGATTTCGATGTCGTCGCTTGGGATGAGCCTGGCATCGAGACGCGCGGCTACGATGCCGCGGTGATCCGCACGACCTGGGATTATCACGAGCGGCCAGAGCTTTTCGTCGCGACCTTGGAGTCGTTCGAGCGCGCCGGTTTGCCGGTTTACAATTCTTCCGCCGTCGTGCGCTGGAATGCGCGCAAGACCTATCTGCAAGAGCTCGGCCCATCTGCGATCGAGACGATCTGGGCTGAGAAGGCCGATGCTGTCGCGATTGCGCAGGCGTTTGATGCGTTGAGCGCGGCTGAGATCGTGGTGAAGCCGCAAGTGGGCGCGGGATCGATCCGCACGGTGCGGCTGAAGCGCAATGCGTGGAGCGAGGCCGACCTGATCGCCGGGCCGCTGGGGCCTGCGATGATCCAGCCCTATCTGCGCTCGATCGAGACGGAAGGGGAGCGCTCGCTGTTCTGGTTTGGCGGTGTGTTCTCGCATGCGATCCGTAAAGTGCCGCAGAGCGGCGATTGGCTGGCGAACATGCCCGGCAAAACGCGCTTTCTCGCCGAAGCGCCGCCGCCCGAGGCGATGGAAGCGGCCGAAGCGGTGCGCGAGCGTTCGCCGCAGGATTTGCTTTATGTGCGCATCGATCTCGTGCTCGGCGATGACGGCAAGTGGCGTGTGATTGAGATTGAGGCGATCGAGCCTTACCTCTTCTTGGATTTTGCGCCTGAGGCGGCGGGCTTTTTCGTTGACGCGATTACGCGGGTTTTGTCGCGGTAGAGGCAGATATCGGCGATGACGCAGCGCGGGCACTCCGGCTTGCGCGCGATGCACGTATAGCGGCCATGCAGGATCAGCCAATGATGCGCGCCGTGCAGATAATGCTTCGGCGTGATGCGCATGAGCTGGTCTTCGACCGCCTCCGGCGTTTTGCCGTCAGCGAGGCCAGTGCGGTTGGCGACGCGGAAGACGTGGGTGTCGACGGCGATCGTGCCTTCACCGAACACTTCCATCAGAACGACGTTCGCCGTCTTGCGGCCAACGCCGGGTAAAGCTTCCAGCGCCTCGCGCGCGCGCGGCACTTGGCTTTTGTGCTCGGCGATTAGTGTTTGCGAAAGCGCGATCACGTTTTTGGCTTTGTTGCGCCAGAGCCCGATGGTCTGAATGTATTTGCCTAGCTGCTCTTCGCCGAGGGCGGCCATTTTCTCGGGCGTGTCGGCGATTTTGAAGAGCTCCGCCGTCGCGCGGTTGACGCCTTTATCCGTCGCCTGCGCCGAGAGGACGACGGCGACGAGGAGTGTGAACGGGTTCACGTATTCGAGTTCGGTGCGCGGGTCGGGGCGCACGTGGGCGAGGCGGGCGTAGAGCTCTTCCGCTTTGGCTTTGGTCAGGCGTTTTGGCATCTCAACTCTTTGCGGCGTACGCGATGGCGTTAGTCATAGGGGCATGACGCCGGACTGGGAACGCATCCCTTCGCCGCCGATGATGGACGGCGCGCTCTATATGGACGCCGTGCTTCGCCCGCATCGCAGCCTGAGCGCGAAGGCGTTCAAGGCGATGTTTGTTGCGGTGATCGCGATCAATGCGGTGGTGGCGGTGTTCTTTTGGGTGCAGGGCGCCTTTCCGGTGGCGGGTTTTCTCGGGCTCGATGTGTTGGCGCTCTATATTGCGTTTCGCATGAACTACCGGGCCGCCAGGGCCGAGGAGCGGGTGCGGGTTGCGGCCGGCAAGGTGTATGTGGCGAGCATCGATGCGTCGGGAGCGGAGCGGCATTGGGTGCTCAATCCGGTGTGGGCGCGGATGGCGCGGGAGGGGACGGGCGTCCTCATTCGCGCGCGCAAAATGCAGATCAGACTGGACGCGTTTCTTTCTTCCGACGAATGCGCCTCGTTCGCGCAAGCTTTGGACGCCGCGTTGCACCGGGCCAAGCGCGGCACCTAAAGCCCGAGCACGTCGTTCATGCCGTAGAGCCCCGGCGGTTTATCCGCGACCCAATGTGCGGCGGCAAGCGCGCCATCGGCGAAGACGGCGCGGTCCACGGCGTGGTGCGAGAGCGTCACGATTTCGCGCTCGGAGATGAACGCCACGTCGTGATCGCCGACGATGCCGCCGCCGCGGGTGACGGAAAAGCCGATGCCGCCTTCGGCGCGTTCGCCGGTGATGCCGTCATATGGCTTGAGGCGAAGTTCGCTGAGTGGTTTGCCGCGGCCGGCGGCGGCGGCTTCGCCGAGGAGGAGGGCGGTGCCGGAAGGCGCGTCGACTTTGCGGCGGTGATGCGCCTCGGCGATTTCGATATCCCAGCCTTGACCAAGCTTGGAGGCCGCTTGTTTCACGAGCGCGGCGAGCAGATTCACGCCCAGACTGAAATTGCCGGAGCGCACGATGGCGAGGCGCTGGGCTGTTTCGGTGATGCGCGCTTCTTGCGCGGCGTCGAAACCTGTGGTGCCGACGATGGCGGCGCAGACTTGCGTGCCGCCTAAAGCTTCGAGCGCGCCGACGGTGGCTTCCGGCGTGGTGAAATCGATCCAGACATCGGCGCTGGTCGCGGCGGCGTGGACGCTATCGGCGGCGGCGATGCCAAAGCCGCTGCCGCCGGCGAGCGCGCCTAGATCCATGCCGAGCGCGTGCGAGCCGGTGCGTTCGGTGCCGCCAGCGATGCGGAAGCGCGGATCGGCGGAAGCGGCGCGGATGATCGCGCTGCCCATGCGGCCGGCGGCGCCGGCGATGGCGATGGAAAGTGTCATGGCGTCACCTCATGGACTTTCGCCGCGTCAGCGGCAAGCCGGACGCGTTTCGCATTCTTTCCATGTGGTCCGAAGGGAGTCGGGGCGCGCGCTCGGCGCCGTAGGTAGTGCTCGTTCCGCCTTGCGGCGGATAGTGCGCGTTGCACGCGCCCCGTTTCCGATCGTTTTTCCCGGCCTGGGCGCGAGGAGTTGTTGAACGCTGACGATGGCCAGCTCGCCTCCTGCACGGTGCGCTTCCGGGGCCACCCTTCACCGAAGGATCTCCCTTTGGGACTTAGCTCCATGCCCAATTCGCCGGTTCTGTGTGCTGAGTTCGGACACTCAGGACTTCGCGGTTTCACGCCCCGCAAACAGACTCCACACCGACCGTGTCCACACATTCCAAAGTTTCGGAGCTCTTCGAAATCTCCCGTGTGCGGACGAGGGGAGTGTAGGTGCGAATGAAGTGGGGCGGACTGATTTTCGCTGTTCGCACGTTGGAGCGCGAGCCTCCGGCTCGCAGCTTTGCGCTAACGCTTGATATTTTGAGCCAATGCGGGGCGGCGCCCCGCGCTCTGGCCGACAAGCGCTGGTGCGAAGTGCGGGATAGCGATGTGCTCTATCCTTCTATTCGTCATGCCGGACGCGCGAAGCGCGATCCAGACGCCAGGGCAACCGATGGGCAGGCGATCCCTGAGGTTCCGGGTTTATCGCGATGCGATGCTATTTCTTGCCGCGCCGTGCGGCCTTCGTGGGCAACTTTGCTGTCGCAGCCACTAATGTGTCGATAAGCCAGCGTAAGCCCGTGTCCTGAAGGGCGGGCGTCGGTGCAACCATTGTCATTGTGAATCGGGGAAGCGCGAGTGGCGGGCTAGCGCAACTTAGGTTGAAGTGAGCGCCGTGCAGATGAAAGATGCTCCGGGGGACAGCGGCGATCAGACTGGTTTCTGCGAGTAGCGCTAGCGCCAACGTGAAATTGGGCGCGGTGAGCGTCACTCGCCTCGCCAGGCCTCGCTCAGCTAATGCGATGTCGACAAACCCATAGGGGTCTCCTGTGTGCGAGACCACGAGATGCTCGGCGGCGACGAATGCCGACAGAGTGGGGGTCTTGAGCCAAGGGTGCTTGGCGCGTGCGGCGATGATGAAGTCCTCTTCGAACAGCGTTCGCGTAGAAAAGCGCGCAGGCGCCGCCACCATAGGCATCACCGCGAGGTCCATTGCCCGCGCATCGAGGTCGACGAAGGCTTGACGCCACCCTGTTTCGGGCGAGCGGTCGCCCGCGCGCGGCATCAGCTGGCGGATGCGAATGTCGATGTGTGGCGCATGCGTGCCGAGAGACTGCATCAGTGGTGGCAGAAAGACCGCAGCCGTTCCGTCCGGCGCGCCGATCGTGAAAACGCGACTCGAAGTGCTCGGTTCGAACGGCGCCGAGATCGCGACAACGCTTCGCACGCGAGCCAGGATTTCAGCAACCGGCGCCTCAAGCGCCAGAGCGCGATCGCTCGGTGTCACGCCGCGCGGCGTTCTGACAAAGAGCGGATCGCATAACAATGCACGAAGTCGCGCCAAGCCATGGCTCACCGCTGACGGCGACAGGTTCATGCGCTGCGCCGCACGCCCCACATGCCGCTCTCGCATCACCGTCTCAAACAATACCAGCAGATTGAGGTCGGTTCGGCTCAGATCAGTTTGATTCAGCATATTGCTGAAATCATATCATTTGATGCATAAGCATGGAAGCGTCACGCTCTCTGCAAAGAGAACGGAGAAGTTGTCATGCTGAAATTGGGTGCGAGAACCCCACTCAACCTCTTGGGCGCCTCGGCGGTGCTCGCGTTTCTAGCGTCCATAGCCGGGTGTAGCGGGCGCGGCGCGCTGGCGGAGCAGAACGATGTGGTCGCACAACTTTCGGCGCGTGCGGAAAACGCCAACGCCGCCTTTATCAGCGGCGACATGCGCCGCTGGTTTGCGCTTGTCGGCCCAATTGCCGGCGATTTTACCCTGATGCAGCCATTGGGCGGTGTCAGTCGCCGCTTCGACCCCAGCCCCGCTCACCTCGATCAGCTTGCCCGCACTTTCACGAGTGGCGAAGCTAGTTTCGAACTGGTGGAAAACTACACGAGCCACGACATGGCGGTGCTGGTTTTCATTGAGCGTCAGCGCGCCATAGTCGCGGGATTACCGGAGCAGGACTGGTCATTGCGGGTCACTCAAGTCTGGTGCCGTCGAGATGGCGCGTGGGAGCTTGTGCACAGGCATGCGGATGCGCTGGTCAATCAGATCGGAATGGATCGGACCGCAGAACTGGCTCGCACGGACTGAGAATAGCGCCAACTACCGGCTCGGGCCTTCGGCGGTTTCGAAAAACTTTTTTAAGCTGTCGAAAAAGCCCTGCGTTTGCGGGTGGGCTTCTTCGCCGCAATCTTTGGCGAATTCTTCGAGCAACTTGCGTTGCTTGGCGCTTAAGTTGACCGGCGTTTCCACCAAGAGTTCGACATGCAGATCGCCGCGGTCTTTGCCGCGCAGATGCGTCATGCCTTTGCCTTTGAGGCGAAAGCGGCGGCCGGTTTGGGCGCCGGCGGGGATCGTTACTTTGGCGCGCTCGCCTTCGATGGTGGGGATTTCGATCTCGCCGCCGAGCGCTGCTTTGCACATCGGCGTCGGCGCACGGCAATAGAGATCGGGGCCGTCGCGCTCGAATAGATTGTGCGGCTTCACCGAGAGGAAGAGATAGAGATCGCCGGGCGGGCCGTTGCGCGCGCCCATGTCGCCTTCGCCGGCGAGACGGATGCGGGTGCCGTCTTCAACGCCGGGCGGGATCTTGACTGAGAGCGTGCGCTCTTTCTGCACCTGGCCGCGTCCGCCGCAGCTCTTGCAGGGCGATTTGATCGATTGTCCGCGGCCGTGACAGGCAGGGCAGGTGCGCACGATGCGGAACATGCCTTGGCTGGCGCGCACTTGGCCGACGCCGTTGCAGGTACGGCAGCTCTCGAGCGGCGCGTTGCCTTCCGAGCCTGAGCCGCTGCACGGCGCACACGCTTGCGCGCGCGGCACGACGATTTCGCGCTCCATGCCTTTGAAGGCTTGTTCGAGCGTAATCTCGACATCGTAGCGGAGATCGGCGCCGCGTTGCGGGCCGTTGCGCGGACCGCCTCTGCCGCCGCGCGAGAACATCTCCTCGAAGCCGCCGCCGAAAATCTCGTTGAAGAGATCGGAGAAGTCGGCCGAGCCGCCGGCGCCGAACGGACCTTGGCCCCCGCCGCTGCTTTGATAGCCGGCATGGCCGACGCGATCGTACACGGCACGCTTCTCGGGATCGGAGAGCACTGAATAGGCTTCGCCGATTTCCTTGAACTTATCTTCGGAGACTTTGCAGCCGGGGTTTTGATCCGGGTGCAGCTTCATGGCTAGCTTGCGGAACGCGGACTTGATCGCAGCCGCGTCCGCATCGCGCGGGACGCCCAGGATCTCGTAATAATCGCGCCCGGTGCTCATGACTTCACCGAGATGAGAAAGAGGCGGCCGCCTCGCAAGGAGTCGCGCCGCCTCATGTCAGTTTGAAAAACGCACCGCCGCATCGCTCAACCTCGATTGTGGTGGCTTAAGCGCTGCGCTTGTTGTCGCCGTCGACTTCTTCGAAGTCGGCGTCGACGACACCTTCTTGGTCTGGGCCGCCGCCAGCGCCCGAGCCCGGGCCGCTAGCGCCGCCATAGAGGGCTTCGCCGATCTTCATCGACGCTTGCACGAGCGCCTGCGTCTTGGCGGCGATGTCGCTGGTGTTGTCGGTCTCGAGCGCCTTCTTCAGTTCGGCGGACGCCGCTTCGATGGCTTGCTTGTCGCCGGCCGGAATTTTGTCGCCGTTTTCCTGGAGCTGTTTTTCGGTGGCGTGGACCAGGGCTTCGCCTTGGTTCTTCGCTTCCGCCAGCTCGCGGCGGGCTTTGTCTTCGCCAGCGTGCTCTTCGGCTTCCTTGACCATGCGCTTGATGTCGTCGTCGGAGAGACCGCCCGACGGCTGGATGCGCATGCTCTGCTCTTTGTTGGTCGCCTTATCCTTGGCGCCGACCGAGACGATGCCGTTGGCGTCGATGTCGAACGTCACTTCGATCTGCGGCATGCCGCGCGGGGAGGGCGGGATGCCGGTGAGGTCGAACTGGCCTTGCAGCTTGTTGTCGGCCGCCATTTCGCGCTCGCCTTGGAACACGCGGATAGTCACCGCTTGCTGATTGTCTTCGGCGGTCGAGAAGATTTGGCTCTTCTTGGTCGGGATCGTGGTGTTGCGTTCGATCAGGCGCGTGAACACGCCGCCGAGCGTCTCGATGCCGAGCGAGAGCGGCGTGACGTCGAGCAGCACGACGTCTTTGACGTCGCCCTGCAGAACGCCGGCCTGAACCGCTGCGCCGACAGCGACGACTTCGTCAGGATTGACGCCCTTATGCGGCTCGCGGCCGAAGAATTCTTTGACGATCTGCTGCACCTTCGGCATGCGCGTCATGCCGCCGACGAGAACGACTTCCTTGATGTCGCTCGCCGAAAGGCCGGCGTCCTTGAGCGCTGCCTTGCAGGGGCCAAGCGTGCGCTGGACCAGATCGTCGACCAGGCTTTCGAACTTGGCGCGCGTCAGCTTCATGTTGAGGTGAAGCGGGTTGCGGTTGCCGTCCATGCTGATGAACGGGATCGAGACGTCGAATTCGGTGCGCGAAGATAGCTCTTTCTTCGCTTGCTCGGCGACTTCCTTCAGCCGCTGCAGCGCGAGCTTGTCTTGGCGCAGATCGACGCCGTTCTGCTTTTTGAACTCGTCGGCCAGATAATTCAGGATGCGGATGTCGAAGTCTTCACCGCCGAGGAAGGTGTCGCCGCTGGTCGAGCGCACTTCGAAGACGCCGTCGCCGATTTCGAGGATCGAGACGTCGAAGGTCCCGCCGCCGAGGTCATAGACGGCGATGGTCTTGTTCTCGCCGACCTTATCGAGGCCATACGCGAGAGCGGCTGCCGTTGGCTCGTTGATGATGCGCAGCACTTCAAGGCCGGCGATCTTGCCGGCGTCTTTGGTGGCTTGGCGCTGGGCGTCGTTGAAATAGGCGGGAACCGTGATGACGGCCTGCGTCACCGGCTCACCGAGATAATCTTCCGCCGTCTGCTTCATCTTCTGCAGAACGAAGGCGGAGATTTCCGACGGCGAATATTTCTTATCGCGGCCCTCGATCCAGGCATCGCCGTTCGGCGCGCGCACGATCTTGTAGGGGACGATGTCCATGTCTTTCTTGGTGATCGGATCGTCGAACGAGCGGCCGATCAGGCGCTTCACGGCGTAATAGGTGTGCGTTGGGTTGGTGATCGCTTGGCGGGCGGCCTGCACGCCGATCAGGCGCTCGCCGCTTTCGGTGAATGCCACCACTGACGGGGTGGTGTTTGAACCCTCGGCGTTGACGATGACCTTCGGTTGGCCGCCTTCCATCACAGCGACGCACGAATTGGTCGTGCCGAGGTCGATGCCGATCACTTTAGCCATCTTATCCGTCCTCAATCCTTTCAGCGGCGCGCTTCCGGTTTACGGACCCTCGAAGGCGTCCCCGAAGTACGCGTCCTGCATTGCTAGTTCAAATGTTGAACGGCCCGTTGCCCCCTCAAGCTCCGGACCGCGTTCGTTTCGGGGTTCATGTGGTGTATCCCCCTAAACGTGCAAGCCTCTTCGGAGCGACTATCCGCATTCGTCGCAGGGGAATAGACGGCGGCTGATCGTGGGGCGGAACAAAAAAGAAACCGAATGCCTAGATAGGCAGTGACCATGACCCGGCCAACTGGCGATCTTGACGGCTTCCGGTTGTGGCCCGGCCTGTTGGACCGCGCCGCACAAGAAGCCCTGCGCGACGAGGTGTTCGCGCGCATGCGGGGAGGGCCGCTCTACACGCCGCGCATGCCGAAATCCGGCGCGCCGATGAGCGTGCGTATGACGAACTTTGGCGCGCTCGGCTGGGTCACCGATAAGGAGCGCGGCTACCGCTATCAGGAGACGCATCCCGACACCGGCAAGCCGTGGCCAGAGATGCCAGAGATGGTGCTGGAGCTTTGGCGTAAGCATTCCGGCTACGCCGCCGATCCCGAGGCGTGCCTGGTCAATCTCTACGAAGGCGACGCGCGCATGGGGCTGCACGTCGATAGCGACGAAGAAGATTGGGACGCGCCGGTGCTGTCGATCTCGCTCGGCGACACGGCAGTCTTTCGCATCGGCGGCGTGCTGCGTTCAGACCCGACGCGCAGCGTGCGGCTCGCGTCAGGCGATGTGTGCATGCTCGGCGGCTCGAGCCGGCGCGCCTATCACGGCGTCGATCGGATATTGCCCGGCACCTCTCGGCTGTTGCCGAAAGGCGGCCGGATCAATCTCACGGTGCGGCGGGTGACGGTTCCGCGTTAGCCGGCGGCGCTTCGGGTGCGGGCGTGGGCGCAGGCTCTGCGGGCGCTTGGCGGTTGCGCACGAAATCCGGGATCCAGCTTGGCGGCGGGCCGCCGGCGGAGGCGGGGTGACGGCCCGCGGCGATTTCATGCGCCTTCCACACCATCGCATTATGCACGCGATTCCAGCCAGATGGGTGCGTGTAGAAGATGATCTCCTCGATCGGAGAGGGTTCCATCTTGCGATACTCGCTAAGCAGGATTGCCGCTTCCGCAAAGCCATCCGGCTCGCGCGCCGCGTTCAAGCCGAACATGTCGGCCTGCAATTCGTTGAAGCGCGTCAGGTTGCGCTGCATCGGGCTGGTGACGAGGCCGATGACGGCGAGCAGGCCCATGATTAGCGGCAAGCCGGCGGGATCGGCGATGTCGCGTATGCCCCAGCGCTCATTCTTAGCGAGCGCGCGAAAGAGGAAGTGCACAGACGCAAAACTGAACAGGATGATCATCGCGTTCAGCAACAGGCCGGAGATGTTGTGCCGCAACACATAGTGGCCGATCTCGTGGCCCATCACGGCGCGCACCGCTTCCGGGCTGCCGCGTTCGAGCAAAGTGTCGGCGAGCGAAATGCGCGTCGTCGGGCCGAAGCCGGAGACGTTGGCGCTGATCGAGCTGGTTTGGCGCGAGCGGTCATAGACCATGACGTCGGTCGCGGGCACGCCATTGGCTTGCGCCATCGCAAGGATCGAGTCGCGCAACTCGCCTCGCTCCATCGGCGTGTAGGTGTTGAACATCGGCGCGATGAACACCGGGAAGAGCATCGAGATGAACGCCGCGAAGGCGATCGTCACCACCGAGCCCCATACCCACCACGTGTTTTTCGCGATGCGCACGATCACATAGAGCACGGTTAGGAAGAGCGAGCCGACGATCAGCGCCATGGCAAAGCCGATGCCTTGCTCGCCCAGCCATTGCGGCAATGTCTGCGTCGAGAGATCGTAACGATGCTCGCGGACGAAGCCGACATAATAGCTGAACGGGAAGGTAATCAGCGTCGAGACGAGGATGTAGAAAAACGACGTGCCGAAAGCGACGAGCGGAAACCACTTTACTGTGCGCTCAAGCCAGCTGCGCACGCCCCGCGCCCAGCCGAGCACAAGCAGCAAGCCGGCCACCAACACGGACAAAATCGTGCCGGCGAAACCGATGATGTAGCCGCCCTCGAAATAGGCGTCCGAACGCGCCGTTGCTTCAGCGCCCATGGTGTCGAGCCAGGCGCGCGTGGCTTGCTCTGGATCGAAGGGCAGGGGCGCTGTCGCGAAGGCCGGGCCTGCAATTGCTATCGCAGCCGCGAAGGCGGCGAGACCGGAAAGGCGCATGGATATCTCCCCCGAGATTTTTTCTGGCCTTCAGACTGCTCCCGCCCCAAATCACGCGCAAGGGGACGCGCGCGCGGCGCGATCCGAGCAGAGGGAGACGCGCATGAGACTGGACACGCCCGAGGGCAATTTCCCGCCGACCCGCCGCAATGTCGCGGCCTCGCTCTTCTTCGCCGGCTACGCAACGGCAGCGGTTTCGTCATGCGCTAGCCCTGTGACCACACCGAGCGATGAACTGATCACAGAAGACGTCCACATCAACGGGTTCAACGGCTACTCGCTGCCCGCTTACGTTGCACGCCCCGCTGGCCGCGCGCGTCATGGCGCGATCATCGTCGTCAATGAGATTTTCGGCATCCACGATTACATCAAGGATGTCTGCCGCCGCTTTGCCCGCGAGGGTTACGTCGCCATTGCGCCGGACTATTTCGATCGCGCCGGCGATCCCGCGCCGATGACGGAGTTCGCGCAGATCCGCGAAATCGTTGCGACCGCTGGCTACGAGCAAGTCATGGGCGACACCAGCGGCGCGATCGATTGGCTGCGCGCGCAGCGTTTCACCAATGGCGATATCGGCATCACCGGCTTTTGCTGGGGCGGCACGGTGGTGTGGATGGCGGCGGCGCATCTCACCCACATCAAAGCTGGCGTTGCATGGTACGGGCGCGTGGTGCGGCCGGCGCCGGGTTCGTGGGGTTCGGAGGAGGAGCGGCCTTGGCCGCTCGATGTCGCCGCCGACATCGATGCGCCAGTGCTCGGGCTTTATGCGGAAAACGACAGCGGCATCCCGCTGGAAGGCGTTGAGCGTTTCCGCGCGGCGTTGGTCGCGGCGAACCGGCCATCAGAGATCATCGTCTATCCAGGCGTTCAGCACGGCTTTCACGCCGACTATCGCCAGAGCTACAATGCAGAGGCGGCGGCCGATGGTTGGGCGCGTGCGTTGGCTTGGTTTCGCCGCCACGGCGTCGCGTAACATTGCCAAAATCGGGTTTGTGTGCTACACACTAGAAGCCGCGCCGGGAAACCGCGCGGCTTTTCCGATCTTGGTTCCCGAATCCCATCTCGCAAACGCGCGTATCCGCGCGCGCTGAGCCACGAGCCGGACTCGCTTTGTCACTAACGCAAGAGAGGGCCTCGGCCCGAAGGATTGAGCATGCGCTACCGCAAACTCGGCCGCACCGGCCTTGCTGTTTCTGAAATCTGCCTCGGGACCATGACCTTCGGCGGCGACGGCTTCTGGAAAGTCATCGGCGCGCTGGAGCAGGAGACGGTGACCAAGCTGGTCAAAAGCGCCTTCGACAAAGGCGTCACCTTCCTCGACACTGCTGATGTTTATTCGAACGGCCTCTCCGAGACGGTGACAGGGCAGGCGATCAAGGATTTGCCGCGCGACGAATTGGTGGTCGCCACCAAGCTCTTCGGCCGCATGGGCGCCTATGGCGCACCGGATACGCCGGAAGCGCAGCGCCGCGCCAAGAACACCAACCTCTGGGGCCTCTCGCGCAAGCACGTGTTCCACGCCATCGACGAAAGCCTCGAGCGTTTGCAGCTCGACTATGTCGATCTCTATCAAGTCCACGCCTTCGACCCGTTGACGCCGCTCGAAGAGACTCTGGAAGCGCTTGATGAAGTCGTGCGTTCCGGTCGCGTGCGTTATATCGGCCTCTGCAATTTCGCCGCCTGGCAGATCGCCAAGGCGCTCGGCGTCTCTGAACGAAGTGGCTTGGCGCGATTTGAATCGCTGCAGATGTATTATTCGATCGCTGGCCGCGACCTCGAACGCGAAATCGCGCCGTTGGCCTTGGATCAAGAGCTTGCCATCCTGCCGTGGAGCCCACTCGCTGGCGGCTTCCTCTCCGGTAAGTTCACGCGCGACAGCGCCCCGAGCGATGGCGCGCGCCGCATCGCGTTCGACTTCCCACCGGTCGATAAAGAGAAGGCGTACGACATCATCGACGTGATGAAGGCGATCGGTGATGCGAAGAACGCCAGCGTGGCGCAAGTCGCGCTCGCATGGCTGCTGCACAAGAAGCACGTCACCAGCGTCATAATCGGCGCCAAGAACGAGCAGCAGCTCAGCGACAATATCGCGGCGACGGCGGTTCAGCTCTCAAGCGAAGAAGTCGCGAAGCTCGACGACGTGTCGAAGCTGAAGCCCGAGTATCCGGGCTGGATGCTTGAACGTCAGGGCGGCGAACGCACGTCCGGGATTTCGTAAGCAGGAAACGAAAAGCGGCGGCGCTCTTGCCAGCGCCGCCGCATCCCGCATGCGTCCCCCGGCTTTCGCCTACTGACGCGCGATCGTTATTTGATACCAGCCGGTCGAGCCGCCAAGGCCGCTCGCCTGTAGGAAGTATGCGCCGGAGTTTTCCGGCGTGAAACGGAGACGCGCATCCATGCCGGGGCCGCTATCGTCGTCGCTGGTGAGGCGGTTGTTTTCCTCATTGACGATGGCGAGAAACGGGTCCGCGAGCGGACGATCGCCGTGACCGCGCACGTCGATCGTGTAGGCCACGCCGCCTTCAAGATCGACGCGGAACGTGTCGGTGTCGCCTTCGATTTCGATGCGTCCGACCCGCTCATCACCGACTTGGTCGAGCATTTCGTCGGTGTAGACGTGGCCCGGTACGTCGGTGTCGGTGACGCGCAACGAATATTGGCCGGTGCTTTGGCCGTCATAGGCAGAGGCCGCGGCGAAGTACGGGCCGCCGGTTGGCGACACGAAGGTCAGGTAAGAGTTGAGCCCGAGCCCACCATCATCGTCGCGCGCGATTTCCTGGCCGGTCTGATCGTAGAGCACGAGCAGGGGATCGGCGAGGCCGCCTTCGACGCCGTCGAGATTGATGCGATAGGGGCGGCCCTCGATCATCTCGATGACAAACCAGTCGACATCGCCTGGCGTGCCGATGGTCGCGACGCGACCTTCCATGCTGGCGACCAGATATTCCGCCATATCCGGCGAGCCGCCGATTTCGCCCGCCGTCAACGTGACGGCGTAGCGACCGACTGAATCGTCGGTAAAGCCGCGCACTTCGAGATGGTGGACGCCGCCGGTCGCGGCCTGGAATTCGCTCCAGGCGTTGAGGCCGTCGCCGCCGTCATCGTCACGCAGCACTTCGGCGCCATCGGGGCCGTAGATGATGAGATAAGGATCGGCGAGTCCTTCGGCGCCTTCCAGCGTGTTGACGCCGATGCGCACGCCTTGGCCCTCAGCGAGCGTGATCGCAAACCAGTCGCGGTCGCCGGCGGGCGAAAGAATGCCTTCGCGATAATCGCCTTCGGCGCTCAGTGAAGCATCGGTCGAAGCGTCGCTTGGCACGTCGCCCGCGCGCGCGGCGAGCGTGTAACCGCCGGCCGAGCCGCCGGCGAACGATTGCGCAGCGAGGAAGTAATTGCCGGTCGTCGGCGCGGTGAACTCGAGATACGAGTTGAAGCCTTCGCCGCCGTCATCGTCCATCGCCACTTCTTCGCCAGCAGCGTTCATCAGCGCGAGGTAGGGATCGGCCAGCGGATTGTCGCCGCTGCTGTTCAAGGTGAAGCGATAGGATTGGCCGGCTTCCAGGCGGATGCGATACCAATCCTTGTCGGTGACGGGGTCGATGACATCGCGGACTTCGCCGCCAACATTGAGCCGGCCGCGCGTGTTGCGGTCGGCCGAGAGGCGATCCGTTGGCGCGCGCGCCGATGCGATCGCGAGCGCGTAGCCGCCGGCATAAGCGTCAGCGAAAGCGCGGGCTTCGACGAACACATCGCCGCTGGAGTCCGGTGTAAACTCGAGGGCGGAGTTCAAGCTTTCGCCGTCGTCGTCGTTCACCGCCAGTTCGTTGCCATCGGCATCGAGAACGCGCAGCAGCGGATCGCCGAGCGCTGAAGCGCCGGCTCCGGTCAGCGTGATGCTGTAGCGCGTGCCGGAGCGGGCCGAGAGGCGATAAACGTCGACATCGCCCTCATACTCGATCTGACCGTTGACGGTGCGGCCGGCCGTTATGCGCGCCCGCGTGGCGGTGTCGTTGCCAGCGTCGTCGGGCGGGACGACAGCCGATGTTGCGCTCAGGCGATAGCGGCCCGTGCCGTCTTCGCTGTAGGCGCGCGCTTCGACGAACACTTCTCCGCTTTGCTGCGGCGCGTAGCTGAGGGCTGCGTTCAATGAGTCATTGGCGTCGTCATTGAAGGCGAGCTGATTGCCGGCGGCGTCGTAAATCCCGATCATCGGATCGAGCGTCATACCTTGTGCGTCGGTGACGCCGTCGAGCGCGAAGCTGTAACGCTGGCCCTGCTGCACTTGCATGCGATACCAATCGACGTCGCCGGCGGTGATCTCGCCTTCGACAGCGTCGCCGCTAAAGCGGGCCGTCGTGCTGGAGTCGCCGGGCTGGTCGGCGGTTTGTGCAAGCGCGGCTGGCGCGAACATGAGCAAAGCGGCCGTAGCCGCGCCAAAAAACAATTTCCCGCGCATTCTGCTGTCTCCCCTCGAATCTGAACCGCCGCTTTGAACCACGGCGAACAGCGTTCGTCGCTATGGTTAACGATCATTCATGTTCGAGGCAAAGCCGGATTGGGGCGGAACGGCGTCGGTTACCCCGCAACGCCGCATAGGTTCGCCGATGCTGTGGATAGCTAGACTTTGATGTCCACGCTGGCGGTGCTGCCGGCGTTCGCTGGGCCGGCCGAGACCAGCACCATCGCCGCGCGTAGCGTGCGTTCGCCGAGCACGTAGCCGGGCTGCATGACCTCAGCGACTTTGCCGGCGGGCTGGTCCGACGGCGCTTGCGCGACGGCCTGGTGCAGGTTGGGGTCGAAGGCGTCGCCCTTGGCGCCGACTTGCTTCAAGCCGTGGCGCGCGAAGACGTCGAGCAGGGTGCGTTCGGTGAGTTCGAGGCCAGTGATGATGTTGCGCAACGCCTCGTCGGTCGTGTCGCGCGGCGCCGCTTGCAGCGCGCGGCCCAATGAATCGGCGACCGGCAGCAGATCGCCCGCGAAGCGGTCGATGGCGTAGACGCGGGCTTCCGTCGCTTGGCGCTCGGCGCGGCGGCGGGTGTTTTCGGCTTCGGCCAGCGCGCGGAGCATCTCATCGCGCGCTTTGGCGAGATCGGCTTCCAGGGCGGCGATATCCGGCGCCGGGGTCGCTTCCGGCGCGGCTTCCGGCTGAATGTTGGTTTCGTCCGACATCATTTTCCTCGTTCAGCGATCTGACCCGCGACCGTCGAGCACTCGGCCGACAACGCGGGCTGTGTAATCCACCACCGGGATCACCCGGGCATAATTCAAACGGGTCGGGCCGATCACGCCAAGCGCGCCGACGACCTTCCGTTCGGCGTTCATATAGGGCGCGACGATCAAACTCGACCCCGAGAGGGAAAACAGTGAGTTTTCAGAGCCAATAAACACCCGCACCGCTTCCCCGGCCTTGGCCAGATCGAGCACCTGGATGAGATCCTTGGTCTTTTCCAGGTCGTCGAACAGCCGCCGCGCGCGCTCCAGATCGTCGACCGCTTGGGTATCGCCCAGCAGGTTGCCGCGGCCGCGCACGATCAGCGCCCGGCCCAGCGTCGGGTCTTCGCCAGACCACTCTACCAGCCCGCTTTGGATAAGCTTCGCGGCCGCTTGATCGAGTTCGGCGCGGTCGCGGGCCAAGGCTTCGGTGGCCGCCGCGCGCGCTTCGTTTAGGGTGCGGCCTTTGAAGCGGGCGTTCAGATAGTTCGCCGCTTCCGCCAGCGCGCTGGCCGGCATATCGGCAGGCGTGGCTAGAACGCGGTTTTCGATCTGGTTGTCTTCGAACACCAAGACGAGCAGCGCCTGGCGCGGCCCGATCGCAACGATCTCGGCATGGCGCACCGGCGCGTCGCGCTCTGGCGTAACGACGAGGCCCGCGCCGCCAGCGAGGCCGGAGAGCAGTTCAGAGGCCGCGCCCAGCACTTCTTGCGGATTGGCGCCGGCGCTGCCGATGCGCGCATCGATCTCGCGCTTCTCGTCGTCGGGCAGATCGCCCAATTGCAGCAAACTATCGACGAAAAAGCGGAGGCCAATCTGTGTTGGTCGGCGGCCAGCCATGGCGTGCGGCGCTTCGAGCAGACCGAGGCCGACGAGATCGGCCATGGTGTTGCGGATCGAGGCCGGCGAAAGCGTGACACCGCCCAACCGCGACAGCGTCCGCGAACCGACCGGCTCGCCGGTGGTCAGGTATGCTTCGACGATTTCGCGGAAAATCTCACGCGCGCGTGCGTCGAGCGTCGAGAGATCCGCGGGGGAGGGTGGCTGCGCCATGGCGGGCTTTAGGTAGCGAACAGGGCGGTGGGTGCAAGCACTGCTAGCTCTTGGCCGTGCGCTTGGCGGGCTTCGAAGCCGGCATACGGCGCAAATAGTCGTCGAACTTCGGAACCGTGAAGCCGATCAGGCCGCGCTCGGGAGAATAGGCCATGCCCTTCTTGATCAGTTCGTCGCGGATCGGCGCCGCTTGGCTCAAGCTCAAATTGAGCGCGTTGGCGACGTCGGATGAATTGACCGGCTCGGGGCCAAACTCAGCCATCGCGCGCGCGTAGGCTTTCTGGCGCTCGGTGAGCCGGGCTAAGCGCACTTTGAAAATGCCTTCGTCGAGCGCGGCTGTCGCTGCGATGCTGGCGGTCTTCGCGTCGGCCAGGGTGATTGGCGATTTCGCCGCCGCTTCCCAGCAATGCTGACCCCACACTTGCAGGAAGAACGGATAGCGGCCGGTTTGCTCGACCACGTAGTCGAGCGCGTCGGGCGCGTACTTCACCTTCTCGCGCTCGGCCGGGCTGGCCAGCGCCTGGCGTGCGCCTTCGTCGGACAGCGGGCCGATCGGCGGATAGTCGAACAGCCGCTCGGCATAGGATTTCGCATCGCCTGCAAGCTTGGCGAGCTGCGGCAAGCCGGCCCCGAACATCAGCAGCGGCAGTTGGCGTTGCGAAATCTTGTGCAGCGCCATGATCAGCGCCGAGAGATCGCCCTTCTGGATGTATTGAATTTCGTCGATCAGCAGCACGATAGCGGTGTCGCGCTTCTTCGCGGCTTCGGCGATGGCGATGAAAAGGTCGGTCAGATCGACCGCAAGGTCGCCAGTGGCGGCGGGTGCGGCGAAGCTGAAATCGACGTCGCCCACCGTCGCTTTGAACATCGCCGCAAAGGAACGCAGCGAGCCGAACGCTTTCTGCACGTCGGCGCCGGCCTTCTTCATGCGGTCGAGCCGATGCAGGATGTGTTGCAGCTGCGGCGCAAGCTGGTGCGCCAGCGGTTTGTCGGGATCGATTTCGAGCAGCGCGGTCTGACAGCCTTCGTCCTCGGCGATGGCTTCAAAGTGATTGAGCAGCACGGTTTTGCCGACGCCGCGCAGCCCCAGCATGATCGAGCTCTTCGCCGGCCGCCCAGCCTTGGCGCGCACCACGGCGACGCGCGCGTGCTCGATCAGCTCGTCACGCCCCGCCAGTTCGGGAGGAGGGACCCCGGCGCCGGGATTATAGGGGTTGAGGGTGGCCTTCATATGATTGTTTGGTCATATTAGGCCTATGCGGCCAAACTATCCTATAGTGAGCTATGGAGGCGGCTTAGGGCGAGTCGGCCAAACACCAGCAAACTTTCCTATCTCGCGTAAAGTTAGGTTAAGGGCCCCTAACTTGCCCTAACAAATCGATAAGACTCAATGCCGTCCTTTCGCCTTTATCGTAATTCGATATGCTGGCGAGCGAGTGTGGGGGCGATGATGCGGCGGCTGTTTCTGGCGTTGGCGGCTTTCGTGGCGTTTGCGGCGCCAGCCCACGCACAGCGCGTGCTTACGCTCGATGCTAGTCCGGTTCCTATCGTTGACGCCGAGATCAACGGGCGAGCGGTGCGGCTCGAAGTCGATTTGCGTTTTCCGCGCGGCTTGGCGCTGAGCACTGCTGCGGCGGAGCGTTTGCGCGTGCGGCGCTTGCCGCTGGCTGGAATTCGCATTGGCATCGAAGGCAGCGATTCGACGCTACGCGGCCGCATCGCACGTCCGCGCGTCGTGTTCGGCGGCGAGGAAGGGACGCGCGCGTTCAGTGGTGTTTTCCCGGCCCCGGTTTCCACCCGCGCCGACGGCGTTATCGGCCCAGGCGCGCTGCCGTACGATGTCGTCACCATCCGTCTCGGCCCTGAGCCGGCCAATGCGCGCGACATCGTGTTTCCGCTTGAAGACGCCGACGATTGGGAAGTGCGCGCGCAAGTCGGCGGCCAAGAGCTGCTCGTGCAGTTCGATCCGGGCAACCGCGCCAGTGTGTTCAATCGCTCGGCGGCGCGCCTGTTCGATCATAGCGGCGCCATCACTTCGGTTGGCGACGTCGCGCAAATCCAACTCATCCTCGGTCTTTCGACCATGATGCAGCCGGTGCAAACGGCGCTCACCGTCGAAGGCTTGGCGCTTGGCCCGGCTTACGCCCGCACCAACGCGCCGCTTTTGGGCGCCACGGAGGATGACGCGGTGGTCGTCTCGGCCGAAGCGGAGGACCCGCCGCCGCCGAACGTGACGCTCGGGCGCGACGCGCTGTCGACGTGCGCTTCGATCAGCGTCGATCGCCGCGCCCGGCGTCTCACTCTGCGCTGCGCGGGCTGAGCGCCTAGACGGGCGCGTCCCGATCAGTCATGGCTCTCGCGCATATTTTGGAGACTTACATGCGCCCCACTGGCCGCGCGGCTGATCAATTGCGCGAAATTTCGCTTGAGACGGCTGTGTCTCGCTACGCCGAGGGCTCGTGCTTGGCCAAGTTTGGGCAAACGCATGTGCTGTGCACCGCGAGCGTGGAGCAGGGCGTGCCGGGTTGGCTGAAAGGCCAAGGCCGCGGCTGGGTGACGGGCGAGTACGGCATGTTGCCGCGCGCCACGCACACGCGTGGGCGCCGTGAAGCCGCGCAAGGCAAACAGTCGGGCCGCACGCAGGAAATTCAGCGCCTGATCGGGCGCAGCCTGCGCTCGGTTGTGGACACTAAGCTGTTGGGCGACCGCACCATCACGCTCGACTGCGACGTTATCCAAGCCGATGGCGGCACCCGCACGGCGGCGATCACCGGCGCTTGGGTAGCGTTGGCGCGGGCGTGCAAATATTTGGTCGAAGAGAAGGTGATCAAAGAAAACCCGGTGACCGGCCAGGTTGCGGCGATTTCGTGCGGCGTGTTCGAAGGCGCCGGCGTGTTGGACATCGATTATGCCGAAGATTCCAATGCCGAAGTGGACTGCAACTTCGTCATGGCCGGCGATGGCCGCTTGATCGAAATCCAGGCCACTGGCGAGAAACGACCGTTCAGCGATGAGGAATTCGCCGAACTCATGCGCCTCGCGAAACTGGGCTGCGGCGCGTTGTTTGAATTGCAGCGCAAGGCGGTTGCGTGAGCATAGAGGCGCTTACCGAAGCCGGCCCGATCGCGCGCATCGCGCGCGTCGGCCATGCGCCGTTCGAGGGCGACGATCCGATTGAAATCACGTTCGCCGATGGCCGCGTGTTTCACATCGATATCGGCATCGAAGCCGCGACCGACATTCGCATCGGGGAGGGGACGCTGCTCGAGGCGGCGTACGGCCATCTGCGCAGCGAAGAGCCGGAAACTTACGCCGCCATCGCGCGCGATTGGACGAGCGAAGATATCGACTTGCCCTGGATGATTGACGCGACGCTTGCGAACCCTCGCCGCTTGGCGATGACCGATCCCTACCGCGTCGATGTCGGTTACGTGTTCGATGCGGGCGGGCGGCAACTCGCGCTGTTCGGTGAGGCCGATTACATCTGGGCTGCGGATTTGGCGGCCGAAGAGCTCGAAGGCTTTCGCTTGGAGATCGGCGCGCCGGCCTAGCTATTCCGCCGCTTTGTCGGCGGCCTCTTCAACCACATCGCTTTCGCTCGGCTCATAGCTCAGCAATTCGCCCGGCTGGCATTCGAGGACGCGGCAGAGTGCGTTGAGCGTTGAAAACCGGATCGCCTTGGCCTTGCCGGTTTTCAGGATCGAGAGGTTGGCGAGCGTCACGCCGACGCGTTCGCTCAGATCGGTGAGCGACATGCGCCGTTCCAGCAGGATGCGGTCGAGGGTGACGCGGATCGCCATCAGATCGTCAGCTCCTGCTCTTCCTTGAGGCGCGCGCCTTCGCGGAAGACCTCAGCCAGCACGATCAGAATCAGAATCGAGCCCCACGTCGAGAGTCGTTCGCCATCGAGGGAAAGCGAAATCGCGCTCACCGAAGGATCTCGTATTTGGTAAAGCAGGGCGGCTGTCAGCCCCATCAGCACGTAACGTGAGAGTTCGATCGCCACCATGGTGATCCAGATGACGCGCAAATGGTTGGCGTTCTCGCGCCGGAACGGCTCGCCGGAGCGGAAGCTGAGAAACATCAGGCGCAGCTGCGTGACGATGATGAGCGCGCCGCCAATGCCGACGCCGGCGATGAGCAAAGCCGGAACGATCAAGTGCCAGTCGGTCCACTGCACGTTGTCGATCGCGGCGCCGTCGCTGCCGAGGATGCGGATATGCAGGTTTTGGCCGTTGCCGAGTTCGGCGAGCGAGGGATCGAGCGCGCCCGCGCTGATTAGGCCAACGAAAGCGAGGTAAGCCAGGAAGGCTGCGGCCCAGAGCCCGATTAGGGCCCAGAGCACAATCCGGGTGATGCCGAGACCAGCCTCGACGATCGCCGCGATGGAGCCTTTGCCGAGCGCTTTCATGAGAAACAGGACCTCTGTCTGGCATAGTGCCAGGAGTTTATTGATAAACGATATAGACCCGCATTGGGATAGTCAAACAAGTGTCACGCATGCCGCTTTTGACCGGCCGCCTCGTGGTGGCGAGCCATAATTCCGGAAAAGTCCGTGAAATCGGCGCGCTGCTGGCCCCCCTCGGGGTGGAGGCGGTGTCGGCCGGGGCGTTGGGGCTGCCCGAGCCGGAGGAGACGGAGACCACCTTTTCCGGCAATGCGCGGCTGAAGGCCGAGGCCGCCGCCAATGCGTCAGGCCTGCCGGCGCTTTCGGATGATTCCGGGTTGGAGGTGTTCGCGCTAGGCGGCGACCCTGGCGTCTATTCGGCTCGTTGGGCGGGGCCGGACAAGGATTTCCGCGCTGCCATGGAGCGCGTCTGGCGCGAACTAACGGAGAAAGGCGCGACCGATCTCTCGGCGCGCTTCGTCTGTGCGCTGGCGCTGGCTGTGCCGGGGCAGGCGACGCGTGTGTTCGAGGGTGAAGCGCGCGGGACCATCGTGTGGCCGCCGCGCGGCGAGAAGGGCTTTGGCTACGACCCGATCTTCCTCGCAAACGGCCAGTCGCGCACGTTCGGCGAGATGACGCACGAGGAAAAGCTGCCGCTCACACATCGCGCGCGCGCCTTTGAGCAATTGCTCGCCGCTCTGGCATGAACGAACTCGGCATCTATGTGCATTGGCCGTATTGCGCGGCCATCTGTCCGTATTGCGACTTCAACGTCTATCGCGCGCGCGGCGCCAGCAATGCGCCGCTGCTCGACGCCGTCGAAGCCGATCTCGCCGCGCACGCTGAGCGCTACACGCAGCGCAATGCGCAAAGTCTCTTTCTGGGCGGCGGCACGCCGTCCTTGCTGCGTGGCGAGGAGGTTGCACGCTTGATCGACGGTGCGCGCCGTACGTTTGGTCTCGCCGCCGGTTGTGAAATCACGCTGGAAGCGAACCCGGAGGATGCGGCGCTATTTGCCGAACAAGCAGCGGCGGGCGTCAATCGCTTTTCCATTGGCGCGCAAGCGTTCGATGATGAGGCGTTGAAAGCGCTCGGCCGCCGTCACGATTCTGCTTCCGCCCTGCGTGCGATCGAAGCCGCCGCCACGACGGGCCAGCGCGTTTCGCTCGATCTCATCTATGCGCGGGAAGGGCAGAGCGGCGAGGCTTGGCGCGCCGAGTTGGAGCAAGCGCTGAAGCTGCCGGTCGAGCACGTCTCGCTTTATCAGCTGACCATCGAAGCGGAGACAGCATTCGCGCGCCGCGTCGCGCGTGGACAACTCACGCCGCCGGATCAAGAAGCCGCGGCGACTTTGTACGAGCTGACGCAAGAGGTGTGCGAAGCGGCGGGCTTCACCGCGTATGAAATCTCCAACCATGCGCGCGGGCCGGCGGCGCAAGCACGGCACAATTTGATCTATTGGCGCAGCGGCGATTGGATTGGCGTCGGTCCCGGCGCGCATGGCCGTGTCACGCATGATGGCGCGCGCATCGCCTTGGAAGCACAGCGTCGCCCCGCCGATTACATCGATGCGGTGCGGGAAAACGGCGTCGGCTGGATCACGGAAGCGAGGCTGAGTGGCGAAGAAGCCGCCGATGAGTTGCTGATCATGGGCCTACGCACGCACGAAGGCGTCGATGTTGAGCGCTTCGCGGCGCTGCGTGGGCGGCCTTTCAACGCGGAAGCTGTGGCTTGGCTCGAACAGCAAGGTTTCATCGTCCATGACGGCGCGCGCATCCGGCTGACACAGGCCGGGCGCTTGATCGCCAATACGATCGCGGCGGAGCTTGGGGTCTAAGTGCCGCTGCGCGTGAAACGGCGTGGCGCGGCTTCGAGGATGTGGGTTTCGTTCGGGCGCACTTCGATGATGGCGAGCCCGCGTTCGATTGCGCCATTGGCGCCGAAGCGGAAGAGCCCATCGGAGCCGGCGAAGCCTTCGCTGTTCTCCAGCGCGCCGCGGCTGAAGCCGCGCGAGCCGCTGTCGCGCGAGAGTAGGGCCGCGAGCGCCACCGCATCGTATCCTAAGCTCGCCAACCGCGTCGGCGCTTGGCCGAACATGGTTTGATAGCGGCCTTCGAAATCGGTGCGCGCGCTTGGATCGGGCGCCACGTACCAGCCGCCGGCGAGCGAGGGTTCGCGCTGCGCATCGCCGGCCCACACGCTGGTGCCCATGAAACGCGTGCTTGCCTGGCTGACGCCGCCTTGGGACAAGGCCACGCCGATGGAGCGCAAGGGCCCGCCATTGTCGGCGATTAAAATGCCCTGTGCAGGCGAAGTCCGCAGCGACGCTGCAAGCGCAGTCGCGGCGGCGCCGGCATCTGCATCCGTGCGATTATAAAGCTGCGACTGAACGATGGTAACGCCATTTTCCGCCGCCTCGGCGCGCAGCGTCGCTTCGACGCGGCGGCCATACTCGTTGGCGGGCGCGAGCAGCGCGATGGTGCGAATGTTCTGGCTCGCGGCGTAGGAGACGATGCGCGAGACTTCGTCTTCAAGCTGGAAGCTCAACAGATAAACGCCGTCGCCGCCGACGCTGGTGTCGGACGAAAAGCCGATCACCGGCACGCGCTCGGGGCGCGCAGCGCTTGCAGCGCCAGCCACGCCTTCGCGCAGCACCGGGCCGATGATGATGTCGGCGCCGTCATTGACCAGCGCGCGCGCCGCCGCAGCGGCGGATGCTTCGTCGGCGCCAGCGTCGCGCGGAATGATAAGCGTGTTCTGGTTGCCGTGATCGAACAACGCCAGCTCGGCTGCGTTATAGAGCGCGGCCGCATCCTGCGGGCGGAGCGAGAAGGGCAGCAGTAGGCCGACGCGCACGATCTCGCGCCCGCGCATGAAGGGCGGGGTGACGCCTTCGCGGCTTTGGACGCCGGCGTCCGGCGGGATGACCGGGCCGGGCCCCGGGGCAGGTCCCGGACCAGGCCCAGGCGCTGGCGCAGTTGCGCAAGCGGCCATAAAAGCCGCGAAGCCGATAGCGACTCCCGTCTTCACGCTTGGCGCGAGGCGCGTCCGGCCCGATGATTTGGCGGAGGCCATGAATAACCCTTCGTCTGATCCTGAAATGAGTGCGCCGGACCGTATCGGCGCCCGCGGCGCCAGTCCACCGCCCGAACCGGGCCTTTATGTGGTCGCAACGCCGATCGGGAACCTGCGCGATGTCACTTTGCGCGCGCTCGATATTCTGGGCGCGGTGGATAGGGTTTACGCCGAAGACACGCGCGTCGCCCGCAAGCTGATGGATGCGTACGGCTTGAAGCCGAAGCTCGCCGCCTATCATGAGCACAATGCGGAAGGTGCGCGCGAGGAGATATTGCGCGCGCTGGCGGCGGGCGAACGCGTGGCGCTGATCTCCGACGCGGGTACGCCGCTTGTCTCCGATCCCGGCTACAAGCTGGCGCGCGCCGTGATCGAGGTGGGGCATCGCGTGTTTCCGATTCCCGGCGCATCGGCGCTGCTGGCGGGGCTGGTCGTCTCCGGCTTACCGAGCGACCGCTTCCTGTTCGCGGGCTTTCTGCCGTCTAAGCAAAGCGGCCGGCGTGAGACGCTGACCGAACTCGGCGATGTCGACGCAACGTTGATCTTCTACGAAAGCGGCCCGCGCTTGGCCGACTCGCTCGCCGACATGGCCGAGACGCTAGGCGCGCGCCCGGCTGCTGTGGCGCGCGAGCTCACTAAGCTCTTCGAAGAGACGCGCCGCGATACGCTTGATGTGCTCGCCGCGCATTATGCCGAGGCTGGCGGGCCGAGAGGCGAGATCGTCGTGCTTGTCGGCCCGCCTTTGCCGAAAGGGGAGGTGAGTGACGAAGCGCTCGATGCGTATTTGCTGAAAGCGTTGCCGCGTGGCGTGAAGGATGCGGCCAGCGAAGCGTCGCGCGATCTCGGCGTGCCGCGCAAGCGCGCCTATGCGCGCGCATTGGAACTGAAGGATCGTGCGTGAGCCGCGCGCGCGCTGAACGGCGCGGCCGCATTGCCGAGTGGCAAGCGATGCTATTCCTGATGTGCAAAGGCTATCGCATTCTGGGGCACCGGCTGCGCACGCCATACGGCGAAGTCGACATTGCGGCTTGGAAGAACGGCGTTCTGGTGATCGTTGAGGTGAAGGCGCGCAACACGTATGAGGCTGGCGCCTTCGCCGTCACACCGACGGCGCAGCAACGCATTGCGCACGCTGCGACGGCGCTTGCCGGCAGCTGGCGGCTTACGAGCGCGCCGGTCCGGTTTGACTTGGTAGTGGTTGGTTCAGGTGTGTTGCCAAGGCATGAACGCGCCGCTTGGTTTGACGAGCCGCGATTTTAAGCAGGCCGAAACGTTCGTTCGCCATGCTGTGCCATATGCGTACAGCTTTTCTCACTCTCGCGGCTCTGGCCGCCTGCGGCGCTGCTAGCGGCTGCATGACCGCTGCCATCGGCACCGCGGCTAGCGTCGGCGTCTACGCCGCGCAGGATCGCACCATCGGCCAAGGCATCGATGACGCTAACGCGTCGAACCAGGTCAAGCTGCGCTTGCTCGCCGCCGACCGCGTCGCCTTTGCTGAAGTTGACGTCGAAGTCGCCAACGGCAATCTTTTGCTTTCAGGTGCTACGCCAACGGCAGAACATCGCGCCGCCGCCGAGACGATCGCGCGCAGCTTCGGCACCATCGATAATGTCTTCAACGAGATCTTCGTCGGCCCGCGTTCGGGCGTCATGCGCAGTGCGCAAGACGAAATGATCACCGCGCAAATTCGCGCCCGTTTGACCGCGAGCCCGGCGGTGCGCGCGATCAACGTCAATATCGAGACGTTTCACGGCAACGTCTATCTGATGGGCACCGCGCGCACTGAACACGAACTGCAACGCGCCGCTGAAATCGCCAGCGTTGTTGGCGGCGTGCGCCGCGTCGTTTCGTTCATGCAGGTGCGTCAGCCGCCGACGCCGTACTACGCCGCCGCGCCATCGCCGCCGACGCCCGATTATCGCGCCGTGCAGCCCGACGCGGACGGCCAAATGCTCGGCGGTTCGTCGCAATAAAATTCGCTTCACGTCGGCTCGACCCGTAGCCTTCGGCGCATGCTGGGGGTAATCTTGGCGTTGTCCACACCGCCCGCCCGCAACAGTTCTTTTTCTGTTGCGCTTTTGTTCTGCGTCTGTACATTATGGATCCCTGGTACTGTCTCAGTTTGAAAACTGAAACTTGTGCTTAGCGGGCTACGGCGCTGGAATCGCTCGGCTTTTCTGGCCTGACGCGCGTTATCCACACACCATGAACTTATCCACAGGGGCTAAGCTCCTGTTTGTTCTGGGGTTTTACCATGTCACGCCGCGAATGGTTCCTGCCTCCCGCAGTCCGCGAGATTCGCCATCACCAGCGGGAGAGCGAGCTACCCGCCCGCGATCTCCCGGAGCGTCAGCGCGACGGCGACGACGCCAAGGACGCCGAGCAAAACCCATCCGATGCGATGCCAAGGCCGGATAACGTCTAGGCGCTGGCGCTCGCGTTCATACTCCTCTGGTGGGGGATAGTGGCTCGCCATCTACGATTCGCTGCAAAAAGATACCCTTACGTCTTACACGCCTTGCGGGAAGCTGCGGTGCGCCTTATTAACGCCGAAACCTGGGCGCGGCTTAGCCGTTAGCCCTAGGTTAGGTTGCGTCTGTCAATATGAGCCATCCGTTCACGCGGTGTTTCACACGACTACGCTACTGATTATATGAGGGATTGAAGGAGAACGAGAATGACGAAGTACAACATCGTCGCCGTCGCCGTCGCCGCCGCTCTGGGTGCCGAGGGTATGGGCTAAGGGAAGGGGCCAACGCCCCACCCTTAGCTCCTCCCCACTTCTTCCCCCAATCCGCGAACACTATTCCCTAATGTAAAGAACTCGTGAATCTCCGCCTCAACCTAAACGAGCGGGGAGGCTCTCGGGGATGCCGCGTAAGAAGTTTCTGCGCTACGCGCTGCGCGTAGTTACGGCGATTGTATTGGTGATAATCGGCAGCATGCTGCCGTTCATCTGGCCGCCGTTTTTCAACTCCCTCTCAACTAATTTCGTCAGGTACTCCGAGAGCTGGGGCGCAGTTGGCGAAATTGCGCAAGCGATCATCTTTCTCGCATCGCTCGTGTATGCGCGCGCGCTTTACGTTGAGACACGCACAACAGCCGCTCGCAACAATACAATGTCCCACATTTTTCAGGAGCATACTGACACGACCGTCGGCCTTCAGCGGACGTTGTTTAGATCCGTGCGCGACGATAACGGCGACAGGCTCGCCAATTACGACACGCTGAATGATCATCAAAAGCGGACAAAGGCGAAGTGGCAGGCCCCCACAGCTCCTAGGGTTTTCAAGGGGACCAAAAAACAGTGGCGCGACAAGTGCTGGGCCGAGTTTTGGGAAATCGAAGAGAAACGGTGGCTGGAAACGAAAGCTGCCATTTTTGCGGTTCTCAATCGATATGAGACGTTCGCGATCGGCATTCAAACGGGTGCCATCGACGAGCGCATGTATAAGCGCTGGTGGCGTGCGACTCTGGTCAAAGACTGGCGCGAGCTTCAGCCGCTCGTGGAGTGGATGCAGCAGAAATTCCCAAACGCTTACATCGAGTTTCAGGCGCTCGCAGAGCGGTGGCACGAAGAAATCCGTGCTGAGCAACGGGCCGCATCGCGCGCGCATCAAGACAACTAAAGTAGCAACCCCGCGCTCAAAACGAACGGCCCCATAATGGGGTTATGATTTTCGCACCGATGATTTTGCTTACGCCGACCCTTCTGGTGGTTCCTGCATCAGAGATTGCGCTGCTGCTCGCTGAACTGCGCGCTGTTCGAGAAACTCGCGAAAGTGCTGCATGTGCGCAACCGATTGGCCGTAACCGCCGTTCGCGCACATCGCCTCAAGTTCGGTCAGCGACTGCGTTAGAGCGTGTACTGGCACCGTTCCGCCCGCAACCAGCATATCAAGGATAAGCGCGGTGGTGTTGATGTACGATACTTCAAGGTGATCAGGTTTGGTTGCGCCGCTCATTCTGCATTCCTTTTCTTGTAGGGTCCGCGCGCCTTGGGCGCGTTAGCGCGGATATCGATCCGCTCCGCGATATCTTCCATCGACCAAAGGCGATCGGTAATTCCGGCCGCCATCGCGGGCGAGAGTTTGTGCGCCTTGTGCTGGCGCACGAAATTGTAGTGCATGAAGAAAAGCGCCAGCGCGTAAATGTGGTTGGCGTACTTTTTAGAGTGACCGTTGGTCAGGCGCGTAAAGCGGCGCATTCCCATCCGCATGGTCAGGTTCGCGCGCTCAACGTGAGACGTTGAGATCTTCGATTCATCCGGATTGCCTTGGCGGATTTTCTTGTAGGCGCCGGTGCAGACCGGGGGAGAGTATTTGCGCTCAGGGCCGCTGCCAGTTTCGCCGGCATAGGTTTTGATGAGCTGCGCGAAATCGATGTTTTTGCCGAACGCGACGTGCACGGCGTAGGGATACGAGCCATGGCCGTCCGTGGTGAGCTGGACGCGGCCAGTGATGCGGCGCGCAACATCTTCCATGAAGGCGATAGCCGCGCCCTGCGTGCGGCCTGAGGCGAGATAAGAGATGATCAGCTTGGAGTCGCTATCAAGCGCCGTCCACGTCCAGACGTCGCCAGCGCCATAGGGCGCGGCCTTCGCGTCCGGGACGTTGCGCTGCTTGGCGTAGCAGAACGACCAAATCTCATCGCATTGAACATTCTTGGACTGAACGTGCGTCACGAGTTGATCGTGCAGATCGAGGCAAGTCTCGCCCGCGTCCACCAGAAGCTTGGAGACGGTATTGATGCTCACGTCAGCGACGCGGGAGATCGCCCGCATCGACATGCCCTCATTGAGCAGGTTCAGGATTTGAACGCGTTTCGCGAGGGGCAGCACGTTTGCCATGCCTCCCTTATACTGAACTTTATGCTTAGCGTCAAGCATAACGCAAACCCCTTGCCCGACTCGCCGTGCAGGCATACCCTGCAAGCAGCCGCAAGCAGACGCTGTAAGCATGAATCCGGAGTTAACGAATGGCGGACGATGATCCCAAGGCGAGAGCGGGCAAGGCGCGCGCCGAGTCGCTGACGCCAGAGCGGCGATCAGAGATTGCGGCGGAAGCAGCGAGAGCGCGCTGGTCGGAAGGCGGGCCCGACGTGCGAACGGGTCATGACATGGTCGTTTACACGAACGAGCGCGGCACTCAGGTCGAACTTCGCTTTGACGGCGACACGATGTGGGCCACACAACGCCAACTCGCAGAGATGTTCGACGTATCGGTTCAAAACGTCAGTAAACACTTGATTAACATTTTTCGCGAAGGCGAACTGGAGCGTGATTCAGTTATCAAGCGGGAGTTGATAACTGCCGCTGATGGCAAGGCATACGATACCTCGCTCCACGAGCTAGAAGCGATCATCTCTTTGGGTATGCGCGTGTCGTCGAAGAACGGCACTCGGTTCCGCATCTGGGCTCGAAACATCCTCAAGCAGTACATGATCAAGGGTTTCGTCATCGACGACGCCCGCATGAAAAATCCGGACGGGCGCCCAGATTATTTTGAAGAACTGCTATCTCGCATTCGCGACATTCGCAGTTCAGAGAAGCGAATGTGGACGCGTGTGCTCGAACTCGCGCGGTTTTGCAGCGATTTCCACGTCATGGATGATACCGCGAAGGAGAATTTTTTCGCCACGATCCAGAACGCCATGCACTGGGCCGTCACGCAAGAAACGGCCGCCGAGGTTATCTACCATCGCGTTGACGCATCCAAACCTAACGCTGGCGTGATGCACTTTGAGGGTGAGATGCCGCGCGCCGATGAAGCAAAGGTCGCCAAGAACTACTATGCAGAAGGCGAGATTAACGCGCTCAACATTCTGACTAGCGCAACGCTTGAATTCTTCGAAAGCCAAGCAGAACAACGAAAGCCAACCACAATCTCGCAGTTCCTGGATAAGATGCGCGCCTTCATCCAACTTGATGGGCGTCCACTCATCCCGTCTCAACATCGTGGTCGCATTTCCATGGCTCTAGCAAAGGAAAAGGCCGCGTTGGAGATCGCAGTTTATAAAGAACGCCAGCGCCTTGAGCGCGAAGATCAAGGCGAATTGGCTGTCTCAGATTTGCTTGGTCAGGCTCGCGCAATTGCCACCAAAAAGCGGGCCGCGCGAAAGAAGAAGGAGTAGTGCAATGGCATCTCGCAAACCAAAGTACCCGTTGGACAAAGCCTATATCCGTGATGATGGGGCCGGACGCTTATCCTTGCTTATCGGAACGTCCGATCCCCAGCAGCTTTGCGCTGACCTCACCTTGAAGGCGGGAACTACGTTCGACGAAGCGAAGGCATTAGCGCAGGCGATCAATGCCAAGCTCGCTCATGTAGCCGTCAGCCAGCGCTAGCTCTTCTTCCAGCGCGACTTGGCGGCTTTCTTCGCGATCTCTGAGCGCTTAGTCGCGCTGAGGCTCTTAGCCCGCGCCGCCCCGCCCTTAGCCCCTAGCGCTTTAGCAGCGGGGTCTTTGCCATCGTCTTTCAGTTCTTCCGTATCATCGCCAACAGCAAGCCTGCCGACTTTAATGGCGGCGCCTATGACGTCTGTAGGGCGCTTCTCTCCGCGTGGGCCTTTAGGCATTAGTCGCACTCAATCTCGCGTGTGGAAGTCCACATGAAAGGGTCCTGGCAGATCACCCTGCCACCGCGCACGACGTCCCAACCCATCATATAACTGTTGGCGTAGGCCTGGACGCCTGCAACGCAGACAACGCCAACCACCAGCCCACAGGCGAGACCCAGCAGAAACTTGCGCATATTCGGCCCTCCATGCTTTGCGCTAAGCATGGCCCGGACCGGCCTACTTTTCAACGCCGGTCAAGGTCAGATCGATTTCAAACTGAGACAGTACCGGATCCCTGCCTGTGGATAAGGGTGGGCATATGCAGACGTGTGCAAACGCGGTGACGGTGGCCTTCGCAGGGCTCGAAGCGCGCCGCATCGAAGTTCAAGTTCAGCTAACGGGCGGCAATCCAAGCATCGTGATCGTTGGCCTCGGGGATAAGGCCGTTTCCGAGTCGCGCGAGCGTGTGCGCGCGGCGTTTGCCTCGATCGGGCTCGCGATCCCGCCGGGTCGCTTGATCGTCAACCTCGCGCCCGCCGATCTGCCGAAAGAGGGGACGCACTACGATCTGCCGATTGCGCTCGCCATGATGGCGGCGATCGGCGCGCTGCCGCACGACGCGCTCGATGGCGTCGTTTGCTTTGGCGAGCTTGGTCTCGATGGATCGTTGGCGCCGGCGCCCGGCGCATTGCCGGCCGCAATGGCCGCGCATGGGATGGGCGCAGGTTTCATCTGCCCTGAAGTGTGCGGCGCGGAAGCGGCGTGGGCTGGCGGCGAAGTCATCGCCGCGCCATCGCTGCTCTCACTGGTCAATCACTTCCGCGGCGGCGCTGCAATCAAACCGCCGGGGCGCGGCGATCTCATCGGCGGCGACGCGGTGCCCGATCTGCGCGACGTGCGCGGGCAGGAGCAAGCCAAGCGCGCTTTGGAAATCGCAGCGGCCGGCGCGCACAACCTGAAGCGGCAATGGGCGGGCGCCGAACAAGGCGGCATGGTCCGGGCTGGGTGAGACGGCCAGATCGCTAAGCTTTCTTAACCGGGCACCCGCTTGATGCGGGGATGGCTCAACCAGCCGCCGCGCCCGCCTTCGATGCGTTCGACGCGCTGCCCGATCCGGTCGCAATCCTGGCGGCGGACGGCGTGCTGTTGCGCGCCAATCCGGCTTTCCGCGCCACGTTCCGGCAATGGATCGGCCCGCAGCGTCCGCCGTGGGGCAGAGTGGCGGCGCCAGCTTTCGTCGAGGGTGAGCGCCGCTTCGATGCAGCCGCGCCGGATGGCCGCCGCTTCGAATGGGTCGAGCGGATTTTGCCGGACGGCGCGCGCCTGTGCGTGGCGCGTGACATCACCCGCCACACACGCGCGTCTGAAGACGCCTTGCGCGCCAAGACTACGCTGTTCGCGACGTTGACACACGAATTGCGCACGCCGCTCAACGGCATTCTCGGCATGGCCGGCTTGCTTGATTTCGGCAAACTCGAACCAAACGAGCGCACGTACGTCAGCGCCATCAAGCAATCGGGCGAGCATCTGCTCGAACTGATCACCGAGATTCTCGACTATTCGCGCCTCGAAGCGGGGCACGTCGCGCTCGAATCGGCGCCGTTTGATCCGGAAGCGACGATGCAGGATGTCGCCGAACTGATGTCGCCGCGCGCGCATGCAAAGGGGTTGGAGGTTGCCGTCGTCGTGCGCGGGACTGCGCCGGCGCGCGTGACTGGTGATGAAGGCCGCTTGCGGCAAATTCTGTTCAATCTGGCCGGCAATGCCGTGAAGTTTACGGAGGTAGGCGGCGTCGTCATCGAGATGAACGTGCGCCCAGGCGACCGCATGCGTTTTAACATTCGCGACACCGGCCCGGGCGTCGGGCCAGACAAGCAAGCGCTCATCTTCGAAGAATTCGCGCAGGCTGACGCCGGTGTCGCGCGCCGGCATGGCGGCGCAGGTCTGGGCCTTGCTATCGTCAAGAAGCTTGCGCAAGCGATGGGCGGCGATGTCGGGGTTGTCAGCCGTCCGGGCTTTGGCGCGAGTTTCTGGGTTGAACTGCCGCTGCCGGCGACGAGCACTGAAGCGGCGTCCATCGGCTCACTCAATGGCGCGCAAGTGTGCGTGATGAGCGCGTCGCCGGTGCTGCCGCAGGCCCTGCGCGCGACCATCGCTTCGCTCGGCGGCGTGATCGTCGAGTGTGACGATTCACCCGATGTCATTCTGTTCGATTGGCGCGAAGGCGTCAGCGCCGAAGAGATCGACACGATGAAGCGTTACGCACGCGCGGTGATCGCGCTCGTCCCGCAAGAGGAGCGCGCCGCGATCGAACGCGCGCGCACTGCCGGCGTTGAACACTATACGCTGAAGCCGGTGCGGCGGCGCTCCTTGGTCGATCGCATCCACATCGCGCTCGGCGCCGCGAAAGAGGAGGCGACGCCAGATCGGCGCATCGCGATGCCTGCGTCTGGACGCCTGCACGGCCTGCGCGTGCTGCTCGCGGAAGATAATCCCGTCAACGCGCTGCTCGCGCGCACGTTGCTGACGCGCGCCGGCTGCGTCGTTAGCTTGGCGCAAGACGGGGAGGAAGCGGTCGCAAGCGCTGCGGCCGAGGCGTTCGATCTCATCCTGCTCGATATCCGCATGCCGCGTCTCGACGGCTTGCAAGCGGCGCAGCGAATCCGCACCGGGGAGGGCCCCTCGGCGCGCGCGCCGATCGTGGCGCTCACCGCCGACGCGGGTGAAACCGAGCGCACCCAGGCGCTCAACGCCGGCATGGACGATTTCATCACCAAACCGATTGACGCCACGCGGCTGCTGGCGGTCGCCGAGCGCTTGTCCGCCCGCCCGAACCCGGCCACGTTCAGCGCCGATTAAGGCCGTCCCGCCTGGAGTAAGCCATGACCGACGCCGCCGCGCCGAAGCGCACGACCTGGGACGCCCTCGCTGTGTTCTTCGAACGCCGCGCGCTGATCATGCTGGTGCTCGGCTTTGCCGCTGGCCTGCCGAATCTGTTGATCTACGACACGCTCTCGGTGTGGATGCGGCAGGCGAAAGTGCCGCTCGACGTGATCACGCTGATGAGCTTGGTCACCATCACGTACGCGATCAAGTTCCTTTGGGCGCCGGTGGTGGACCGCGTGAAGGTGCCGGTGCTGCACCGGATGTTCGGCAAGCGCCGCGCTTGGATGCTGGTGGCGCAGATTGGCGTCGTCGTCGGCATTTGGGCGATCGCGGCGAACGCGCCAATCGTTACGGCTGCCGTTGCAGGCGGCGATGCGGGCGCGCAGCCTGATCCCAATATGGATGTGATCGCCATGGTGGCGATTTGTGCGGCGGTCACTGCGGTGTTCGGCGCGACGCAAGACATTGCTATCGACGCATGGCGCATCGAATCTGCCAGCGTCGAAAAGCAAGGCGCGATGGCCGCCGCTTATCAGTGGGGCTATCGCATCGCCATAATCGTGTCGGGCGCGCTGCCGCTCTGGATGGCGTCGCGCATCGGCTGGACCGGCTCCTACATGCTGATGGCGTTCGTGATGGCGATCGGCATTGTCGGTGTGCTGCTGGCGCCGCGCGAAAACAGTATCGAAACACCGCTCGAACAAACCGAAAAGGGCTCGCCAGCGCTCGAAGCAGGGGAGTGGATCGGGCGCCTTGCGCTGATGGTGCTGGGCGCTGCATTCATTGGCGCAGGCATTGCCGGCCGGGCCGAGCCGCTGACGTTCCTGTTCAGCATGGCGGGGTTCGACGCATTCGCCGCATCCGTCGGCGAAATCTGGACGACGCGCCCGTGGGGCATGATCCTGCAAGTGGTTGGCGTAGCCATCGGCTTGGCGATCGTGGGCTTTGCGACCTATCCGCTGCCAGGCAAGCGCACGCGGCCAAGCGCCTACTTCGCCAAGACGCTGAAAGAGCCGCTGGAGGATTTCTTCAAGCGCTATCGCGGCACGGGCGCGCTGATCTTGGCGATGATCTGCGTCTATCGCATCGCCGATTTCGTGCTCAATCTGATGGGCGCGTTTTACGTCGATGTCGGCTTTACGCTGGATGAGGTGGCGAACGCGCGGAAGCTGTTCGGCGTTGTTATGTCGATGCTGGGCGTCGGGCTTGGCGGCTGGACGGTGGCGCGCTTTGGTCTGATGAAGGCGCTTATCGTGGGCGCCGTGTTGCAGCCGCTATCGAACGTCGCGTTCGGTTTGCTGACCTTCACTGGGCCGTCGCTGTCGGGGCTCTATCTTTGCATTGCCATCGACAACGTCTCGGCGGGCATCGCCGGCACGGCGCTGATCGCTTATATGTCGAGCCTCACCAGTCTCGGCTTCACCGCGACGCAATACGCGTTGTTCTCTTCGCTCTATGCGCTGCCGGGCAAAATCCTCGCGGCTGTCTCCGGGCGTATCGTCGAGGGCGCAATCGCGGCGGCTTCAGCGGGGGAGAGCGAGTGGATACGCAGCTGGTTCAGCGGCATGTCGCCGACGGCGTTCGCCGCGCTCTCTGCTGATCGCGGCATCGACGCGGAGGCCTTTGCCGCCGGCTACATGACGTTCTTCATCTACTCGGGGGTCATCGGCATAGCCGCGCTCGTTCTGGCGATCATCATCATGCGCAAAGCGCCGCCGCCGACTGCGGAGAAAGCGGAGCCTGCGCCGGCTTAAGCCCGGTTCGCCTCGATCTCAGCGGCTTGGAAGGCGGCTACCGTCGCGAACGTCACGATGTCCGACACCGTGCCGCCGAGCGGGGCGATCTGGATCGGGCGCGAGAGCCCTGTCAGAATCGGGCCGATGACGGTTGCGCCGCCGGCGCTGGCGAGCAGGCTGGTCGAGATCGAGGCCGAGTGAATCGCCGGCATGACGATGACGTTCGCCGGCTCCGACAAACGCGAGAACGGGTAGAGTTCGCGCATGTTCGGATTGAGCGCGACATCGATGCTCATCTCGCCCTCGTACTCGAACTCCATATCTTCGCGCCGATCGAGGATCGAAACGGCGTCGCGAATTTTCTCGGAGCGTTCCATTTTCGGATTGCCGAAGGTCGAGTGCGAAACCAAAGCCACGCGCGGCGTCACGCCCAGCTGACGCGCCATCGCCGCAGCCTGGATCACGATTTGCGCTAGCTCCGGCGCGTCGGGAAATTCCGCGACTGAAGTGTCAGCCACGAACAATGTCCGGCCCTTTGAGAGGATGATGGACATGCCCATGGCGCGCTCGCCGCGTGCGGGATCGATCGCGCGCAGCACATCGTCGAGCGCGGTTGCGAAGTTGCGGGTCACGCCCGTCACCATGCCGTCGGCGTGACCGAGGGCGACCATGCAGGCGCCGAAGACGTTGCGGTCCTGATTCACCAGACGTTGGACGTCGCGATACAGCAAGCCGAAGCGCTGCAGGCGGTTGTAAAGATAGTCGGTGTAGAGCGTATTGTGCTCGGAGATGCGCGCGTTGACGACATTGATCGCCGCCGTTTCCGGCACGCCGACTTGCGCCATATTTGAGCGCACAAGCTCTTCGCGGCCAACCAGCACGGCGCGGCCCAAGCCGCTTTCCTGAAATGCGTAGGCCGCGCGGATGACGGACGGCTCCTCACCCTCAGCGAAGACGATGCATTTCGGCGAGCGGCGCACCAAGGATTGCACGCGCTGCATCATCGCCGCTGTCGGGTCGACGCGTTGCGCGAGGCTGTGCTTGTAAGCCTCCATGTCCGCGATCGGTCTGCGCGCGACACCAGAATCCATCGCGGCTTGCGCGATAAACGGTGGAATTTCGGAGATCAGGCGCGGATCGAAGGGTGAGGGGATGATGTAGTCGGGCCCGAACTTTAGCCGCTTACCCTGATACGCAGCGGCCACCTCATCGGGCACATCTTGCTTGGCCAGCTCCGCCAATGCGCGCGCGGCGGCGACCTTCATCTCTTCGTTGATCGTGCGTGCGCGCACGTCGAGCGCGCCGCGGAAGATGTAAGGAAAGCCCAGCACGTTGTTGACCTGGTTCGGATAGTCCGAACGGCCAGTGGCGACGATGGCGTCCTTGCGGGCGGCGTGCACTTCTTCCGGCGTGATCTCCGGATCGGGATTGGCCATGGCGAAGATGATCGGCCGCTTGGCCATCGACTTCACCATCTCCTGCGTCACCGCGCCGGCCACCGAAAGTCCCATGAACACGTCGGCGCCTTTCATCGCGTCGGCAAGCGAGCGCGCTTTGGTGTCGATGGCGTGCACGGACTTGAACTGATCCATGCCCTTCTCGCGGCCGCGATAGATCACGCCCTCGCGGTCGAGCGCGATGACGTTCTCATGTGGCACGCCGAGCTGCTTGATCAGCGCGATGCACGAAAGTCCTGCGGCGCCGGCGCCGTTCACGACGACTTTGATCTCCGACAGCTTGCGCCCGGTAAGCTCGCACGCATTCAGTAGGCCCGCCGTGGCGATGATGGCGGTGCCGTGCTGGTCGTCGTGGAACACGGGGATGTCGAGCTCGTCGCGTAGCCGGCTCTCGATGATGAAGCACTCGGGGCTTTTGATGTCCTCGAGATTGATGCCGCCGAACGTCGGCCCGATATTGCGAACCGTGGTGATGAACTCTTCGACGTCCTGCGTCGTTACTTCGATGTCGATCGAGTCCACGTCGGCGAAGCGCTTGAACAGAACGCTCTTGCCCTCCATCACCGGCTTCGAAGCCATGGCGCCGAGATTGCCGAGGCCGAGAATGGCGGTACCGTTGGAGATGACGGCGACGAGATTGCCCTTGGAGGTGTAATCGTAAGCCTTGTCCGGATCTTCGGCGATCGCCTTCACAGGAACCGCGACGCCGGGCGAGTACGCCAGCGAGAGATCGCGCTGCGTCGCCATCGGCTTGGTCGGTGTGATCGAGATTTTCCCCGGCGTCGGCAGGCGGTGGAAATCCAGCGCCTCTTCATCGGTGAAGGTCTGCTTCGTCGTGTCAGGCATGGGAGGGTAGCGCTCGTTGCAATTGCGCCGCACCGTAGCTTTCGAGCCTGCCTCGTCAATGGAAGTCCGGCGGACAAGCGTCTAAAGCTTCGTCGTGCCCGATTCCTCACAAACACCGCCGCCGAAGGCGTCGCCCTTCATGGCGCAATATCTCGCCGCGAAGGCCGAGCATCCCGCCGCGCTCGTCTTCTTCCGCATGGGCGATTTTTACGAGTTGTTTTTCGAGGACGCGGAGAAGGCGTCGGCGTCGGTTGGGATCACGCTGACAAAGCGCGGCCAGCACGGCGGCGAGCCGATCCCGATGGCCGGCGTGCCGTGGCATCAAGCGGAGAACTATCTCTCGAAGCTGATCCGCGCGGGCCACAAGGTCGCAGTCTGCGAACAGCTTGAGGACCCCGCCGAAGCGAAGAAGCGTGGTTCGAAATCGATCGTGAACCGCGGCGTCGTGCGCGTGGTCACGCCGGGGACGTTGACGGAGGAGGGGCTGCTCGATGCGCGCAGCGCCAACCGCTTGGCGGCGGTTGCATTCGGCGACGACGGCGCCGCGATCGCCTGGGCGGACGTATCGACGGGCGCGTTCGAGACGCGTGCGATTGCGCTCAACGAAGTCGAGGAGGAATTAGCGGCGCTCTCGCCGGCGGAAGTGCTTGCGGTTGAAGACGATGCGCCGCGTGTCAGCGAACCTGCACGCATCGTCGGCGCGACGCTGACATTGCGGCCTGACGTCAAGGCTGACGCCAAGAGCGCCGTGCGGCGGATCAAGGCGGCGTTTGAAGTCGCGGCGCTCGATGCGTTTGGCGATTTTAGCGACGCTGAAATCTCAGCGATGGGACTGCTGCTGGATTATATTGAGCTGACGCAAGCGGGCGCCGCGCCGCGCCTGCAGCCGCCCCGGCGTGTGGCGGCGCGCGCGCATATGGCGATCGATGCGGCGACGCGTTCGGCGCTCGAGCTTGAGCGCTCCACGCGCAACGAACGCGCCGGCTCGCTGCTTGCCTGCATTGATCGCACCGTTACAGCGCCCGGCGGACGCTTGTTGGCCGAGCGCATTGGCCGACCGCTGACCGATGTTGCCGCCATCAATGAGCGGCTGGATGGCGTGGAGTTTTTCTTGGGCGAGCGCGAGCGCCGCGATGGCGTGCGTCAGGAATTACGTGCGGCCGGCGATTTGGCACGCTCTCTGACGCGGCTTGCGCTTGGACGCGGCGGTCCGCGCGATTTGGCGCATTTGCGCGATGGTTTAGGCGCTGGTGATCGCGCCAGCGCGCGCTGTGCCGGCTTTGGCGGCGCACTGCCGGGTGAGATCGCGCGCGCCTGCGAGGCGCTCTCGCTCGCCGCGCATGCGTCTTCCGCGGGCCTGGCGCAAACGTTGGAACGCGCGCTCGCGCCGGATTTGCCGTTGCTCACGCGCGATGGCGGCTTCATCGCTGCGGGCTATGACGCCGCACTCGATGAAACACGCGCGCTGCGCGATGACAGCCGCAAAGTGATCGCAGCACTGCAAGCGACATACGCGGAGGAAACCGGCATCGCTGGCCTGAAGCTCAAGCACAATGGCGTGCTCGGCTATCATATCGACGCCACGCCCAAACAGGCCGAAGCACTGATGACGCCGCCCTTCAATGCGCGCTTCATCCATCGCCAGACCAATGCCAGCTCGATCCGCTTCACGACGACGGAGCTTGCCGAACTCGACGCCAAGATCGCTCGCGCCGGCGACGCCGCGCTCTCGCGCGAGCTCACTTTGTTCAAGGAATTCGCCGCGCGCGCCGCGGCATGCGAAGCTGATATCCGAGCCGCCGCTGAAGCGTTGGCTGCGCTCGATGTCGCCGCCGCGCTCGCGCAATGGGCGGAAGAGACGCAAGCCACGCGCCCTGAGATTGACGACAGCGTGGCGTTGCTGGCCGAGGGCGGGCGCCATCCGGTGGTGGAGGAGGGCGTGCGGCGCGATGGCAATGGTTTCACGCCGAACGATGCGCGGTTAGACGGCGCCGGCCAAAGCGGGCCGCGTCTGATGGTGGTCACCGGCCCGAATATGGCGGGCAAGAGCACCTATTTGCGTCAGATCGCGCTGCTGGCCGTGTTGGCGCAAGCGGGCTCGTTCGTGCCGGCGCGGAAGCTCAGGCTCGGCGTTGTTGATCGCGTCTTCGCGCGCGTGGGCGCGTCGGATGATCTCGCACGTGGGCGCTCCACCTTCATGACCGAGATGGTCGAGACCGCAGCGATCCTCCACCAGGCGGGCCCGCGCGCCCTCGTCGTGCTCGACGAAATCGGACGCGGCACCGCGACCTTTGACGGCCTCGCCATCGCTTGGGCTGTCGCCGAGCATCTGCACGAAGCAAACCGAAGCCGCGCCGTCTTTGCCACGCACTATCACGAACTCACGCGTCTGGCGGACAAGCTCGAAGCCGGCGCCAATGCGCATCTGCGCGCGAAGGAATGGAAAGGCGATCTCGTCTTCCTGCATGAAGTGGCGCCGGGCGCCGCCGATCGCTCGTACGGCATTCAAGTTGCGAAGCTCGCGGGGCTTCCGAAAAGCGCGGTGGAGCGGGCGCGCGCCGTGCTGCAGCGGCTCGAGGCGAGCGGCGGCTCGACGCAGGTCGAGATTGTCGATGAGCTGCCGCTGTTTGCGCAGGTGATGGAAGAGAACAAGGCCTCGCCGCTCGAAGCGGCGCTGGACGAGATCAATCCCGATTCGCTCACGCCCAAGCAGGCGCTGGACGCGCTCTACCGGCTAAAGTCGCTCAAATCGGAGGACTAGCCTTACGGGTTCTGCGGCGGCGGCGCGTCGGGGCCCGGCAACAGCGACGGACGGCGGTTGACGCTATCCTGCGCAGCGTCGGCGGCGGCGCCGGCGATGAAGTTGTCGCGCCAGACGTCAGCCGAACCTTGTTGCACCGCGAGGGTGATATAGACGCCAAGGAAGGCGCCCAGGATCAGGCCGGTGACACCCCAAAGCGAGGCGGCGAACCAATAGGCCGAGGCGCGTTCGCTCTTGATGCGCTGGTGGAACAGTTTCTGGTCCATCAGGGCTTCGAGGTTGGCGCGGGCTGGGTGGTCGTGGATCTGGTGATCCTCGTCGACGGGCTTGATGGTCCGGGTGCCTTTGCTGCGCATTCAGAGGTCTCCAGGGCCGTGGCCCGCGTCTCTATCTGGCTGTGCCCGCGAAATGAGGCAAGTTTGCGTACTGTGATTTACCAAGAAGTCATATCCTGCAGCTGTGGACACTGGCGCCCAGCACAACAACCCGGTGAAATGCCTAACTAGGAAGCACCTGAAAGACACATGCCCATCCGGCTGAAGCACGCCCGCATCGAACACGTCGTCGACGGCCTCCGGCTGCGCGCTCAACTGAGCGCGGTCGCCGCCGCCGAAGGAGAAAACGCGCGCGCCTCTGTGAAGCAGCTGCTGCATGGGGCGCTCTTCCGCGGCCGTATGATCGCCAAGGAGCGGCTGGAGGCGGGGGAGAATGGTCTGGCTGTCGCGCGCCTGCTCGCCGCGGTAGCCGACGAAGTGGTCAGCGCGCTTTACGACTACACGACGGTCCACCTGTTTCGCGCTCGCAATCCGACGGCGGGCGAGCGCTTCACGGTGATGGCTGTCGGCGGCTATGGCCGCGGCGAACTCGCGCCATCGTCCGATCTCGATCTCCTGTTCTTGCGCGCCTACAAGCCGACGCCGTTCAGCGAGAGCGTGACCGAGTACATGCTCTATATGCTCTGGGACATGGGGCTGAAGGTTGGCCACTCGTCGCGCAATGTCGATGAGTCGCTGAAGCTCGCGCGCGAGGATCACACGATCCAGACAGCGCTTCTCGAAGCGCGCCGCATCGCTGGCGATCAGTCGCTTGGCGAAGAACTGACCGTGCGCTTCCGCAAGGAAGTGGCGGAGAGAGATCACGGCGCCTTCATCACCGCCAAGCTCAGAGAGCGCGACGAGCGCCACCATCGCATCGGCGCCTCGCGCTACATGGTCGAGCCTAACATCAAGGAGGGGAAGGGCGGGCTGCGCGATCTGCACACGCTGTTCTGGATGGCGCGGCACCGCTACGGCTTCGTGCGGCCGCAGGATTATGTTGATGCGGGCGTGTTCACCGAGGAAGAGCGCGCCGCGTTCCGCCGTTCGCTGCACTTTTTGTGGACGGCGCGCTGCCATCTGCATTTCCTCACCGCACGCGGCGAAGAGCGCCTTACCTTCGATGTGCAGCCGGAAATGGCCAAGCGCATGGGCTACCATGCCCGCGCCAATCAGACCGAAGTCGAGCGTTTCATGAAGCACTACTTCCTGGTGGCGAAGGAAGTCGGCGTGCTGACGCGCGTGCTGTGCGCCAAGCTGGAAGCCGATGACGCCAAGCGCGCGCCGCGCGGGCTGCAGCGTCTGCTAGGCGGCAATGCGCGTAAGACGGCGCCGGATTTTCCGGGCTTCGTTATCGACGGTGGACGTCTCAATATCGAGCAGTCGAGTGTGCTCGACAAACCCAGCAACATGATGCGCCTGTTCGAGATTGCGGAGCGGCGCGATCTTGACGTTCACCCCGCCGCGCTCGGCGAAGTGACGCGCCGGGCGCGGCGGATCACGCCGGAATGGCGTCAAGATGAGGAAGCGCGCGCGTCTTTCCTGAATGTCGCGACTTCGAAGCGCGATCCGGCGGCGGCGCTTCGGCTCATGAATGAGGCGGGCGTGCTTGGCAAGTTCGTGCCGGAGTTCGGCCGCATCGTCGCGCAGATGCAGTTCAATATGTACCACCATTATACGGTGGATGAGCACACGCTGCAGGCCGTTGGCGCGATGTCGGAGATCGAACACGGCCGCCATAAGGATCAGCATCCGCTGGCAACGGAGATTTTCTCCAAGATCATCAACCGCCGCGCGCTCTATCTCGCGATGCTGTTGCACGACACCGGCAAGGGCGACGGCGATCAGCAGATCGAAGGCGAAAAATCCGCCCGCGCCGCCTGTTTGCGGTTGGGCTTGCCGCAAGAGGAGGTTGACCTCGTCGGCTGGCTGGTGCGCCACCATCTGGTGATGAGCGATTTCGCGCAGAAGCGCGACATTGGCGATCCGCGCACCGTGTCGCAGTTCGCCGAGATTGTCGGCAACGTCGAGCGCTTGCGCTTGCTCTTGGTGCTGACGGTTTCTGACATTCGCGCTGTTGGCCCGACGGTGTGGAACGATTGGAAGGGGCAGCTGCTGCGCGATCTCTATCGGCTGACGGAAGCGGCGCTGCACGGCGGGCGCTCCGATGAGCAAGGCGTGCGCGAGCACCTCGCCGAACTGGCAGCTGGCGCGAAGGCGGACTTGTTGCAGCATGTCCGCGTCGACGATGCGCTGGCGGCTTGGCTCGACGCCGTCGAAGACGGCTATTGGCTCAATCACGATTCCGAAGCGCTGGCCTGGCATGCGACCGAAGTGATGAACGCGCGCCGCAGCCGCGCCATCCCGCATGTCGCCACCCGCATTCGCGCAAAGCAGGGCGTCACTGAAGTGCTGGTTTATGCCGGCGACCGGCCTGGTCTATTTGCGAGCCTCGCCGCCGCCATTTCCGCCAGCGGCGCCGACATTGCCGACGCGCGCGTCCACACCACCAAGGATGCCGCGGCGTTTGACGTGTTCTCGATCCAGACCACCGATCACAAGCCGTTCGGCATGCGCGACTCGGCTTTGCTGGAAGGTCTCGTCGCGCGCCTCAATCGCGCCGCGCTCACCGATCACGCTTTGCCAACGCCGCAACCAGCGTCGCGCCGCAATGCCGCGTTCGCGATCGAGCCGTGGGTGCGCATCGACAATGATCTCACGCCCCACGCCACCGTCGTCGAAGCCTCCGGCCGCGACCGGCTCGGGCTCTTGGCGGAGCTGGCGCATGTCTGCGCCGAGGCCAAAGTTTCGATCGCCAGCGCCCACATCGACACCTATGGCGAGCGCGCGTCCGACGTCTTTTATGTGCAGGACGAAAGCGGCGGCCAGATCAAAGAACCGCGCCGCATCGCGGGATTGCGCGCCGAGCTCGAGGCCGTGTTGCGCGCCGCCGAGCCCGCCGCGCCGGCCGATCCCGCCCGAAAAGCCTTGGCTGTGGCGCGCGCGTCGACGGCGCGCTAGGCAGATGCATCACTTTGTGAGTCGCCCGCCCGCATGAGCCTTGCCCGCAACACCGCCGTCATCGGCGGGCTGACCCTGATCTCGCGCGTCTTGGGCTTTGCCCGCGACTTGCTGTTGGCTGCAGCGCTCGGCGCGGGGCCAATCGCGGATGCGTTCTACGCGGCGCTGCGCTTTCCGAACTTGTTTCGACGGCTGTTCGCGGAAGGCGCCTTCAGCCAAGCGTTCGTGCCGGTCTATTCGAAGACCTTGGCTGAGCAGGGCGAGAAGGCGGCCGACACGCTGGCCAGCGAAGCGCTTGCCGTGCTCGTGTTGGCGACCAGCATCATCACGGCGATCGCGATCCTCTGCATGCCATGGATCAACATGGTTCTGTTCGCAGGCTACCGCGACAATCCGGAGATCTTCAATCTCGCCACGGTGCTGACGCAGATCACCATGCCGTATCTGGTGGCGATTAGCGCCGCGACTTTGTTTTCCGGCGCGCTCAACGCGCGCGGCCGCTTCTTCGCCGCCGCCGCCGCGCCGACACTGCTGAACATCTGCCTTCTAGTCGCGGTTTGGTTCTATCGCGATGATCCGGTCGCCGCGGGTTATGCGGCGGCGATCGCGGTTAGTGTTTCGGGTGTACTGCAAGCGATTTGGGTCGCACTCGGTGCGCGCCGCTCCGGCGTGAAGACGCGTCCGTCCGCGCCGAAACTGACGCCAAATGTGGTGCGCTTGCTGACACTCGCGGCGCCGGCGGCGATTGCGGGCGGGGCGCTGCAGATCAACGTGATGATCAGTCAGATTTTGGCGTCGCTGGAAGAGGGCGCGATCTCGCTGTTGAATTTCGCGGATCGCTTGTATCAGCTGCCGCTCGGTCTGATCGGTGTCGCGGTTGGCGTCGCCATGTTGCCGCGCCTTTCGCGTTTGGTTGCCGCTGGCGATCAAACCGGCGCGCGCGGCGCTTTGGACGAAGCCGTCAATCTCTCCATGGCGTTCACGCTGCCATCGGCGGCGGCGATGATGGCGGCGCCGGTGTTTTTGCTCGACGGCCTGTTCACGCGCGGCGCCTTCACGGAAACCGACGCCGCCAACGCCGCGCTTGCGCTTTTCCACTATGGCTGGGGCGTCCCGGCATTCGTGTTGGCGAAGATCTATGCGCCTGGCTTCTTCGCGCGCGAGGATACGAAGGCGCCGATGCGCTTTGCGCTCATCTCCATGGCGCTGAACATCGTGCTGGGCGCCGCGTTCTTTTTTGCGCTGCGCGCCTCAGGCGTCGCGGGCTTCCCGGGGCTCGCCATCGCCACCAGCGTTGCCGCCTGGGCGAACGTGATCTTGATGATCGGAGCGCTCTCGCGGCGCGGCGATTATGCGCCGTCGAAACAGGCGATGAGCCGACTTATCCGCATCGCGCTGGTCTCGGCGTTGCTCGGCATTGCGCTCTTTACGTTCCAGAGCAACCGCGAGGCGGTGCTGGAGGTGCTGGGCAATAAGGAGATCGCGGTCGCAGTGCTGATCTTTGGCGGCGGCGTATCGTATTTCATCGTCCTTTTCCTGGTGCGCGCCGTCACCATCGGCGAAGTCCGCGCCGCGTTCCGGCGCGAGCGCGGGGCGCCAGCCGGGGGAGGCGGCTTGCCGCCGGGCTTGGACGGCTGATAGAAGCCGCGCCATGAACACGAGACCGAACCTCTGGCGATGGCGGGCCTGACCTGACGCCGCACCCGCGCCCCTTAAGCGCGCCCGTTCTCATGTTCCGGAGTTTCCCATGACCGACGCCGCCCCGCCCCAATACAAGGGCCCGCAACGCGTGTTCTCAGGCATGCAGCCAACCAATGGCCTGCATCTCGGCAACTATCTTGGCGCGCTACAAAAGTTCGTCCGCCTGCAAGATCAGTACGAGTGCATCTATTGCATCGTTGATCTGCACGCGATCACCACCGGCCCCGATCCCAAGGAACTCGCGAACCGCTCGCGCGAAGTCGCCGCGGCTTACGTCGCCGCTGGCGTCGATCCCAAGCGCTCGACTATTTTCATCCAATCCGCGGTGCGTGAGCATTCCGAGCTGGCGTGGGTGTTCAACTGTGTCGCGCGCATGGGCTGGTTGGAGCGCATGACGCAGTTCAAGGACAAAGCCGGCTCGCATGCCGAGCGCTCGTCCGTTGGGCTGTTCGCCTATCCCGTTCTGCAAGCCGCCGACATTCTGCTTTACAAAGCCACGCACGTGCCCGTCGGCGAAGATCAGAAGCAGCATTTGGAGCTGTCGCGCGACATCGCCGCCAAGTTCAACAAGGATTACAACGCGCCGAATTTCTTCCCACTGCCGGAGCCTTTGATCCAAGGCCCCGGCGCGCGGATCATGAGCTTGCGCGAGGGCACGAAGAAGATGTCCAAGTCCGATCCGTCGGACATGACGCGCATCAACATGACTGACGACGCCGACGCCATTCTGCAAAAGATCAAGAAGGCGACGACGGATTCGCTGCCGGTGCCGGAGTCGAAGGAAGGCCTTGCGGGCAGGGCGGAGGTTGAAAACCTCGTCGGCATTTTCGCCGCCGTCACCGAGCGCACGGTTGAGGATATTCTCACCGAGTTTGGCGGCAAAGGCTTTGGCGTGTTCAAGCCGGCCTTGGCTGAAGCGCTCGCGGCGAAGCTTTCGCCGATCGCGGCCGAGATGCGCCGCCTCAACGCCGATCCCGGCGCACTCGATGCGATTCTAAAATACGGCGCCGACAAAGCCCGCGCCGTGGCGCAGCCAATCATGGCCGAGGTCCGCGACGTTGTCGGCTTCTGGCGCGCGGGCTAGTGTTCACCCATGAGTGACGAGCGCTTCGCCTGCCTGGTCATCGCCGATGAGAGCGAAGAGTTCCCGGACGCTTTGATCTATGCTGGTCTGATCTGCCGCAACACCGGTTGGCGGCTGATCATTCTGCGCGTGATCGAGCCGTCCGATCCGGCGCCGTGGGCCTCGATCACCGATGAAATGCGCCGCCAAGCGCAGGACGCGGCGGAATCGCTCACCCAGCGGTTCGCCGCCGAGGTGTGGGCTGAGTGTGGCGTCACGGCGGAGCCCGTTCTGCGGGAGGGCGATCTGAAGCCGGAACTGCGCAAGCTGTTGGAGCAGGATCACTCGATCAAACTGGTCGTGCTCGCCGCCGCGCATGGCCCCGGCGGCCCCGGGCCACTGGTGACGCAGCTGGGCAAGAGTACGGGCCTGGGCGCTCGGCCGGTGCCGGTACTGGTGGTGCCGGGCGCGCTGACGCGCGAAGAAATCCGCAAGCTGGCGCTGCCTGTAGCGATCGTCGCGACCAAGGACGATGAGCCGCCCGCCGCTTGACCCATCCAGCGCCAAGGGCCACCTGGGACCCATGTTCATCCAAACTGAATCCACCCCCAATCCGCGGACGCTGAAGTTCCTGCCTGGCCGCGACGTGCTGGGGCAGGGCAGCCGCGAATATGCCGACGCGGAGGGCGCCGGCACTTCGCCATTGGCGCAAGCCTTGTTCGAGATCGACGGCGTTGAGCGCGTCTATCTGGGCGGTGACTTCATCACCATCACCAAGAGCGAAAGCCTGGAGTGGCCGCACCTGAAGCCGCACGTGCTGGCCGCGATCATGGATCACTTCACCGCTGGCCGGCCTATCTTGCTCGACGCAAATGCGCCGACGGATGAAACCGATGAAGCCGACATCGTCTATGAAGGCGATGCGGCGGGGATCGTGAAAGAGCTGAAAGAGATCATCGAGGCGCGCGTGCGCCCAGCTGTGGCGCGCGATGGCGGCGACATCACCTTCCACTCCTGGGACCATGAAGAAGGCATCGTGCGCCTCAACATGCGCGGCGCCTGCGCCGGCTGCCCGTCCTCCACCCTGACGCTGAAGCAGGGCATCGAAAACATGCTCCGCCACTACGTCCCTGAAGTGAACGCGGTGGAGCAGGTGGTGTGATCGAAGCCGCGACGGCGGAGCAGGCGGAGCTTCTCGCTAGCCTGCACGCGCGCGCATTCGATCGTCCCTGGAGCGCCGGCGAAATTTCCAAGCTCATGGAAAACGCCGCCGTGTTCGCAATTCTGTCGCGGTCGGAGCGCGAGGTTCAGGGCTTTGCTTTGGCCTGGGCGGCGGCTGGCGATGCCGAACTGCTGACTGTCGCGGTGGTCCCCGAAGCGCGCCGCCGCGGCGTGGGCGCGTCACTGGTAACGTCGGCCGGGGTCGCCGCCTTGGTGCGGGGCGCGGCGTCCATGCACCTCGAAGTCGCCGAAGACAACGCCGCTGGCCGCGCGCTTTATGCCAAGCTTGGCTACGAGGAGGCTGGCCGGCGCGCTGCCTATTATGCGGGCGAGGGCGGCTCGGTGGATGCGATCGTTATGCGCCGCACCCTGCCGCGCCCCTTAGTGTGAACCGCTCTCAAGTGGACACGGATGCAGCCGAAGTTGTATGGCTCCCCCATGGATCGGATCGAAAAACTCTGTGTCGATAAAGGTATGCGCATGACCGAGCAGCGCCGCGTGATCGCGCGCGTGATCTCGGGCAGTCATGACCACCCGGACGTCGAAGAACTGCACCGCCGCGCCGCCGCCGTCGATTCCGGCATCTCGATCGCCACGGTCTATCGCACGGTGCGGCTGTTCGAGGACGCCGGCATTCTGGAGCGGCACGATTTCCGCGACGGCCGCTCGCGCTACGAAGAAGTTCCCGACCAGCACCACGATCATCTGATCGACATGAAAACCGGCAAGGTGATCGAGTTCATTGAGCCCGAGATCGAGCGCCTGCAGCAAGAGATCGCGCGCAAGCTCGGCTACAAGCTGGTCGATCACCGGCTCGAGCTCTATGGCGTGCCACTCGTCGATGACAAAGCCAAGGCGGCCAAGAAGTAGATGAGCGAAGGCCGCACGCCGAAAGGTCTCTTCATCGAGACCTATGGTTGCCAGATGAACGTTTACGACAGCGAGCGCATGCGCGACGTACTCGCGCCGCTGGGCTATGCGCCGGTCGATAAGCCGGATGACGCCGACCTCGTCGTGCTCAACACCTGCCACATCCGCGAGAAGGCGACCGAGAAGGTCTATTCCGAGATCGGCCGCCTGCGCGCGCACAAGGAGCGCCGCGCCGGTGAAGGGAAGGGCATGACGATTGCCATTGCCGGCTGCGTCGCGCAGGCGGAGGGCGAAGAGATCATCCGCCGTGCGCCGGAGGTTGATCTCGTCGTCGGCCCGCAAGCCTATCACAAGCTGCCGGAGCTGATTGCGCGCGCGGCGCGCAAGACCGGAGAACGGCTGGCTGCCGACTTCACCGCGCAGGAAAGATTCGACGCGCTGCCGGCGCGTGCGGCTGATGGCGTCACCGCGTTTTTGTCGATCCAGGAAGGCTGCGACAAGTTCTGCACGTTCTGCGTCGTGCCATACACGCGCGGCGCCGAGTATTCGCGCCCGCTCGCTGACGTCATGACTGAAGCGCGGTCGCTGGCGGAGCAGGGCGTGCGCGAGATCACGCTGCTGGGGCAGAACGTCAACGCCTATCATGGCGACGCTTCGTTCGCGGATTTGGTGCGGGCTTTGGCGCGCATCGATGGGCTGGAGCGTCTGCGTTATATGACGTCGCATCCGGTCGAGATGACGGACGATCTAATCGGTTTGCACGGTGATGAGCCGAAGCTGATGCCGTTCCTGCATCTGCCGGTGCAGTCAGGCTCCGACCGCATTCTCAAAGCGATGAACCGCAAGCACGACGGCGCATTCTTTCGCGACATCATTGCCCGCTTGCGCCGTGTGCGCCCCGACATCGCGCTGTCGACCGATTTCATCGTCGGCTTTCCGGGCGAGCGCGAGCAGGACTTCGAGGATACGATGCAGCTCGTGCGCGATATCGGTTTTGCGTCCGCTTACTCGTTTAAATATTCGCCGCGCCCGGGCACGCCGGCGGCGGCGATGATGGGGCACGTGGACGAGGCGGTGCAAAACGAGCGGCTGCAACGCTTGCAGAAGCTCTTGTTCGAGCAGCAGCGCGCGTTCAATGAGAGCCAGGTTGGCGCGGTCCTGCCGGTGCTGGTGTCCGGCAATGGGCGCAGGCCTGGGCAAAAGTACGGGCGCTCACCATATCTGCAAGCTGTGCATTTTGACGACACCCAAGCGCGCGACGGCGACATTGTTCCCGTCAGAATTCTAGCGGGCACGCAGAATGCGCTGGCGGGCGCGCGCGTCGTGCTGACGCCGGAGGTCGCGTGAGCAATTCCACCTCTGGCGAGCAGACGCGCACGATCACGTTGTCTGAAGCCGGCGTTGCGCAAGCCGTGTTCGGCCCGCTGCACCGCCATCTTGCGCACATCCAAGAAGCTTTCCGCGATCAAAACGCGCCGCGCGGCGCGCCGGCCTATAGCGTGACGCTCGATGCTCAAGGCGATCGCGTCATCGTGCGTGCTCGCTCCGCCGCCGAGCTTGAGCGCGTGCAGCGCATCATCGACGCGCTCGCCGAACACGCGCGCCGTAAAGGCAAAGTGCGCGAAGGCGAAGTGCTGGCCGCGATCGCGTTTTCCGAAGGCGCGGGCGAAAGCACGGCGCCGATGACGCTGCCGCAGCTCGGCGGTCTGACATTGCGCACGCCGCGGCAAGTCCATTATGTCGAAGCGCTGCGCGACGAAAACATCGATCTCATTTTCGGCGTCGGCCCCGCCGGCACCGGCAAGACGTTCCTCGCCGTCGCCGCCGCTGTCGAGGCGCTGAAGCAAGAGCGGTACGATCGCATCATCGTCACGCGCCCCGCCGTCGAGGCGGGCGAAAAACTTGGCTATCTGCCGGGCGATCTCGCGGAGAAGGTGGATCCCTATCTGCAGCCGATCTGGGACGCGTTTCGCAGCCAGATGAACGAAAACGATCTGAAAGCGCGTCGTGAGCGCCGCCAGATCGAAGTCGCGCCGCTCGCTTTCATGCGAGGGCGCACGCTCTCGAACGCGTTCGTGATTGTCGATGAAGCGCAGAACGCCACTGTGCTGCAAATGAAGATGGTGCTGACGCGCTTGGGCGAAGGCTCGCGCATGGTCGTCACCGGCGACCCGACGCAAGTCGATCTCTTGCGCAGCGATCAGTCAGGCCTCGCGCACGCGATCTCGATTTTAGAAGACGTGCCGGCCGTCGAAGTCATCCGCTTCGCCGCGCAGGATATTGTCCGTCACAGGCTCGTCGCACACATCGTCGAGGCTTATCACCGTGACGAGGGTGCGCGCGGTGGCTGAGCGGACGCTGGAAGTGGACGTGCTGGCGAACGCGCCACTGTGGCGCGGACACGAGGACTTGCTGACGCGCGCGCTGGCCGCCGCTGCGGCGGAGGAGGGCGCCGCCGGCAGCGTATCGCTGCTGTTGGGCGACGATGTTTCGGTGGCCGCGCTCAATACCCAGTTCCGCGGCAAACAGGGCCCGACCAATGTGCTATCGTTCCCGCCGGTGCCCGGAACGGCGGAACCCGGCTTCCTGGGCGACATCGCGCTCGCGGCGGAAACCATTGTCGAACAAGCAAATTTTCAAGGTAAACGGTTCGAACACCACGCCGCGCATTTGGTGGTGCACGGCTTTTTGCATCTTTTGGGTTATGATCACGAGCAGCCGGCCGATGCGGAGAAGATGGAGGCGCGCGAGCGCGCGATCCTGCAGTCTTTGGGGATCGAAGATCCTTACGCCTGAAGCCGCCCACGGAGTACGACGCGCAAATTATGGTTGAGACTTTAGGCGACGGCGAACCCTCGCGAAGGCGGGCGGGCCTGGTTCACAAACTGACGCGCATCTTTACGCGCGGAAAACCAGGGTCCGCCGCTGCTGTCGAAGAAGCGCTGCGCGAGCGCGAAGCAAACGGCGAATCGATCGAAGGCGCGCATAAGGACATGATCCTGCGCGCCGCGCGCTTTGACCGCCTGCGCGTGGCCGACGTGATGCGCGCACGCGCCGAGATCGTCGCCGTTGAAGCGTCCGCGCCTTTGGGCGAAGCGGCGCGCATATTCTCTGAGAGCCAACATTCGCGTCTGCCGATTTACGGCGAGACGCTCGATGATCCGCAAGGCTTCGTTCACGTGCGCGACGTGCTCGCTTTGCTGGCGCCCACGGCGGAAGGGGAGTCGCTGGCAAAGTTCAGCGACCGCTCCCTGCCGCGTATTCGCCGTGACATTCTCTACGTGCCGCAATCGATGACGCTGGCGACGCTGTTCTTGAAGATGCAGCAAAGCCGCATCCACTTGGCGCTGGTCGTCGATGAATATGGCGGCACCGACGGGCTGGTCTCGATGGAAGATCTGGTCGAGCAGATTGTCGGCGACATCGATGACGAGCACGACGTTGAGTCCACCATGGTGCTCGAGCGCCCCGGCAGCGCTTTTGAGGCTGATGGTCGCGCGCCGATCGACGAGCTTGAAGCCAAGCTCGGCGTTAGCCTCGCTCTGCCAGATCACGAAGACGAGTTCGACACCGCCGCAGGCCTCGCAGTGGCGCTGGCGGGCCGTCTGCCGCAGCGCGGCGAAATCTTGCACCATCCAGCTGGCTTTGACCTGGAAGTTGTCGATGCCGATCCAAGGCGGGTGAAGCGCGTGCGCTTTAAGCCGACAGCCGAGGCGGCAAAGCCAGTGGAACTCAAGGCGTCCAGCCGCTGACTGTTGACGCGGGCCGCGTTGCGCGCTCCATACCGCCTCCATCGCTGAGGCGGAGCGAATCTTGAACGATCTGGCGTCCGGCGCGGAGCACTCGCGCATTCACATCTGGTTCGCGGCGCTGAAGCCGTGGCCACGCCGCGGCGTTGCGCTGCTGGCCGGCGCGCTGGCGACGCTTGGGCACGCGCCGTTTCAACTGGTGCTGGTCTATGCTGCGGCGATCGTCGCGCTTGTTTGGTTGCTCGATGCGGCTGCAACGCGGGAACGCAGAATTTCGGCTGCGTTCGGCGTCGGCTGGTGGTTCGGGCTCGGCCACTTCACCACCGGTCTCTATTGGATTTCGTCGGCGTTCCTAGTCGACTCCGCATCGTTCGGGCCGCTTTGGGGTGTTCCCGCGACGCTCGCGCTCGCAGGCGGCTTGGCGATTTTCTGGGGCGTTGGCTGCGCCTTGGCGGCGCTTGTCTGGACGACGGATCTGCGCCGCATTCCCGCGTTTGCGCTCGCGATCTTTGTCACCGAATGGCTGCGCGGCAATATTCTGACCGGTTTTCCCTGGCTGTTGCCCGGCTACGTTTGGACGCCGGGCGAGCCTGTGTCGCAGCTCGCCGCCATCTTTGGCATTTATGGCCTCTCGCTCATCACGCTCGTGATCGCCGCCACGTCGGCTGCGATTGCCGATCGGCGTGCAAGCACCGGCATGCGTTTCGCGCCGTTGATCGCGGCAGGGCTGGTGTTGGGTTTGACGTGGGGGTGGGGCGCACAGCGGATCGCGCGCGCGCCGATCGATGCGCCCGGCGCCCAGCCGATCGTACGCGTCGCCGATTCCGGCCTCAGCCAGCGCGACAAGTGGTGCGAATACGAAACCTATGCTGAGCGCGCGGCCTGCTACCCGCGCCAAGAAGCACGTGTGCTGCAACGCTATCTCGAGATCAGCGGCGCCGCCGAGGAGAGCAACGCCTCGATTCTGATCTGGCCAGAAGGGGCGGTGCCGACGCTCAACTTCTTTCAGCTCAATAACCAAGCGTTCCTCGATGCGCTCGGCGCGGGGCTAGGCGATCGCGCGCTTGTCACGGGTCTGACGCGCTGCGAGCCCGGTCCGGAGTGTGACGCCTTCATGCGCGGCGAAGCGTCGGTGACGAATGTGCGGCTCTACAATTCCGCCGCGGTGATCGATGGTGTCAGCGGCGTGCCGCGCGTGGCGCAAACTTACGACAAGCACCATCTCGTGCCGTTCGGCGAATACATCCCGTTCTGGAACTTGATCAGCGGCTTCAACATCGCGCCGCTGCAACGCATCGGCGCGGGCTTCACGCCGGGCGCGCCGCCGACGCGACTGATTGTCCCCGAAGCGCCGCCGGCAATCGTGCTGATTTGTTACGAGGCGATCTTTCCCGGCATGGTCCCGCGCGGCGCCGAGCGCCCCGGTTGGATCATCAACGTCACGAACGATGCGTGGTTTGGCGACGGATCTGGGCCGCACCAACACTTCGTCATGGCGCGCTATCGCGCGATCGAGGAAGGCTTGCCGCTTGTGCGCGCTGCGTCGGGCGGATTTTCCGGCATTATCGACGCGCATGGCCGCGTCGTGAGGTCGGTCCAAAGTGAAAGCGAGGGCGCCGCTACGGAAGCCCAATTGCCCTCGGCGCTCCAAGAAACCTCATACGCCCGATTGGGTATATGGTTGCTGCTCGCGTTAGTATTCGTCATTACACTTCTCAGACTTGCACCCGCGCCAAGTGCAGTGAGAGACTCAAACCTATGAACGACGAGCGTGCAGCGAACGCGATAGACAGGAAACTCGGTCAGAGGGTCCGCACGCGGCGCCTCGAAATCGGCATGAGCCAAGAAAAGCTCGCCGAATTACTTGGTGTGACCTTCCAACAAGTTCAGAAATACGAGAAGGGCGTCAACCGGATCGCCGCCAGCCGACTCCACAGCATCTCGACCTCTTTAGACATGCCGATCGCCAAGTTCTTTGAGGGCCTGGGCGGCCGAATCGAGGCGAGCGGCGTGGCTGAATCGGGACGTGACTACATCGATGACGCCCTAGCCACACCCGAGGGGTCTCAGCTCTTGGCTCTGTTTGCATCGATCAAGAGCCGCAAAGTGCGCCGTCAGGTCGTCGAATTGGTGCGCGCTTTGACCGAGGACGCCCCGGAAGGGAAGCGCGGCTAGCCGCCGCCGGCCCACGAATTGCGGAAACTGGCGCATGTCCTTAAGAGGGGCCGCTTCATTCTGAGGGCCGGAGAAACCGCGTGGCGAGAAGCTCTTACGTATTCACCAGCGAGAGCGTGTCCGAAGGGCACCCTGACAAGGTGGCCGACCGCATCTCCGATACAGTCGTAGACGCCTTCATCGCCGCCGATCCCGAAGCCCGCGTCGCCTGCGAAACCATGGTGACGACCAACCGCATTATCCTGGCCGGTGAAGTCCGCGCCGGAAAGCCGGGTCAGGATAAGGCCGCGAACAAGGCCTTCACCAAAGACATCATCGCTTCGCTGCAGCCGAAGGTGCGCGAAGCGGTGAAGGACATCGGTTACGCCCAAAAAGGCTTCCACTGGGAGAAGGCCAAGTACGCTTGCTATCTGCACGGCCAGTCGGCGCATATCGCTCAAGGCGTCGACGCCAAAGGCTCCAAGGACGAAGGCGCCGGCGATCAAGGCATTATGTTTGGCTACGCCTGCCAGGAAACGCCGGAGCTGATGCCGGCGACGCTGCAATACTCGCACAACATTCTGAAGCGCTTAGCCGAAGTGCGTCACTCAGGTGAGCGCCCCGAACTCGAGCCGGATGCGAAAAGCCAAGTCACGCTGCGCTACGAGAATGGCAAGCCGGTTGAAGTTGTCGCCATCGTCGTCAGCCATCAGCACACGAAGAAGCTGGGCGAGTCGTCCTACTCACAAAAGCGCTTTGCCGAATTGGTGCGGCCGCACGCGGAATCGGTTTTCCCAGCAGGTTTGATCACCAAGAAAACCAAGTGGCACATCAATCCGACCGGCAAGTTCGAGATCGGCGGCCCCGATGGCGATACCGGCCTGACTGGTCGCAAGATCATCGTCGACACCTATGGTGGCGCCAGCCCGCACGGCGGTGGCGCCTTCTCCGGCAAGGACCCGACCAAGGTTGACCGCTCGGCCGCTTACGCATGCCGCTATCTGGCGAAAAACGTCGTCGCCGCGGGTCTTGCCGAGCGCTGCACGATCCAGATCAGCTACGCCATCGGCGTTGCGTCGCCGACGAGCTTCTATGTCGATCTCCATGGCGCCGACACCATCGATCCGGCGATCCTGGAAGCGAAGCTGCCGGAGCTGATGGACGGCTGCACGCCGCGCGCCATTCGCACGCATTTGAAGCTCAACAACCCGATCTATGCGCGCACCGCCGCCTACGGCCACTTCGGCCGTCAGCCCGACAATCAGGGCGGCTTTAGCTGGGAGCGCACCGATCTGGTGGAGGAACTGCGCCGCCTCGCATAAGTTGGCCGTGCATGTCCTCATCTCTCGGCCTCACGCCTGACATCGTTCGCTATCTGGCGGATGTCAATCCGCCGGAGCATCCCGCACTGGCGCGCTGCCGCGTCGAGACCCAGGCTAGGCCGTCGGCCGGCATGCAGATCAGCGCTGAGCAGGGCGCCTTCATGCAGACGCTTGCGCGCATCATCCGCGCCAAGCGCACGTTCGAAGTTGGCGTCTTCACCGGTTATTCAACGCTGGCCACCGCGCTCACGCTGAAAGACATGCACCCGATCGGCGCACACATTCTCGCCTGCGATATCTCCGAGGAGTGGACCACGAAGGCGCGGGCCTATTGGCGCGACGCCGATGTCGATGACATTATCGAACTCAAACTCGCGCCGGCGACGGAGACGCTCGACCGATGCATCCAAGCGGGGCAGGGCGGCGCCTACGACATGGGCTTCATCGACGCCGATAAGACCGGCTATGACGCGTATTACGAGCGCGGGCTGCAGCTGTTACGGTCTGGCGGCGTCATGCTGTTCGACAACGTGCTGTGGTCCGGCAAAGTCGCCGATCCCGCTGATACAAGCGACGATACAACAGCGCTCCGTGCCTTGGCCCATAAGGCCAAAGCCGATGCCCGCGTTCATGCCGTGATGACCGCGATCGGCGACGGGCTCTTGATCTGCGTGAAGCGCTGACGCATCCGGGAAGGCTGGACGGCGCATCTTGGCCAGGTGGGAGTTGTTCATATGATCGGATCACTGCGCCGTGCGTTCGCGGCTGTCGCCCTTGTCGTCACGCTAGCGGCGCCGGCTTTCGCTCAAGACGCGCCGACGGCGCCGACAACGCCGGAAGGCTGGCGCGATCTTGCGTTGAGCGACCTTGCGGCGGCGCGCGACATCCTCACAGCGCAAACGCCGATCCCGTTCGACCGCGATAACCCGACCTATCCGGCATGGCTGGCGGAGGGCTACGGCCAAGCCGAGGTGCGCGCCCGCGACGCGCGCGATGCGGCAGGGCACTTCTACGCTCTCGCGCTCTACCTGAACGGCTTCAATGATCCGCACATCGACGTGAACCCGGTGGCGAATTTGTCGGCCGCGCAATGGCCCGGCTTCATCGCCGCGTCGCGCAACGGCGGCGCGCTGGTGGTCATGCGGGATGAAGGCGACGCCGATGCGCCGCCGATCGGCGCGCAAATACTGAGCTGCGAAGGCCGCACCCTGGCATCGCTCGCGGAGGAGCGGCTTTATCCGTTCGTGCTCAATGGGCGCTTAGCGCTTGATCGCCGTCGCGGCGTTACCAGACTTTTCCTCGATCGCAGCATTCCTGGCGCGCCTGCGCCAAGCGTGTGCCGCATTGCAGTCGATGGCGTCGAGCGCGACATCACGCTGCGCTGGCGTGCTTTACCCGATCCGCCGGAATCTTATTGGGCCGCCTATCAAGACACATCCGCCGGCGCAGCTGCATCGTGGGGCGTCAGCGAACCGGCGCCGGGCGTGACCTGGATCGGCATTCCAACATTTTCATCCGGCAGCGAGACTGCGCCGCAACTCGAACAGCTGATCCGCGACATCAATGCGCGCGGCGACGCCATGCGCAACGGCCGCGCCATCGTCTTAGACGTGCGCGGCAATGGCGGCGGCAACTCCGCTTGGGCCGATCGGATCGCCATCGCGATTTTCGGCGAATTGCCAGTGCAGCGCGCCAATCGCGCAGCCTCCAGCAGTAGCGGCGTCGATTGGCGCGCTTCGCCTGAGAACATCGCCTATTGGCGCGAATGGGTGACGAGCGTCGCCATTCCCGAGTTCGGCGCGAATTCCGAGGCGGTCGATTTCGCCGAAGGCGCCATCGAGGGCATGGAGCGCGCGCTCGATCGCAACCCGCCGCTTTGGCGGCAAGGCTCGCCGTTCGTGAGGCGCGGCGGCGGGCTGACACAACGCCGGCCGCGCGGCGAAGAAGCGCCGTTCCCGGCGCGCGTCTATATGCTATCCAATGGCACCTGCGGCTCGTCGTGCCTCAACTTCGCGGACACGGTGTTGTTCGTGCCGGGCGTGCAGCTCATTGGCTCGGCGACGGCAGGGGATGGCCCCTACATGGAAGTCCGTAACGTGACGCTGCCATCGGGGCTCGCGGTCCTGACCATCCCGCAAAAGGTCTGGCGCGGCATGGGCCGTGGCGCACTCGAGGCCTACGAGCCCGATATTGCTTATGACGGCGCCTGGGATGACGCGTCCGTCCGCGCCTGGACGTTGGGGCTTATCGCGGCGCAATAGCCGCGTTGCGCGAAGGCGCGGGCGGGTCTAAACCCCGCGCCTTCAATTCCGCCACTCCGGAGCAGTCGCCCATGTCCCGCGCAAAGATCGCCCTTATTGGTTCTGGCATGATCGGCGGCACGCTCGCCCACATCGCGGCGCGTGAGGAATTGGGCGATGTCATCCTGTTCGACGTCGTCGAAGGCGTGCCGCAAGGCAAGGCGCTCGATATCGCTGAAGCGTCGCCGGTGTTTGGTCGTGATAGCGCGCTTCGCGGCGCCAACGATTACGCCGGCATCGCCGGCGCCGATGTCTGCATCGTCACAGCCGGCGTGCCGCGCAAGCCTGGCATGAGCCGCGACGATCTACTCGGCATAAATCTCAAAGTCATGAAGGCGGTGGGCGAGGGCATCAAGCAGCACGCGCCGAACGCTTTCGTCATCGTCGTCACCAATCCGCTCGACGCCATGGTCTGGGCGCTGCGCCAGTTCTCTGGCCTGCCGCACAACAAGGTCGTCGGCATGGCCGGCGTGCTCGACAGCGCGCGCTTTCGCTACTTCCTCGCTGAAGAGTTCAAGGTCAGCGTTGAAGACGTTTCGGCTTTCGTGCTCGGCGGCCATGGCGACACCATGGTGCCGCTGGTGCGCTATTCCACCATCGCCGGCATTCCGTTGCCCGACCTGGTGAAGATGGGTTGGACCAGCCAAGAGAAGCTCGACCAAATCGTCCAGCGTACGCGTGACGGCGGCGCCGAAATCGTCGGCCTGCTGAAAACCGGTTCGGCCTTCTATGCGCCAGCCGAAAGCGCGATCCAGATGGCGAAGTCCTATCTGCGTGATAAAAAGCGCGTGCTGCCATGCGCGGCCAATCTTAGCGGCGAATACGGGCTGAACGACATGTATGTCGGCGTGCCGTGCATTATCGGCGCCGGCGGCGTCGAGAAGGTCATCGAAATCGCGCTCACGGTCGAAGAACGCGCGATGTTCGATCACAGCGTGAATGCGGTGAAGGGCTTGGTCGATGCATGCAAAGGCATCGACGCCAGCGTCGGTTAAGACGATGGGCGTACCGGCCGCCTGAGATGATCGGAGCGCTCCACCTTCGAGTTAAGCGCGTGATGATCGGTTGGTCCCACGCGCTAGCGGATCGCAAGAGGGCAGCCGCCGTTCGGAGGATTAAACGCTGGATCGACCGGAAACCGGACGAACTTCGGCTTAACACCGCGATCAAGTTTTGCGCCGCCACGAGTAGCTATCCCGTCGCGCGCGAGCTGGCAGAGTGGGTGCTTGCGCGGCCGGATTGCTCGGCGGAGATGGCACTTTTCTACCTCGGTAGACTGCGCGTACACAGATTCGCCGCTGACGGTTGGACCGAGGAGAGCCTGCGCGAAGACGCGGCTTATTTTGCCTTCTTGGACCAATTGATCAGCGGTTTGCGCTCAGGTCGATATACTTGGCGAGGCGCCTTTCGCGCCGATAGTCGAGACATCATTCCTGCGCCGGTCGAGGCTTGGAGGGATGTGCCGAGCCTTCAGTACTGCGATCTCTATGAGGAGATCGGCGTCGAAGAACCGCCAAACAGAATCCTGGACGCGTACGAGCTTCTGGGAGCGTCTTCGGGCAAACGCGTTGCGCGACACGCTCGTGCGCTGCTCGCTGAGAAACGCCGACGCGTCAGGGACTAGCCCACCGGATCGTCGCGGTACCAGCCGGCCACGGAAATGCGTGGCCGCAGCGCGAATTGAGAGATCGCGGTGACGGTGTGCAGCTTCAAGCCGTCAAAGATTGTCAGCGTATTCCAGCGCGGCAGGAAGCCTGAGCCGACATCCTGCTTGTCGCTCAAGAACAGCAGCAAGCCGCCCCAATCTGGCTGCCAGTCCTGCGAGAAGCCGAGCGTGTAGGCGGCGCGACGGTGCCCGCCCTCGTCAACGTGGCGGGTCAGATAATGGCCGCGCATATACTTGGTCGCGTGCGCATCGACTTTGGTGAGCCCGTCTTCGCCGATGATGGCGCGCCCGAGCGCGAGAAATTCAGGGCCGTTCAAGAAGTGCGTCAGCGCATGAATTGGATGACCGGGATCCAAACCGTTCAGCAGCGCCTGGATCATCGGATAGGCGTGATAGGTGTAGCCGATATTGCGCGCTGCCCGCTCCATGATGCCGCGTTCGAGCTGCATACGCTCTTGCGGCGACATCTGGCGATACTGCTCCTCGGTGTAGAATAGCAGATCGCCTTGATCGTTCTGGCAGAGCAGCCGCCATGGCGCCGCTAGAATGGCTTGCTCGACGGCTTCAGCGACCTCCGGTTCGAACACGTCATGAATCTGCACGACCTTGTCGCGCGCATAGGCGGCGGCGGCGGCTTTGATGTCGATGGCGGGGTTGAGGCGGAGCGCGACCATGGCCGGATCGTAAGTCGCCGCCGCAGTGCAAGCAATTGTCGGCGCTGTCGCAATTTTCGCGGCGTCCGTGTAAATGGGCGCCATGAGCATCGGCCCGACACTGACCACCGCGCGCCTTATCCTCCGCCCGCCAGCGCACGAGGATTTCGACGGCTATGCCGCCATGGCGCAGGAAGAAGAGACCATGCGCTATATCGGCGGCACGGCGCCGCGCGATGCGGCTTGGCGCGGGATGGCGTCGCTCGCTGGCTCATGGGCGTTGCTCGGCTATGGCATGTTCTCGGTGTTGCGACGCGACACCGGCGAGTGGATCGGTCGCTTGGGGCCGTGGCGTCCGGGCGGCAAAGAAGGCTCATGGCCTGGCGACGAAGTCGGCTGGGGCTTGAAGGCGAGCGCGATGGGGCGGGGCTACGCGCTCGAAGGCGCGACCGCCGCGATCGATTGGGCTTTTGATGCGCTCGGCTGGGATCACGTCATCCACTGCATCGACAAGAAGAACGCGCCATCGATCGCGCTAGCTGAACGGCTGGGTTCTCGCCTCGAACGCGAAGACCATCAACTCGCGCCGCCGTTTGAGATGCACAAGGTCGATCTCTACGGCCAGTCCAAGGCCGCGTGGAAAGCGCGCAACCGTACCTGATCGGTCGCATCGAGCTTGCATCTCGCGTTCGCGTCCGCATGCTTAGCTCAACGAATACGGGGGGCGGCCACATGCGGAACTTTGCCTTGGCGTTGACAGCGCTCGCCTTCGCGTCATCAGCGAGCGCGCAACAGACGCCGACCTCGCCGTCGCCGAACGTAATCCTGCAACCGCCCGCCGCGCCGCCGACAGCGCCGATCAGCGCCGAGCAGCAACGCACTGTCGAACGGCTTCAACGAGCGGCGCTGGAGAGCGATCTGGCGTGGCAGATCGTTGAAGATTTGGTCGTCGAAGTGGGGCCGCGCCTCGCAGGCTCTGAAGCGGAAGCACGCGCGCGCGATTGGGCCGTCGCCATGCTGCGCGAGCAGCGCTTCACCAATGTGCGCATCGAGCCGTTCACGATCCCGTATTGGGATGCGCTGCGCGAAGAAGCGTCGATCATCGCGCCGTCGCGCCAATCCATGGTCGTGGCTGCATTGGGCGGTTCGCCTTCGACGCCTGCCGGCGGGCTGGAAGCGGACGTCGTGCGTTTTTCCGATCTCGCCGCGCTTGAGGCGGCGACGGAAGCGCAGCTGCGCGGGCGCATCGTGTTCATCGATGAACGCATGCTGCGCACGCAGGATGGCTCAGGCTATGGCGCCGCTGTCGCCAAGCGCAGCCGCTGTGCGCCATTGGCGCAAGCGCGCGGCGCCGTGGCGTGCCTTGTCCGCTCTGTCGGCACCGATCCGCATCGCTTCGCGCACCAAGGCGGCTCATCGCGGCAAGCCGCAGGCGTTTCGCTGCCCGCCGCTGCGATCTCGCCCGCGGATGCTGATTTGCTGGCGCTTACGCTGGAGCGCGGCCCCGCGCGCGTGCGCCTCGTGATCGAAGCCGACATTCGCGACAACGCGCCGTCCGGCAATGTCATCGCCGAAATCCGCGGCCGCGAGCGGCCTGAGGAAATCGTGTTGATCGCCGCGCATTTGGATTCGTGGGATCTGGGGCAGGGCGCGATCGATGACGGCGCCGGCGTCGCCATCATCACCGCTGCTGCGAGGCTCGTGCGCGATCTGCCGCGCCGTCCGCGCCGCACCATCCGCATTCTGCTAGCGGGGGCCGAGGAGAATGGCGTGCACGGTGGCGACGAGTACGGCCGTGTGCATGCGGGCGAAAACCATATCGTCGCTGCCGAGAGCGATTTTGGCGCGGGCCGCGTCTATCGCTTCCGCTCGCGCTTTGCCGAGCCCGCACTGCCATATGCGCGCGCATTCCAGCGCGCGCTCGCGCCGCTTGGGATTTTGCCGGGCGATAACGCCGCCAATGGCGGCGCCGATACGGGCGCGTTGCGTCAGCAGGGCGTGCCGGTCGTCGATCTCAGCCAAGATGGCAGCGACTATTTCGACTACCACCACACCGCCGACGACACGCTCGACAAAATCGATCCCGAAGCGCTTCGCCAAAACGTCGCCGCCTGGGCGACCTTCATCTATCTCGCCGCTGAAAACGATTGGACATTCCGCGCCACGTAATAACTAGAACCAGCCGGCTTCGCGCAGCGGCCGCACGTTGGGCCGGCTCACTGGCGCTTCGGCGGCGCCCTTCAGAACGAGCGTCACCTTATCGCCCTCGCGCCTCACGCTCTCCACCGCGTCGCGCGCGACCCACCAAGAGCGATGCGTTTGCGCGCCTTCGAGGCCTTCGAGTTCAACGATGGCGTCCGACAACCGCATCAACACCAAGTCCGCGCCCTTCGATGTGTGGACGCGCAGATAGTGATCCTCGGCCGACACCGCATAGATGACGCCGCCTTTAATCTTCGCGGGGAGCCGCTCAAGAAAGCGCACGCTTGCGGCGGGCGCGCCGGCTGCTGGTGCATGCGTCACCGCGCCGGGCGGACCGGCAAAGGCGCGCTCGACCAGCCAGCTCACCGCCGCAACCGCCGCGCTGATGGCGAGCACGAGCATGTAGAGCGTCGGCCAATACGAACGCGGCACCGGATCGCTAAGCACGACCGTTTGCACGACGACGATGGCGCTAGTGACCAAAGCGGCGACGAACACCGTCGCGATGGCGATGTTGATTTCGCGCGAGAGGCCGGGTGCAACGCGCTGGATCAGCCGCGAGAAGACAGGTCCGCCGAGCCAGCCGAGAAATACAAGCCCGGTCCAATAGGCGAAGCTGCTGAGAAGCGGCAATCCCGACGTTGCGCCGAACGGATTGGTGATGGTGAGGAAGGCGCCGATCAAAATCAGCGTCACGCCTTCGCGCACGATCACTTTGGTTTGAGCCGACGTCATCACTGAGGGATGAACCGGAGCGCGCCGATAGAGTCAATCGCAGCGCGGCTCAGAACCAGCCGGCTTCACGCAATGGCCGCACGTTCGGCCGGCTCACTGGCGCCTCGATCCCGCCGCGTAAGATGAGTGTCATCTTATCGCCGTCGCGCCGCGTGTTTTCCACCGCATCGCGCGCCACCCACCAAGAGCGATGCGTCTGCGCGCCTTCGACGCCTTCGAGCTCAACGATAGCGTCGGACAAGCGCATCAATATGAGATCGACGCCCTTGGACGTATGCAACCGCAAATAATGATCCTCGGCGGAGACGGCATAAATCACGGCGCCTCCTAGCTTAGGCGGCAACCGTTCCATGAACCGCACCGGTTGCGGTGCGGCGCCCGGCGGCGGCGCGTGTGTCACCGCGCCCGGTTGCGAGACCACGATCATCAGCGCCGTCATCGCGGCTGAGATGATCAGCACCGGCGTAAATAGTTGCGGCAGGTTGCTCACCGGCACATTGGTGTTGAGCACCCAAGCCGCGTGACCCCAGACCAAAAGCGTCACCGGGATCGAAACGAGCACCGACAACACCGCGCCGACAAGCCAGACACTGGCGCCCACGCGCGGGATGCGCGCCACCAGCATGGTCAGGAAATGGCCGATCACGCTGCCGCCCAACATGACAGGCACCCAGAACAGAAGGCGCGTCACCACGTCGACGCGGTCGGTGCCGACTGCGCCGACGAGCGCCAGGAAAACGCCGACGATGGCCGCGACCGCCATGTTGCGCAGCCAGGATCGCTGATCCGAGCCGTAACCGTCCGCCATTGGCGAAGCGCCAACCGCACGCCCTGGCGATTGGCGCTTTGTCTCAGTGAGTTCACGTAGGTTCGGCTGCACGCGGGCTCCGTCTGGGTCAGGTCTCTAGCAATCGAAGCCGGAGAACGCACGCATGACAACGCAGCCGCAAAACCCCTGGATGCGCAGGGTTGGCGCAAGTCTCGGGCTGGTCGTTTTGACGGCGGCTCTGCTGCCGTTCGGTTCACAGATCATGCGCGCCGCCGAGGGCATGTCGCTGCACGCGCCGCGATGGGAATTGTGGGGTCAGATCAGTCCGGTGCTGCAGCTCCACATTGCCGCCGCCTTGACCGCCCTCGCCGTCGGAACCGGGCTGATGCTTCGCCCGAAGGGCAGGGGTTTGCACAAGGCGCTGGGCTGGACTTGGGTCGCGGCCATGAGCGTGACCGCGATCAGCTCGTTTTTCATCACCGGCCTCAACGGCGACCTGTTTTCGCTGATCCACCTCCTGAGCGGCTGGACCGTCATCGCGCTGCCGATGGCGATCTATGCGATCCGCAACCGCAACGTCGAACGGCACCGCCGCAGCATGAGCGGGCTCTTCTTCGGCGGCCTCGTCATTGCCGGGCTGTCCACCTTCATTCCCGCCCGCTTCATGTTCGAGATGTTCTTCGGCTGACAGCCGCCCGGATTTGCAGATTTGCCCGCGCGCGAAACGGGCGTAAGCAGCTTGCGCTCCATGACCAACCTGCTTCGCAACGTCGCCGCGCTCATCGCCGCCGTTACGATCCTGCAACTCGCAGGCGGGTTGCTTGGCGTGCGCATTCCGCTGGCGTTCACCGAGGACGGCCATTCCCGCACTGCGCTTGGCTTGGTCGCGGCGTCCTACTCTGCCGGCTTCATGATGGGCGCGATGATCGCCACCATGCTGCTGGCGCGCGTCGGGCACATCCGTGTTTACGCCGCCTGCGCTGCGATCTTCTCGGTGGCGACGCTGGCTCTGCACTTCACCACCGACGTGTGGTCGTGGGGCTTGGCGCGGATGGGGGCGGGGATCGCCGTGGCGCTCATGTTCGCAGCCGTTGAAAGCTGGATGAGCTATTCGATTGGACCGCGCGTGCGCGGCGAGGTGATGAGCGTCTATATGGTGCTCACCAAAGGCGCGCTGGCGTTCGGGCCGTTCCTTGCGTTCTCCTACGCGCCGGCGTCCGCCGAGCCGTGGATGATCGCTGCAGCGCTTGCAGCACTCTCCATGGTGCCGATCTGCTTTACTGCCGCTGAGCAGCCCGATCCGCCGAAAGCGCAGCCGCTCGCGCTCGTCGAACAATTCGCCACCGCGCCCGCGGCCGTCATCGGCAGCTTCGGGGCTGGGCTGGTGAATGGCGGCGTGCTGGCGCTTGCGCCGCTTTATGCGGCCGAGCATTACGGCGCGGGCGCCGCCTCGGAGTTCTACTCAGCGGCGTTCGTCGGATCGCTATTGTTGCAATGGCCGGCGGGGCGGCTCTCAGACCGCGTCGATCGTCGTCTCGTCATCGCTGCGCTCGCGGCGCTTGCGGCGACGGCTTCGTTCGCGCTTGCGCTCTGGAGTGGCCAACTCTCGAACTGGTCGGCCGTTTTGTTGTTCTTCCTGTGGGGCGCCGGCGCGTTGTCGTTTTACGGCATCGCCGTCGCGCACATGGCCGACCGCGCCGAGCCTGGCAAACTCGCGCAATCGGCGGCGGGCCTGTTGTTCGTGTGGGCGGCGGGCTCGGTGATCGGGCCGCTCGTGATGGGGCCATTGGTCGATTGGTTCGACGTGCCCGGCATGTTCTGGTTCTCCGGCGCGGCGGCGACGTTCGTCTGCGCAGCGATGTTCTGGCGCCGCAACACGCGCGAGCAAGCCGTCGACAAGGAAGAGTTCTCGCCGCAAATCGGCACATCGGTGGCGGCAGGTGAAATTGCCTATGGCGAAGACAAGCCCGATGCGCCTGCGAGCGCTGAACGGGCGCCGTCGTGACTCTGTCACACAACGCCGATAGGCCGCGCCGATGAGCGTTTCTCTTGGCGCGTTGTTTCGTGAATCGCTGAAGGTCGGCTGCCTCGGTTTTGGCGGCCCCGCCGGCCAGATCGCGTTGATGCACCGTGTCTTCGTCGATGAGCGCAAATGGATCGACGACGCGCGCTTTCAGCACATGCTGGCGTTCTGCATGCTGTTGCCTGGGCCTGAAGCGCAGCAACTCGCGACTTATGTCGGCTGGCGCTTGCGCGGTTGGGCCGGCGCGCTAATCGCCGGCTGGATGTTCGTGTTGCCGGGCGCGTTCATCGTGCTGGGGCTGAGTTGGCTCTACGTGAACTATGGCGAAGTCCCGCTCGTCGCGGCTGCTTTCGACGGCATCAAATGCGCGGTCGTCGCGCTTGTGGCCGAAGCCTTGCTGAAAGTGGGAAAACGCGCGCTGAAAACATCAACCGCGCTCGTCATCGCCGTCGTGACTTTCTTCGTCTTGGTATTCGGCGCGCCCTTCCCATTAGTCATTTTGGCCGCTGCAGTCCTTGGCCTCGTCGCACCGACATTGGTCGGCGCCAAAGCGGGGCAGGGCGCGGCGGAAGGCCAAGCGGCGCCGAATGCGTCTGGCGCGCTTGCGCAAGCGTTTCTCTGGCTCGTGCTCTGGCTCTCGCCGCCCGCCATTATCGCGCTCACGCTCGGCACGGAGCATGTGCTGTTCCAGATCGCGCTTCTGTTTTCGATCCTCGCCTGCGTCACCTTCGGCGGCGCTTATGCTTTGCTCGCGTACCTCACTACCGAAGCAGCCGCGCGCGGTTGGCTGACGCCGGAGCAGATGATCGACGGTCTCGGCCTCGCCGAAACCACGCCCGGCCCGCTCATTCTCGTCAACGAGTTCGTCGGCTTTCTTGCAGGTTGGTCGAGTGGCGGGCTCGTGCTCGCATTCGCCGGCGCGGCGATCGCGCTCTGGTGCACGTTTGCGCCGAGCTTCGTGTGGATTTTCGCTGGCGCGCCATTCGCGGAAAAATTGCAACGCAATCCACGCGCGGCAGGTGCGCTCGCCGCCATCACGGCCGCCGTACTTGGCGTTATCGCCAAGCTCGCGCTCTTCTTCGCCGCTCATGCGCTCTTCGCCCGCCAGATCACCTTTGGCCCCACGGCGTTCCCGGACCTCGCCTCGGCCTATTGGTGGATGGTGGCGCTTGCCGTGGCGGCGGGCGTCGCGCTGATCCGGTTCAAGGCAAATTTGCTGCTCGTCTCGGCGGTTTGCGCTCTCGCGGGGTTGGCGGCGCGGGCGGCTGGCCTGTAAGACGGCCCCCTGATTTGAGGGCCCCATGAACATCCACGAATACCAAGGCAAAGCTGTCCTGAAGAGCTTCGGCGTCCCGGTGCCGCGCGGCTACCCCGCGTTCACGGCTGAGGAAGCGGTCGACGCCGCCGCGAAACTGGGCGGCACGGTTTGGGCGGTGAAGAGCCAGATCCATGCCGGCGGGCGCGGCAAGGGCAAGTTCAAGGAAGCCGAGGCAGGCGAGAAGGGCGGCGTGCGCATCGCCTTTAAGCCGGAAGATGTGGGCCTCTTCGCGCAGCAAATGCTCGGCCACACTTTGGTGACGCTGCAGACCGGTGATGCCGGCCGCGTCGTCAATCGCATCTACATCGAAGAAGGCATGCGAATCGCCAAGGAGTTTTATCTCTCCGCTTTGGTTGATCGCGAGTCCGGCAAGGTGGCGTTCGTCGCCTCTGAAGCGGGCGGCATGAACATCGAGGAAGTCGCGCACGACACGCCAGAAAAAATCACCACCGTCGTCATCGATCCGCTGACAGGCCCGACCAGCGCCGACACCGCCAAGGTCGCCGCCGCGCTCGGCATTAGCGGCGATCTCGCCGTCCAGTGCGCCGACATCTGCAACAAGATTTACGACGCGTTCGTGACGAGCGACATGTCGATGCTCGAAGTGAACCCGCTGATCGTGACGGAAGATCAAAAGCTCGTCTGCGCCGACGCGAAAGTGAGCTTCGACACGAACGCCGGCTTCCGCCATCCCGAATGGGCCGAACTGCGCGATCTCGGCGAAGAAGACGAAAAAGAGATCGAAGCTTCGAAATACGATCTCGCCTACATCGCGCTCGATGGCGATATCGGCTGCATGGTCAACGGCGCCGGCCTCGCCATGGCGACGATGGACATCATCAAGCTCTTCGGCGCCGAGCCGGCGAACTTCCTCGATGTCGGCGGCGGCGCGTCGAAGGAAAAGGTGACGGCCGCGTTCAAGATCATCACCGCCGATCCGAAAGTGAAAGGCATCCTGGTCAACATTTTCGGCGGCATCATGAAGTGCGACGTCATCGCCGAAGGCGTGATCGGCGCGGTGAAAGAAGTTGGCCTCAGCGTGCCGCTCGTCGTCCGCCTCGAAGGCACCAACGTCGAACTCGGCAAAAAGATCATCAACGAAAGCGGCCTGAACGTGATCAGCGCGGATGATCTGGAAGATGCGGCGCGGAAGATTGTGAAGGCTGTTAAGGGGTGATGCCAGCTCCCGCAACTCAATCCTAACATGGCAATTCTCGCGCTCTACGCTTTAGCGTTTTTCGGCTCCTGTCTGTTCGCCGTGATGGGCCCGTGGCTGTCGGCCGCTGGTTTTCGCCGCGTGTGGGGAAGGCCGCGGCGCTCTTGGCGTTCGTCGGCGTCGGAGCGCTGTGGGCGTTTGTATTGACCGCCGGAGTTTTCGGGAGTGAGTCGATGCCCTCGGGGTTGGGGTCATCAATTCTGGTGGTCATGATCGCACTGTCGTTGACAGTCCTGCTCTCCGGCGCGCTCTATTTGCGGCGGCGTCGATAGGAGAAAGACATCATGATCGGCTACGTCACACTCGGCACCAACGATCTCGAACGCGGCGCCGCGTTTTACGACAAGCTCACCGCAGCGCTCGGCGTCTCGCGCATGATGGAAAACGAGAGCTTTATCGCCTGGGGCGCGCCGGGCGGCGGCGCGGGAATCGGGCTCACCAAGCCGTTCGACGGCAATCCTGCATCCGTTGGCAACGGCGTCATGGTGGCGCTTGAGTGCAAAGACCCCGCTCAGGTCGACAAAATCTACAATCTCGCCATCTCGCTCGGCGCCAAGTGCGAAGGCCCGGCCGGCGAGCGCTGGCCAGGCTTCTACGCCGGCTATTTCCGCGATCCCGACGGCAACAAGCTCAATGCGTTCTGGATGGGGCAGGACTAGAGGTCCGCGGCGCCGGGTCAGGGTTTGCAAGCTCTTCGGTGTGGGTTAGGACCCATCCGAATTTCAGCTTTTCAGGGCCCCAATGGCCTTTTAGGGGGACCGGTTTGTCCATTCTCGTCAACGCTTCGACGCGCGTCATTTGCCAGGGTTTTACCGGCAAGAACGGCACCTTCCATTCCGAGCAGGCCATCGCCTACGGCACCAAAATGACGGGCGGCGTTTCGCCGGGGAAGGGCGGTCAAACACACCTCGGCTTGCCGGTGTTCAACACCGTCGCTGAAGCGAAGGACAAAGCCGGCGCCGACGCGACCGTGATCTACGTGCCGCCGCCAGGCGCCGCCGCCGCCATCGAAGAAGCGATCGACGCGGAAATCCCGCTCATCATTTGCATCACTGAAGGCATTCCGGTGCTCGACATGGTGCGCGTGAAGGCGAAGCTTGAAAGCTCGAAGTCGCGCCTGATCGGTCCGAACTGCCCGGGCGTGCTGACGCCAAATGAGTGCAAGATCGGCATCATGCCGGGCCAGATTTTCTCGAAGGGCAAGATCGGCGTGCTCTCGCGCTCCGGTACGCTGACCTACGAAGCTGTGTTCCAAACGACCAACGAGGGCCTTGGCCAAACCACCGCAGTCGGCATCGGCGGCGATCCGGTGAAGGGCACTGAGTTCATCGACATGCTCGAACTCTTCCTCGCCGACGCCGAGACCCAAGCCATCATCATGATCGGCGAAATCGGCGGCAGCGCCGAGGAAGACGCCGCGCAGTTCCTCGCTGACGAAAAGAAAAAGGGCCGCTGGAAGCCGACGGTCGGCTTCATCGCCGGCCGCACCGCGCCTCCCGGCCGCCGCATGGGCCACGCTGGCGCCATCATCGCCGGCGGCAAGGGCGACGCAGAGAGCAAGATCGCCGCCATGGAAGCCGCCGGCATCGCCGTCGCGCCGCATCCGGCCGCATTGGGCCGGACGATGAGCGAGCTGCTGAAGGGCTAGGCGTTCCGCCAGCCAATATCAGCCCTGCGCCAATGCAGCCCTTCAATCCTTAGGCGACGCACTTTAGAAGGGGCGCCGTTCCGGGTCCGCGCCTATATTTTCCATGCGGTTTCCCGTGATTTCCGAGAGGTCAGTGGTCCATGGCGGACGGCGCGCGCAGCTTGCCCAATGTAGCCCTGCTGGAGACCAGCTTTCTATACGGCGCCAATGCGACGTTCGTTGAGGAGATGCATGAGCGCTTCCTCGACGATCCAGCCTCGGTCGATCAGTCCTGGCGCACGTTCTTTCAGCAGCTGCGCGATGATCCCGAAGCGGTCCGCCAAGCCGTGCGTGGCCCGTCCTGGTATCGCCCGGAACTGGCGCAACCGCAGACGACTGAAACCACCAAGCTAATGGACGGCAATTGGGGCGGCTTGAGCGAGCGCATCGAGCGTAAGGTTGCGGCGCGTTTGCCGGGCGCATCGACGCAGGATGTCCAGCTCGCCGCGCGCGACAGCGTTCGTGCTTTGATGATGATCCGCGCCTATCGCACGCGCGGCCATCTCGCCGCCAATCTCGATCCGCTCAGCATTGAAGCGCGTCCGCCGTCGCCGGAACTCGATCCGGCAAGCCACGGCTTTGGCCCGAACGATCTCGATCGGCCCATCTTCATTGACGGCGTGCTCGGTCTGCAGACCGCGACCGTCAACGAGATGTTGGCGATCCTGAAGCGCACCTATTGCGGCACCTTCGCCGTCGAGTTCATGCACATCACCGATCCGGCCGAGAAGAGCTGGCTGCAAGAGCGTATCGAAGGTCCCGATAAGACCATCGCGTTTACGTCGGAAGGCAAGCGCTCGATCCTGAAGAAGTTGCTCGAAGGCGAAAGCTTCGAGAAGTTCGTGCACAAGCGCCATCCGGGCACCAAGCGCTTCGGCCTCGATGGCGGTGAAGCCATGCTTCCCGCGCTCGAACAAATCATCAAGCGCGGGGGCGCGCTCGGCGTGCGCGAGATCATTCTCGGCATGGCCCACCGCGGCCGCCTGAACGTGCTTGCCGCCGTGATGGGCAAGCCATACCAGGCGATTTTCCACGAATTCCAAGGCGGTTCTGCAACGCCCGACGACGTACTCGGTTCGGGCGATGTGAAGTATCATCTGGGCGCCTCGAGCGATCGCAGTTTCGATGGCAACAACGTTCACCTCTCGCTTACGGCAAATCCATCCCACCTCGAAATCGTCAATCCCGTCGTGCTCGGCAAAGCCCGCGCCAAGCAAGCCAAGCGGGCGACGTGGACGGAAGAAGGCGAGGCGCTGCACGAATTGCGCGCGCGGGTGATGCCGCTGCTGATCCACGGCGATGCCGCGTTTGCGGGGCAGGGCGTTGTGGCGGAATGCTTTGCACTCTCCGGCCTGCGCGGCTATCGCACCGGCGGCACCATGCACTTCATCATCAACAACCAGATCGGCTTCACGACTGCGCCGCACTATTCGCGCTCGTCGCCTTATCCGTCTGATGTCGCGCTGATGGTGCAGGCGCCGATCTTTCACGTGAACGGTGACGATCCGGAAGCTGTCGTGTTCGCCGCCAAGGTCGGCACGGAATATCGCCAGCTCTTCGGCAAAGACGTCGTCATCGACATGTTCTGCTATCGCCGCTACGGGCACAACGAGGGCGACGATCCGACGATGACGCAGCCGATCATGTATCGGAAGGTCAAGGATCAGCCGACAACGTTGCAAATCTATAGCGAGCGCTTGATCAAGGAAGGCCTGGTCACGCAGGCCGAGCTCGACGAATGGCAGAACGAGTTCAACGCCTTCCTCGATGTCGAATTCGATGCGGGGAAAGCGTTTCGCGTCAACAAAGCCGACTGGCTCGACGGCGATTGGTCCGGCTTCCAATTGCCGACCGACGATGAGCGCCGCGGCAAGACGGAAGCGCCGCTTGTGAAGCTGCGCGAAATCGGCCGCCGCATCACCGAAATCCCGCGCGACTTCGACATGCACAAGACGGTGCAACGCGTCGTCGAAGCGCGCCGCAAAGCGATCGACGAAGGCGCCGGCATCGATTGGGCGCTGGCCGAACATTTGGCGTTCGCCACCTTGCTCGATGAAGGCTTCAACGTGCGTCTGAGCGGCCAGGATTCCTGCCGCGGCACGTTCAGTCAGCGCCACTCGCACTTTGTCGATCAGACCAACGAGAACCGCTACACGCCGCTCAATCACATTCGCGCTGGCCAAGCGCATTACGAAGTGATCGACTCGCTGTTGTCGGAAGAAGCGGTGCTTGGCTTTGAGTATGGCTACACGCTTGCCGATCCGAAAACGTTGACGCTTTGGGAAGCGCAGTTCGGCGACTTCGTGAACGGCGCGCAGGTGGTGATCGATCAGTTTATCTCGTCGGGCGAACGCAAATGGCTGCGCATGTCCGGCCTCGTGATGCTCCTGCCGCATGGCTATGAAGGGCAGGGGCCGGAACACAGCTCGGCGCGTCTCGAACGCTTCCTGCAGCAATGCGCCGAAGATAACATGCAGGTCGTCAATTGCACGACGCCGGCGAACTATTTCCACGCGCTGCGCCGTCAACAACATCGTGACTTCCGCAAGCCGCTGATCGTGTTCACGCCGAAATCGCTGCTGCGTCACAAGAAGTGTGTCTCAACGCTGGAAGAGATGGCCGAAGGCTCGTCTTTCCACCGTGTGCTCTGGGATGATGCTCAGCTGAACAACGGCAACTCCACGACGAAACTCAAAGGCGATAGCGAAATCCGCCGCGTCGTCGTCTGCTCGGGCAAGGTCTATTACGATCTGCTCGACGAGCGCGAGAAGCGCGGTCTCGATGACATTTATCTGCTGCGGCTCGAACAATTCTATCCGTGGCCGATGAAGTCGATCATGCACGAACTGGCGCGCTTCCCGAATGCGGAGCTCGTCTGGTGTCAGGAAGAGCCCAAGAATATGGGCGGCTGGAGCTTCGTCGATCCGTGGATCGAACTGACGCTCGAGAAGATGAACGTGACGGCCAAACGCGCGCGCTATGCGGGGCGCCCGGCCAGTGCATCGACCGCCGCGGGGCAGATGTCGCGACATTTGAAGGAACTCGAAGCGCTGCTTGAGAGCGCGCTGGGATGAGCAAGGTCAGCGCCTCCTGCCACTGCGGTGCCGTCCGCTTCGAGGTGGAAGAGCCCGAATGGGTGATGGATTGCAATTGCTCGAAGTGCCGCCTCTATGGCGGTCTCTGGGCCTACTATCCGCAACGCGAGATCAGCTTCGCTGGCAAGCCCGACACATTCACCTACATGGGGGGTGACCACATGTTGGAATTTCGTCATTGCCGCACCTGCGGATGCGCCACCCACATGACCCAGGTCGGAACTGATGACGCGGAGAAGATCGCCGTTAATGCGCGCCTGATCCGGGGGCTCGATCCGAAACGCACGCGTCTCGTACAGAAGAACAATGGCAATGACGGTGTGTTTTGGACAAAAACCGAGTCACCCGTATTGCCCAGTCATGACGCGCCACCAGCAACGAAGTGAATTGAGATGACCGATATTGTAGTGCCGACCTTGGGCGAGAGCGTCAGCGAAGCGACCGTCGCCAAGTGGATGAAGAAGGCCGGCGACACTGTTCGCAAGGACGAGACGTTGGTTGAGCTTGAGACGGATAAAGTCTCGGTCGAAGTCTCCGCGCCGGAAGCCGGCGTGTTGAGCGAGATCGTCGCCGCTGAAGGCGTGACGGTGACGATCGGCGCCATTCTCGGCCGCATGGGCGGAGCAGGGGCCCAACCCGCCGCCGCCGCGCCGAAGGCGGAAGCCGCGCCCGCGCCGAAAACCGAAGCGCCGAAGCCCGCGCCGCAACCGGCCGCCAGCAACGGCGCCGCCAAACAAGCGCCGCCATCGGTGCAGCGTATCGCGTCTGAAAGCGGCGTCGATGTCTCCGGCATGACCGGTTCCGGCAAGGATGGCCGCCTCACCAAATCCGACGCGCTCGCCATCATCGAAGGCCGTAGCGCTCAACCAACGCAAACGCCTGCAGCGCCAGCGCCTGCGCAACCACTCGTCGCCCGCGCCGTCGGCGATCGCGAAGAGCGCGTGCCGATGACGCGTTTGCGCAAAACCGTCGCGCGCCGTTTGAAGGAAGCGCAGAACACCGCCGCGATGTTGACGACGTTCAATGAGGCCGACATGTCGGCCATCATGGCGGCGCGCAACAAGTACAAGGACACGTTCGAGCGCAAGCACGGCGTGAAGTTGGGTTTCATGTCCTTCTTCGTGAAGGCGTGTATCGCGGCGCTGAAGGAAATCCCGAACGTCAACGCCGAGATCGATGGCGACGACATCATCTACAAGAATTTCTACGACATCGGCATCGCCGTCGGCACCGACCGCGGCCTCGTCGTGCCTGTGGTGCGCGAAGCCGACATCAAATCGATGGCTGAGATCGAGAAGGAAATCGGCGAACTCGGGCTGAAGGCTCGCGACGGCCATTTGAAGCTCGAAGAGCTGCAGGGCGCGACGTTTACGATCTCCAATGGCGGCGTCTATGGTTCGCTCATGTCCACGCCGATCTTGAATGCGCCGCAATCTGGTATTCTCGGCATGCACAAAATCCAGGAGCGCCCGGTCGTCGTCGACAAACAAGTCGTCGTCCGTCCGATGATGTATCTGGCGCTCTCCTACGATCACCGCATCGTTGACGGCAAAGAAGCCGTCACGTTTCTCGTTCGCGTTAAAGAGGGCCTGGAAGATCCCGAGCGGATGCTGCTGGATCTCTAAGCCGCGCGCGCGGCCGATTGGCGCCGATAGAGCATTTCTAGATCAAGATCTTCTTGATCGAGCGTCGCTTGGCGCTCTGCTTCGATCGCATTGGCGTCGCGCATATCGCGCGCGAGCGCTTCGAAAAACGAGCCGACAGGAACGAGACCTTGACGGCGTCCCAGCTTCGTCACTTGCATTGGGCAATCTCCTGATTACCCGCCCGCAAAATCCAATGCGTGAAACACGAACCTGTTCGCGTTTCGCACGCGCATCGGTGTGGATAACTATTTTTCTTTGTGCAGCACGGTGAGCGCGAGGCCAATCAGCGCGACCAACGCTTGCACAGCGCCGCCCGTATCGAACGCCGCACCTTCCGCGTAAGTCGTCAGCGGCACGACCAGCAGTCCTGCCGCAAAGCCCCAAGCGCCACTGAGCAGGCGCAAGCCGCCCGACATGCGGCGCAGCGTGCGAAAGCCGCCGAGCGCCAGCAGCACGGCAGCGCCGATATAGGCCCAGGCCGCGACCCCAGTCGCGAACTGGAAATAGGCATTCACGGCAAACAGCGCCGCCATCGCCAATGCCAGCCAGCCGCTGACCCGTCCCATCCACATCATCGGCTTCATTCTCGCCTCCCATTCCCCTGACAGAAGAGTCTGGAATCAAATCGTTTTCCAGCCCCCATTGGCGTTGTGCAACGAGTGCGTATAGTTTCCCACCGGTCGCTCGGGGGAGCGGCGGGCAGGGGACCCCTATGACGTTCATTCTGCGTTGGCCATCCATTCTGGTGCTGCTGGCCTTGGTGCTGCTCTGCGTCCTGGGCGCGGTGGCGGCTGCTGGCGTGCTGACGGGCGTCACTGCGCCGGCTGTCGGCGTCGACACGCTCGATGCTGAGATTGCGGCGGCGCAAGGCGCTGCTGAAACGCGGGCGGTGGACGCGACTTGGATCGATGTCGGCCTGCTCGCGGGCGCCGCACTCTTCTTTTTGATCTCGGCCGTGCGCCTGATGCGCCGGACGCAAGGCTTCTGGACCTGGCTGCTGGGCTTTGCGCTCTATGGCGGGCGTTGGGCTTACAATCAGCAAGACGGCTTGCTGCCTACAATCCAGGGCATCGATCCAAACGCTTATCTCGCACCGCAAGCTTTGCTCGCCGATCTCGGTTCGCCGACGGCGCAAGTCGGCGTGCTCGGCATCGTGCTGATCGTCGGCCTCCTGGTCTTCATCATCGACGCCGCCGACCGTTCCTATTGGGACAAGCAGGGCGCTTAAGCGGCGGAGCCCAGCGTTCTGGTATTCGGACGTATCGTCGCGGCACTGATCTCCGGCGCGTTGTTGGCGCAGGCATACGGCTTGGCGCCGTTTTGGCCGCTTGCTTGGATCGCGCCTATTCCGCTTCTTATCGCCGTCATTGGCGTATCGCGTTTGGGTGCGTTCCTCTATGGCGCACTCGCGGGCGCTCTCTATGGCGCTGATGGTTTCTTACTTCTTGGAGATCGGCGGCCCGGTCCCGGTTTTGATCATCGGGATCAGCAAAGCGATCCTTTGGGGCTTGATGGCGTTCGCGGTGCGCGCCGCGGCGCGTAATCTGCCTGGCTGGTCTGCAGTCTTTGTGTTTCCAGCCTTGATGGCCGGCGGCGATACGCTAATCGCCGCAACCTCGCCGCACGGCAGCGCTGGCGCACTGGCGTATAGTCAAATGGATTTCCTGCCAGCGATCCAGGTCGCCTCGCTCGGCGGCGCACCTGCGATCACGTTTGTCGTGACGTTGTTTGCGAGCGCCGTCGCGTTGCTCATCGCCAAGCGCGCGTTCATCGCCGCACTGGCGTCCGCCGCCATCGTTGCTGGCGTTCTCGTATTTGGCTTCGAGCGTCAGCCACCGCAAATGGCGGATGCCGACACTCCCGTCACCATCATCGCCGCCGATCAGTTCGGCGGCGTCCCGATGGATTGGCGTCCGGTTTGGAACGGCTACATCGCCCAGATCGAGCGCGCCGCTGACAACAACAACCGCATCATCCTGCTACCGGAGAAGATCGCGCATCTCAGTCCTGAAGAACGCGGCGTCGCTATCGAACAGCTCGCCGAGGTCGCGCGCCGCCGCGATCTGCTGCTGATCGCCGGCATCGATGACGAGACCGACGATGGCCGCTTCAATCGCGCTTTGGTCTTTACGCGCGACGATTGGCAGAGCTACGACAAGCGCCACATGATTCGGGGCTTCGAGTCGCTTTTTGACATCGGCGCCGGCCCGCTCATTTTCGAGCACGATGGGGTGCGCTACGGCGTCGCCATCTGCAAGGACATGGATTTCCCAGCGCTCGGGCGCGACTATGCCGGCGTCGATGTGATGTTGGTTCCGGCTTGGGACTTCAGCGTCGATGCTTGGCTGCATAGCCGCATGGCGATCCTCCGCGGCGTTGAAAACGGTTACTCTATCGTCCGCAGCGCCCGCAACGGCGCACTGACGGTGAGCGACGCTTATGGCTATGTCAGCGCCGAAGCGCAGAGTGGCCCACAGACGGCGTTTCCTGCTCGGTTCAGTCCTCAGGGTCCGGGTCCCACATTGTATGCGCGAATCGGCGACGTATTTGGCTGGGCGATGCTGGCGCTGGCCGGCGTGCTGATCGGCTGGACTGTTTGGGCCGGCAGACGCGCAGGGCAGGGCGCTTAGAATCGCGCATTGATCGCGGCTCGCGCCGCCTTATGTTGCGCGCAAATCGAACCTTCGCGCCGAACGCGCCCGCAAGATCACCGGAGCATTCATGTCGTACGATCTCGTCATCATCGGGGGCGGCCCCGGTGGCTACAACGCCGCCATTCGCGCCGGCCAACTCGGGCTGAAAACGGCGATCATCGAGAGCCGCGGCAAGCTCGGCGGCACGTGCTTGAATGTCGGTTGCATCCCTTCGAAGGCGCTGCTGCACGCCAGCGAGTTTTACGAAGCTGCAGCGAAGACGTTCCCGTCCATGGGAGTAAAGATCACCGGCCTCTCGCTCGATCTGCCGCAAATGCTGAAGCAGAAGGAAGACGCCGTCGATGGCCTCACCAAGGGCGTCGAGTTTCTGATGCGCAAGAACAAGGTCGATTACGTCAAAGGCTTTGGCCGCATCGCCGGCGCCGGCAAAGTCGAAGTGACTGGCCCGGATGGCGCGAAGCACACGCTTGAGACCAAGAACATTCTGATTGCAACGGGCTCGGTGCCGACACCGCTGCCGGGCATCGAGATCGATGAAGGGCGCGTCGTGACTTCTACTGGCGCGCTCTCGTTGAACGCCGTGCCGGGCAAGATGATTGTGATTGGCGCTGGCGTGATTGGGCTTGAGCTTGGCTCTGTGTGGCGCCGGCTTGGGTCCGAAGTCACCGTGGTTGAGTTCTTGGACAAGATCACGCCGACCATGGACGACGAAATCTCCACGGCGTTTCAGCGCACGCTGAAGAAGCAGGGGATGAAGTTCGAGCTTGGTCACAAGGTCACCGGCGTTGAGAAGCTTGACGATGGGCTCGTCGTGACGATCGAACCGGCGAAGGGCGGTCAGGCGCGCACGCTTGAAGCCGACGTTGTGCTCGTCGCGATTGGCCGCAAGCCGTTCACCGAAGGCCTCGGCCTCGAAACCGTCGGCGTGCAGACCGATGCGCGCGGCTTCATTCCGAACGATCACTTCAAGACCAACGTCGAAGGCATCTACGTCATCGGCGACGTCACCACCGGCCCGATGCTGGCGCACAAAGCGGAAGATGAAGGCATTGCGGCGGCGCAGATCATCGCCGGGCAGTGGGGCCACGTGAATTACGACGTGATCCCGAACGTGATCTACACCGATCCGGAAGTCGCCAGCGTCGGCAAGACGGAAGAAGAGTTGAAGGCGGCGGGTGTCGAATACAAAGTCGGCAAATTCCCGATGATGGCCAACTCGCGCGCACGCGCGAACCACGAAACGGAAGGCCTGGTGAAAGTGCTCGAAGACGTGGCGACCAAGCGCGTCGTCGGCGTGCACATGGTGGGCACAGGCGTCGGCGAGATGATCGGCGAAGTGTGCGTGGCGATGGAGTTCGGCGCCTCAGCCGAAGATATTGCCCGCACCTGCCACGCGCACCCGACAATGAGTGAAGCCATCAAGGAAGCCGCCAAGGGCGTCGATGGCTGGACGATGCAGGCGTGAACAATTCGGTCTCACCGGAAAGAGGCTGCAGATGTTGCAGAAGCTCGCCGCGGAGTTTCCGGAACCGAGTTCGCTGTCCCTCACGCTGACGTGGGAGAATGACGTTTCGAGCGCTGGCGTCAGCACAACGGAGCAAGGCGCTGAGGTTTTTCTCAACAGCGCGAGCGCGTCTGTGGCATCGCTTGGTGGAGTCGCCGACTTGCTTTGCCGGATTTTCGCCGATGAGGTCGTTTGCGTGCGCGCGATGGAGAAGGGCGCGCTGGTCTATTGCGGGTTGGCGCCAGCCAGCGATCCCAGTGGCGGCTTCAACGCGCTCGACAAACACGGCGGCGGGCGCAACATGCCGGACATTGACGACGTGCTCATTGAGACGTGGTCATCCGGGCTCGAAGAGGCGTGAGATCTGCGTTCCCTCCCCGCCAGGGGAGGGTGTCGCGAAGCGACGGGTGGGGCGGAAGCGCCCAAGCTGGCCGATCCTCGCGCTGTCATCCCACCCGTCAGATTGCGCTGACGCGCAAACTGACACCCTCCCTTTTCAAGGGAGGGAACGCATGCGGAGATGATCGCGGAAACGGTTCGTCGCCGCGTTTTCAAAGAGCAGATTGTGTGAAGCTGCCTCGCAACTAGGAGCTGTCGAATGTCCACGTCGCAGTCGCGCGTGTGATTAGCTCGTCGGCTCTTGGCGCGGCGATCACGAGGCGCGAGCCGCTCAGGCCGCGGCTCAATCGCCGCATGAACCGCGCGATGATGCGTTCCGGATTCTCGAAAGCCGCCGCAATCGTCGCGAGCCGTTCAGCCAGCGTGCCGCGCACGCGGATGCGGGCGCTTTTGTAAAGCAGTCGGCCATGGCGGCGCGCGCGGCGGAAGCCGGGCGGCGTTGATACGCGGCGCGACCGGTTATGGCGGCGCGTCACGCGTGCGACGGCGGCAAGGAAGAGGACGCGTTCGATCCAGCGTTCGGCGCGGTTCACGTAAGCGCGCAAGCGCCGGCTGCCATTCAGCGCCCCGATGCGGCTCACGACGGCGATCACCCAATAGAGCCAGAACCGAGCGGCGGCGAAGAACGCCGCGAGCCGGTCCGGGCTGAGATTGAAGTGATGAGGTTTACCCATGGGCGCGAGTTTAAGCGCGGGCGAGGCGGGTCGGATTGATTTTGGCGGGGTGGTTGGAATTCAAAGGCTTGGCGTGATCGTTTGCGGGATAGCGCCCGGGCCGCCCGCGTCTGTGGAGATTGCCGAATGCTCACTTTGCAGCGGCGGCGCGCTGGGTTCTGCTCACGGCGCGAGAAGCGAGGGGAGATCGGTCTTGCTGATATTGACGGCGCAGCGCGTGGCGCTTCTGGCGCTCGACCGCGACTTGGCTCAGCTGCAGGCGGGCAGCCGCACGGCTTTCTTCAATGCGATCGCGGTGACGCACGAGCCGGTATGGCCACCGGCGCCGTTCGAGCCGGGTTCGCTCGACTGGGCCGCGAAGAATCTGGCGCACGATCCGCAAGGCGAGGGCTGGTACGGCTGGGCCATCCTCGCCAACGAAGGCGAACGCGCGCCGCCGCGCTTAGTCGGCATCGCTGCGTTGATCGGCAGGCCGGACGATGTCGGCGATGTCGAACTGGCGTTTGGCTTGTTGCCCGAATTCCGCGGCCGCGGCTTCGGCGCGGAAACGGTGCGCACGCTGGCGGCGTGGGCGTTCCAGAACGAAGCGCGGCGTGTGGTTGTGCACCTAGACGCCGAAGACGCAGGCGCTGCGCACACGCTGACGAAAAGCGGCTTCGCCGATACGGGCGAGCAGGAATATCCCGGCGTGGCGCGCTGGGCGTTGAGCGCGGCGGGCTAGTTTCCAGCTTCGCCAATGACGCCTTGAACGGCGGCATGAGTGGCGCACTGGACGAGCGCGTCGCGCGTGGTCGGATCGACGTTTTGCGCTTCTTGGGCGGCGGTCTCCAGGCCTTCGCCTTCAACGGTGCGCCGCGCGACGCCGGCGATCGCGTCTAGGTGCTCTTGCGTAATCTCGGGCCCCAAGCGCTCCTGCACGCAGCCGCAGAACGCTTCCGATTGGCCAGCAAGCATGCAGGCGGTGCGCGTGTCCACAGCGCCGCGCGCGGCTTCGATGGCTTGGCCGCCAATGTCGGAGGCCTGTTGTTGGATTTGCTCGACGTCTGGAACATCGCAGGCGGCGAGAAGGGCGAGGGCGGAGAGCGCGGCGAGAAGTCTCATGCCGATAAATTGGCGGAGGCGTGGCGGGGCCGCAAGCGACGCGATGTCACTCCGCCGGGCGGGCGAGGCGCGCCGAGAAGCCGCTTTCGGCGTCGCGCGCTGGGCGTTGAGCGCGGCGGGTTGAAGCGCCGCGCTGGCGCTCACTTCGGGCGTTGCGCCTGGGTGACAGCGTAACCCAACAAGCCAACGGCCGCAGCGGCAATGGCCGCTGTCGCGATTGGATGCTCGCGGATTTCCTCGCCCGCCTTCTTCGAGATCGTCGCCGACTGCGCCTTGATCTTGTCGGCGAGTTTTGAGGCTGACCGCACAAATTCATGGGCGGCTTCGGCGATTGCCTCGTCACCGTGCGCGCCGATGTGCTTGGTCATGCGGGCTAAGCCGCGAGCGACATCGTCATAATCTTGGGACAGCTCATTGAGCAGCAGTTTGGCAGCTTCAGGCATGGGGAAGACCTCCTTGCAATACGCGACCCCAGACTGATCCTCCGGAATCAGCGCGCGTTGAGGGAGATCAACATTTATTCCGCTGCGCTGATTAGCGCTTGCAAGCGATTGAGATAGTCGATCCACGCCGTGCGGCCGCTCTTGGTGAGATGCACCAGTGTGAGCGGCTTCTTGCCGGAGAAGGTCTTTTCGATCTTCACGTAGCCGGCTTCTTCGAGCTTCGAGAGATGCGTGGAGAGATTGCCGTCGGTGGCGTTGACCTTGGCTTTCAGCTCCACGAACGGGGCAGGGGAGACGGTCGAGAGATAGGCCATCACCCCCAGCCGCAAGCGGCCGTGGATGACGTCGTCGATCTCGGTGTGGTCGAAGCGGCTCACACGATGGCCGGGGGTTCGCGCTTCATCAGGATAAGGCCGGGCCAAGCCAGCACGAGCAGGCTGCCGAGCGCGGCATAGAGATAGGCCCAAGGCGCGTTCGCGAAGAGGCAGAGCGTCAGCGCCACGCCGGCCGAAAGCCAGGCAAAGCGCTTCAACCAGCCTTGCTCGGACATCATGGCGGTGGCGTAGAGCGCCGCGCCATAAATGGCGAAGGCGGCGCCGAAAATGGCGTTGGGGGCGGTTTGATCTTGGGTGATGATCATGCGCGCGATCGAGCCGATGACGACAGCCATGAGCGCGATGCCGGCGCCGGTCCACACAGCGCGCTCAGCCCGCGCGCCAATGGCGGTGAGGCCGGGTTTGTGGCGCACGCGTGAGCGCAGCATGAACATGCCGATGCCGGCGAGGGCGCCGTAGCTGATCCAAACGGCGGCGAAAGCGCCGTCGCCAAGGGGTGAAAGATAGCCGGATAGCGCCGCCCAATGGGCGATGAAGGCCAGTGCGTTCAAGACGCCCCAGAACAGCAGGTATGAGCCGCCAAGTAATGGCGCGTGGCGGCCTTCTTCGGCGATTGTGCGCGCGTAAGCCAGATCCTGCAGCAATTCATCGCGTGTCATCGCGAGCGCTCCATCAACTTTGAAAAACAAAGTACGATGACGGCGCGCTGTCGTCAAGGCCGATGCGCGTCGGGAGGGGAAGGGGGAGCGCCGCTTGTGCGGCGAAGGATCAGCGTTTGAGACGGGACAGTCTGCGGCGTTCGATACGGGAGCGTGGGCTTCTTATGACCGGAGAACGCATGCGATCCTTTGAATGATCAACGTGTGCTTGGAACGGCGAAGGGGGACGCTTCGAAGCGTCCCCCTTGCCAGTGCGATTACATCGCGGTCGCGACCGGAGCGACGGTCTTCTTGGCGCGGCGCGCAACCTTGCGCTTGGCCGGCTTCTTCGTGGCCTTGCGAGCGACCTTCGCCTTGCGAACGGTCTTCTTCGCGGTCTTCTTCTTCGCGACCTTGCGCTTCGCGGCCTTACGGACGGTCTTCTTCGCGGTCTTGCGGACGGTTTTCTTGGCGGCCTTTTTGGCGACCTTCTTTACCTTCTTAGCCATTTTCGTTTCCTCATCTTTACATGTTGGTACTGGGTTGGATGGGAGTTTTTGTTTGACTCTCCGACGATGACTTCTGAAGCAATTTGGTTTGCAAGTGGTTTCTGCAAGTACTCACGCGCACTTTTCCGCGCTCTCTACTTTGTCTCTTCGCGTTGTGTGTGTTGTGTGCTGCGCGCCTTGAAACGTAAGGCTTGCACGCGTGTTTGCGTGCGCGAAGTGCGTCACGCGCGCGGATGTGCGCGGCGATACGACTGCAGAATTTTTTGCGCTTCGACGCTCGTATAGGTCTGCGTCGTCGAGAGTGATTCGTGCCCCAGCAGCTCTTGGATCGCGCGCAAATCGCCGCCATTGGCGAGCAAATGCGTAGCGAAGGCATGCCGCAAAGCGTGCGGCGTCGCACTCGAAGGCAAGCCCAAACGCCCGCGCAGACGCTCCATCAGCGCCTGCGCCATGCGCGGAGAGAGCGCGCCGCCGCGTGATGCGCGGAAGAGCGGCGCGTCTTCGGAGAGGTCGTACGGGCAGAGTTCCGCATAGCGCGAGACGGCCTGGCGGGCGGCGGCGAGCAGGGGAACAAGCCGCTCTTTGCCGCCTTTACCGACGATGCGCAGCGTCTCCGGCAAAGGCAGATCGCCGCCGGTGAGCGCGAGCGCCTCCGAGATACGCAGACCGGCGGCGTAGAGGAGCGTTATCAGTGCTGCGTCGCGTGCGCCGATCCATTCCTGGCTGGCGGTGTCTTGCGCTTCAGCGATCAGATTGCGCGCGGCGGCCTCGCTGACGGGGCGGGGCAGGCTGCGCTTCAGGCGCGGCCCGCGCACCAAAGCTAGGCGCGCATTGGCGAGGCCGTGGCGGCGCTCGATGTAGCGATAAAAGCTGCGTATGGCCGCCAAAGCGCGCGAAATGGAGCGATCGCCCAGCGCGTCCGCACCTTGCCGGCGATGCGCGAGATAGGCGCGCAGATCGCGCGGCTCGAGCTCGGCAAGATCGCGCCCGCTCGGTTCGGCGCCCAGATGGTTGGTCAGAAAGCCGAGGAACGCAGCCACATCGCGTTGGTAGGCGTCGACGGAATTATCGGCAAAGCGGCGCTCATCGTGTAGGTGCGCGATCCATTGTGAGAGCAGGGCGGCGGCGGTCATAAGCGCGAGTGTAGGGCGCGGTGGTTTATTTTGTTTACACTCGCGCGAGCGCTCAGCGCGCCACGTGCTTTAGCCAGTACTCATAGTGCCAACGCACGCAGCCATCGCTCACCGTGTACTTCGGCGCAGGTTGGCGCGCGCCGGCATGATCGAGCAGGCCGTCGGGGATGAGCCACGGGCTGCGGCCGGTGGCGCGGAGCGCGGCCAGCTCGGACTCGAACGCCGCGCGCTGGCGCATGCGCAGATCAAACGCAAAGTCGGCATTGGGATAAAAGCCGTTCTCTAGCCGCGATGCCAGCGCACAGGCAAAGCCCGCAAGCTTTTGTTCATGCGCCTTCGCCGCGCCGAGGGCGAAGCGTGAAGGCTGCAGCGAGCAGAGCGCGAAGAGGGCGGTGGCGCGGTCGCATTGGCGCTCGCTGGTGATCCAGTCGATCTCGGCGAAGCCATCGCCCCAGTTCCAATGCAGCACGATCTCGTGCCAATCGTCGGGCGTCATTTGGCGAATGAGCGACAGCCGCGCGACGCCTTCAATATCGAGCGGCGCATCGCGGCATTCGCGCCAGCGGCTAAAGTGCCTGCGCCGGGCCATCTCCGCGGCTTCGCGGGGGCTTAAGTCCGCGACGATGGCCCGGCGCGCCGCCACCAGGGCGTCCCGGAATTCAGGTTCGTGACGCCACAGACGCAACGTGGCGCGGAAGGCGTCAAAGCGCTCGAAGCAGCTCACATAAGCAGCGCGCATGCGGGCGAGGCCGAGACCATCAGCGTGGCCGCCAGTGCTGGCGATACGATCGACAAGCGCGCGGAAATGTTGGTGCTGTGGTGGGACGGGTTCGTCGGCGTAAGCGTCGTCATATTGGTGATAGAGCGTACGTAGAGTTGCAGGTGCGGCGCCCTTCGGCGCGAACGTCGCGAACAGGCTGTCATGGGCGCGCCCAGGCAGCGGGGTCGTCCAGCGAGAGAGGAGCGCCGTGATCATGCGCGGAAAATCGCGCGCCGTGGCTAACGCTTGGCAAGGCGGCAGGGTAAAAAGCCGTTGAGTAACAGAGTCGGCACGGCGGTTTGCGTGCGTTGGCGGCTTTCGCCGAATCTTCCGACGCCCTAGATTCATCCTCAATGCCGATAAACGCCCGCCGCCGCGCCTTGGATGCGTCGCTGAAAAAGCGGCCTGCGCCGGCTGGGCCGTTGTTTGCGGTCGAGGAAGAGGGCGCGAATTTCGTCCACGACACGTTGGATAAAGTGGCGGTGCTGTTTCCGTTGCCGCTGCCGGAGCCATTCGACTATCGCGCGCCAAGCTCACTCGCCATCGAGCCCGGCATGCACGTGATCGCGCCGATTGGGTCGCGCTTGGTGCGCGGCGTGGTGTGGGGCGTGGAGCGCGAGCATCCGGGCGCGGCCAATCTGAAAGCGATCGAAGAAGTGCTGCCAGGTTCGCCGCTGCCGGCAATCTCGCGGCAGTTCGTAGATTGGGCGGCGCGCTATTTGGTGCGCCAGCCGGGCGATGTGCTGCGCATGGTGGCGCGTTCGCCGGAAGCACTGTTTCCGCCACCGACCTCCATCGTGCTTGCCCCGACGGGCGAGACGCCGCCGAAAGTCACCGAAGCGCGCGCGCGCGTTTTGGAGGAAGCGGCGAAGGAGCAGGTGAGCGCGGCGGAGTTGGCGCGGCGCGCCGATGTGTCTTCAGCTGTGGTTAAAGGCTTGGTCGATTGCGGCGCACTGGTGAAAGTCGAGATCAGCGAGGACCCGCCGTTTCCACCGCCGGATTTGGCGATGAGCGGCAAGGCGCTGTCGGAGATTCAAAGTGCTGCCGCGGAGCAGATGTGCGGTTTCGTGCGCGATGGCGGCTTTCATGTGTCGCTGCTCGATGGCGTCACCGGTTCGGGCAAGACGGAAGTCTATCTTGAAGCAGCGGCGGAAGCGCTGAAGGGGTCGCCGAGCGCGCAGGTGTTGGTGCTGCTGCCGGAAATCGCGCTGACGCAAGCGGCGATGAGCCGCTTCGAAGCGCGCTTTGGCGTGACGCCAGTCGAATGGCATTCCGCGATCCCGCAAAAGGCGAGGCGCCGTGCTTGGCGTGAGATTGCTGCGGGCAGGGCGCGGCTCGTGGTTGGCGCGCGCTCGGCGCTGTTTTTGCCGTATCCGAACCTGAAGCTCATCGTCGTCGATGAAGAACACGATCCGTCCTACAAGCAGGAAGAGGGCGTGATCTATCAGGCCCGCGATCTGGCGGTGGCGCGGGCAAAGCTCGGCGAATGCGCGGTGATCTTGGCGAGCGCTACGCCGTCGCTGGAGACGCTGGTGAATGCGCAGCTTGGCAAGTACGCGCACGTGCAGCTGCCATCACGGCACGGCGTGGCGGAGTTGCCGGATGTCGAGCTTGTCGATCTGAAGATTGATGCGCCGGAGAAGGGGCGCTGGATTTCGCCGAAACTGATCCGCGGCGCGGCCGAAGCGTTGCTGCGGGGCGAGCAGGCGCTCTTCTATATGAACCGCCGGGGCTACGCGCCGCTGACGCTCTGCCGTGCGTGCGGGCATCGGATGAAGTCGCCGGAGACCGATAGCTGGCTAGTCGAGCATCGCTATTCGGGGCGGTTGGTGTGCCACCTCACGGGTTTTTCGATCCCGAAGCCGAAAGAATGCCCTGAGTGCCAGACGCCGGATTCGTTCACCTCGATCGGGCCCGGCGTTGAGCGCATCGAGGAAGAAGTACGCGAGTTCTTCCCTGCAGCGCGGATCGAGATTTTCTCGTCCGACACGACGCCGAACGGCGATGCGGTGCGTGAGTTGGTGCGGCGCATGGAGGCGGGCGAGATCGATATCCTGATCGGCACGCAGATCGTCGCCAAGGGCCACAACTTTCCGAATCTGACGTTCGTCGGCGTCGTCGATGCGGATTTGGGCTTGAAGGGCGGCGATCTGCGCGCTGGCGAGCGTACGTTCCAATTGGTCAGCCAAGTCGCGGGCCGCGCCGGGCGTCACGAAAAGAAGGGCCGCGCGCTCATTCAGACGTACGCGCCGGAAGAACCAGTGATGCAGGCGCTCGCGGCGCAGGATCGGGACGCGTTTTTCGCCGCTGAGATCGCCGAGCGTGAAGACGCCGGCATGCCGCCTTACGGGCGCCTCGCTGCGGTGATCGTCTCCGCGCCGAATGAGCAACTCGCCAACGATGCGGCGAAGGCGATGGGGGAGAAGGCGCCGAATGTCGAAGGCTTGGATTTGTGGGGGCCAGCGCCTGCGCCGCTCTCCGTGATCCGCGGCATGCATCGGCGGCGCTTCCTGATCCGCGCCAATCGCGGCGTCGATGTGAGCGCCTTCCTGGCGGCGTGGGCGAGTCGCGTGAAGCTGCACAGCGCGGTGCGCGTGCAGATCGATGTCGATCCGTATTCGTTTATGTGATGCCGATTGCCGTCAGGGCCGCTGGCAGTCCATACTCAGCGTCATGACCTATACACCCTTCAACCTCACCGGTCGCGTCGCGCTCGTCACTGGCGGCAATGGCGGCATCGGGCTCGGCATGGCGGAGGCGCTGGCGCAGGCTGGGGCGGACGTCGAGATCTGGGGCACGAACGCGGAGAAGAATGCGCGATCGCTGGAGAAGCTCAAGGCATACGGCACGCGGGTGAGCGCGCGGATCGTTGATGTGTCAACGGAGGCGAACGTCGTTGCGGGCTTCGATGCGACGCTTGCGGAGTTCGGGCGCGTTGATGCGTGCTTCGCCAACGCTGGCGTTTCCAATCGTTGGAAGTCGTTTCTCGATATTGGCGGCGAGGATTATCGGCGCGTCATGGCGATCAATCTCGACGGCATGATTTTCACCATGCGCGAAGCGTGCCGGCACATGAAGGCGCGCGCCGAGGCGGGCGATCCGGGCGGCTCGATCGCGGCGGTAGCGAGCCTAGGCGCGCTCTTCGGCGCCGCGCGCAATCAGGATTATACTGCGACGAAAGCGGCGATCATCTCCGTCACCAACGGCATCGCGGTCGAGTTCGCGCGCGACGGCGTGCGCGCCAATTCGATCTTGCCCGGCTGGATCGCCACGGACATGACAGGTGCGGCGCAAGACAATGACGCGTTCAACAAGAACGTTATTGCGCGCGTGCCGTCTCGGCGCTGGGGCAAGCCGGAGGAGTTCGGCGGCATCGCCGTCTATCTCGCCAGCGATGCGTCGAGCTTTCACAATGGCGACTCGATTCTGATCGATGGCGGCTATTCGAAGTTCTAGACGTCGTCCTCGCCGACAGCGCCGCCTTCGCCTTCCAGCCGGCGCAATTGCTTCACGTCGCGCGCGGTGAAGCGCAAACGAACGCCAGCGCCGAGGGCGTCTTCATCGATGAACACGGCGCCCGCGGTTTCGAGCGCGTGCTTGAGCGCGGCGACTGCTTCCGGCCCTGGATCGACGTCGCCCGTCTCGAACGCGCGGATCGCAGGCTTCGGCACGCCGGACGCAGCGCAGAGCTGGGCGCGCGGCCATTGAACGAGTGCGCGTGCGGCGCGGCAGAGGGGGCCGGTGATGGTCATGGGCTCAGACTATAGCGTCAGCGCGGCGCCTTTGAAGTCCGGACACGGCCAGCGCCAATGCCTTGTTGGCGGCATGCAGGGCGGCATGACTATCGAGGACATCAAAATCGTCGCAGTGCTGGACACCGCTTACCAGGCCGCCGTTGAGCGCAACGATGCAGACGCCATGGCCGCGATCCTTCATCCCGATATGATCCTGGTCATTGGCCGGGGCGACGTGTTTACCCGCGAAGATATTCTTCGATCGGCCCGCGAACGCGATTGCGAGTATGAACGGCAGGTCGAGGATGAAGGCACGCAAGTCGTACGGATGTTTGGCGCCGATACGGCGATCGTGACGGCGCGGCTGTGGCTCAAAGGCACAACGCGCGAGAACGAGCCGTTCGATCGGCGCTTATGGATCAGCGACACCTATGTGCGCACTCCTGAAGGATGGCGCTACGCTTTCGGCCAAGCGTCGATCAGTTTGCCACCGCCGTAGCCTCCGGACGATGCAGCTTGCGCTTGAACATGCGCGAGAGCAGCCACAGCGCCAGCGCGCATTGCGCGATGACGGATGACACCGAGAGTAGCCAGACGTGCTCAAGCGTGAACCAGTCTTGTGTCGACATCCAAAGCACGGGCGCGACGAACGTCAGCATGCGCGTTGCGCTGGAGATTAGCGAAGGCCGCGTGTCGCCCATGCCTTGAAACATCGAGCCCGCCGCCATGACGAGTCCGCTGAAGGCGAAATTCCAGGAGACGATCTGCAGATAATCGTTGCTGATCTGGAGGACGGCCGGGTCGTTCGTGAATGGGCGCGCCAGTAGGGACGGGTCGACGTGGCAGAGCGCGGTGAGCGTCAGCATGATGCCTACGCTGATCAGCGCGGTGATCCTGAAGGTTTCGCGCACGCGGTCGGAGCGCTTTGCGCCGAAGTTTTGCCCTGCGATCGGCGCCGCGGCGAAGGCCACTGCCATCGCCGGCAAGAAGATCGATTGCATGATCCGGCCGCCAATGCCGAAGCCGGCCTGCGCTTCCGCGCCGAAATCGCGGATGACGAAATAGATGACGATGAAGATGATAAACATCATCAGAAATTCGAGCGAGGTCGGCAGGCCGATAAAGATCAGCCGCCGCCATGCGTCGAACTTCGGGCGCAGCATGCCGGCGTGGAAGCGCAGATAGGTCTGCACGCGCGGAAACATCGCCACCAGACCGATGATGCCGACAACGGATGCGATACTGCTGGCCCAGCCGGCGCCGGCGACACCGAGCGCGACGCCCGTACCCCAGCCGGCGATCAGCACCGGCGCGAGGATGGCGTTGAGGATGATAGTGGCGGTTTGCAGCACCATGGTCGGCATGGTGACGCCCGCGCCGCGCAGCGCCGATGTCATCGCTGAAGCGGGAAACATCAGCGCAAGCGATGGCAAGAACGCGAAGAGATAAGCGCGGCCCGCTGCTGCGGTTTCAGCATCGGCCGTCAATGCATCGACGCCGGCGCCGCCGAAGGCGTAGCCCAGGATCAGCATCACCATGCCGAACAGCAGCGACATGGAGAGCGCCTGGTCGGAAAAGAGATTGGCTTCCGCTTCGTCCTTCTTGCCGACGGCCTGCGCGACCGTCGCCATCACGCCGATGGCGATGAGTTGGCTGGCGGCGAGCGCGAGGAAGAAGACGTTGCCGGCGGCGCTGACGCCGGCGATGGCGGCGCTGCCGAGACGGGCGACGAAATAGAGATCGACGATGAAATACATCGTCTGAAAAATCAGGCTGACGCCGATAAACGCGGCCATCCCGAGCAGATGCCCGGTGATCGGGCCTTGAGTAAGATCGCGCACTAGGCGCCTTTGATCAGCAGTACGACGGCGTCGGCGCCGGCTTTGCGGTCCTCTGCGATCTCTGTGTATTCGGGAGACGAGGCCCAGGTTTTGAACGCGTCCTTGTCGGTGAACTCCATCAGCACGACCTTGTTACGGTCCCACCATTGACCTTCGAGCACGCGCGGCGCGTCATCAGCTGCGAGTAGTTTTCCGTTGTACTTTTCCAGCACTGGCATGAAGCGCGCCATGTAGCGGCCGTAGCGTTCGGCATCGTGGATGCGCAATTGCGCCAAAGCATAGACGGTCATGGTCAGCCGCGGCGGAAGCGGAGGCGGGCGCAGACTTGATCGGGGGAGTAGGGCAGCGCTTCGACTTGGCCGTCGGGGCGCGTTTCGAATTGGATCGCTTGGCGCAGACCGACGATCAACAGATTGCCGTCGGGCGCTTCAAAAACACCGAGCGATGCCGGACCTTGCGGGCCGCAGAAGAACGCGCCTTCAGCGCCTTCGCCGCTGGTCGAGTGGTAGAGCACGGGCGAGGCTTCGCCGGGCAAGCCCATGATCTGTGCGAGCGGGCCGCCCGGCGCTTGCGCGAGCAAATCGTTGTTAGTGTGGTTGGCTTGTTGAAAGGCGAGGCGTCGGCCATCGCCGTGGCGCAGCGTGAGACTGATGACGGGATCGGCGCCTTCGACGGAGGGGCCCTGCGTTGCCATTTCCTCGCTGATGCGTTCGCCGACAGCGAGCGAGGTTGCGGCGTCGGCGGCGACGAGCGCTGCAGTGGACACCGGTCCGCCGCCCGGGGCGGCGCAGGCGGTTAGCGTGAGAGCGGCGGCGGCGAAGAAGAGCGTGCGCATGATCTGTCCTTACGTCTTCGCCGCTTGCGCGGCGTTCTTGGCGGCGCGCCGCTGGGCGGCGCCGCGAGACCAGATGTTCAATCCTTCAACGAGGGCCGAGAACGCCATCGCCGCGTAGATGTAGCCCTTCGGCACGTGGACGCCGAAGCCTTCGGCGATCAGCACCATGCCGATCATCAGCAAGAAGCCCAGCGCCAGCATGACGACAGTCGGGTTCCTGTGAATGAAGTTGGCGACCGGATCGGCGGCGAGCAGCATCACCGTCACCGCGACGATGACTGCGACGACCATGATCGGCACGTGATCGGTCATGCCGACGGCCGTCAGGATCGAGTCGATCGAGAAGACGAGGTCGAGCAGGATGATCTGGAAGATCGTGGCGCCGAAATTGGCGACGACGATCTGCTTCTTATCCAGCACATCATCGGTCGGCGTCGGATCGACGCTGTGGTGGATTTCCTTGGTCGCTTTCCACACGAGGAAGAGGCCGCCGGCGATGAGGATGAGATCGCGCCAGGAGAAGGCGGTGTCGAATGTCGGGTTGCCGTGCTCGTCGGGGCTGCCGACGATGCCCAGATCGAAGATTGGCACCGTCAATGTGACGATGATAGCGATGGTCGAGAGCAGCACCAGGCGCATGGCCAGCGCCAAGCCGATGCCGATGCGGCGGGCTTGCGTGCGCTGATGCTCGGGCAGCTTGTTGGTGAGGATCGAAATGAAGATCAGGTTGTCGATGCCGAGCACGACTTCCATGATGATCAGCGCAATGAGCGCCGCCCACGCGCTGGGGTCGGCGAGAAGCGGCGCGATATTCCAATCCATGAACGAACATCCCTAATCAGCAGCGGCTGATGTAAGGGATTGGCGGTCGCGCGGGAAGGGCGCTCGTCGCTGCGGAAATGGCGGCCGGGCTTTAAGTCTCGTCCGGTTCCTGCGCCAGTTCGAGCAGGGCTTTGAACATCTCGTCGGAAAAACGGATGACGCTGATGCTGGCCACTGCCTGCACCTTGGCCTCGCTCATCTCAACGAGGCTTGCGCCTAAGTCCGCATCATCCCGCCCAGTGACCGCTTCTAGCACGCGGGATCCGGCGTGCCCGAAGCGGTCAAGGGCGCTGGTGAGGGCCATGGCGGCGTGGGGGATCGCCGTCATGCAAAGGATCATGCACGAGCGAGTTTAAGGTCTCGTTCAGAAGTCTGGTGAATGCGTGAAAACCAAAAGAGGGACTAGGTGTTGGGGACTAGGGATTAGGGAAGCTCGCGCGAGCTGTTGCACTTCGTGCGCAAGCGGCGGTGCGCCGCCCTAGTCCCTAATCCCTAAAACCCAGTCCCTATCAAGCGTGAATGTCCCGGTCCTTCGTTTCTGGCCAGAAGAAGAAGGTGACCAGCGCTGCGATGGCGGTGCAGATCGCGGGGAACCAGAGGCCGTTATAGATTGAGCCGGTGGCGGTGTTGATGGCGAACACGGTGGCCGGCAATAGGCCGCCGAACCAACCGGTGCCGACGTGGTAGGGGAAGCTCATCGCCGTGTAGCGGATGCGCGTCGGGAAGAGCTCGACCAAAGCCGCAGCTTGTGGGCCGTAGAGGGCGCAGGCGGCGACGATGAAGAGCGCCATCATGCCGATGACGCCCCACTTTTCGCTGAACACGCGGGTGATTTCAGCGACGCTCCAGTTTTGCATCGGCCCGGGCGCGGCGGCGGGATATCCCGCTTCGGTGAGGGTGGCGCGCAAGCTGTCATTGAACGCGGTGCGGGTGGCGCGGATTTCTGACAGCGATTGGCCGACAGCGCTGACGCTGTCGATCTCGATGGCGTCGCCAATGCGGATGCGCGCGATCTGACCGGGCTCGCCCGCGATTGTCGTATAGCTAACGCCGGCGCCGGAGAGCGCGCCTTTGGCGATGTCGCATGAGGTGGCGAATTGCTGGGCGCCGCCGGTGAGATCGAGCTGGAAGGTGCAGTCGGCAGGATCGGCGATGACGGTGACGGGAGTCTGTTCCGTCGCCGCCGCGAGCGCGGGATTGCCGGCTTGGGTGATGAAGTGGAAGCCGGGGAAGTAGAGCGCCAGCATGAGCAACATGCCGAACAGCATGACGGGTTTGCGGCCTACGCTGTCCGATAGCCGCGCGAAGAAGATGTAGAGCGGCGCCGAAATCAGCACGACCGTGATCATGATCAGATTCACGGTCTGGCTATCGATGCGGAGAATGCGCTCCAGATAGAATTGTGAATAGAAGTGCGCCGTGTACCAGACCACGCCCTGCGCCATCATCACGCCGAACAGCGCGATCAGCACGATCTTCAGATTTTTCCACTCGGTGAAGCTCTCGGCGTAAGCGCGCTTGGAGACTTTGCCTTCCTCTTTGAGCTTCTGGAACGCCGGGCTTTCTTCAAGCTGCATGCGGATCCAGACGGAAACACCGAGCAGACCGATCGAGATCAGGAACGGTATGCGCCAGCCCCATTCGCGGAACGCTTCTTCGCCAAGATAGGCGCGTGTGCCGAGCACGACGCCGAGCGCGCCGATCAGGCCGATGGAAGCGGTGCCTTGAATCCACCCGGTAGCTGCGCCGCGGCGATGGGGTTGGGCGTGTTCCGCAACATAGATGGCGGCACCGCCATACTCGCCGCCGAGCGCAAAGCCCTGCAGCACGCGCATCGTGACGAGCAGGATGGGGGCCCAGATGCCGATCGTCTCTGCCGTCGGCAGCAGGCCGATAGCGAAGGTGGAGAAGCCCATGATCAGGATCGTGGTGAGGAAGGCGCCTTTGCGTCCGGTGCTGTCGCCGATCTTGCCGAACACGAGCGCGCCGATCGGGCGGACGATGAAGCCCACCGCAAATGTGAGCAGCGTGAAGACGAACGCCTGCGCGTCCGGCAACCCCGCGAAGAAAAGCGGCGCCATCACTGAGGCGAGCGCGCCATAGACGAAGAAATCGTACCACTCGAACACCGTGCCTGCGGCCGAAGCGGCGACGACTTGGCGCAGTTTTGCGGGCGATACGTCAGGGCTGGTCTGCGCTGGCGCAGGTGCTTCGGTCATGGTGCGTTTCCCCCAGCCGCTGTCGGCTCTTTTGTCGCTGATCCGCCGCCACTGGCAGCGGTTGTCAAGCCGGAACGCCGCGTGTTACTCCGCGCGCGCGTCAGAGGGCCCGCGCGATGGAATCGCAGCGGTCTTTGGCGTTTGGGTTTTCCCCAAGCGGCGCAATCACCTGACCGACGGCTCGAAGAGCCGCTGGCGGCGAAATCAGCGGGACAGACGTGGCAGAATCCCCCGAAGGCGAAGCTTCCGAAGCGGCGGCGCGCTATGCACGAGCCGTTTTCGAATTGGCCAAGGATGCCAAGGCGTTAGACGCGGTCGAGCAGGATTTCGCGAAGTTCTCCACAGCCTGGGGCGAAAGCGCCGATCTGCGCGAAGCCGCCCGTTCGCCGCTGATCGCGCCGGACGAGAAGGCCGCCGGCCTGACCGCCGTCGCCGCTAGTCTGGGCCTCTCCGATCTCGGCCGCAAAGCCATTGGTGCGGCGGCTCAAAATGGGCGCGCCCGCGAGCTGCCGGGGATCGCCAGCGAGTACCGTAAATTGGTCGCGCTCGAACGCGGCGCTCGCCAAGTCGAAATCATCTCGGCCCGCCCTTTGAGCGAGGCCGACAAAGCCGCCATCGTCGATGCCCTTAGCAAGCAGCTGGGCGCCAAGGTGGAAGCCGAGACCAGTGTCGATGACAGCCTGATTGGCGGGTTCGTCGTCCGTGTCGGCTCCCGCCAGTTCGACGCTTCCGTCAAAGCCAAGCTGGACGCGCTGCGTCTGGCCCTGAAGACCGCCTAAGGGGAAAGACCGACCATGGACGTCCGCGCCGCAGAAATTTCCGCAATCCTCAAAGAGCAGATCAAGGGCTTCGGCACTGAAGCGAAGGTCGCCGAGATCGGCCGCGTGCTCAGCGTCGGCGACGGTATCGCCCGCGTTTACGGCCTGGAGAAAGTGCAGGCCGGTGAAATGGTCGAGTTTCCGGGCGGCATCAAAGGCATGGCGCTGAACCTCGAGCGCGACAATGTCGGCGTCGTTATTTTCGGCGAAGACCGCAATCTGAAAGAAGGCGACACTGTTAAGCGCCTCGGCGAAATCGTCGACGTGCCGGTGGGCAAGGGTCTGCTTGGCCGCGTCGTCAATCCGCTGGGCGAACCGATCGACGGCAAGGGCCCGATCAAATCGACCGAGCGCCGCACCGTCGATGTGAAGGCGCCGGGCATCATTCCGCGCAAGTCGGTGCACGAGCCGATGCAGACCGGCATCAAGGCCATCGACGCGCTGATCCCGATCGGCCGCGGTCAGCGCGAGCTGATCATCGGCGACCGTCAGACCGGCAAAACCGCCGTCGCGCTCGACACCATCCTCTACCAAAAGGAAGCGCACGCGACGAACGCGCCGGAGAGCGAGAAGCTCTATTGTATCTATGTCGTGATCGGCCAAAAGCGCTCAACCGTCGCGCAGCTGGTGAAGACGCTCGAAGACAAGGGCGCGCTGCAATATTCGATCATCGTCGCCGCCACCGCTTCCGAGCCGGCGCCGCTGCAGTTTCTGGCGCCGTTCTCGGGCTGCGCCATGGGCGAGTACTTCCGCGACAACGGCATGCACGCGCTCATCATCTATGATGACTTGTCGAAGCAGGCCGTTGCCTATCGCCAGATGTCGCTGCTGCTGCGCCGCCCGCCGGGCCGCGAAGCCTATCCGGGCGACGTCTTTTATCTGCACTCGCGCCTGCTTGAGCGCGCGGCGAAGCTGAACGAAGACAATGGCTCCGGCTCGCTGACGGCGCTGCCGATCATCGAAACGCAAGCCAACGACGTGTCGGCCTACATTCCAACCAACGTGATCTCGATCACGGACGGCCAGATCTTCCTTGAAACCGAACTCTTCTTCCAGGGCATCCGCCCGGCGCTGAACGTCGGTATCTCCGTGTCGCGCGTCGGCGGCAACGCGCAGATCAAGGCGATGAAGCAAGTCGCCGGTCCATTGAAGGGCGAGCTTGCGCAGTACCGTGAAATGGCGGCGTTCGCGAAGTTCGGCTCCGACCTCGACGCCGCAACGCAGCGCCTGCTGAACCGCGGCGCGCGTCTGACGGAATTGTTGAAGCAACCGCAATTCTCGCCAGTGCCGGTCGAAGAGCAGATCGTGCTGATCTATGCCGGTACGCGCGGCTATCTCGATAAGCTGCCGGTCGCCGATGTCGGCCGCTACGAAAGCGAACTGACGGCCTGGCTGCGGTCGAAGAAGGCCGACCTTTTGAGCGCCATTGGCTCGAAGAAGGACATCGGCAAGGACGGCATCGAAGACAAGATCAAGGCCGCGCTCGAAGAGTTCGGGAAGACGTTCGCTTAAGGATTGCGAGATGCCGAGCTTAAAGGAATTTCGCAATCGCATCGCCAGCGTGAAGTCCACGCAGAAGATCACCAAGGCGATGCAGATGGTGGCGGCGGCGAAGCTGAAGCGCTCGCAAAGCGCGGCAGAGGCGGCGCGTCCGTACGCTGATCGCATGGCGCGCGTGATCGCAAACCTCGCCGGCGCCGTGACGGGCGATAGCGCGCCGGCGCTGCTGCGCGGCTCGGGCAAGGATCAGGTGCATCTGCTTGTCGTGATGACGAGCGAGCGGGGCCTCTGCGGCGGCTTCAATACGCAGATCGTGCGCGCCGCGCGCGAACGGATCGATGAATTGCTGCTCGCCGGCAAGACGGTGAAGATTCTCGCGGTCGGCAAGAAGGGCCGCGACCAGTTGCGCCGGCTCCATGTCGATAAGATTGTCGGCTACGTCGATCTCTCCGGCCATCGCAATGTCGGGACCGACGCCGCGCACGCTGTCAGCGAAGCGCTGCTCGAACAGTTCAATGCCGGCGCATTCGACGTCGCGACGATGTTCTTCTCGCGCTTCAAGTCGGTGATCAGCCAAGTGCCGACCGCACTGCAGCTGATTCCCGCGCGCGCGCCGGAAGGCGTGACGCCGCCGGACCTGAAGGGCGCGGTCTATGAATACGAGCCAAGCGAAGAGGCGATTCTGGAAGCGCTGCTGCCGCAATATCTGAACGGTCAGATCCTGCAGGCGCTGTTGGAAAACCAAGCCGGCTTCTATGGCGCGCAGATGAGCGCCATGGATAACGCCACGCGCAATGCCGGCGATCTCATCCGCAAGCTGACGCTCCGCTACAACCGTCAGCGCCAAGCCAACATCACCAAAGAACTTATCGAAATCATCTCCGGTGCGGAGGCGCTTTGAGATTAGGCGCCGCCTCCGTTGCTGCCTTACTCGCACTCGGTGCTTGCACCGAATTGCCGGACCGCGTCGGTCCGCTTGGTGAATGCGTGCAGATCGATCAGGCCGCTTATGAAGCGCGCGACGGCGCCTCGTGGCGCACGGTTGATCTCACCGGCGGCGGCTATCGCAGCCAGGCGGCGGGGCAGAACATGCAACGTTGCTGGCCGCGCGTTGACGGCATGAACTCGGCCCAGCGCCGCTGCGTGCAGAAGAACGATCTCGTGGTCGAGATGCGCACGGATGAGGCGACCAGCTATTATCGCATCCCCGCGCGCACGACATACATGCTCTATGGCGAAGCCGGGCAAGCCCAGTGCCGCATCGTGATGGAAGAGGAGTGAGCTAATGGCTGACACGCTCTACAAAACCAAAGCTGTTTCACAAGGCGGCCGCGCCGGCGGTAAAGTCGCGCTGGCGGAAGGCGGGCTCTATGTTCACATGGAGCATTCGAAGGGCCTCGGCGGCACCGGTGAAGGCTCGAACCCCGAGCAGCTGTTCGCGCTCGGCTGGGCCAATTGCTTCAACTCGGCTGTGGCGTTCGTCGCCGGCCAAAAGAACATCGACGCCGGCAAAGCGATCGTGACCTGCGAAGTCGGCATCGGCCGCGAAGAAGGCGGCTTGGGGCTTTCCGCAAAGATCACGCTGGCGATCCCTGGTATGGATCGCGCGCAGGTGCAAGAGCTGCTCGATGCAGCTCACCAAGTTTGCCCGTACTCGAAGGCGACGCGGAACAACATTCCGGTCGAGCTTGAGGTGATTGGCTGATGAGACGAGCCGCGCGATTGGCGCTTTGGATAGCGCCGTTCGTTGCGGTGGCAGCGGGTCTGATCGCCGCGAGAGTATTGAACTAGGATAGCGGCCCACGCGGCTCGAAGGAACGGACGAGGAAGAGAAGAAATGGCACAGCAAGCAAAAGGCCGCGTCGTGCAGGTGATCGGCGCCGTTGTCGACGTCGAGTTCGAAGGCACGTTGCCGAACATCTACAACGCGCTCGAAACCACCAATAACGGCAACCGCCTGGTGCTCGAAGTGGCGACGCACTTGGGTGAGAACACCGTGCGCACCATCGCCATGGACGCAACGGACGGTCTTGTGCGCGGCCAACCGGTTGCCGACACGGGCTCGGCCATCATGGTGCCGGTGGGCGAAGAAACGCTGGGGCGCATTCTCAACGTTATCGGCGAACCGATCGATGAAGCTGGTCCGGTGGAGACGACGACGCGCCGCGGCATTCACCAGCCGGCGCCGGAATTCGTCGATCAAAAGCCGTCGCCGGAAATTCTCGTCACCGGCATCAAGGTTGTCGATCTGCTCTGCCCGTATGCGAAGGGCGGCAAGATCGGCTTGTTCGGCGGCGCCGGCGTCGGCAAGACGGTGCTGATCCAAGAGCTGATCAACAACATCGCCAAGGCGTACGGCGGCTATTCAGTGTTCGCCGGCGTTGGTGAGCGCACGCGTGAAGGCAACGACCTCTATCACGAGATGATCGAGTCCGGCGTGAACCAGGCCGGCGGCGGCCAAGGCTCGCGCTGCGCGCTGGTGTTCGGCCAAATGAACGAACCGCCGGGCGCACGCGCGCGCGTGGCGCTCTCGGGGCTGACTATCGCCGAGCACTTCCGCGATCAGGGCAAGGACATCCTGTTCTTCGTCGACAACGTGTTCCGCTTCACGCAAGCGGGCTCGGAAGTGTCGGCGCTCCTCGGTCGTATTCCTTCAGCCGTGGGCTATCAGCCGACGCTGGCGACCGAAATGGGCGCCATGCAAGAGCGCATCACCTCGACCACCAAAGGCTCGATCACCTCGGTGCAAGCCATCTACGTGCCGGCCGACGACTTGACTGACCCTGCGCCGGCCGCGTCGTTCGCCCACTTGGACGCCACCACGGTTCTCTCGCGCGACATCGCCGCGAAGGGCATCTATCCGGCCGTCGATCCGCTCGACTCGTCGTCGCGTATTCTGGATCCGAACGTGGTTGGTGAAGAGCACTACCGTGTCGCGCGCGCGGTGCAGGAAACGTTGCAACGCTACAAGTCGCTGCAGGACATCATCGCGATTCTCGGCATGGACGAATTGTCAGAAGACGACAAACTGACGGTCGCCCGCGCCCGTAAGATCGAGCGTTTCCTGTCGCAACCGTTCCACGTTGCCGAAGCGTTCACAGGTTCGCCGGGCGTTCTCTGCGATCTCAAGGAAACCATTCGCGGCTTCAAGGGGCTCGTGAACGGTGACTACGATCACTTGCCGGAACCGGCCTTCTACATGGTCGGCACTATTGATGACGCCATCGCGAAAGCGCAACGTCTGGCGGCGGAAGCGGCGTAAGTCCGCGGCGAAGGAGGGCGGCACATGGCTCACTGGTTTGCCGATAGGCTCGGTCAGATACCGGAAGGCGATCTCAAGGAGATTGCAAAACATCGAGAGCGCGAAGTGGCTGAAGGCCGGCAGCGGCTCGCCGAGCTTGATCGCGAGGCGCTTGGCGCTGGCAAAGCTCAACCCACGCCAGCGCCGCAGCCTGAGAAAAAGAAGAAGGGTTGGTTCTAAGTGGCCGATAAGCTTCACTTCGCGCTCGTCTCTCCGGAGCGCGAGCTGTTCAATGGCGAAGTTGATCACGTCGTCGTGCCGGGCTCGGAAGGCGAGTTCGGCGTGATGCCGAACCATGCGCCGGTAATGAGTGTCATTAAGCCGGGCGCGCTGCGCGTGATCAATGACGGCGCCGAGCGGCGCATCTTCGTCAATGGCGGCTTTGCCGACGTGACGCCGGAGGGGCTCACCGTCTTGGCGGAAGAGGCGGTTGATCTGGCCGACGTCAGCGCCGCCGATCTCGAGCAGCAATTGAAGAACGCGCAGGAAGATTTGCGCGACGCCAACAGCGACGAGAAGCGGGAGATCGCGCAGCGCGCGCTGGCGCGAGCGGAAGCGCTGAAGGCTGCTGCGGCTTAAAGTCCAAGTCAGAGCGGGGGAAACGGTGCGAGCCGCGCGAGATCAGCGCGGCTCGCATTGCGTTTGGGCGCTGCACTTCGCACAATTCAAGCCTGATGCTGCCCCATCCTCATCTCTGGCCCGCCTTGATCGGCGCAGTGCTCGGCTTCGCGCTCGTCGTGTGGGCGTGCTTTTGGCTGGTGAAGCGCTGGGGCGGGATGAGCGTGCGGCGGCGCTGGGTTGTCGGCGTCGCCATCGCTCTGTGTGAAGCGGCGTATTGGCTCAACATTTATGCGTGGTTCGTCGAGCCAAACATGCTGGTTGTGCGGCATGTCGAGATCGTCAGCGCAGACTGGCGCGGCGCGCCGATTACGATTGCGGCGGTGAGCGATACACATGTTGGCGGTCCGCACGTCAACGCTGAGCGCGTGGAGCGGATCGTGCAGCGCGTGAATGCTCTGCAGCCCGATCTCGTCGTGCTGTTGGGCGACTATGTCGGAGGTCATGCGCCGGAGGTCGAGCGCAGCGTGCGCGCGCAGAACGAGATCCTCGACGGCATCGCAGCATTCGCCGCGCTTGACGCGCCGCTTGGCGTTGTCGGCGTGCTCGGCAATCATGATGTCTGGTATCGGCGCGAGACGATCACGCGCGCGCTAGAAGATGCGGGCGCTGCTGCGTTATGGAATCGCAATGTCGAGATCGAGCGGCGCGGCGGTGGACGCATAGTCATCGCTGGCCTCGCCGACGACATGACGGGCGAACCGGATTTCGACGCCGCCTTTGACGGCGCTTCGATCGTATGGGACCGCATCGTCATCAGCCACTCGCCCGATCCGTTCGCAGACATGCCGCCCGGCTCCGCGCTTATGCTTGCCGGCCACGGCCATTGTGGGCAGGTGACGATTCCGTTCTTTGGACGGCCAAACTTGCCACTGCGCAATCGCGCCTATGGTTGCGGGCTGATCGAGGAAGACGGCAAGCAGATGTATGTGACGGCGGGGATTGGCACGAGCATTGTGCCGGTGCGCTTTCTCAATCCGCCGGAGATCGTGTTGATCAGACTCCGTAGCGGCGCGCCAGCGCAAATTCCGCCGCCGGTCTATTAAGCCGGCGCTTCGCCCCAACCGAATAGCGTGAGCTGCTTGCGCTTGGCTTTTGTCGGCTTCGGCAAAATCTCGCGTGCTTCGAACCAGCGCAGCACGAGCGACGAAACTTCCGCCGCCTCCGGTTCGCCGACAAGCCAGTGACTCATCTCTGGGAATTCGTGGAAGTGCGCTTGGTTGCCCGGGAAGCGCTGGATCACGCGGCGCACAGTGGAGGACGGGTTCACGCGATCCTTGCCGCCGGAAATTCCGAGCACGGGTGCGGCGATACGGTAGACCGGTGCTTGGCTGGCCATCGAGTGATCGAGCCACCATTGCACCGCTTCGCGAATGGCGCGCCCGCTCTCGGGCACAAAGCGTGCGAAGGTGCGGCGCGCGTCTTCGCGCGCCAGCCGGTCGAGCGTGGTGTTGCGCGCGACGCGATAATCCGGCGGTACCGCCCGGCGCCAAAAATCACCCAGCAGCGAGAGACCAAGATGATTGGAGTGCTCGTCCAGCGTTGTCGGCGGCACGCCCCACGGTGCGCTCGGCGCCAGCAGCACGAGCCCCGCGATCGGCACTTGGATCGCCGCGAGTTGCGAGACGAGGCCGCCGAGCGAATGCCCAACGAGCACAGGCGGCGCGCGCAGTCCGCGCGCGTAATGCGCGATCGCGTGCGCGTAATCTTTGAGCCCAGTTTGCGTGAGCTGTTCGAGATCGGCGCCGCGCTCGTGGTGCGGCAGGTTCGGCGCGTGCGTTTCAAAGCCTGCGGCTTCGAACGGTTCGCGAAAGCCGTCGAAGGCCCAGCCGCCGCAAAACGCGCCGTGCACGAACACCACCGGCGTCACAACTTTGTTGCTCTTCACGATGCAAGCGCCTCTGCGGCGCCCAACGGGCAGAATGTCATGTGCGAGCCCCCACGCTGTACTTCTTGAACCGCTGCGCCACTTGTTCGTAGGTCGGGCGCTTAAACGGGATCACCAAAGCGGGCGCGCTTTCGAGCGTCGCCCAACGCCAGTCTACAAACTCCGGCGTATGCGTATCGAGTCTTATATCTGCGTCACGTCCCTTGAAGCGGAACGCGAACCATTTTTGCCTTTGCCCCAAATAGCGTCCACGCGGCTTCATTTTTGTGCGCACGTCGATGGGGAATTCGTAATAATACCAGTCTGGCGTTTCTTCGAGCAGATCGACGTGCTCTTCCCTTACGCCAATCTCTTCTTCAAGTTCGCGGATCGCCGCTTCGAGCGGTTTCTCGCCGCGGTCGACGCCGCCTTGCGGCATTTGCCATTGATACGGGCCTTCGGTCGCGATGCGTTTGGCAAGGAAGACGAGCCCGTTCTTGTGAAACAGGGCGAGGCCAACATTGGGGCGGTAGCGTGTCGGGTCTTTTGGCTCTGTCATCGGCGCGTGGCGCGTGCTGTGAGCACGGCCGACGCTGGCGCCAATTGGTAGCCGCGCGTTTCGACATCCCGGGCCCAGCGGCCGACCTGCTCGATCGTCACCGGATACGCGAAACCGGCACCGATTGCGCTAGAGTTTTGCAGCGCTAACGCTTCCAGATTGAGAAGTTGATCGTCGATCGCATCAGCTTCGCGGCGCACATCGATGATGCGGTCTGCGGCGGCGGTCGGCAGCCCCGCGCGTTGCGCCTCGACATTGAGCGCTGATCGTTGGCCGATGCCGGACGAGATGAACGCGAGTCCACGCCGGCGCAGCGCTTGCGCCACCGGCGCCGATGCTTGCGCTGAGGTGGCGAAGCGCGCGCCCTGATAATTGGTGACGCCAAAATAGCCGGCGGCGTGCGAGAGCAATTGGTCGAGCCGCGTGAGGTTCTGCTGTGACGTTGCGGAGGCGAGCAATGTTTGCGGACCGGTATCGTCGGCGTCGGGGTCGAACGGCTCCATCGGTAGTTCGAGCATGACTTCGTGGCCAGCAGCGCGGGCGCGGTCGATCCAGGTTTGCAGATTGTCAGCGTATGGCACGAAGGAAAGCGTGATCTCCGGCGGCAGCTCATCGATCGCCTGCTGTGTCGCGCGTGCGTTGAAGCCGAGGCCGCCGACGACGACGGAGATTAGCGGCCGGCCAGCGACGGGTGTGAACGGGCGCGCGTAAGCTTGCGCAGGCGTGCGGCCATTGGCGGCGATGATCGGCAGAACGCCGTTTGGCCCGGGCTCGGTCAAGCCGGCGATCGGCGCGCGTGGCAGCGGCGAAGCGGGGCGGCGCGCATTGATCGGCGTGCTGGGCGATTCAACCACGGCCACGCGCAGTTCGCCGGTGGCGTCGATCTCGCCGATCTCGCCCGCGAACGGCAGTTCGTCCAAACCGAAGTGCTGCATGTCGGCGCCGTCTTCGGCTGCTTCGGCAAAGGAGACGACCGGCGCATCGCCCTCGGTACTGCCTGGTTCAAGCGCAAGTACGCTGCGCGGGCCAGCGGCGCTCGGATCGCCGAACAACTGCACTGCGCCGAACGCAACGAAAGCGAACACGACCGCGGCGCCAAGCGCCGCAAGTTTGTGATTGATCTGCGGCAGACGGCGTTTTGCCCCGGGCGAGGCGGGCCGTTGCGGCGATCGCTGCGCGCTTAATCTCGGGCGAATCATAGGCGCGAAAGATCACGCAATTCGCGGCGCCCGTCACTAGCTCAAACGGCCGCGTTAGCCTTTGTTACTAAGGTCTTAACGCTCAGCCGGCGCGCGCACGCAAGCGCTCGACGACAACGCCGCCGCGCAGGAACTCCATCGCCCGTGACAGCTGATAATCCTCTTCCGGATCCCAGTTTTCCGGCGGTTGGTCTTCCGGCACGTGTGCGCCACGACGTTGCGCACCCGAGTCGTTATCAAGCGCGTTCGGCAAATCCGCTTCCGAAATGCCCCGCGGCAGTTGCGCGGGATCGACACGGCGGGCGCCGACTTCGAGGTCCGGCGTAATGCCCGCGCCTTGGATCGAACGACCGGCTGGCGTGTAATAGCGCGCAGTGGTGAGACGCAGCGCCCCATCGCGACCGCCTTGCAGCGGGATCAGCGTTTGCACCGAGCCTTTGCCGAAGGAGTCCGTGCCGACAACCAAAGCGCGGCCGCGGTCCTGCAGCGCGCCGGCGACGATTTCAGACGCCGAGGCGCTGGCGCCGTTGATCAGCACAACGATCGGCACGCCGGCGAGATCGTCGCCGCGGCGGGCGTTATAGCGCTGCACGTCTTCGGGCTGGCGTCCACGTGTGGAAACAACTTCGCCGCCGTCGAGGAAGGCGTCGGACACTTCGATGGCTTGATCGAGCAAGCCGCCTGGATTGTTGCGCAGGTCGAGCACGACGCCGCGCAGAGTGCCGCCGGAATCGCGGCGAACAGCGCGAATGGCGTCCTGCAGCATCGCGCCGGTGCGCTCGTTAAAGGTGGAAACGCGGATCACGCCAATGTCGCCGCCTTCAACGCGGGCGGTAACGGCGCGGACATTGATGACTTGGCGGGCGATGGTGACGTCGAACGGCTCCTGGCCTTCGCGCGCCACGGTGACGGTGACTTCGGTGCCGGCTTCGCCGCGCATCAGCTGCACGGCGTCGTTCAGCGTGAGGCCGACAATGCTCTCGCCGTTGATGGCGGTGAAGTAGTCGCCTGCCTGAATGCCGGCGCGCGCGGCGGGCGTATCGTCGATCGGAGAAACGACGCGCACGACGCCGTCTTCGATCGTCACTTCAACGCCGAGGCCGTGATATTCGCCGCGCGCCTGCAAGCGCATGTCGCGGAAGTCTGACGGCGAGAGATAAGAAGAGTGCGGATCGAGCGAGGCGAGCATGCCTTGCAGCGCAGCCTCCATCGCCGCTTCTTCGTCGATCTCGGTGACGTAGTCCTGCTCGACGCGCGCGAGCACGTCGGCGAACAGTTCGAGTTGGCGGTAAACGTCGCCGCGGTTGTTGTCTTCAGGGGCGGACCAAGCGAGAGCGCCGACCAGAGCTGCCGCCCCGGCTACTGGCGCCGCTATCCAAGCTAACCGCATCGTCTACTCCCCAAGGCGATAGTATCGCCCGTTATCTCTTAACCAGCCCGTATGCTCTGATCCGCGGCAAGCCCTCTTGCGGTGAGCCAACGCCCAGGATCGACCGCTTGGCCGTTCCGTCGCACTTCCACATACAATTCCGGCGCCGGCGTGGCTGAGGCTGACATTTCACCGACAGGCTGGCCCGCGCTGACGCGATCTCCCACCCGGGCGGAGATGGTGTGAAGCCCGGTGAGCACGACAGCGTAACCACCGTCTAGGTTCAGGATCAAGACTTGGCCGTAGCTTCTGAACACGCCGGCATAGGCGACTTCGCCCGCGGCGGGCGAGACGACCTGAGCGCTGGCGCGGGTGGCCAGAAGAACCCCTTGTGCGGCAGCCCCTTGGCCCTCGCGAACCCCATAAGCGCGGGCGATGCGGCCGGAGGTCGGGGCTAGCCAGGCGGCGGGGATCGAGGTTGCGCCGCTGGAACCGCCGCCGGCGCGGGGGGCCGAGGCTGGCTGCACCCGGTTGGCCAGGTCCCGGAGGGTGCGGGCCTCGGCAGCCAGGGTGCGGACGCGCCGATCAGCGGCGCGGGCGTCGTTGGCGTACTGGGCCTCGGCCGAGCGGCGGCGGGCCAACAGCATGACGATCTCGCCGCGCTCGCCATCGATGGCGGCTTGGGCGTCGGCAAGGATGCGTTGTTCCTCGTGGATCGCCGCTTCCAGCGTGCGCGCTTCGGTCAAAGACTGAGCGGCGTTGCGCTCGCGGGCCGATACCTCTGGCGCCAGCGCGCGGGCAAGGATGTTGGCGCGCGCGGCTGACGGATCGATGCGGCGGCGTGCGAAGGCGGCGTTGACCAAGGCGCGCTCAAGCGCGTCGCGCGCATGCAGGCGGCGGTCTTGTTCGATGTTGATTTGGTCGCGCAGGGCGGCGAGGCGTTCCTCGGCCGCAGCGGCAGCTGCTTCGGCTTCGCTGCGACGGCGGCCCGCTTCGGTCAGGCGGGCGTCGAGTGCGCGGGCTTCGCGGCGTGCGGCAGCCGCTTGGTCGCGCAAGCGTTCGGCGCGCGCGGTCTCGGCGCGGCGATCGCGCTCAACTTGCGACACAGTGCGAGTCTGGGCGTCAGCTGCGCCCGTCAGGAGAACCGCAAGCGCTCCCGCCGCGCATGCGACAAGAGCGCGGGCGCGTTTTGCGCCTCGCATCATGACCAATACCCATCACCCGGAATCTCTAGTCCCGGTGATAAGGAGTACGGCACAATATCATGAGAGCCCGGTAAACTTGCTCGGCCAACATCACGCGAACCAGCTTGTGCGGCCATGTTTGGCGGCCAAAAGCCAGCTTTTCATCAGCGTTATCCTTAATGCTCTGTGACGTTCCGTCGGCGCCGCCGATCCAGAATGTCGTGCAGGCCTGGCCGTCATCGCGCCAGCGCGCGAGCTTTTCAGCAAGATGGCGCGAGGTCCATTCGGCGCCGCGCTCATCGCAGAGCACTTTGCGCGCTTCGTCAGGCGTGGCGCGATAAAGGGCCGAGGCTTCGGCGCGCATGTCGCCGGGTGGCTTACCTTCGACTTCGACGAGATCGACGCTCTTGAAGCCAATTTGGCGCCCGGCGTTGGTCGCGCGGGCGATGTAGTCAGCCGTGAGCGTGGCTTCCGGCCCGTCGCGCAGCCGCCCGACCGCTGCGATCAGCAGGCGCACGCGTCAGACGGGTGTGGGGTCGGGACCCGGGCCGCCGGCCCAGATTTTCTCGATGTTATAGAAGGAGCGCACTTCCGGCCGGAAGAGATGCACCACCACGTCGCCCGCATCCACCAGCACCCAATCGGCGTGCGGCATGCCTTCGACATGAACGTCCTTCAGGCCGCTCTCTTTCAGTTTGCGCATGATGTGGTCGGCCAGCGCGCCGACATGGCGCGCCGAGCGGCCCGAGGCGACGACCAGCATATCGGCGAACGATGACTTGCCGCGAATATCGATGGTGACGATGTCTTCGGCTTTGTCGTCTTCGAGCGAGGTCAACACCACGCGCGTCGCAGCTTCGACATCAATGCCGCGCGGCGGCCGTTCAGCGGCGTCACGCGGGGGTTTCACGGCTCGTGACGCGGCCGGTGCGCGTTTGATTTCAGGCGACAGGTGCTTTGGTCCTTGGTTGCTCCGAGAGGGGCAACGCTATCACTTCCGCTTCGGTTTCGCCACCGGCGGGCGCCGCGCGGCCCGGAGCGCGGTGGACGATTGGCGGTGATGGCGGGCGGTCAGGAAAATCCAGTGTTTTGGCGCAGATAGCCGGTGGCGTGCGCCGGCGCCGGGGCGGGACACCACCACGACCGGGACGGCCTCGGCCACCTCCCGCCAATTTCGCCAACGGCGGAAGTTGGCAAGGTTGTCGGCGCCCATGACGAGAAAAAATTCCACGCCCGGATAGCGCCGCTTCAGCGCCCGCAGGGTTTGGTAGGTGAAGCCCACGCCCAGCCGCGCTTCGATGTCGGTGACTTCCATCTGCCGGCCATGAGCCTGCGCTTGCGCCGAAGCCACGCGTTGGGCGAACGGGCTGGATTTCGGTTTCAGCGGATTTTGCGGCGAAACGAGCCACCACACTTTGTCGAGGCCGAGCCGCTTCAGCGCTGTTTCGGCAACGTGGGCGTGGCCCTCATGCGCTGGATCGAAGCTGCCGCCGAAGAGCCCGATTTTCATGCCAGGGAAAGCGAGCGGGAACGCACGCTTCATGGCCGCACCTGGCCATCGCCGCGCACGACGTATTTGAAGGTGGTGAGCTGCTCCGCGCCAACCGGGCCGCGCGCATGCAGGCGACCCGTGGCGATGCCGATCTCGCCGCCGAACCCGAACTCACCGCCATCGGCGAATTGCGTGGAGGCGTTGTGCAGAACGATGGCGCTGTCGACGCGGCGAAGGAAAGTATCGGCCGCGCTGGCGTTCTCGGTGACGATGCACTCGGTGTGCTGTGAGCCGTAGTGTGCGATATGCGCGATGGCGGCGTCGATGCCGTCAACGACACGGACGGAAAGGATTGGCGCGAGATACTCAGTACGCCAATCGTCCTCCGTCGCGTCCGCCATCGGCATGATCGCGCGCGCCTCCGCATCGCCGCGCAAGGCGCAGCCTTCGGCGGTGAGCGCTTCGGCGATTGATGGCAGAAGCGATGGCGCCACGGCGCGATCGATCAGCAAAGTCTCCGTCGCGCCGCATACGGAGACGCGGCGAAGTTTCGCGTTCACAGTGATAGCGACAGCTTTTGCGGCGCCGGCATCGGCGTGAATGTAGGTGTGGCAAACGCCTTCCAGGTGCGCGAACACCGGCACGTGCGCTTCGCTCTGCACCCGCGCCACCAATGATTTGCCCCCGCGCGGAATGATGATGTCGATGGCGCCGCCGAGGCCGGCCAGCATGTGGCCGACAGCCGCGCGGTCGGCGCTTGGAACGACCTGAATCGCGTCCTCCGGCAAGCCCGCGCTCGCAAGCGCCTTGCGCAAGGCCGCCACGATTGCCGCGCTGCTCGCCGCACTGTCAGAACCGCCGCGTAGAATGATGGCGTTGCCGGCGCGGAGCGCGAGTGCGCCTGCGTCGGCGGCCACGTTAGGCCGGCTCTCGAAGATCATGCCGATGACCCCGATCGGCGTGCGTACGCGCGCGATGCGCAAACCGTTAGGGCGTGTCCATTCTTCGGTAGTTGCGCCGACCGGGTCCGGCAAAGCGGCGATGATCTCCACGCCGCTGACGATAGCGTCGAGGCGCGTCGCATTGAGCGTCAGCCGGTCAATAAAAGCGTGGTCGAGCCCAGCTTCGCCCGCGCGCGCGACGTCTTGAGCGTTGGCGCTCAGGATCGAATCGCTAGCCGCGCGCAGTTCTTGCGCGATTGCCGTCAGCGCTGCGTTGCGCGTTGCTGATGACGCGTCGGCCAGGGCCCGCGACGCGGCGCGGGCGCGTTGGCCAATGTCGAGCATCTGGCGCAGAAGGGGCGAGGCGTCGTCCATGGGCGCCAATCTAGCAGCTCAACACCAGATCGTCCGCATGCACGATCACGCCGCCTGCGTCATAACCGAGGGCCGCCGCGATATCGGCGCTCTTTAGGCCCTTGATGCGCGCGGTTTCAGCGGCGTCGTAACGCGCCAGCCCGCGCCCAACCTCGACGCCCCCATTAACGATGCGCACGGCATCACCTTTCTCGAAGGCGCCGCTGACTTGGCTTACGCCCGCCGCAAGTAAGCTCTTGCCGGCTTTCAGCGCCGTCACCGCGCCATCATCGATGGTGAGATCGCCTTGTGGTTTCAGCGCGCCGGCGATCCAGCTCTTGTACGCGGCTTGCGGCGTTGCCGTCGGCAGGAACCATGTCGCGCGCGCGCCGTTTGCGAGCGCTGTGAGCGGCGCGTCGCCGCCGCCTTTCATAATGGCGACAGCGCAGCCTGCGCGCGTGGCGATCTTGGCGGCTTCGATCTTGGTGCGCATGCCGCCCGAGCCGAGCGCGCCGGGATCGCCGGCCATGGCTTCGATCGCGGGCGTGATCTCGCGCACTTCGGCAATGAAGGGCGCGTGCGGATTATGGCGCGGATCGGACTCGTAAAGTCCGTCAATGTCGGAGAACAGAATCAGCGCGTCGGCGGAGATCATTTGCGCTGCGCGCGCGGCGAGGCGGTCGTTATCGCCATAGCGGATTTCGGCGGTGGCGACGGTGTCGTTCTCGTTGACGATCGGCACGGCGCCGAGCTTCAGCAGCGTCTCCAACGTAGCGCGGCCATTGAGCCAGCGGCGGCGGCGCTCGGTGTCGTCCGGCGTCAGCAGCGCTTGTGCGACCGGGATGCCATGGCGCGAGAACGCCGCTTCATAGGCCGCCATCAGTCGCGCTTGCCCCGCAGCGGCAGCGGCCTGCTTCTCCTCCAGGCGCTTGGTTTGCGCGAGCCCTAGCACGCGCCGGCCCAGCGCGATGGCGCCCGACGAGACGATCAGCACCTGTTTGCCTTGGCCGCGCGCGAGGGCGACGTCATCAGCCAAAGCGTTCAACCACGCGCACGCGGGTTCGCCGGTCGCGGGATCGACCAGCAGTGCTGAACCGATCTTCAGCACGATGCGTTTGGCTGAGGCGAGTGGGGAGGCCATGCGTGCGGACATAGTACCCGGTCGCAGCGATTGCGACAGGGCGTTCTTGCCGCCGGTGCAAGGAGGCTCTAGGTCACGCTCATGCTTGCCGATTTGCTCAAAAGACTAAAGGGAATGCCCGAAGAGGGCGGCGCCCTGGCGCCGGAAGATCAGCGCATCGCGGTGGCCGCACTGTTGGTTATCGCCGCTCATGCCGATCACGATTATGCCGAGGCCGAACGCGCCCAGATTGATCGCGTCTTGAGCGAACGGTACGGGCTTTCGGCGGACGCCGCGGCGGCGCTGCGTGCGCAAGGCGAAACGGCGGAGGCGGCGTCGAGCGACATGTACAAGTTCACCTCGTTGATTAAAGCCGGCATTCCTTACGAAGAGCGCGCTACGGTGATCGAAGCGCTGTGGCGCGTTATGTTGGCGGATGCCGAGCGCGAGAAGCACGAAGATGCGATGATGCGGCGCGTCACCGATTTGCTTGGGCTCGATCCGCGCGAAGGCGCTGAAGCACGCCGCAAAGCGCAGGCGGCATTGGGCTGATTTTGCGCTCGAAACCTCAGGTTGCCGCGCTATAAAGGCGGGTGAGAGGTTTTGATGTTCAGTACGCGCCGTGCAGTTCTTGCCGCCGGTCTCGCTTCGGTGGCCGTTCCTTCAACTGCGTCCGCACAGGGTTCGCCCCCGGCGCCTGATTGGCTCAGGTCGCATTCGGCGTTCGCCGCATGGGACGCTCCGCAGCGCCCTCTTGATCGTGTTTTGGCCACGCGTATCGAGCCGGATCCGGGCGCCGCGCGCATCAGTCTTCGTGATTGGCTCGGTGGTCGACCGACAGTGCTGGCGATTTGGGCCACATGGTGCGCGCCGTGTCTTGTCGAAAAACGTCCCGAAGCGCAATTGAATGCGCGATTGCAGGCGGCCAACTCGCGCGCGCAAGTGAAGGCCTTATTGGCCTATGATGACGCCAACCTCGAGACTGCTCGTGCGCGTTTGGTGCAGCTGGGAGCGGCCGGTCTCGTCTCCGCGCGGGCGACAGACGCTGCCGAGCAAAGCTTGCTTTGGGTGTTTGGGTTCGATCGTGACCGGCGCTCGGCGCAGCGCACGCGTACGACCTATGCGCAACTCTCGACCGTGTTACCGTTCACCTTGCTGATCGATGCGAATGGCGGTTTGTTGGGACGATCAACGGGCGTCATGCGCGATGCGCAAAGGCGGTCTTATTGGGAGCAGCTTGATACATTGGACATGATGCTCCGCCTCGGGTCGAGTTAAGGCGCCCAGTCCTCGTCCGCTTCCAATTCCGCGGCTTCCTCGCTGCGGCGATCGCGCAGCATGGCGGCGATTTCGTTGACTAGCTCGCGCACGCCCGCGCCTGAGACGCCCGAGACGAGCCGGACGTCCTTGCCGATCGCTTTTGCAAACGCATCGCGCTTGGCCTGTGCGTCTTCCGGCGTCAGCGCATCGACTTTGTTGAGCGCGATGATCTCCGGCTTTTCCGCGACGCCTTCGCCGTACTCTTCCAGTTCGTGGCGCACGGTGCGGTAGGCTTCTTCGACATCGTCTTGCGTGATGTCGATCAAGTGCACGAGCGCGACGCAGCGTTCGACGTGGCCGAGAAAGCGCGTGCCGAGACCGGTGCCTTCCGCCGCGCCTTCGATCAGGCCGGGAAGGTCGGCCATGATGAAGCGCTCGCTTTCGCCGATGGAGACGACGCCAAGGTGCGGGTGCAAAGTCGTGAACGGGTAGTCGGCGACCTTTGGTGTCGCGGAGCTGACGGAGCGCAGAAACGTCGACTTGCCGGCATTGGGCATACCGACGAGCCCCGCGTCAGCGATCAGTTTTAGGCGGAGCCACAACGTGCGCTCTTCGCCGTCGAGGCCAGGATTGGCGTGACGGGGCGCCTGGTTCACGGACGATTTGAAATAAGCGTTGCCGAAGCCGCCATTGCCGCCTTTGGCGAGCAGCACGCGCATGCCGGCTTTGTCGAGATCGGCGATGACGGTTTCTTTGTCTTCGTCGAGCACCTGCGTGCCGGTCGGCACGCGCAGGGTGACGCTTTCGCCATCGGCGCCGTGGCGGTTCTGGCCCATGCCGTGACCGCCGGTCTTGCCGTTATAATGCTGCTGGTAGCGGTAATCGATCAGCGTGTTGAGGCCGTCAGCTGCCTCGATCCAGACATCGCCGCCCTTGCCGCCATCGCCGCCATCCGGCCCGCCGAACGGGATGAACTTCTCACGGCGAAAGGACACTGCCCCCGCGCCGCCATTGCCGGAACGGATATAGATTTTTGCTTGGTCGAGGAATTTCATGGGGAGGCAGTAGGCAGCGGGCAGTAGGCAATGGGAAAAGCCCCGCGCCCGGCTACTGCCTACTGCCTAATGCCCACTGCCTTCAATCCGTTTCACGCCGCCAGCGCAGCGAAACGCGTTGATCGCCATTGCCGAGGAAGCTGGTGATCAGCACGAGGCGTGGGCGGATGGTGTATTCGACGCGGGTTTGCGCTTGGCCGAGGCCGGTGCGCGCCACCTCGACATAGACGTTGCGGGTCAGATAGACGCCGCCAGCGACGAGGAAACCGCCGTCTTCGTCCTGGCGCACGTTGAAGCGATCGAGCCCGGCGGCGGCGCGTGCTGCGTCCACTAGATCGAGCGAAGCGCGGCCGCTGAGCGCAGCCAGACTCGCGGCGAGCTGCGCGGCTTCGAACCCCGAAAGATCTTCGACAGAGCGGCCGAACAGGATTTGCGGCAGGATCTCGTCTTCCGGCAGCGCTGGATCGCTGGAGAATGTCACTTCCGGATCGCGCGCGGTGCCGGTCAAGCGGATGCTGGCCGAGAGATCGGCGGTGTCGCGCACGGCGGTGAGATCGATCTGCGCGTCGAGCGGATCGCCGCGGAAGACGATACGTGCATCTTCGATCTCGAATGGCTGGCCGGAGAGGGCGAGCGTGCCGCGGATGGCGCGCGCGTCTCCGAACAGAAGCGGATTGTTCGATGTGCCCTGCAGGTGCAGGTCGAGCGACCATTCCGCATCTACGCCGCGCCCGCGCGTGAACACGCGCCCCGGCGCCCGCACGCGCACGTCCAAAGTGGTCGCGCCATTGCGGCGCGTTGCTTCGGCGACTTCCTCCTCCTCCTCGGTTTCATCGAAATCGTTCGGCCGGTTGATCTCGATGACATCGAGCGTCGGGATGCCGGCTTCGGGATTCGCGGCGATATCGATCTCGGCCTCGGTGATGTTGAGTTCGCCGCTGAGGGCCGAGTGCAGGCCTTCCCACGTTAAAGTCAGTTCGCCGCTGGCGACAGCGCGTGCGTCGGGCCGATCGGCGACGCGCATGTCGTTGACGGTCACCGTGATCGTGCCTTCGCGGTTCGTGTCGCTGCCGCCGGTGGCGGTAAGGCGGCCGCCGCGCGGGCCGGATGCGGTGAAATTTTCGATGGTGACGCCGCGATTGTCGATGGCGACGCGCGCGTCGAGATCGACGAGTGTGACGCCGGTGAGCTTGTCCTCAAACCGGCCATCGACGATTTCGATGTAACCGTCGCCGGAGAGATAGCCGGCGCCAAACTCAAGCTCGCCTTCGCCGTTCAGTTGGCCTTGCAGCGATTGATCCGGCAAGCGCGCGGCGGCCCAGAGGCTGTCGGAGGGGCCGGTTACGCGCCACGTCGCGCGACCGCGCCGCTCGGGCGCGAGCGCGATGCGGATGGGGGCAGCGCCGGTGACGACGGGCGCATCTGCTTCGAAATGCGCGACCAGGCCGTCGGTCGAGGTTGCGTCGACAGTGGCGGCGAGGCGCGCGGGCGTGAGTTGACCGACAATGCGCATATCGAGCGTGCCGCGCTGACGTCCGGCGAAGCGCGCGTCGTCGAAGCTGATGTCAGCATCGCCGGATAGGCCACCGCCATGGCTGGCGAGCGTGACGCGTCCATCGATGCGGCCGGTGGCGCGTTCGCCCCAAATCGCAGCGAGCGGCGCGAGCGGTGCATCCTCGATCTCCGCGGAGCCGGAGAGCGCGCGGCCGCGATCGGTCCAGCTTGCACGCACGACGCCGTCGCCAACGGCGACATCAAGCGATGCTTCCATGCGCCCCTCGCGCCATTCGGCGCGCATCGGCGCTCGCGTGAAGATATCGGCGCCGGCCAACGTGCCGCGGCCTTCGGCACTGAGCGCGGAGGCGCCGTCGAGATCGGCCATTGCTGTGCCGGCAAATTGCAGCGGCGCCTCGCGTAAGCGCCCGCGCATGTCGAAAGTTGCGGCGATGGCGTTCATCGGCCCCTGCGCGCGAAGTGTCGCGGCGCGAATGCGTAACTCGCCGGCGCGCGCGTCCACGATTTGTGCGTCCAGCGTGAGCGTCTCGGGGCTGAGCGCAAGGTCGCCGCTAAAGCGGCCGGTCACGCCCGGCACGATGCCGTCGAGTGCGCCGTTGACATCGAGCGCCGCCGTCACGCCGCGCGAACCGAACGAGGCCGAGCCTTGCGCAGCGAGGCCGCCCCATTGCGCATCGAGGTTGCTGAGCCCGAACGCGCCGCCGGCAATGTTGATGTTGGCGCTGCCGTTGAGCGGTTGCCCGGATGCCGCACCTTGCACTGTCGCGGTCCCGGCATAAGCGTTGCCGGTGGGCGCGAGTGTGAAGTCCACGATCGGTTGTTCAACAACAACGCCGCCCGCCGCGAAGCTCGAAACCGAGGCGCGCGCTGTTAACGTCGGACGCGCGATGCGCCCCGTGATGCGGCCGGTCGCGTCCACCGCGCCGGCGATCTCTGCGCCGCCAAGCGAGAGCGGCCCGCGCGCTGTCGCTTCGAGCGCGAGATCGGCTTGGCCGCTGACGATGCGGCCGGTTGCGCCGGCGCGCAGTTGCGCGCCTTCGACGCGCGCATGTGTGACGGTGATGCCGCCATTCTCGTAGGTGAAGCGCCCATCCAAGCTTGGCGAAGCGCCAAGCAATTGCGGCACGATTGCCGGCGCGCCGCCGATGCGTTCGCCGGCGCCCTGCAAGGTGGATGTCCAGACGCGTTCGTCGCCAGCGTCCTCGGCGAAGGCGCGCCAGCGGCCTGCGGCTTGGCCGGTTAAATCGGGTGAGAAGGCTTGCAGGCGGCGGATGCGCCAGTCGCCGGAGAATTCGCCGTCACCGCGATTGACCCAGCCTTGCGCAGTCAGCGCGAGTGCATCGCTGGTGAGCTCGGCGCGATCGAGCGAGAAGCGGCCGCGCGCGCGATCGAAATTGAGTTCGGTGCGCAGGCGCGCTTGTGCAAACAGCGGCGCGGTGTCGGCAGGCGCGCGCAGATCGGCGTCGAGTTCAAACCGCGCCTGCGTCAGCGCGGCGTTGACCGGGCCGGCAAGCTGCGTGCGTTGACCGAGTGCATCGATAGCCTGGGCATCCAGCGTGGCTTGAATGGCGGTCGTGCCGCGGGCGGCGCGCAGTTCGCCTTCCAGCCGCGCGGCGCCAAGCTCAAACGGCGACTCGCGGGCGATGTCGGAGAGGCGCTCGGTCGTCGCGACAAAGCGCGCGGGTCCATCGAGCTCCCATTCTTCGTTGAGCGCGCCTTGCAAATCGACGGCGAAGAACGGCGTCGCGGCGCGCGCTTCCAACGCGCCCGCATGCGCGCCGCTGGCGGCAAGCTCGACGCTCGGGCCAATGCGGCGGGCGAGCGTTTCCAGCGCGGGCAGGCGATCGAGCCGGGCGGTGGCGCGTGTGATGGCCCAGCGCTCCGGTGTCCAGTTGCCGAGAATGCTGATGAAGTTCGCTGCTTCGCTCTCATCGGCGCCAATGCTTATGAGAGCCGAAGCCGCACCCGTCTGTGCGTCGCCTTCGCCGCGCGCGGTGGCGCGAACCTCTTCGTCCGGGACACCGAGCGCGCTCGCCAGAATGCCGCCTGGCGCGCCGTAAATGTCGGCGTGCAAGACGTAGGCTTCGCCGACGCCGACTTGCGCGATGATGCGGTCGGCGTCGCTGTCGGTGCGCTGCAAGGCGATGTCGAGCGCCTGGAACGCATCGTCTTCGATACGCAATTCAAAATCGGCGGTGAACGCGGCCGCGACGCCGAACGCGGCTTCTTCAACCGTTATCGTGTCGACATGGATGCCGCGCAGATCGATATCGAACGTGGCGCCGCTCGGTGGGCGGCTTGGAAGTAAAGTTGGCTGGCGCAGAATGACGATCGAATTGGCGCGCGCCGCGTCGAGGCGCACCGTGCCGCCGAGAATGTCTTGCGGGCGCCAGTTGAGTTCCAGATTGCTGGCTTCGAGCCAAACACCCTGCTCATCGGCGATGGTAACGCGAGCGGCGGTGAGCGCGCCGAGCCAGCCGCCGCGTACGCCTTCGACCTCGAGGCGCCCCAGCCGCCAAATGCGTGCGCCGTCGGCGAATTGATCGACCACCCACGGGGCGAGCGGGCCGATGCCGACCGCTGCGCCGCTCGCCATGATGGCGGCGCCCGTCGCGGGAAAGAGCCAGTGGCGCCGGCGTTTGCGCGGCGGAGGAGGCGACGGGTCCTCGCTCAAAACGCTTGGCCCAGGCTGATATAAAGCACGAAGTCGTCGCCGGACTCGTCTTCGTCCAAAGGCACGGCGATATCGACGCGCAGCGGCGCAAAGCCCAGATCGTAACGAACGCCAAAGCCTGCGCCCCAGCTCAGATCGCCGGCGTCACCCCAATAGTCGAACGCCGTACCGGCGTCGACAAACACGGCAGCACCCCACGAATTGTCGAAACGCCAGCGTGCTTCGAGCGAACCATCGACTGCGCCTTGGCCGCCCGGCGTGAGGCCGAGCAGGTCGCGTTCTTCCGGATAGATGGAGTTGTAAGCATAGCCGCGCACCGAGCCGCCGCCGCCGGCATAGAAGCGGCGATCCGGCGGAACATCGTCGGCGCTGCCAGAGACGGGCTCGAGCCAACCGGTGCGCAAACGCGCAGCGAGGGTGAGCCGGTCATTCTCGCCGAAGGATTCGTAGATGCGGCCATCGCCGATGAGGCGGACGAAGCCCAGCGTCTCATCGCCCGCCGAGGCGGACGGTTCGATGCGGAGATCGACGATCGAGCCGTCGCGCGGATCGAGCGAAAATCCAGTAGTGTCGTTGCGCAGATTGTAGAAGCCCGACAGCACGATCGCGTCGCTGACGGCTGCGCCGCCAATGTCGTCATATTGGTCGGCCGAGAGCCGCAAGCCGTAGCTTTGGCCGATCCGTAAGCGGCTCGATGCATCGACTGAGCCATAAATGGCCGCGCCCGTTCGTGTGTACGCGTCGAGGTCATCGCGTGTGATCTCGGCACCGAAGGTGATGGCGTGGCCAAGGCCGGCGGCGTGCGGGCGCAGCCATTCGGCAGTGAGGCCCTGCTGCAGCTCCGCCAGCGTTGCTTCGACGCTGAGCGAATCCGCGCGCCGCGTGAAATTCCGGCGCGTCCACTCCGCGACGACGCCGACGCCTTCCGTGGTGGAATAGCTGGCGCCGAGTTCGTAGGCGTTGCGGCGCGCCGGTTCGATCTCGACCACGACGTCGCGCACGCCGGCTGCGTTTGGCGGTTCAAGCCGCGTGGTGGCGAGGGAGACGGCGCTGGTGGAGGTGATGTCGCGGCGGAGTTGCGCCAGCGCTTGCGGCGAATAGGTTTCGCCATCCTCCCAGTTTTGTAGGCTATCGATGAAGCTCGGCCGGATGATGCTGTCGGGCGAGGCGCGCACATCGCCCAAGCGCGCGAGCGCGCCAACATTGAACTCATAGCGCGCAGTGACCAGTGCGGTGGCGTGGTCGACAACGACGCGTCTTTCACCGGCGGCGGCTTCGGCGTAACCGGCCGATTGCAGCGCCGCAATCGCGTTGGCTTCCGCTTCCAACACGCTGGCCGCGCGCGCCGGGGCGCCGGGCTCCACGGTTTGCAGCGCGCGCGTGATCTCGCTTGCGGCCGCCGCGTTTGGCGGCTCGCCGACATAGGCGACTTCAACCGGTTCGAAGCGGAAGCGCGGGCCCGGTGCGATGACGAGCCGGGCTGACGGCGGGTCTTCGCTTGCTTCTGGCGTTACGGTCGCGCCGTAATAGCCTTCGGAGCGCAGCCACACGAGCGCGCGCGCGGCGGCCTCCTCGGCGATGCGCTCGGCTTCAAACAGCGTAGTTGGCTCATCGCGATCCGGCAGCAAATCGAGGATGCCTTCGCGCACGTCCTCGTCGGCGCCGTCGATCACGACGGGGCTATCGGCCCAGGCTGGGGCCGGCGCGGCAGACATGCCGATCGCCACGCAAAGCGCGGCTGGGAGGACGGGAAAAAGACGCATCGCGAGCCGCGCTAAGGCTCGCAGTGCGCCGGTTAAGGCTTCATCAACCATAGTGCGCGGGCCTGTCCCCGCGCCCAATAGGAAATGTTCACAAAATCAATCAGATGTGAAGCGCCGATGGCGCCTTGCCGCGGTTTAACCCCACGGACCCTGGCGACGCGCCCACGGACCCTGCTGGTCGGCAGACGCAGGCCGCGTTGTTCCGCGACCGAGACGCTGCGCCATCTGCATCAGCTGGGCGATGCGGTTTTTCGTGTTCGGGTGCGTCGAGAAGAGGTTGTCGGCGCCACGGCCCGAGAGCGGGTTGATGATGAAGAGGTGCGCCATCGCCGGATTGCGCTCGGCGTCCTCGTTCACGCGCTGACGGGCGTAGCCTTCGATCTTCTGCAACGCGCTGGCCAGCGCTTCCGGCTCGCCGCCGATCTCAGCGCCGATGCGGTCGGCTTCGTACTCGCGCGCACGGCTGATCGCCATTTGCACCAGCGACGCCGCGAGCGGCGCGAGCAGCATGATGAGCAGGCCGGCGATTGGGTTGGAGTTGCCGTTGGCGTCGCGCGGGCTGAAGAACAGCGCGAAATTCGCCAGCATGGCGATGGCGCCGGCGATGGTGGCGGTCACCGTCATGGTCAGCGTGTCGCGGTTTTTCACGTGCGCCAGTTCGTGCGCCATGACGCCGCGAATTTCCTCGCGCGACAGTAGGCCGAGGAGGCCGGTGGTTGCTGCTACGGCGGCGTTCGCGGGATTGCGGCCTGTAGCGAAGGCGTTCGGCTGCGGGTTGTCGATGATGTAAATTTTTGGCGCCGGGAGATCGGCGCGCTGCGCCAGCGCCAGCGTGTCTTGAACGTAAGCCTGCACGCGTGGGTCGGGGTGGCGCGGATCGACCTCCTGGGCACGGAAATGGTGTAACACCAGCTTATCGGCGTTCCAGTAAGCGAACATATTCATCGCCGCCGCTACCGCGAGCGCGATCAACATGCCGCCCGTGCCGCCGATCAAGTAACCGACACCGCCGAACAGGGCGGTCATGGCGGCTAGCAGAATATAGGTCTTCAGGTGGTTCATCTGACTCCTCTACGCGCTATGATATTGAGAGCCGAAAGCTGAGGTTCAATATGGATGAGAGCGAGTCAGTGGCGCCAAAGCGTGTCTTGACCCCGGAGGCGCAACGGGCGCTGGCCGAGGCGGAAGCCCGCCGCAAAGCGGCGGCGGAGCAGCCCAAGGAATTTGGCGGCCCCGCCGGCCCGGAGCCAACGCGCTACGGCGATTGGGAGAAGAAGGGCATCGCTACCGATTTCTGATTAACGCCCTTTCGTTGAGGCGAAGTTCGCGCCCCTCCGGCGAAGCTACTTTGCATTCGGAGATACGCACGCGAGAGTGCCCCGGATCTCTGGAGACTGTCTCATGCGCATGCTCGCGCTTCTTGCCGCCCTGGCCTTGGTCGCCGCGCCGATCGCGTTGACGCCGAGCGTCGCGCACGCCGATGGCATCGAGCGCCCGCGTCAGCCGCGCCCGGTTCGTCCGCGTCCACGGCCGGCGCCTGAACTTGTGGCGCCAGCGCCCGCGCCGGTCATTGAGACGGGCCCGGAGACTGTCACATTGTCGAACTCGTTCTTCGCTCGCGGTGGCGGCGTCGGCGCTGACATTGGCGGTGGCTATTATTCGAGCACCACGGTCGTTATCCGCGGCGGTTCGGCGCACGCTTCGGCGTATGCGTACGCATCAGCCCGCGCCAGCGCTGGCGCGCGCGGCTTCGGACGCGGCGGTCATGGGGGCGGCGGTTGCGGCTGCCGGTAACCAAGCGGCAATAGGCCCAGGCGCAAGTATTTGCCCCACTAGGTTAAAGAGCGTAAAGGCGCGCCCCGTAGCGGGCGCGCTCCCAAGCGCTCGAAGGGGAACATCTCATGGCGCAGGCCCCGGCCGACGCGCCCCAGCACTCGAATTCGTCCGGCGGCGCCAACGATGGCGGCCGCGGGCGCGCCATCGCGCATGGTGGGTTCTGGACACTGCTGATCGGCTCCGTCGGCGTCGTTTACGGCGACATCGGCACCAGCCCGCTTTACGCGCTGCGTGAATGTCTGCGCATCGTCACCAACGATTACGCGCGAGCGCCGACGCGCGATGAAGTGATTGGCATCGTGTCGCTGATCTTCTGGGCGCTGATCATCGTCGTGACCATCAAGTCCGTGTTCGTGTTGCTGCGGCTCGACAATAAGGGCGAAGGCGGCACGCTGTCGCTAATGGCGCTTGTGCGCAAAGCGTTCGAAAAGCCCAGCGTCTTTTTGCTCGGCGCCGGCATGCTGGGCGCCTCGCTGTTTTATGCCGACGCCCTGATCACGCCTGCGATCTCCGTCCTCTCCGCCGTCGAAGGCTTGCGCGCTGTGCCGGGCGTCGAGGACTATATCAATCCGTGGATTCTGCCGATCAGCATCGTCATTCTGATTGGGCTCTTCTTCGTGCAAAGCCGTGGCACGGCAAAGATCGGCGCATTGTTCGGGCCGATCACGCTGGTGTGGTTTCTCGCCATGGCGGTGCTTGGTCTGCTGCACATCACTGACGATCCTGGCATTATACAGGCGCTGTCGCCGCTGCCGGCTTTGGGCTTCTTTGTCAGCCATGCGGGGCTGTCGTTCGTCGTGCTCGGCGCTGTGTTTCTGGCCGTCACCGGCGCCGAGGCGCTCTATGCCGACATGGGCCACTTCGGGCGCAAGCCCATCAGCCGCGCTTGGATCGCGATTATTCTGCCGTGTTTGACGCTCAATTATCTCGGCCAGGGCGCGCTGGCGCTCTCGAACCCGGCCGTCATCGACAATCTGTTCTTCATGCTGGCCCCTGAGTGGGCGCGCTTGCCGGTCGTGCTGTTGGCGACGATGGCGACGATTATTGCGAGCCAAGCGGTGATCACCGGCGCGTTCTCGATCACGCAACAGGCGATCCAACTTGGTATCCTGCCGCGCATGGAAATCCGCCGTACCTCCGAGACGCAGGCCGGCCAAATTTACATGCCGCAGATCAATTTCTTGATGTTGGCCGGCGTGTTGCTCTTGGCGCTGGCGTTCGGTTCATCGAGCCGCTTGGCTTCCGCTTACGGCATCGCCGTGTCAGCGGAGATGTTGGTCTCGACCGTGCTGATCTTCTTTGCCATCTGGAAATTGTGGAAGCGTCCGCTGTGGCTCGCGATTCTGGCGTGCGTGCCGTTCGCTGTGATCGAGTTCACGTTCTTCTCGTCCAACATGCTGAAGGTTTGGTCTGGTGGCTTCGTGCCGCTGATGGTGGCGATGGGTCTCGTGCTCATCATGTGGACATGGGTGCGCGGCTCGCGGCTCTTGTCAGAAACCGTGCGCCGCGATGAGCCGCTGGCGAAGCTATTCGAAACGCTCTCACATCATCCACCGCATCGCGTGCGTGGGGCGGCGATCTTCCTCACCGGCGATCCCGATGTCGCGCCGGCCGCGCTCATGCACAACCTGAAGCACAATCAAGTTCTGCACGAGCAGATCATCATTCTCACGGTTCAAACGATCAATGCGCCGCGCGCTCCGGAGGGCGAACGGGTCAAGGTCGAGGATTTCATGCCGGACGTGAAGCGGGTGACGCTGAAGTTCGGTTTCATGGAAACGCCGAACGTCGTCAAAGCGCTCACCGAAGCGCGCAAGCACGGCCTGAAGTTCGACATCATGAAAACGAGCTTCTTCCTGTCGCGACGCACCATCGTGCCGAGCGAAAAGAGCGGCATGCCGCTCTGGCAGGATCACTTGTTCATCTTCCTCGCCCGCAACGCCACGAACGCCACGGACTTCTTCCATATCCCCAGTGGGCGCGCGGTGGAGCTGGGTAACCAGGTGATGGTGTAGGCACTCGCTTCGCGGACGCTGCTAGCGATAAAGACAATCCGCCGGCAAACCCATGCGTACGCAGGCGAGCGATGGCGGGGCGCTGTCGATCGCCAGCTTGTCAGCCGTACCGCCGAGCACGCGCAGCAACGCCGCTTCGCCCGGCCGCAAACCTTGGCGCTCCAAGCCCAATAGCTTGCGCGCCCATGACGGGGTGATCTCCACTGCCGCGCGGATCATCAAGCGCTGTGCGCGGCGTGAGGGCAGTAGCGGTGCACTGCGCACGATGTCGAGAAACTCGGAGACAATTTCGGAGCGCTCCATCTGTGGGGCCATCGTTGCGAACAGCGTATCCATCTCGTCCGCCGAACGCGGCGCGCCGTGGGCGCCGTACAGTCCAGCGCCCACCGCGCCTTCGGCGAAGAGTTGATCCATATCGGCGCGCGAGAGCGGGCGGACGAAGCGGCTATAGGCCTCGAAGAAGCCAAAGCCAGCCGTTGCGTGCACCCAGTTGAGCAGCGGCTCATCGTTGGCGCGATAGGCGATGCCGGCTGGCGTCTCGCCTGCAACCCGCTCATGCGCGCGCACGACGCCTGCGATCATCGCGCGCGCTGCCTCGGCTGGTGCATAAACGGTCACCATCGCGGCATAGCCGGTGCGGCGCATGCGCGTCACCGGATCGCGCCGGAAGCTCGTGTGTTCCCAGACGCCGGTGCGCACGCGCGGCTCCGCGAGCTCCAGAATAACCGCCGCAATGCCGCCGACGACTAAGGCCACCGGGTTCTTCATCACCCGCCACGTCAGCGAATCTGGCGCGACAAGCGCGGGCGCGCCCGCTGGTGCCGAAAAATCGACGTTGAAACCCGGCGCCTCGAAATAGGAGCGCGCGGTGCGCTCGAGGCGCGCTTGCAGTGGTGCCGGCAGGTGAGCCATCTCGATTCCATATGGCGTGCCCGGCGCATGGCGGCTATGCCTCGCGACGACAAACGGAGTTGCCTGACGTGACAAAAAGCGGCGTGAAGAAGGTTGTGCTTGCCTATTCTGGCGGGCTCGACACCTCGATCATCTTGAAGTGGCTTGAGGAAACCTACGGCTGCGAGATCGTCACCTTCACGGCCGATCTCGGCCAGGGCGAAGAGCTGGCGCCGGCGCGGGAGAAGGCGCTGGCGATGGGCGTGAAGCCCGACAACATCTTCATCGACGATCTGCGCGAAGAGTTCGTGCGCGATTTTGTCTTCCCGATGTTCCGCGCTAACACGCTTTATGAAGGCCAGTATCTGCTCGGCACGTCGATCGCGCGGCCGCTGATCGCCAAGCGTCAGATCGAGATTGCCAATATGGTCGGCGCCGACGCGGTGTGTCACGGCGCGACTGGTAAGGGGAATGACCAGGTTCGCTTTGAGGTCAGCTATTACGCGCTGAAGCCAGATGTGAAGGTGATCGCGCCGTGGCGCGAGTGGGCGTTCGAGGGGCGGCCCGATCTGATCGCCTACGCCAAGAAGCACGGCATCAACATCGCGCAAGGCAAGGAGCAGGCGGCGCCGTTTTCGATCGACGCGAACTTGCTGCACACGTCGAGCGAAGGCTTGGCGCTCGAAGACCCAGATGTTGAAGTGCCGGAGATCGTCACCAAACGCGGCGATCGGCGCACCATCACGCCGGAAGAAGCGCCCGATCAGGCCGAGATCGTCACGTTGAGCTTCGAGCGCGGTGATTTGGTTGCGATCGACGGCAAGCCGATGAAGGCGCATGAGTTGCTGAAGGCGCTCAACGATCTGGGCAAAAAGCACGGCATTGGCGGGCTCGACCTGGTCGAGAACCGTTATGTCGGCATGAAGTCGCGCGGTTTCTACGAAACGCCGGGCGGCACGATTCTGTGGCACGGCCACCGCGCGATCGAGAGCGTCACGCTCGACCGCGGCGCCATGCATCTCAAAGATGAGCTGATGCCGCGCTATGCCAGCATCATCTATAACGGCTTCTGGTGGACGCCCGAGCGCCTGATGCTGCAAGCCGCAATCGACGCGAGCCAAGAGAGCGTCACCGGCGATGTGAAGCTGAAGCTCTATAAAGGCGGCGTGCGCACCGTCGGCCGCTCAAGCCCATACTCGCTCTATTCCAAAGCGCTCGTCGGCTTCGATGAAGCCGGCGGCTACAACCAAGCCGACGCCGAAGGCTTCATCAAACTCAACGCCCTGCGCCTGCGGATTTTGGCGGAGCGGGATAAGAAGCGCGGGAAGAATGAGTAACGCAAAAGCGCCCGCCATTTCTGGCGAGCGCTTTCATTCACGTCACATTGCGTAACGCTTACGACCAGTACTGATCCACTTTGTAGAACGCGAAGCTTTGATCGCGGTAGGCGTGGCCGTCATTGGCGGTTAGTTCGCTGATCTTGTCGGCCGGCGCGGCCTTCAGTTCGTCCTTGGTGTAGGGGACGATGTAGGCGTCTTCTTCTTCGTCGTAGTTCAAGACAGCCCACGGCAGCGGGTGAAACTTTTCACCGACGCCGAGGACGCCGCCGAAACCGACGACGGCAAACAGGATGGCGTTAGATTGCTTGTCGAGCACGATGTCTTCAACGGTGCCGATCTTCTCGCCGCTCGTGTCTTTCACCGAAGTGCCGATGACTTTCTTGGCGCGGATGGCGGTCGTGTGACCGGTAGGGGTAGGCATGGGGGCTCGCTCCTCGTTTGAGTGGGAGCCTTGATAACCGCGTGACCGGTCAATCGTTCCTAGAGAACGAGGCCAACCAGCACTGCGCCATAATGGCCTGCCGCACCGATGATAACGCACGCGTGCCAGAGCGCGCGGCGGAAGGGGATGGCGTGGTTCAAGTAGAGCAGGACGCCGCCTGAATAGGTGACGCCGGCGATGACGAGCATCACGATCGCGAGCGGCGGCAAGGTCGGTACGACAGGGCCAAGCACCAGAACCGCGAGCCAGCCGAAGGCCAGATAGATCAAGCTCCAAGCGCGATCGGATATGCCGGTCCACACCACTTTGCCGGCGGCGCCGGCCAGCGCCCCAACCCAAATCGCGGCGGTCACGCCGATGGCGAAGTTCGGCGGCAGCAATTGGATGGTGAAGGGTGTGTAGGAGCCCGCGATCATCAGGAAGATCGCCGCTTCGTCGATGCGGCGCAGTACGCGTCGATAGCGCGACGGGCGGGTCAGATTGTAGACGGCGGAGGCGGCCAACATGGCCATCATGCACATGGCGTAGATGGCGCCGGCGGTGGCGAGCGGCACGCCGCGATTGGTTAAAGCGATGGCAACCAGAAGGCCGCCACCGATCAAAGCGGCAATGATGCCGATGGCGTGCACAACACCGTCTGCCACGTGTTCAACGCGGTTCGGATAGTGCTCCGCGAGCTCTTGCTCGTCGGCGGTCAATAGATCCGCGAGTGCCATACCGGTGCGTCTTCTTTTGCTTCAGCTAACGGGACGCGTGATCCCAGATATAGTTCCTCCGCCTTAACGTTGGATGATGGAAACCGAGGTTTTTGCATCACACAAGCGTGTGAGCGTGATGCGTGTGCGCCACGGACACACCGAACGCATCGCGCGTTCGCCACTGGCGCGATTTTCGCAGCACCGTCCGTCATGCGCACGACACGTCCCACTCCGGAAATGCTGCGCGCGGAAGCGCGGCTGTTGACCATTGCCGGCCTGATCCTGCTCGGCATCGGCTTCCCGCTGACGCTTTTCCTGGCTGCGCAAGCGCTCGCGCCAGGCGGCTTGCCGCCGCTTCTGCCGGTCGCTGCTGGGACGCCGCCGATCATCCTCGGCTATCTCGCGTGCCATTTCGCGTCGCAGCGCATGGTTAAGGCGAAGCTGCTCGAAGGCGGCTTGCGCCGTGATGGCATCCGGCGCTAAGCAGCGGCCATGACCTCGTTCACGCACCGACAGCAGAGCTGATCCGCCCGCGGCATGCGCCGCTGCTCGCCCTTATTTGTCGTTCTGAACGAGTTTTCCGATGTTTCCCGTTGATCCGGCGCTTTACGCGCTTTTCCTCGGCATGATGGCTGTGTTCGCTGTCACGCCTGGCCCCGCCAATCTCTTCGCCATCGCCACGGGAGCCCGTAGCGGCCCGCGCGCGGCCCTTTTGGGCGTCGCCGGCATGAACGCCGCCAGCGTCGTCTGGATTGCCGCCGCCGCGATGGGTCTCGGCGCGCTGGTGCACGCGTATCCAGCCGCCTTCCGGCTGCTCGCCACTGCCGGCGCGCTCTACGTGGCGTGGCTCGGCCTGAAGTCGCTCTGGTCGGCATGGAAGGAGGGCGGCGAACTCAAAGGCGCGAAGGGCGCAAACCTGGACACTGCCTTTCGCGACGGCTTTGCCGTGCAGCTCTCCAATCCTAAGGCTGTCGTCTTTTTCACAGCGGCGCTGCCGCCGTTCGTCGATCCGACGCGGCCGGCGATCCCGCAACTCGTGCTGTTGGGCGCGGCGGTGATCGTGCTCGATATGATTGCCATGGCTGGCTACGGCCTGGCCGGCGGCGCGCTTGCGCAAAGACTGACGGAGCCGCGCGCGCGTCGCATGTTTGCCGGCGCTGTTGGCGCGATGTTGCTTGTTGCCGCGGCGATGATTGGCCTGCGTGACTGATTTATTTGCACGCGTGTAGCGCGAAGTGCTGCGCGCGCACTCACGCGGCTTCGCAGATTTTGTTGAGGATGCTGGCGTTTCATCGCTAACGCGCGCTCGTTGGCAGCGTGTGCGCGCGAGTGCTAGCGGCGGCGCAGTATTGACTTGGTAAGCGCTTCGACCTCAGCCTAACTGATCTGGAACGGAGCGCGGCATCGGCGCTTTGTATTTGCCGGAGTGTCAAAAGACATGCAGTCGGAAGAACTATCGCTGCGCTTGCAGGGCTGGAGTCTCGCTACTGCCGAGGTGCTCTATTACATGCCCGACCACCCCACCCTGCTGCAGAGTTTCGTTTGGCAAACGCTCGACCTCGCGCCGCGCTATCCGCGTATTCACCAGTTCCTGGAGTTCTGGCGCCGTGAGATCGACGCCGTGATCCATTCCGTTCAGCTGGCCAGCGGCGAAACCTTGGCCCCGGCGCGGGTCCAGACAGCCAACTTCATCCTGCATCACTAGTTTGCGATTGGCCGACGGCTCTCGCGCGCTACATAGTGCGTTGGGGGCAAGGACTCGGAGAATTGCAGGTCATGCGAACGCTTTTGCTTGCCGTCGCCGTGGGGCTCTTGAGCGCCTGCGCGACTGCTACCCCATACCAACCCGCCGTCACCGACCGGTACGGCTTTGAAGAGACGCGGATCGAAACCAATCGCGTCCGGATTAACTTTCGCGGCAACACGCTCACGGAGCGCGAGACGGTCGAGACCTATCTGCTCTACCGCGCCGCCGAACTGACGCTGGAAAACGGGTTTGACTATTTTATCGTCGCCGACCGCGACACCGAGCGGGAGTCACGTCTCCAAGGCACTTACCGTCCGCGCTTTGCTTACGATTATTGGTACTTCTCGCCGCGCCGGGGCTGGAGCCCGTTCTATGATCCGTTCTGGGATGAGCCGACCAGCTATCGCGAAGTGACCCGCTACGAAGCTGTCGCCGAAATCGCCATGTTCCGTGGTCCGAAGCCGGCCGACAATCCGGACGCTTTCGATGCGCGTGAAGTGCAGCAAAATCTGCAAGGCCGCATCGTTCGTCCGCCGGCAGGCTAGGGCCCTTCGACAGTGACGCCGCGTTCGCGCAGCAGCTGAACGACGTTCTCTTCGCCGACCAAATGCGCGGCGCCGACAGTGATAAAAGCACTGCCGGCGCCCGCTAGGCGCACTTCAATCTGATCAGCCCAATTGCGATTGCGCCGGATGATGACGGCCTCGTGGACGGCGGGGCCGGCCTCAGCCCAGTCGGCGTCGAGCCGTTCGGAGAGCGTCGCAAGATCACCACGCGCCCACGGCTCATCGAGCGCGCTCAGCGGATCGGGGCCGTCTTCAAGTTGGCTGATGGTGACGCCCAGAAAATGGGCTTCGTCCGCCGGCGCGAGATCGGCCAGCACGCGGATTTGCGCCTCCGCCGTTTCGAGGTAGCCGAAGCGTTTGCCGGCGGCGCGGGCGCGCGCGCCAAGCACGGTCTCGACGCCAGCTTCAATGCTGTGGCCCGCGCGCGCCGCGTAGAGATAGGTGATGTTCAGCGCCGCCAGCCATGGCCGCATGCGCTCCACCTGCGCCATGTCGAGATTGACCTCAGCCGCTACGCGCGCCAAGCGCGCCGCATCCTCGGCGTTCAGCAACGATGACAGCGTCTGCCCCTCCGGCAGCGTGCCGTACTGCGCGGCGAGGCCGGGGAAATCGGCGTCGTCGGTGTTGGTCTCAGTGACGAACTCCTCGGCGCCATCGAGCGCCGCGGCGATGCGCGGCGAGAGCCAATGCACGTCCGCCGGCAACACATGCACCGAGCCGAATAACCAGATCTCGCTGTCCTCGTCGGCAATGCGCCACAGTGCGGGTTCACCGGCCGCTGGCGTCCGCGGCGCTGGTTCGCAAGCGGCGAGGCCTGTCGCCGCCGCCACGAGAAGGGCCGTCATCCACCTTCGCATCAGGGCCCCCTTAGACACTCGCTTTCACCGGCAAGCTCGGCTAGAGGTGTCGCCCGCCGCGCGGCTGGTCAAGCCGTCCGCCCAGCACCCGTAGCTCAGCTGGATAGAGCGCTGCCCTCCGAAGGCTGAAGTCAAGGGCTGCTGGTTTGTGAGAGACGTAGAAAAGGAGATTGTTTACAA
>LNFM01000194.1_pt1 | contig 178594 bp, 136 predicted proteins | sample 596031 | NCBI WGS metagenome assembly LNFM01 (sample SAMN04254537, study PRJNA301005) | activated carbon metagenome | isolation source: dual media filters at the Ann Arbor, Michigan drinking water treatment plant | place: USA: Ann Arbor | reverse complement strand
CTTCTTATCGTCGAAGCGCCGCGTGAGCCGCCGAAACTCGGTGCAACCCGCGTCTCACGCCGTCAAGCCGACGTGCTATTCAGAGGTTCCTTAGCATCATGATTGGCACTGCCGACGACGCACGCAGCTCCCGACACAGATCTAGGCCACTTGCGCCAGGCAACATCACGTCCAGAATGACCAGATCGAAGGTGGCCCCCGCGCGGAAGAGCCGCTGCAATTCACGACCATCAGCCGCAAGGCTGACCTTGAAGCCGTGATCGCTGAGGAACGATGCAAGCAGTTGCCTCAACTGCGGATCGTCGTCGCAAAGCAGCAAGTGGGCATGCGGTGGCGTCGGTTCCGCGGCCATTTTGACCTCGTTCAGCTGAGCGTCCAACGGAGGGCTTGTTTCATCTGCTCGGCGCCGCCCCAACCAGACGACGCCTGCAGGGCAGTTCGGCGCATGGCCGGTGGTTGCCGAGGACAGCGTCGGCCGGGTCGTTAAGATGAATGGCGCGGCATGATCGCGTTGCTGCCGACCTCGGTTCGCAACGCATCACGCTCTCGATTGTTCGCAATGTTTCCTCGCCCCTACTTCGAAGTTTTCACCATCCATTCTTTCATCCAGGCGATTTCCTTCTTTTGAGCGCTGATGATGTCTTGCGCCAGTTTTTTCATGGCGGGATCTTTTCCGAACTTCAGAACAACCTCAGCCATCTCGATGGCGCCTTCGTGGTGAGCAATCATACCCGCAGCAAAATCGCGGTCTGCGTCACCAGTGAAAGTAATATCCATCGCGGCATGCATCTTCGAATTGGCGGCTTGAAACGCCATGCTCGATGGTCCCATGTCGCCTTTGGGATGAGCGTCATGAGCTCCGGACCCGTGCTTGGGGTCGCCATGCATGGCGTGCCCCCCGCCGTGCCCTTTGTGCTGGGCGATGACGATACCGCCCGTCGATATCGTGGCGATTATCGCACCTGCAAGAGCCAGTTTCTTTCTCATCGTCCGATCTCCTTGAAATCGTTATGCAGCTTCACTTACAGCGTAGACATGCCTGCAGGATGCGGCGACGCCGCTCCACACGGTGCGGGCAAGTCTGACGGAAGAGCGTTCCCACGCCTGACGCCGATGAACGCGCGTGCGTTGGTCGCGACGTCATGGTCCAACGATCTCCGCTCGAAGTAGCGTTCGACAATCGGCAAGAGTTCGGCTGACACCCCATCATCAAAAAACCGACCCAGGATGAACCGCGCAAGCTTCTGCTGGAGCCGCCCTAAGCGGGTCGTTGGAGGAAGCATGTGCGTCTCAATCATCAGCAGCCTACCGTCACTGTGGGTATTTTCCCAAATCTCCCTGACGGCTTTTTCGAATAAATCTGCGGGAAGAACACAGAGAGAATAAGATGCAATCGTCGCATTGACACGCTCTTGCAGGTTCAGGCCAACCCCTTCGCGCACGATAAAATGGTAATCAAGCCGCTCATTGGGGGTTGAGCGACCCAATGCGTATTGCGCCATCTTCGGGGACCGATCGACTGCGTAGATCCGACCTTCTGATATGAAATGCCGAATATGACGTAAGCTTATGCCTGTGCCACATCCCCAATCGAGCACGCAGTCGCCAGGCTTTAACTGGAGTTTCCCGATGGCGCTGCGCATGAACGGTTCCTCGCTACCAAACGTGAACAAGTAGACGAGGGAATCGTAGAGTCGCCCGTTGAGTGAGTAGAGATTCATACAGCACGTCCCGTTCCTGGCCTCCGGCGCACGCATGCAGCTTCTTGGATGGCCTACGCATTGTGGTGCCGCCAGTGTGATCGCTTGCGGCACGGCACTTACTCTTGTTTGGTGGCATGAACCGGAGATCGGCTCGGCACATCGACGAACCGAGCGCGATCCCGTTTGCCTTGCAATTCAGGCGCTACTTCACCGTGAAACGAGCCGAAACGCCGTGTCCATCATCGGTCTTGCCGGACAGGAGCACGATCGCTCCCTTGTTGAGGGGCGCGTCGAGCGCGCCGACCAGGTGATCAGCCTCGACCTTGAGCCTGATCTCGGACTTCTTGCTCCCGTCCTGGATCGTCACCTTGATGGCGTTGTCTTTCGCAGACAGCGGTTTTCCGTGATTGCTGAGATACAGTAGGAGCTTCGTTGGCTGGATGACCAGTTCGGCATCGTGATGCCCGGCAACGACGGCCGTCTGACCGCCATGCTTTCCGACCTTCTGAGCCACGGCTGGCCCCGAAAGCGCCAGAGCAAGAGTGAGCAGCGCGGTGTTTAGGATGGTGCGCTTCATTCAGAGTCTCCATGTTGCGAGTTGACTTGGCGTTGTCAGTAGGCTTCGGCTTCCCCGGAATTGCGAGCCTCCACCTCGGTGTCGGCGGCAGATCGCTCGGCAATCAACGCCTCGAGCGGTTTGCCGCCGAACCTCAGAAACAAAAGAGGTGTCAGTACCGTGTCTATGATGGTGGCGCTGATGAGGCCGCCGAAGATCGTCACGGCAACCGGATGCAGGATCTCGCGTCCTGGCTGATCCGCCCCGATCAACAGCGGGATCAGAGCCAGGCCAGCGGCAAGTGCGGTCATCAGAACGGGAGTCAACCGCTCCAGACTGCCCCGGATCACCAGTTGTCGCCCGAACGTCTCGCCCTCGTTGAGGGCAAGGTTGATGTAGTGGCTGATTTTGAGAATGCCGTTGCGCGCTGTGATGCCGGCGAGGGTGATGAAGCCGATCATGCTGGAGACCGATAGCGGCTGTCCCGCGACCCATAGCGCGACGACACTGCCGATCAGCGCCAGAGGGATGTTCATCAGAATGATGGATGCCAGAACTCCCGACTTGTAGCGCGAGTAGAGCACGAGGAAAATCAACGCCAGGGATACGAGCGACAGAAGGCCGATCGTGCGCGTCGCCTGCTCCTGAGCGCGGAATGTTCCGTCCAGGCGGACAACGTAGCCCGCCGGCAATTGCATCTCCACGACGATCTGATTGACGTCTTCGACGATTGCCGCCATGTCGCGGCCGCCATCGCCGTTCCCGAAGAGGAGGATGCGTCTCTGTCCGTTCTCGCGGAGGATTTGGTTCGGACCCACGGTTTCCTGGACTTCGGCTACGTACCGCAATGGCACGAAGCCGGTCGGCGTCTGGATCAAGAGATCGCCAAGAGCCCGGGTCTGTCTGTCATTGTCCGAAAGCCGCACGACCACGTCGAAGCGCCGCACGCCATCGCTGACAGTCGAGACGACCCGCCCATTGGACAGCGCTTCGACCGACGTCATGACCTGGGCAGCGGACAGGCCGTAGAGCGCGGCGTTCTCATTGATGACGCGCACTCGGATTTGCGGAATGAGGGTCTGCTTTTCGACGTTCAGATCGACGAGCCCCCTGACGCCCTTCAGCTTCTTGTCCAGCTGGTCGGCAAGGGTGCGCAGGACATCGAGGTCCGGTCCGAAGATCTTGATCGCGAGCGCCGCTCGCACGCCTGAAAGCATGTGATCGATGCGATGCGAGATGGGCTGGCCGAGCGCAAAGGAAACCGGCAGCACCGAAAGCTTTTCGCGAATTTCCTCGAATACAGCCTCTTTCGACCGCTGCGATCGATGGAGATCGATATCCAGCTCGCTGGCTTGCACGCCCTCTGCATGGCTGTCCAGCTCGGCCCGTCCTGTCCTGCGTCCAACAGAGGCGACCTCGGGGACGGACATGACCAGCCGCTCGGCGATGAACCCGAGGTGGTGGGACTCTGTGAGGCTGATGCCCGGATTGTACTGCATGCCGACGAGCAACGTGCCTTCGTTGAATGGTGGCAGGAATGCGCGCGGCAGCAGGGTCGCGGTGGCTGCCGATAGGAAAACGGCGGCGACGATCGGTAGGACCACGATACGCGGGTGGTCGAAGGCCCAATTGAGAAGTCGCCGGTTGCCCGATTTGAGGATGCGGACGAGTGCGCTGTCGTTGTGTGCGCCGGTGCTCGTCTTGCGAAGGAGGTAGTAGGAGAGGACGGGCGTCACCGTGATCGCAGTGACGAGCGACGCCAGGATCGACACGATGTAGGCAATTCCCAGCGGCGTGAACAGCCGGCCTTCGACACCAGTCAGCGCAAACAGCGGCACAAACACCAAGATGATGATGAATGTCGCATACACGATCCCCGAACGGACTTCCCGGCTCGCTGCCGCGATGACGTCCAGAACGGGCGCTGGGACGGCGCGTTCGGCGTTGGTCTTCAGGCGTCGCAGGATGTTCTCGACGTCGACGACGGCGTCATCCACCAGCTCGCCAATGGCGATGGCTAGTCCCCCGAGCGTCATCGTGTTGATCGTCAATCCGAACGCGCTGAATATAAGAATTGTGACCAGGATGGAGATTGGAATCGCGGTCAGTGAGATCACCGTCGCGCGCCAGTTCATCAGGAAAAGAATGAGAACCACGGCAACGACGATGGCGGCCTCGATGAGAACCGTCGTCACGTTGGAGATGGATGTCTCGATGAACGTCGCCTGACGGAATTGAATGTGGGTCGCATTGACACCGCGCGGCAACGTCTTCTGAAGGGCGGCGAGCTCCACCTCAATGGTCTGCGTCAACGGCAGGGTATCCGCCGTCGGCATTTTCTGAACGCTCATGATGATTGCCGGCGCCCCGTTGAATCCGGCCTCGCCCCGCTTTGTCTTGGGTGCGAAAGAAACATCAGCCAGCTCGTGCAGAAGCACGGTTCGCCCGCGATGCGAGCCGACGGCGATGTTTTTCAACTGGTCGAGCTCAAGCGTCTCGCCGACATTGCGGATGAGGTATTCGCTGCCGTGCTGATCGACGAAGCCTCCGCCGGAATTGGTGCCAAAGCTCCGAATCGCGGCCTCGAGTGCGTCAGGCGTCACGTCGAGAATCTTCATGGCGACGGTGTTCGGAGACACTTGGAACTGCCGGACCTCGCCTCCGATCGGAATCACTTGGGCCACACCGGGTATGGCCAGAAGCTGAGGTCTGATCGTGAAGTCTGCGACCTCACGCAACTCCATCGAGCTAAGGTCGGGGCCCGTCACAGCCACCAACAGGATCTCGCCCATGATCGAGTTGATGCCGCCGAGCGATGTCACCGCGTTTCTCGGCAGCCGGTCACGGATGCCAGACAGCTTCTCGGTCACCAGCTGCCTGTTGCGATAGATTTCGGTTCCCCAATCGAATTCGACATAGACGATCGATAGTCCGATGCCGGAGACCGAGCGGACGCGGCCGACGCCGGGCAACCCGTTCATCGCGGCCTCGATGTGGCGGGTCACCAGCAGCTCGACTTCCTGAGGGGCCATGCCCTCCGCTTCGGTTTGCACCGTCACGATGGGTTTGGTGAGGTCAGGGAAGACGTCGACGGGAACTCGGGGCAGCATGAACAGCCCGTACCCCACGACAAGGGCGGCGAGGAACAGAACGAACTGCCGATGCCGGAGGCTGTTCGTGACGAGAAAATTGAACATCGCCCTGGCCTCAACGAATTTGATTGATGAGCGTCGCGGCCTCGACCGCGATCTTCTCGCCGGGCTCGACACCAGCCGTCAACATTGCGCGGGAGGCGTCGATTTCAACGAACTTGACGGGCTTGGGCTCGAATCGCTCGGGCTCGGCATGTCGAAACACGACGTACTGCCCATTGGGCGCCTGGACCACCGCAGACCGGGGCAGGACGATCCCCGTCACCGCCTCGCCGACTTCCACCAGAACCGAGACGTTACGGCCCAGACGGAAAATGGGGGCATTGCTCTCGACGTCGAACCTGAGAACCGTCGCGTGCTGCGCAAGTGCCGGATTTGCGCCGATGAGCTTCAGATTGGCGCTGGCATGATCCTGCGCCTTGGCCTGGGCTGCGCCCAGTGCGCCGATGTCGAGATTGTCATATGCGAGCGCCTCGACCCACAGGGCATTCGGCTGAATGAGATTGAAGAGCACGTCTTTCGACGAGACAACCTGGCCGATCTGCGCCTGCGATGACATGATAACACCGTCGATCGGGGCGACGAGAGCTTCGCGTCCAGACTGACGCACGTTGAGAGACGAACGCCGCTGTTTCAGGTTCTCCAGTTCGATTTCCGCGGTCCTGATCCGTTCTGCCGGGAAGGTCGATGCGAACTTGCGGAACTGATCGAGCTTGTTCTGGGCCAACGCAATCTGCTGATCGAGGTTGCCGGCGGCCTGCTCGACGTCGGAACGATCGATCGCCGCAAGCACGGGTTGAACATAAGCCAGCACCTCGCCTGCCTTAACGGCCTGACCGATCTGCGGAAACCTGCCATTCACCGGTGCAATTCGTCCATCGACCGTGCTTTGCACGATGGCCGATCCGTTCGGATTGGAAACCACCCGGCCAGAGAGACGAACGGTCCGCCGGGCGGAGGACGGCTGCACGTAGCGTGTGCGAATTTCAAGCAGGCGCTGCGTCGGCTTGGGCAGGAACACCGAACCGTCCGGTAGCCGGCGCGGCAAGTCGCTCGCCCCTGCCTGCGCCTCAGCCCCGTGAGAGTGTCCCTCGTCACCGGAGTGACCTGGCCCCGCGCGAGCATCCGTTCCAAGCGTGACCACCAATGACGTTGCAAGAAGCACCGCTATCGCAGGTAGACGCTTGGCGAACAGTCCACCCAGTATTGCGCCGACGAAGAGGGCTGCCACCAGCGCTCCGGCGCCGAGTGCTGCCATCGACGATCTCCCATGCAGCAAGGACATGAAGCCGGCGCTGACGATAGGAGTGTTCTGAGCCGTGGCGGGTACCGCCAGAACACCTCCGAGCAGGTCGAACTGGTCGCCAGCCTTGATTTCAAATTGCAGGTCGTTCTCCCCGGGCTTCGCGACGTCGTCACTCGGGACGATGAACGTGCCATCGGCTTGTCTTTCGGCAACGAGCGTCTTGTCACCGGTGGTGACAGTGATCGCCGCGTCTACAACGGGCGAATTGTCAGACTCCCTGTCAAGGTACAGCGTGAGGCGACCGCTCTTCAGGATGCCCACCAGTTGAAAAGCCTCCGATGTCGCAATGACGCGGGGGCTCTGGACCGAAGTAGCAGCAGGGGTATCGTGCGAATGACCTTCATCGCCGGAATGCCCGGGGCCGGCCTGCAAAGGGGAACCCATCCCCGCTATCGCGAGGACAAGCAGCGCGACAGCCTGATAATGCCGTCTGTAGTGCACTTTCGAGAGAAGGTTCATCATGTGTGGGCGCCTTGATCCCGTTACTTCGGTAACCGCTCGTCGCATAGTTGGCTGGAGCCTCGCCGATGCCGCCGCACTCAGGCAGACGCCTTTCGCGATCCGCTTCTAAGCCGTGTCCGTTTCTGCAAGATGTCGCAATCGTTTCACTTTGTAACAGCTCGATCCATGATCACCCCCTGCGTGGCGCTCGTCGGCTGCCAGGTTTCAGGCGATCGCGTTCCTGATGGTAAAAAGGCCAATGGCCATGATGGCCGCGCCGGTGAGCGCTTGCAGCGCGCGAGACCATCGTTCGAGGCCAGGAAGGTAACTGCCCACTGCGACACCAAGTCCTCGTCGCGCGATGATGGCCGCAATCGCGAAGAGCGCGATTGTCAATGAAATACCCAGGGCCAGCGAGACCAGCATGACGCCGACCATCACAGCGCTACTCTGCAGCCACGCGAACCCGAGCACCGAGATCGTGAGCGGACATGGCAGCAGACCGATGCCCACTGTGAGCGCATGGGCGCCATCGACACCTGCCCGAGCCGTTCGCCGGCTCTGCAGGATCATGATCAGACCGGAAAGTACGATGAGCCCATAGCCGATGAGCGTGAAAGTCGGCGGGCTTCGGCCAGTGATCGACGGCGCCATGCCAACGATGAACCTCAGAACTAGGAACAGCGTCAAACCCATCAGCACATGCAGCGAAGCCGCCGTCAGGGCCACGCGCAGCCCTTTCCCCAGCCGAGCCTCGCTCCCAAGAAAGTAGGCCGCGAGCGCCGCCTTGCCGTGTCCGGGCGTCAGCGCATGCAGTGCTCCGAGAGCAAATGCGAAGCCAGCAGCTGCGGCACCGCCCGCTCGCAGTTCCGTGGCGAGCAAGCGCAAGAGGCCACCCTGATACTGTCCTAGCCAGACCATCGGCCAATCCGGCATTTGTCAGCCATCCCCTGCTTCGTCGTGGTTGGCTCTGCGCCCATGCGGGCCTATTCTACTCCGATGAACCACCACGCTGCCATCCTCGCTCTGATCTCAGCCGCTTTGTTCGGCCTATCGACACCGGCCGCCAAGGGTCTCCTAGGGGCCATTCATCCGGCCATGTTGGCGGGCCTGTTGTACTGTGGTGCCGGGATCGGCGTGGCGATCCTGCGACGCGTGGCCCGACCGCTTCTGGCTGGAAAAGCTACGTCGGAGGCTCCTCTTGCGTCGCACGACATACCCTGGCTCGCAGCCGCCATTGTGGCGGGTGGAATTGCCGGGCCGTTGCTGTTGATGTTCGGACTTCAAACGACAGATGCCGCCGCAGCTTCCCTGCTGCTGACACTCGAGGGCGTCGCAACTGCTTTGCTGGCATGGTTCGTCTTCCACGAGAGCTTCGACCGGCGAATAGCTCTGGGCATGGTCTGCCTCGTCGCGGGTGCAGTGATCTTGTCGTGGTCTGGTACGCCGACACTCGACAACGTGATCGGCCCTACAGCGATTGTTGGCGCCTGCTTGGCCTGGGGCCTCGACAATAATTTGACGCGCAAGGTCTCGCTTGCCGATCCACTCCAGATCGTCGAGCTGAAAGGCCTGGTGGCCGGCCCCGTCAACATCGTGATCGGTCTGTGGGCCGGCGCCGGGTTCCCGACCATCACCCCTCTTGTTTTGGCGGGTGTCGTCGGCTTCCTCGGCTATGGCGTCAGCCTGGCTCTGTTCGTCTACGCGCTGCGCCATCTCGGAACAGCCCGAACGGGAGCATATTTTTCGACTGCTCCATTCCTGGGAGCGATCGCTGCCCTGATTTTCCTGCAGGAGCCATTGACGTACCAGCTCGCGCTTGCGGGAATACTCATGCTTGTCGGTGTTTGGCTCCACCTGACGGAGACGCACGTGCATGAGCATGATCACGAATCGATGGAACATACCCACGCTCACCTGCACGATGAGCACCACCAGCATGAGCATCACCCAGACGACCCGCCTGGTGAGCCGCATACGCATCAGCATCGCCATGAGCCTATGCGGCACGCACACCCGCACACACCCGACATGCACCATACTCACCGGCATTGATCGAAAGCTTTTTGTGTGCGTCCGAGCAACGATTGCCATCGCCTCTTGTAAGCCTTTGACAACCGCGGGTCTTACTTTGCCAATCAAATCCTGGCCAAAGTCCAGTTTGCAAATAGGCAGTCTTGGTGCGGCGCTTCATTAGCTGTAACTGCGTGGGAAGCGATGGCCCAAGATCGAAGTATGCGGTCCAGCCTTCGAGCGACGCGCGCAGTTGACAAGCGGACGTGCCAACGACAGCAACTGGATGCGTCCGAATTTGGAAGTTTGCTCTATTGTTCCGCATAACTTAGGCATCCTTGAACGTCGGTCTGCGTTGCGCGACCCGACCGGCAGGGATCAATCGGCCCGCTTGCGCATCGTTTCTGCGATTGCGTTACCAACGACATCGGAGAGGTCTTTGATTGGGTCTGCCACGAGATGCGCGTAGCGCTGCGTGGTGAGGCTCGACGAGTGTCCCAGGAGCTTGCCAATCATCGGCAGTGAAGCGCCATTGGCGGCGGCGATGCTGGCAAACGAATGGCGCAGGTCGTGGATACGCACGTCGGCTATGCCGGCGCCCGTACGGATGCGTCGCCACGCCTTCTGCAGATTGACGAGATGGGAGCCGGGCCGTTCGCCGACGACCACGTGAGGGTTGGCCGGCTCCCGCGGCAATGAGGCAAGCAGCGCATTGGCCTCACTGCCGAGATAGACGACCTTCTGTCCGGTCTTGCTATCAGGCAGCAGCAGAAGGCCGCGCTCCAGATCGACGTGCTGCCACTGGAGCTTGAGGATTTCCGACAGGCGGCAGCCAGTGAGCAGGAGGAGGCGGACGGCGGCGAGCACCCCGGGGCGCTCGGTGCCCGAGGTTTCGAGCGCGTCGAGGTATGCCCCCAGCCGTTGTAGCTCGGCCCGAGACAGATACCTCTGGCGCTGCACCTCGCGGAACTTCTTGATCCCGGGGCAAGGATTGGAGCGCGGCGGGCGCAGTTGCCGGCTCTCGGCCCAGGTCATGATCTTGGACAGGACGGCGAGGGCATAGTTGGCGGAGCGCGGGGTTGCTGCCAGCTTGACGTGGAAGGCTGCGACATCGCTTGCGGCGATGTCAGCGAGACGGCGGCGACCGAAGGCGGGCTTGAGAGAGGTCTCGATCAACCGCTCGTAGTCGGCGCGCGTGCGGGATTTGAGCTTCACGCCGTGCTCAGCGAGAAACAAATCGGCGGTCTCGGCGAACAGGGGAGCGCCCCTTGCCGCGGCCTTGGCCTGACCGGGATCGAGACCCTCGTTGATCTTGGTGATGAGCCGCAAGGCTTCCTTGCGTGCTGTTGCCGGCGTCCATGGCGAGCCGTGTGTGCCGATGGTGATGAAGCGCAGGCGTCCCTTCACGCGGGTCTGCAGGAAGTAGGTGGGCGCCGCGGCGGAGCGGCGGCGGGCGCCGAAACCCTTGATCTCGACATCTCGTAAGGTATCGCCCGGCCTTAGGGCATCCACTGCAGTGGCGTTAACGCGGGCGCTTCTGTTCTGCGGCATAATCAGGTGTCCCGTGGGCTGTCTTCCGGCTAACATCGGGCTAACATCTTCCTGCGCAACTGGGCAAGATCGTGACGGTGTACGACGCGTTTTTTTGTTGATTTTACTGATTATTTTCGGACCATGGCGGCTACTGATGGTCGTGCTTGACTGACTTTTAATCAGATGGTCGTGGGTTCGATCCCCACCCCGCTCACCAATGATTTCAGCGAGAAGCCGGCATCGAGATGGCGCGGCAGTGCTGTGCCTCGTCGACCCTCTCTCGAACGACTTGCCTCCAGCAGACCTGCTCGGCTGGTCGTCAGAGTGGTTCATCGGGTGGTGCGGTGCTCCCCGGTGCAAGCGCCGAAGTCGGGTCGTCCGTGGGTGTGCGCTTGAGCCTTTCGCGTTGATCCGGCGTCAGTTTTCCCTGCCTGGCGAGCCATAATTCCCTCATTTCGCTGAAGCGAAGTCCGATCCAGTCGACGCCGAACGTGGTGTTGCACCCTTCGCACGTTCCATATGGAGGGACTGTCATCGGTGGCAAGGCATTGGCGTCGCGGCTCGACCTCTCCCAGCGATGGTGAGCCAGATCATGGCCGCAGACCGGGCATAACTTCGTCTGTTCGATGCGCCAAGCATGGCGAGCGACGCGTTCCACGGCTCCGTCCAGAAGCAACCGACACAGCTCCATCGCAACCGCGCGGTCGCCATACAGATGCGGAACGCGCCAATCCTGGTCCAGCGATCCGAAATCGCCAATCTGCCATTGAACACGTCCACCACGGAACACCGTGAGTGACCCGATCGTCCATCCGAGCCTGCCGGCCGTCGCCGGCTGCATGAGGGTCAACGAGACCGCCGGGAGGTAGGCGAAGGTGCCGCTCTGGTCGATTTCATCGAGGGCATGCGAGAGGATGGCATCGCCGATCAGCGCCGGGCTCGCGAAATATCCGAAGCGATCGCTTTCGGTCGATTGAACCAGCACATCACGGGCGGGCGGTTCGTCTCGACCTAGCATCGCGTTCGCAACTCCCAGTGGCCGGTTCAGGCAGAGCAGCCTGCTCGACCGGAGCAGATCCACGTCGGCGGCAGCGCAAGAACTGATCCGACGCCGAACCTGTGGGCATGGAAAACGAGATCGATTTGTGTGTCACAGGTCATGATCCCGTCCCTGACGTGGCCTCAGTCATACTGAGACTCCCGGGTGTTCATGGCCATTGCCGGGCCGGGTTGCAAACCCGCACGGCGTGAGACCGCCGAGACTCGTGCGCGGGCGATGGCCGTCGGAAGCGACCCGCCGCATTCCGGACAGCCCGCACGCGCGACGCGGCGCATAGCTCTCCGTTAACGCCGACACCGCGACGGCAACGCGGCCGGACGCCGCAACTGAAGTTCGCATGCCCTCGACCGGCACGGACTTCCTCGGCGCTGCTAGTCATGGGGATCAACCTGGTGTGATGGAGCATACGCCGGCAATCGCTGTCCCGGCGCCAGCAGATGCCCTCGACCGGTCGCGATGCCGAGTTCGAGGCTCTGGGCGATCATCCGTGCCTTCTCGATGAAAAGCGCGGCCGCTGCCGGCGGACAGACGTCCCGAGCCGTGGCTTCGAACAGGGCGAGCCAACGGTCGAAGTGCTGCGCATCGACGGGGAGCGGCGCATGCGCCTGCATCGGCCGACCGTGATAGCGGCCGGTCATCAACACGACCGACGACCAGAACGCGCACATGCGGGCGAGATGGGGCGGCCAGTCCGTGATGCGAGCCGCAAACACCGGAGCCAGAACCTCATCACTCCGCACGCGCTCGTAGAAGGAGTGCACAAGCCCAACGATCATCGCTTCGTCGATGCCGGTGCGCGACCCGATTTCCGCCGCGAATGCCGCCCGCCGGGCCGTCCGATCATGCTCACCTTCGTTCGGGGAATTGCCAGACCAACTCATGCTCGCCCTCAAATCGGCATTGTGAGTGCGAATTATGCTGCCTATAATCGGTATCGGCAATACACATTCGGGCCTGCGACCATGAGACTGACGGCTTTCACCGACTATGCTCTGCGCGCCCTGATGCGGCTCGCTGGAGAGCCTGGCCGCACATTCACGACGGACGAGATCGCACGCGAGTTCGATATTTCGCGCAATCACCTGACGAAGGTCGTGCGTCAGCTTGCGGAAGGCGGGTTCGTCGCGACGCATCGCGGTGCCGGCGGCGGCTTCAGGCTCGCCCGATCCGCAGGTTCGATCACCCTCGGCGAGGTCGTGCGGCTGCTCGAGGCCCGCCATGCCATCGTCGAGTGCTTTCGTGCCGATGGCGGGGGATGCGTGCTGACGCCGCGGTGTCGCCTCAAGGGCAAGCTCGCGCTTGCTGCCCGGGCATTCATCTCGGAGCTCGACCGAACGACGCTCGCCGAGTGCGCCTATCCCGCACCTCCAGCGCGCGGCCCGGCTGCGGCGGGACCGACTGCGGCGCGTCGTGTTCCCAGACCGAAGTGAGCGACATCGGGCGGAGCGCCATGCTGCCTTTGTGCCGCACTCGCCTGGCGACCGTTCGCGGCTCAGTCCCGGCCTTTTGCGGACTGCCGCTGGCTGTCGCGTGCGCGAAGCTCCTTTCGAGAGACCTTGCCCGACGTGGTGACCGGGAGATCCGTCACGAATTCGATCTCGCGGGGCACCTTGTAGCCGCCGAGCTTCGCCCTGACGTGGGCTTGCAGATCCGCGATCAGTGCTGCGGTGTCCGTCGGCGTGCGCCGGGGAAGCACGAACGCCTTGACGATCTGTCCCCGTTCGGCGTCTGGAGCGCCGATGACGCCGCAGTCGGCGACCTCGGAGTGACTCGCGAGACAATCCTCGATCTCGGCGGGGCCGATGCGAAACCCTGCGCTCTTGATGAGGTCGTCGGTGCGGCCGCGATAGAAATAGTAGCCGTCGGCGTCCTTCACCGCGAGGTCGCGCGTCCGAACCCAGGGGCCTAGGCGGAGGTCGGCGGTGAGATCGGGACGTCCCCAATAGCCGCGAAACAGTGTCGCGCATTCTTCGCGGGTGACGATCTCGCCCGGCTCGCCGGACGGCACCTCGTTCCCGTCCTCATCGACGAGGTAGGCCCAGTGCCCCGGCAGCTCGAACCCCATCGAGCCGGGCTTGGCAGGCTTCAGTCGCGCACAATTGCCGATCATGTGGTTGACCTCGGTCAGCCCGTAACCCTCGTTGCAGACGACGCCGAGCACTTCGGTCAGCCACCGCAGCGTCTCGCCGGGCAACGACTCGCCGCCGGTCCACACCGTGCGCAGCTTCAGGCCCGGCCACCTCAGTCGCGGCGCATCCACCTGGGCCAGACGCTTCAATGCGGTCGGCGTCATGAAGCTGTGCGTGACGCCATGGCGCGCCATGAACGCGTAGGCCCACTCGGCCTCGAAGCGATGCTGGCTCGCGACCATCGCGTGGCCGTGGAACCAGGCCGGCAACACGGTATCGTTCCAGCCGCCGACCCAGGCCCAGTCCGCCGGCGTCCAGAACACGAGATCCGGCTCGTCCATCTCCAGATTGTAGAAAAGTGATGTCGAGATGTTGTAAGCCCAGAGCACGCGATGCGCGTGCAGGACGCCCTTCGGCAGACCGGTCGATCCGGAGCTGTAGATCAGGAGCGCCGGGTCGTCGGCGGATGTCGCGACGGCTGTGAAACCGTTGACGTCGGTCGCCGCGAGCGCGTCGAATGGTGTCTCTCCGGCGGCTGCGCCATCAGCGACCACCACGTGCCGCAGCGACGGCAGATCGCGCGCGAGGTAGCGCTGCTGCGCCCAGACACGCCCTTCGGTGAGAATGATCGCCGCACCGCTGTCGGCCAGGATGTGGCGCACCGTATCAGGCCCGTAGAGTTGAGACACCGTCACGACGATGGCGCCGAGCTTGTAGACGGCGAGGTGCGAGATGGCCGCCTCGGGGCGTTGGCCCAAGTGCACGGCCACCCGATCGCCTCGTGCCACACCGAGCCCCCGGATGCCCGCCGCGAGCCTCGAGGCTGCGGCGTCGAGCGCCGCGTAGGTCAGCGATTTGATCCTGCCGGCCTCGTCCTCGTAGACGAGCGCGGGTTTGGCTGCATTCGGTCCCGCCGCGTGGCGCCCGACCGTGTCGGAGGCGATGTTCGCCACCGGAGGAATGGCGATCTGATAGCGGCCGTCTTTCAGCGTCGTGAGATTGAGTTGACGCATGAGTGCGCTCGGGATCGGAACGGTCATGGGGTGTCCGTGTCTGGGAGGAACCAGGCGTTCTGGGCGGGATGCGTCGTCGGGTCGGGCGGAGAAGCGAGGCGAACCCGTTCTCCCGGGTGTACGGCATCGAGCCGCATGCCGAGGCGGCCAAGCATCGCGTTCTCGGCTCCGTCGAGCCGGATGAGCGCGACGACGTGCAGAGCGCCTTGGCTCTGCAGTGGCAAGGCCCCCTCGAAGGACGTGACGTGCAGCACCGAACCCATTCCTGTCAGCCTGTGCCAGGCGAGGGGTTGGTCGTGGTCGGGACATCGGCGCCGCGGCGGACACCAAACACGCCCGCATACCGGACAGCGCGTGCCCATGGCTTCGCTGCGTATCAGCCCCTCGAAGAAAGGAGACAGCCAGCCGTGCGCATGGTGATAGGTGAGCCGCACGTCCAGAGGCACGCCCGTCGTCATTCGTAGCTCTCCAACACGTGCACGCAGTTCAACGTTGCAACGCCGCCATGGGCCTCGGCAAGCCCGTGTCGCAATCGCCGCGAGGGCTGCAAACCCGAATGATAGCGGCCTTGCAGCAGGTGCGCGATCGTCGCCACTTGAGCAATGCCGACGGCGCCGGGGCTGCCGCCCTGACCCAGCAGCCCGCCCGAGAGATTGACCGGCAATCTGCCATCGCGATGATGCTGCCCGTCGACGATCTGGCGTGCGCCCTGCCCCTCCGCCGCGAAGCCCAGAGCCTCGATCCCCTGGATCTCAGCCGTGGTGAAGGCATCGTACACTTCCGCCACGTCGATCTCGGTCGCGGGGTTGCGGATACCTGCCTGAGCATAGGCGGCCGCTGCAGCACGGGCCTTTCCCGCAAAGCGCCCGAAGTCTTCCCGGTCGCCGAGGCGCGCCCAGTCGGTGGCCGATGCCGACGCGACGATGCGTACGGCAACGCGCTCGGACTGCCGCGGCGTATCCCGGTCGCGCGACAGGACGAGCGCGGCTGCACCATCGCTCAACGGCGAGCAGTCGAGCCGCTTCAGCGGCGGGGCGACGACGGCGGAGGACAGCACATCCTCGACGGTCGAGATCATCGGCAGATGCGCGTTCGGATTGGCGACGGCGTTCGATCTGTTCTTGACCGCGACCATCGCGAGGTGACGTTCGCTCACGCCATGACGCGCCATGTAGGCCTGGGCCGAGAGTGCATAGAGCGCCGCAGCGGTCGCGCCGAGGAAGCCCTCGACCTCGGCATCGAACGACAGGCCATAGACAAGGCCGACGCCCGACCGATCGAGATGGCTCGCGGCATCGTCAAAGCCCACGACGAGTACGCGGCGGTAGAGGCCACTCAGAATGTGATGGACCCCTGCCCTCACCGCGAGAGCGCCGCTCGCGCCACCACCCTCGACGCGAACAGCCGGGAGATGCGGGAGGCCCAGATCACTGGCCACCACCGGCGCGGGATTGACTTGCAGCGAGACGAGGTCGCTTTCCGTCGCGACCACCAGCGCATCGATGTCGCCGGGCGCCACGTTTGCGTCGGATAGAGCTGCGGTGGCCGCGAGAAAGGCTCGATCCCGCCACGTGCTTCCGTCCTTGCTGCGACCGAAGGGCTGGATGGACGAGCCTGCAACAATGGGCCATTTCGTGCGGTCTGGCGGCATGTCATCTACCCAGCATCTGGTTCGGCAGCCACGTCGATAGCTCGGGGAGAGCGACGAGCAGGGCCAGCACCAGGATCTCGAAACCGATGAACGGGAGCACACCCTTCACGACTTCGCCCATGGTGGTGCCTTTGCCGGCTGCACTCAAGACCGCGAACAAGTTAACGCCGACCGGTGGCGTCACGACAGAAATCTCGATCAGCTTCACGAGCACGATGCCGAACCATATGGGCTCGATCTGGAGCGCGGTCACGATCGGGAACACGAAGGGCAGCGTGACCACCATCATCGACGTCGTATCGAGAAAACAGCCGAGAACCAGATAGAGCACGCAAACCAACAGCATGAACCGTTCCGGCGTCGAGGCGACGCTCGTGATGCCGAGGACGAGGTGATCGATCACGCCAGTGATCACCAGCATGCGTGAGAGCAAAAGGCCGCCGATCAGGATGGCGAACATGGTGCAGCTGATGGCGGCACTTTCGCCGAGCACCGGCATCAGCCAGCCGCGCACACCGCGCCGTCGCGCGACGGCGATGAGGAACGCGAGGAAGGCTCCGACCGCGCCGGCGGCAGACGCTGGATAGAGTCCGGCATAGAGCCCGCCCATCACCGGGACGATCAGCAGGAAAATCGGCCACACCTGTAGCGCCGAGCGCGCTTTCATCCGCCAGTCGACAACAGTGCCGATGGGGGGCGCAAGCTCCGGCCTCAGGCGCACGAAGATCCATATTCCGATGAAGTAGACCAGCGCCGTCAGAATTCCGGGGACGATGCCGGCAATCAGCAGCCGGCCGACCGACTGCTCCGTCATGATGGCGTAGATGACCATCGTGATCGACGGGGGGATCATGGCCGCGAACCCGCCGGTGGCGGCGATGCAGCCGATCGACAGGCTGCGATCATAGCCGAGCTTGACCATCTCCGGATAGGCGATGCGCGTGAACACGACCGCGTTGACGATGGTCGATCCGGATATCGCGGCGAAGATCGCCGAGCCGATGACGACGGCCTGATAGAGCGCACCGCGCATACGACCGAGCCAATCCTGCAACGCCCGGAACAGCAACGCCGTGATGCCGGACGCCTCCGCCAGCGCGCCCATCAGGACGAACATCGGGAGCACGGCAAAATCGTAGTTGTTTACGACAGCGAACGGCAGCGCCTTGAGCTGCGCCACCGTGAATGCGCTGCCGGCCCCGAGCAGCATGCCGCCGATCCCGACGAGGCCGAGCGCCGGCGCGACCGGCACGCCCGCGACAAGGGCGATGACGAGGCCGAAGATACTCGCATAACCGATCGCCAGAGCGGACATCGTCACGTCCTCAATGCGCCGGCGGGAGCGGCGCGCGCTCGTCACTGTCGGGAACGTCCAGGATCACGGCCGCGAGTTCGAGCAGGCATTGCAACGTCATCAGGCTGGCTCCGACGGCGAGCGCCAGCCGTGCCGGCCAGACGGGAAAGTCGACGAGCCCGGCTGCGAACTCCCCCGTCGTCACGGAGTGCATCGCGGCGGACCAGCCGAACCCGGCGATGAGTGCGTAGAAGAGCCCGTGCAGCAGCTGGCGAACCACCCCGATCAAGCGCCCGAAGCGACCCTCCAGAACGGCGCCGAGCGTGACCTGGATATGAGCCCGACGTTGCTGCGCGAGCGCGAGGCCGAGAAACACGGCCGCGACCATCATCGTCGCCATGAATTCGTTCGTCGATGGGATCGGGCGGCTCGGCAGACCGACGACATCCGCATTGGTCGCGATCACGTCAGCGGCGCCGGCGAACATCATGAGAAGGAGAGCCAATCCCGCGAGCCGGGCGGCCGCGACATTGATCCAGCCCTGCACCCCGATCAGCCGGGCGATCACGGGGCGTGCGTTCATTAAGCCCCCAAAAACGGTGCCGGGCGGACCGTTCTGCAGATCCGCCCAGCCTGGATTGTAGCCACGCGCACACTCAACCGCCGACGACCTCTTGCCAGATCTTGACCATCGTTCTTGCAGCATCCCCGCGTCCGGCCTTCTCCTGGGCTGCAATGAAGTCGGCGAAGAAGTCCGGATTGGCGGCCTTCCATGCGGCCTTGTCGGCTTCGGGGAAGGCATGGAACGTGACGCCGGCCGCCTTGAGTTTCTCGGTGGCCGTCTCTGCGGCTGCGACCGTCAGATCCCGATCCTTGATCGCGGCATCCTTTGAGGCCTCTGTCATGACCGCCTGCTGCTCGGGCGTCAGCTTGTCCCAGGCGCCGCGCGCCATCCACACGCCGCTCGTCGGGCCGAGCCAGAGCGTGATGTCATGGACGTGCCTTGCGACCTCGAAGATCTTGTAGTTGACCATCAGATCGACAGAGAACGGAATGCAGTCCACGGTCCCGCGACTCAAGCCTTCATAGAGTTCCGCCAGCCCGAGCGTCACGGGGACACCACCGGCCGCCTGCACCATGCGCGGCATGTCGGAGCCCCAGGTGCGGATCTTCTTGCCCTTGATGTCAGCAAGGCCCTTCATCGGTTGCTTGCAGACCAGCAGATACGGATTCAGGTGATGAAAGAACATCGCCCTGACGCCGTTGCGCTTGGCCTCCTCGTCCATCGCGGGGACCTCCGCGAGGAGACGCTGGATCAGCATCGTCGCGTCCGCGACCCTGGTCATGGCCATGGGAATGGAGTTCGGCGCCGTGAAGAGCGGCAGGTCGGCGCCGAAGTAGCTCGCCGACATGTTGACGAGTTCCACACCTCCGGATCGGATCAGCTGCAGGTTCTCGTTCGCCTTGGCCAGCGTGCCGGCATAGAAGATCTTGACCTTCAGCTGCCCCTGCGTGCGCTTATCGATCTCGGCAGCCCACCAGCGATCCGCTTCGGATGTGACGGTGTTCTCGGTCCATTGGCTCGACATTTTGAGCACTGTCTGGGCCGCGACTGGGGTGCATGCGAATGCGAGACCGGCGAGCAGCGAACTCGCGGCAGCAACAATCTTCATGGAGGTCTCCGCTGAGGTGCGGCCGCGATAGGCCGGCGGGCGCCATTGAGCCAGTGGAGATGACGCGCGCAACAGCTATCGCTGAGGATCACGTCGGATTTATCGGCCGTGATCCCGGTGTCCGTACATCTTCTGCACTCAATCCGCGAGAAGCCGCCGGTGGGCGCCTCGGCGACGTTCCGAGGTGCTCGATCACCGCGCACCGGACGCGCGCCTCGACCAGCACCTCCTCCGCGCTGTCCGCCAGGCGCACGAGTTCATCGAGGCTTGGAGGATCGACGACGATCACGCATGGCCGCACTCGAGCAGAGGGCCAGCCTGGAAGGCGGTCCATCGCGGACGAACCACGAGCAGAACCAACATATGCCGGTCCGTCTCCAGAGATCGCCCGGCTGAAGGCGCCTAGGGCGCAATGGCCGCTGCGGCGGCGGCCAAGCGTCGGTTCGGACCGCTTTTCGGGCGGCTCGCCAGGCGTTCATCGACGAGCGCGACTGCGATGTCGCGACGACGCGCCCTGATGGCTGCCTCGGTCAGCGTCCACTCGATGATGTCGCGTTGCGCGTGACTGCCCCCCATGCGCTGGAGGTTCGAGCGGGCCGGACAGATGTGCCCGACCGTGCTTGAGAAATCGCCCTTTACGAACGCACGCAGGCCGTCGACGACAGGCACGCCGATGTCGCGCCACGTCGGCGACTGCTCGAAACCGCCGCCTGCCGTTTCGACCATGGCCGCTCGCAGGTCGTCGAAGCCCTCGTCGTCACCGGCACGCAGCAGCGTCAATGCGCAGTGAATGTCGTTGAACACCGATGTCGCGCCGTTCGCCCGTCCCCTCCAAAGCGCCGCAAGGTCTGTCCACCGCGCGTCCGCCGCCATTCCCATCATCTCAAGACGCCACATGAGAGCGGTGGCGTTGCACAGGCTGGTACCGAAGGGGCGCAACGAGGCGCGGATCGGTCCATCGAGAAGCGCCGTTGCCGCGGCACGATCGTCGAGTTCGAGATGGAACAGCGCTTGATGCCAATAGATGTGCAGCCGGTTGGCGTTCTCTTTCGCCGACCAGAGCGGCTCGCGATCGGCCATCCATGCGAGGCCTTCGGCGGGACGCCCGGTCATTTCCAGAACATGCGATACGGCGTGATGTGGCCAATAGCCTCTCGGCTCGAGTTCGGCGGCGCGACGCGACACGTCCTCCGCCTGAGCGTAGTCGCCCAGTTCCTCGAGACCGAAGCCATAGAATGAATATAGGATGCCGTAGCCCGGCTGTTCCCTGGACCAATGCGGCAGGGCGCGTGCGGATCGCCCCGCGGTCAAGTGGAAGCGGCCGAGAAATCCCTCGAGACGCATGGCGGACTGGTGCGCGATGAGGTCGAAAGGGGCATCCGCCAAATGCTGATCGAGCACCGCGACGGCGCTCTCCCACCGGCCCATGACGGCGTGGCGAAGGGCCGCGAGATGAGCGCGCTCTCGATCGTTCATCGGCAGGCGATCGAGACCTTCGACAGCGGATCGCGCTGCTGCCACAGCCGTCGGATCGTTCGACATGGCCTGCACCCAAACCTTGCCGATCTCGGCGATTGCACATCCTGGCGCGGCCGCACTGGCTGCATCGAAGTGAACGAGGGGATCACCGTACGACAGGGTGTAGGCCCGGACCGCTGCATCGATGCTGATCGCTGCTTCGGAGTTGGCGCCGGTGAGAGCGTGGCCCTGGGCATCCCGTACCATGTGTTCTCCTCGTGTCGCGGGATCTGCCGCCGGACGCGATTGTGTCCCCGGGACATGCCATTCGTAAACCGGCTCGTAACAGCGAAAGCCGACGCCGGATCAAACTTCAGGTTGTCGTTGCGACGGGAGGCGTCGAGGTAGCGCTTTCAAGCCGACACGTCGCGCCATCGGTGCGCGTCACCAAGTTTCCATAGTCCGGCGGCCGAACCGTCCGGTATCGTTGGTGCCGGCCCGCCGCACGCGACATTGCGCGGCCGTCCGGGGCAACGCAGGAAAGGAAATGTATCATGCGCATCGGCTATCTGGGTGTCGGGAACATGGGGCAGCCGATGGCGGGCAAGCTTCTGGATGCCGGTCACGAGGTCTGGATCCACGACGTGCGCGAAGATGCCATGGCGCCCCTCCTCGAGCGGCAGGCGCGTCGCGCGGCGTCTCCCAAAGAGCTTGCCGATGCCTGCGAGACGGTCGTCATCTCGTTGCCGACCTTGTCGATATTCCGCCAGGCCCTGACCGGTGCAGATGGGCTGCTTGCGGGATCGGCGATCAAGACGCTCGTCAACACATGTACGGTCGGCGGCGCTTTCAGCCGTGAGGTCGAGGCTGCGTGCGCGGCGAAGGGCGTCACCCTGATCGACGCGCCCATCAGTGGCGGCGTCGGAGGCGCCAGGGCCGGAACGCTCACAACGATGGTCGCCGGCGACCCCGCGCGGATCGACGCGTTGTCATCGATCTTCGAGCTCTGGGGACCGACGGTCGTCAATGCCGGCAGCAAGCCGGGTGCGGCGCAGACCATGAAGCTGACCAACAACATTCTCTTCGCCGTCTCGGTGGTGGCGACGTCAGAGGCCATGACGCTCGCTTCGAAGGGCGGCATCTCCGAAGAGGCGATGCTGCACGTTCTGAACAACAGCACCGGCCGCAACTTCTCGACGATGGTCATGTTCCCGAACGCCGTGGTGCCGCGCACCTTCGATTTCGGGGCAACCCTCGAGATCCTGGTGAAGGATGTCGATCTCGCCATCGAGCAGGGCGAGGATCTCGGAGTCCCCATGTGGGTCTGCCAGGCGGCGCGCCTCGTGCTCAAGCACGGCGTCTTCCAGGGCCGCTCGCAGCAAGACCTGTCGCGTACCGTCGAGATCATCGAGAATGGAACGCTGAAATCGTAGATTCGCATAGCATGCCGGCGATGGCGGAACCCACGACGATCATCTTCGACACGGATTGCGTCCTGTGCAGCGGCATGGTGCGCTTCCTGTTGCGGCACGAGCTGGCCCCCACGACCCGCTTCGTCGGCGCGTGGTCGAAAACAGGTCTCAACCTCGCAGCGGCGCATGGGCTTTCACGCGCGGATCTCAATGAAACCTATCTCGTCATCGAGAACGGGCGCAGCTTCACGAAGTCCGATGCCGGGATCGTGCTGGCGCGGCATCTGAAAGCGCCATGGTCGTGGCTCGGTGCGCTGCGGATCATCCCGAAACCGCTGAGGGATGCGTGCTACACCTTCATCGCCCGACGGCGCTATCGATGGTTCGGGCACGAGCCGTCGTGCTTCCGGCCGGCCGCCGGCATGGCCCATCGCTTCGTCGACGATTGACCAGGGGCCTCACGCGCGACGGCGCCACGTCATCGGCAACCCACCATCGGGGCGCAGCGAGAATTTGGCACTCGGCGCCGGAATGGCCGCGAGCGGCGCCGGCTCCCACCGCTGCAGAATGGTGGCGGCCACGAGAGAGGCCTCCATCAGCGCGAAACTCTGGCCGATGCAGACACGGGGCCCCGCTCCGAACGGCAGGTAGGCGAATTGCGGCCATGTCGGTGGGCGACGGAAACGGGCGGGGTCAAACACGTCGGGCCGCTCGAACCAGCGCGGGTCGCGGTGGAGCGTGTAGGGCACGATCTGGACGTTGTCGCTCTTGCGAACACTCACATCGCCGAGCGTCACATCGGCCGTCGCCTGGCGCAGAAACAGCGAGTAGGCCGGCGGGTAGAGGCGGAGCGCCTCCTCGATCGCGGCCGACGTCCAGGCCAACTCGCGGAGATCGGCGAACGTCGGCAGACGCCCGCCGAGCACACTGTCGAGCTCAGCCTGCACCCGGGCCAGCTCGGCCGCGTCGTGGGCCAGCAGCGCAAACAACCAGCCAAGCAACGCGCCGGATGTTTCATGACCAGCGATGAGAAGGCTCATGCTGTCGTTCCGGATCGCGGTCGCATCGCCAGCGTGCTGCTCGATCAGCATGGACAGGAGATCGCCGCGGTCGCGCTCGCCACCCGCCGCGAGATCCTCGAGACGGCGGCGCACCAGCCCCGTCACCGTGCGATCCATCCGTTCCATGGCCCAAAGCTTGCGCCGCTTCGAGGGCAGCGCGCGCCAATCGGGAAGGACCATGGGAGACGTGGACTCGTGAAAGGCCGTGTCGGAGAGCACCTGGATCGCGCGCTCGACCTCGTCGCCATCCGGCAACGGTTCGGCGCCGAAGAGTGTCGTCGTCGCGATGTCGAGCGTCAGTCGCGCCATCGCCGCATCGGTGTCGATGGTGATCTCACGATGCGAGCCGGCGGCCGTTTCCCATCGGCCGGTCAGCCGGTGCGTGTGATCGACGACGGCCGCGGCATAAGCCGGCATACGACGGGACTGGAAGGCCGGCAGCACCTTGCGACGACGCTCGCGCCATTCCTGGCCCTCCGCGAGCAACAGGCTCGGCCCGTTCCATTGCCTGACGACGTCGGTCAGCTTCTCGAAGCGGATGAAATGCTGCCATTCCTTCGTCAGGACCGCTTCGACGAGGTCGGGATGAAAAAGGATCCACGTGCGATAGGGGCCGAGCCGCAGTCGCACGGCGTCGCCATGGCGGTCGCGGAGGTCGCGATAGAAGGTGAGCTGATCGCCGCGGATGCGCAGCAGGTGATCGACACCGAGCAACGCGGCCGAGGGTTGCCGCTTGCCGATCATGGGTAGCCCGATCGCGGGATGCGCTTCACTCGGCATTGGGCACACCTCGCGCTGATGCCGGGGACGACACCCGATCTCGCAGGCCGGCAACGGGCAGCACGATCAGCAGCACCGCTGCACCTGAAAGCGCGCCGATGAACGTCGTATGGTGCAGGGCCATGGCAAATGCAGCGCTGCCCTCGTGCCGGGACACGGCCTCGGGCTCGCACGCATAGGCGAGAGCTTTCGTGTCGCCGGCTCGGAACTCTAGGCCGGTCACGCCGATCGCTTGAAGGCATCTCAGCGCTCGAGCATGCGTCGCGTTCGAGGGATCGTACGTCAGGGTCGCAGGGTGCTTGATCCAGGGACGCCAGCGCGGGCGCCATTCGGGAACATGGGACGTGTATTCCGTCCAACCGTCCGGAAAGCGCAGCAGAAGGTCGTAGCGATGATGCCAACGTACCATGCCGGCGACGAACACCCAGGCCATCAGGGCGGCAGACGCGACCCAGACGTTCTGGAGCACGACGCCGAGGACCAGCCAGACCAAGGCCGAACACAGCTGCATCGGATTGCGCACGAAACCGAAGATGCCGATGCGAACCAGTCGGTCGGTCGGATCGAGCGGGATCGCCGTTCCGTTGCCATAGAGCGCAAACAGCTGCACGGCAGAGAGGCCCAGCACGCAGCAGACGCCCATCGCGACCGCGCCCAAGGTGAGCGCGAGCGGCGGGCGCTCGGAGAGCGCCCAGGCGCCGCCCATCGCCTCCATGATGGCCGACGGCACGACGACGAACGCGAGGCAGCCATAGCCCACTGCCAGGATCGCGACCCGCAACGGCAACTCCCGGCGCGCCGCCGTCCAATTGGCGAGACACAGTGCCGGCAGATGGGCCGTCACGAAGACCAGCAGAACGCCGAAGAACCAGTTGCTGCCGGGGTACAGCAGAGGTGGCAGCGACAGGAACAGGGTACCGTGCAAGCCGATCACGACAGGCGCCAACAGAAGCAGAGGCGACGTCTGCGGAAAAGCGAGCGACAGCATCGGACCGAAGGCCAATGCGCCGCCGATCCAGATATCGGCCGGGATGGCCTCGAACATCAGCGTCTCGCCACCGTAGCGCCACCAGCCGGCCTCCGCTGCAAGCTGGTGCGTGACGAAGATCGTGCCGAGCCCATAGAGAAACGCGAACAGACCACCGATCAGCGCGCGCTTATCGTGACGGCGCTTTCTGGCAAGCAAAACCGTGGCGGCCAGCGGGCCGAGAAACAGCGCCCAACGCAACACCCACAGCAGCCAGACCGGCAGCTTCAGCTCGATCATGCGATGACGAGCCTCGCCAGCGGATCTCGCCACCGGGCCGGCAGACGGGTCTCGAACAGTTCGACGACGAGGAAAACGACCGGCAGGCCCAAGGCGAGATGGAGCGCCGCGCCCGGCAGCGCCATGATCAGCAGCAGATGGATGATCGTGCCGACCCGCATCAGCAGGCCCTCGCGGCTCTCGGCCGGAGGAAACCCGAGCAGGATCGCGATCAGGACGGCCGGGAGAACGACGGTGAGGGGATAGGCCAGAAACTCGTGCTCCGAGCCGCGCGCGAGCCCTATCCCCACGTCGACCGCACGCCAGAACGCGACCCCGACGGCGAGTCCGCCGGACACGAGGATCGCAGTGCGGCGCATCTGGTATGCCATTGCCACGGTCGAGCATGTCCGCAGTCGAGGGAGGCCAACGTGGCGCATAGCGCGATTCGAGCGCCCCAATGTTGCAGCAGCCTATCACAACCCTCGGCGGCTCAGCGTCCGGCCGGGCGATCCAGCTCGCCGAGCCAGCGCGGCCGACCGGCGGCCTGAGTCAGGCGATCGACCAGAATGGCGAGCAGGACGATACCCAGTCCGCCGACGACGCCCTGGCCCGCATCGGAGCGCTGCAGGCCGACGAGGACCGTCTCGCCAAGACCCTTCGCGCCGATCATCGAGGCGATCACGACCATGCCGAGCGCCGTCATCACGGACTGGTTGATGCCTGCCATGATCGATGGGCGCGCCAACGGCAGCTCGACCAGCCACAGAGACAGCCGCGGCGACAGGCCGAGCGCGCGGGCGGCGTCACGCTCGGCATCACCAACGGTGCGGAGGCCGAGATCGGTCAGACGGGCGACCGGTGGAATGGCGACGATCAGGGTCGCGAACAAGGCCGGAGCCGTGCCAAGGCCCAGAAGCATGGCCGCGGGAATGAGATAGACGAAGCTCGGGATGGTCTGCATCAGATCGTAGACGATGCGCGCGACCTGGCCGAACCGCGGATAGCGGGCGCCCGCGATGCCGAGCGGCAATCCGATCGCGACCGCCAGCGCTACGGCCACGACGACCAAGGCCAGCGAGCGCATGGCTTCCGTCCACTGGCCCAGGAGCCAGACCGCGCCGAGGATCGCCGCCATTGCGCCTGCAAACGGGACGGACCTGCCGACACGCCAGGCGAGGCCGGCGACGCAGGCCAGCAACAGCCAGGGCGGTGCGGCCGCGAGCGACCACTCGAGCCATCGCACGGGCGCCGCGACGGCTCTTCCGAAGGCTTCCATGCCGTCCGGATCGAGCTTGACCAGGCGATCGACCCAAAAGTTGACCAATTGGCGCAAGGCCGCGCCCAGTGCCCCGTATTCCAGCTGCCGTCCCCCTCAAAGTGCGGCGGCGACCCGCCGTGCCACCTCGTCCGACACCCAGCGCCGCCAAAGCTCCGGCTTGTCCTTCAGGAAGCGTGCGGCCGCCTGCTCCGCGGTGATTCCTTTGCGGCGCGCGGCCGCCAGCGCGGCCGACGTATCGGCCGACGTCGACCGATAGGCGCGCAGGAAGCCCGTGATGGCGGTCGCGGTCGCGGCGAAGCGCGCATTGGCGCCGATCACCACCTCCGAGACCGGGTAGGCGGTCGCCTTCTCGGGCTTCGTCGCGGCCAGCATCCGCGCCCATGTTTCGCGATCGAAGGGCGGCTCCTCGAGCCGGACGAGATCGTGGGCGCCGACGAGCCAACTGGGGGACCAGTGGTAGAATACGATCGGGCGGCCCCGCTTCAGCGCGGAATCGATCGCGGCGACCAAGGCTTCGCTCGCCCCAGGCCGCACGTTCGTGAAGTGCCGGTCGAGGCCATAGGCCACGAGCTTCTTCGTGTTCACGATCTCGCACTGCCAGCCGGGAACGCAGTTGTAGAACAGGCCTTTCGTCGCGTCGTCGGGATCGGCGAACACGGCGCGGTGCGCCGCCAGATCAGAGACGGCACGCAAGGCCGGGGCCTTGGCGGCCGGTCCCTCGACCAGACTACGGGGCACGTACCAGCCTTCCGTCGCATCGGGGAACGTGGTGCCGAGGCGGACGACCTTCCCGTCGCGTTCGGCGTCGAGCCAGGCCTGCACCGGGTTCGCCAGCCAGATCTCCATGATCACATCGACATCGCCGCGCGCGACGCCGTTCACGAGCGGGATCGTTGCGCCCGGCACGCGGTCCGTGCGGCAGCCATAGCCCTTCTCGAGGATGGTTCGAGCGATGGTCGTGTGAAACGCCGCCGAGTCGTAATCAAGACCGGCAAAATTGATCGGCCGGTCGACCTCGCAGGCCGCGGCTGTTCCGGTCGCCAGCATAGCCAGGCCCAAGGCGGCCAAGAGCTTTCGAAGCATGCGTATCCTCTTTGAGCCGCGGAGATTGGACCGCCATGTTATTTCTGCCACCCGGCCATGGCCAATACCAAACGCAGGTGGCGGCGGGGTGGACCGGGCAACCGGCACCGTGCAAGCCAAATCTTGTTGATCGGATCGGGCGCGCAAGCCTTAGCCAATCGGCCCGGCGAACCTTGCGGAACCGATACCCGCCCACGATAATGCGGGATCTACGTCTGCCGGGACGGTCCGGCATGTCATGTTCCATTCCTTCATTCAGGGTCATAGGCCGATGTCGCAATTGGTTTGCCTGGTCAATCCCAATCAGGTGCAGCCCGGCATCACGCCCTATGCCCTCGACGTCCTGACGACGCACCTCGAACAAGCCGGCTTCGAGGTGGAGGTTCTGGACCTGACGTTCCCGGAACGGAGCTGGCAGGCCGACGTGGAAGCCTACTTCGCGGACCGCAGCCCCATGCTGGTCGGCGTCACGCTGCGGAATACCGATACGGTCATTCCGCAGGAACAGCGCACGTTTCTCGCGGACCACAAGGCCATCATCGACGCGATCAAGGAGCGCACGACCGCGCCGATCGTCGTCGGCGGCGTCGGCTACTCGACGATGCCGAGCGCGATGCTGAGCTACCTTCGCGTGCCGTACGGGATCGCCGGGCCCGGTGAAGTCGCGCTGGTCAAGCTGGCGCAGCGGCTCGCCTCCGGAGCTTCCGCCGACGACATTCCGGGGTTGCATGTGCTCGAGGGCGACGACGTCCGCATCGTGCCGGCGGGCGGCGCGCGTACTCCGGCTGAAGCGTGGCTCGACATAAACGAGGGCGTGGCGTTCCGACGACGCTCCAACCAGCGCTACCGGGTCGACAATCGAAAGTATTACGAGCGCGGCGGCCTCGGGAACATTCTCACCAAGAACGGTTGCCCGCTCGACTGCGTCCACTGCTCGGAGCCCTTCGCAAAGGGCCAGACGCTCTCTCGCCGGACCGTCACCGCCGTCGTGGACGAGATGGAGCAGCTCACCGACCAGGGCGTCCTCGACCTGCACACCACCGACAGCGAGTTCAACGTCGGCATCGGACATGCCAAGCAGGTGCTGCGCGAGATCATCGCGCGGCGGCGGCGCGACAGTTCGTGCTCACTCAACAAGCTCAAGCTGTGGACGTATCTGCAGCCGCGCCCGTTCGACGAGGAACTCGCGGTGCTGATGCGCGATGCCGGGTGCCAGGGGGCGAGCGTCGGCAGCGATCATACGAACCCCGAAATTCTGGCCGGCTTCAAGGTGACGCAATCCGGGAAGCCGTTCTACACGGTGGACGATATCCGCGAGACGAACCGGCTGCTGCTCGAGAACGGCATGCTTGTGACGCAGGAGCTGATCCTCGGCATGCCGGGCGAGACGCTCGAGACCATGCGCCAGTGTCTCGACGACATGCTGGCGCTGAATTCAACGGTGCTCGGCATTACGTTCGGCGTGAAGGTGTTTCCGCACACGCCGTTCGGCCGCAGGCTGGCGCGGGAGAGTGACGGCAAGCCGATGCCCGGCCTCCAGTCCAATACCGCGATCAGCCCGATCACCCTGCTGCCGCTCGAGAAGTGTCGCGACGTCGTGCATTACGAGCGGCAATTCATGTTCGACGAGCATGACCGGATCCGGCCCGTGTTCTATTTTTCCCCGGATCTGCCGGAGACGCCCGAGACGATCGCGAGCCCGAGCGGGCGCTGGCGGAAGTCGATCGAATTCATCTGGAACCACATTCCGGAAAGCGAGCACTATCGGGTTTCGCTGCCGACGCTGCCCGGAGATTCCAAGGACGACAACAACTACGCCGACAATCCGTTCCTCAGGTGCTGGGTCAGCCTCGGCTATCGCGGTGCGTTCTATTCGAAATGGCGGGAGCGCGACCAGATCATCCAGGATGCCATCGACAAGGGCATCGCGCGGATGGGTCCCGACAAGAGGTTGATCTTCGAGACCACATCGACCTGACGTGCGGGGCCGGCGCGCGCCTTGTCAGCCTCAGTCCACGAAATCGTGGACGCTGAACAAGGCTCGCTCGTCCGTCCAGACATGGCGCGGCTGCCACCCGGCCTTGCGGCCCAAGGCCCGGAACTCGTCGATCGAGAACTTGTGCGAGTTCTCGGTGTGGATCGTGTCGCCCGTCCGGAAACGATAGCTCTGGCCGCGCACGGTCACGACCTGATCGCAGGTGCTCTCGAGATGCATCTCGACCCGGCCCTTCTTCTCATCGTACCGGATCAGGTGCCGGAAACGGGTGAGATCGAAGTTGCCGCCGAGTTCGCGATTGATGCGCGCGAGCAGGTTCAGATTGAAGGCCGCCGTCACACCGGCCGCATCATCGTAGGCCGGGACCAGAACCGACAGATCCTTTTTCAAGTCGGCGCCGATCAGCAGGCGACCCTTCGGCGACAGCGTGGTGCGAAACGCGGACAGCAGCCCGATCGCCTCGTCGGGCGCGAAGTTGCCGATCGTCGAGCCGGGGAAGAAGCCGATACGAGCCAGTCCTTCGGCATGGAGCGAAATGGCGGTCGCCTGGGTGAAGTCGCCGACCACGGGTCGGACGTCGAGCGCCGGGAAGCGGTGTGCAAGACGGGCAGCCGCGGCAGCAAGGGCCGACGCCGAGACATCGATGGGGATATAGCGGACGATGCCGGGAACCGCTGCGAGCAGCAGCTCCGTCTTCAAGCTCGAGCCGGAGCCGAACTCGACGAGCACGGCAGGTCCGCCGCCCAGGCTGCGAGCGAACTCCGGGAGGCAGGCGCGCAGGATGCCGGTTTCGACCACCGTCGGATAGTACTCGGGAAGACGCGTGATCTCCTCGAACAGCTCGCTTCCACGCGCGTCGTAGAAGTAGCGGCACGGCAGCGTGCGGGGATGCGAAGCGAGCCCTTCGGCCACGTCGCGGGCGAAACCGGCCTCGGCGTCGAGGTCAGATGGCGACGGTGCCGTTCCTGCGGCGAGGCGCGATCTCGACGGCATCAGACGTCCTCCGCCAGTCGAAGTCCGAGGAACTGCCAGCGTTGCATCGGGTAAAAGAAGTTACGGTAGGTGGCTCTCGAGTGGCCGGCGGGGGTGACGCACGAGGCGCCGCGCAGCACCTGCTGGCTGACCATGAACTTGCCGTTGTACTCGCCGAGCGCGCCCGGGTTCGGGCGATACCCCGGATAGGCCTGATAGGAACTCTGCGTCCATTCCCAGACGTCGCCGAACATCTGGCGAGGGCGGCCATTCGACGGCTCGCTCGTCGAGACCGGCTGGAGGGCGTCCGACGACAGGAGGTTGCCGGTGACGGGAAGACCGGCGGCTGCGACCTCCCATTCGAATTCGGTCGGCAAGCGCTTGCCCGCCCAGCGGGCGAACGCGTCGGCTTCGTAGTAGCTGACGTGGCAAACGGGGGCCGAGAGATCCACGGGCACGAGCCCATTGAGCGTCATCACGTGCCACGTGTCGTCACGCTTTTCCCAGTAGAGGGGCGCCGTCCACTCCTCGCGCTTCACGGTGCCCCAGCCGTCGGCCAGCCAGTGGGCCGGCTGGGCATAGCCGCCGTCGGCCATGAATTCCTGCCATTCACCGTTCGTGACCAATCGGTCGGCTAGACGGAACGGATGAACGTAAGTGGTGTGACGAGGGAGTTCGTTATCCCAGGCGTAGCCGCCGCCGTCATGGCCGATCTGGTGCAGGCCGCCTTCGAATGCCAGCCAGGATGCCGGCGTCGCTTGCGTCGCGGCGCTCCTCGGGGCGCCTTGCGAGCGATAGGCGGGGCGGAGAGGATTTGCCGACAGAAGCGCCAGAATGTCGGTCAGCAAGAGTTCCTGGTGCTGCTGCTCGTGATTGATGCCGACCTCGACGAGATTGGCGACACGCGGGTCCTCGAGCCCACCCTTATGGTCGAGTTCCCGCAACGCCGCGTCGACGTGCCGCCTGTAGGCCAGCACCTCCTTGATCGGCGGGCGGGTCAGAAGCCCGCGAAGCTGTCGTGGCTGTCGGGCGCCCTGCGTTTCGTAATAGGAATTGAAACAATAGTTGAAGGCAGGATCGAACACGCGATAACCGGGCAGCTCATTTTCAAGGATGAAGCGCTCGAAGAACCACGTCACGTGCCCGAGATGCCATTTGGTCGGGCTGGCGTCGGGCATGGCCTGGACGACCATATCCTCGTCGGAGAGCGGCGCCGCGAGCTGGAGCGTCAAGGCGCGCGCCTCGAAAAGCCGGTCGGCCAGGATCTGCTTGGTCGTGCTCATGTCTTTCCTGCATTCAAATCGAGGAACGGGCCGTCGGACGCCCATCGGCGCGTCGGACCATCTCAATGGACGGTGGCCGGGATGCGGCCCCAGGCAAAAGTTTTCACGGAGGTTCGCCGGCCGGCGCACGCCTTCACCCCCACATCATCGATGCAACACCCAGACGATGACCATCTGAATACGTTACGCCAGTAAATGCGATGTCACGACCGTACAAATGCCCCCTGTCCAATCTACACCATCGCCCGACGGACGATGTGCCGGAGACGGGGGCAGCCGTGGCATTGAGACCCACCGTCCTGCATTTCGGTCGCCCAGCCGCTCGTTCAAGCCACCTCACCGATGGTTGATCGAGCGCCGGCCGCATATCGGCTTACATGGCGGTGACCAGGCGATCGTCGCTGAGGAGCGACGCCGTCTCGCCGGCGACGGCCGACAAAAGCGAGCCATCGCGGACGAGCCGGCAGACGGTCGCCACATCGAGGGACACATTGCGGTCCTCGGCCATGAACGGAACAGCCTCGCGCAGCCGGTCATAAGCCGCCCGCGTGCCGCGCCCGAGCGTCGTGCCCTCGCGCAGGTCGATCGCCTGCGCCGCGGTCAGCATCTCGATCGACAGGATCTGCTCGGCCGCCTCGATCTGATCTTCCAGCTTGCCGACGACCGTCGTCGCCATCGTCGAGTGATCCTCGATCGAGCCGGCGACGGGCATGAAGTCGAGCGAGGCGGGGGCTGCCAGATAACGGACCTGGGCATTGAGCATGGTGACGGTCTTCTGGAGCACGCCGAGGCCGGAGTTCAGCCCCGGACGGGCGATCAGTTGCGCCGGCAAGCCGGTCATGGCCGGATCATTGAGGCGCAAGGTGCGGCTCGCGGCAATGCTCGCGAGATGGGCAATCGACAACGACAACGTCTCGAAGGCCAGGGCGAGGCCGGCGGGATGAAAATTGCCGTTCGAGACGATGTCGCCCACCTCGGGCAGGACGACCGGATTGTCGGTGGTCGAGTTGAGCTCCATCTCGACCACACGGCGCGCGACCGCCAGCGTCTCCTGACATGGGCCGTGGACGTGGGGAATGCAGCGAAAACTGATCGGGTCCTGGAGGCTGCGGCGAAAACGCGGATCGTGGCAGCTGCTGCCTTCGAGCAGGGCCCGCAGCCGCATCGTCGTCAGCACCTGGCCTTGGTGCGGACGCACGGTGATCAGACGTTCGTCCAGCGGTGACGGATTGGCGAGAAACGCGTCGATGGAGAGCGCAGCAGCGAGATCGGCGTGGCTCAGCAGCTTGATCATCCGCGCCAGCACGAGGGCGCCGTGACCCGTCGCGGCCGAGTTGGCGCTGACCAGCGAGACGCCGTCCTTGGGACCGAGCGCAATGGGTGCGAGACCGGCACTCGCAAGTGCTGCGGCTGCGGGCATGCGCTGGCCGCGATACCAGACCTCGCCTTCTCCGACGAGCGGGAGCGACATGTGGGCGAGCGGCGCGAGGTCGGCCATGCCCACCGAGCCGCGACGCGGGATCACCGGCACGATGTCGCGATTGAGCAACTGGAGGAGACGATGGAACACGGCCGGGCTGACGCCGGCGCCGCCGCGCGCCATGCCATTGAGGCGCGCGAGCATGATCGCCCGCGACACGTGCGGCGGGTAGTCGGGCGGTATGCCGACGGCGTGGCTCAACAGAATCTTGTGCTGGAAGGAGGCCGCATCCTCAGGCGTCACACGGAAGGAGCGGAGTGCGCCCAATCCGGTATTCAAGCCATAGACCGGGCGATCGCTGCCCGCGAGCGCGTCGACCACGGCGCGGGATGCCGCGAGGCGTGCCTCGGCCGCCTCGGATACCGTCACCGGTCGCCGCGCGAACGCAACCTCGACGACCTGCTCGAGGGTAAGATCCTGACCATTCAGGACGACGTCGCTCCGTCGCTGCATGCGATAGAGGAGGCGGTCGAGACGCGCCCGGGCCACGACTTCCGATCCGTCCGGCTGGCCTGAGCGCGGCGCCAGCGGATCGTCATCGCTCACGAGCCCGCGCAGCCGGCCCGACAGGAAGCCCGCCAGCATGCGGTAGAACCGGCCAGCAAAGACCGGATCGCGCGCCAGCTTTTCGTCGAGGCGGGTGTTCGGGAGACGGAACACGCGGCTTGGCGACGTCGTCATCACCGTCGCGGTCGCGCCCTTCTTGTCGATGAAGGAAATCTCGCCAAGAAGCTCGCCCTGCTCGATCAGGGCGAACTCTCGGCCGCTCTCCGGGTCGAAGACGCGCGCCTCACCGTCCAGCAGCAGGATGAGATCGCTGTCGCGCTGCCCCTTCTCGATCAGGACGGCGCCGGCGGGGAGCACCTCGGGAATGCCGGCGGCGAGAAGCCAATCGACGTCGAGCTCGCTCAGTTGCGCGAGGAACTGGAGACCGAGTTTCACGCCTGCTGCTCGCTCACACTGATTCGCTCCGTCTGGATTCGCTCCGCACACTTTCATCCGAGGACTGAGGCCGATCAAGCGCGCTCGACAGCGCAGTCCGGGCGCCAGGTCGCGGCCAGCCGCCGCCTAGCCCGCCGCCGCGCTTGTGCTAGCCTCGCTGCCGCCCCCGAACCCCACACCGTCGCCGGGTCCGACATGCGCAGAGCCTTGAAGTTCATCCACACGGTCGCCTCCTCCGGGATCATCGGCGGCCTGCTTGGCTACATCGTCATACTCGCGCTGGCCCCGCAGGCGACGCCCGTTGCCTACGCCGAGGTCCGACAGACGATCGTCGCCGTGTGCAACTACATCATCCTGCCGTCGCTGGCGGCGGCGCTCGTGAGCGGGCTCCTCGCGATGGCGGCTCACCGGCCATTCTTCGATACCCGCTGGGCCTGGGTCAAAGCCCTTCTCGGTCTCCTGATGTTCGAGGCGACACTCGGGCTGGTGCAGGCCAAGGCGACCGCCGCCGCCGCCGAGGCGGGCAGACTAGCAACGGGGCAAGGCGAGCCGGGCGCGCTCGGCGAAGTGCTGGCCAACGAGTGGCTGTCGCTCGGCGCCCTCATGGCGCTATCGCTCGCACAGGTCGCGCTCGGCGTGTGGCGGCCGCGCCTCTCGCGGCCTTGAGGGGGGCTCGAGCGCGTCGTGCGACGGGTTGGCCAATCGCCCGCAATCCTCTTTCCGCGCCGAGCCAGGCTGCATTAATAGAAAGAAGGTGCCCTCAGCGGAGCAACGGGCCACGGCGGCGGGATGGTTCAGAGCATGAGAACAGCGGAAATTGCCGGCGCGGGGCTTGCCGGTCTGGCGCTCGCCGCCGGCCTCGGGCAGCGCGGATGGCAGGTGGTCGTCCACGAGGCCGGCCCTGTGCTGCGATCCGGCGGCGGCGGGCTCTACCTGTCACGGGACGGATTTTGGGCGCTCGACCAGCTCGGGCACAGCGAGACCTTCCGTCGTTCCTCGTTCGAGCCGCGCGGCTTCGAGACGTGGATCAACGGCCGCCTGCATCGGGCGCACGAGAACCACGGGGTGTTCCGGACGACGCTGCGGCAGAACCTGCACAACATTCTGGCGGATGCGGCGCGCACGGCCGGCGTCGAAATCCGGACGGGGTCGCGCGCGACGGGGGTCGATCGCGCGGGCGTGCTCCTGCTCGAGGACGGCACGCTGCGAGCGGCCGATCTCGTCGTCGCCGCGGACGGTGTCGGCTCGCGCATGTCCGCCGCGCTCGGCCTCACGCGCGACCACATCGTGCATGACGACGGGCTCGTGCGCGTGCTTCTCGACCGCACCGGACTGCCGCCCGGCGAGTGGGACTGGAGCAAGGACTTCTGGTCCTACGAGGGGACGCCGCTACGCATCCTCTATTCACCGTGCAGCGTGGATCACTGCTATCTGGTGATGATGACGTCTGCCGAAGATGCGGTGCGACTGACGCTGCCGCCCGATCCCGCATTGTGGACACCGGCATTCCCAGAACTCGCGCCGCTCCTCCATCGCGCGCCCAAGGAGACCCGGTTCGACCGCTACGGCTCGATCCGGCTTTCGGCGTGGGCGAGTGGCCGCGTGGCGCTCGTCGGCGATGCCGCCCACGCCATGCCGTCCAGCCACGCGCGCGGGGCCAATATCTCGATCCGGAATGCGGTGAAACTCGCGCACGCGCTGACGGCCACGGACGACATCGATGCCGCGCTCGCGGCGTGGCAGGCCGAGATGCGGCCCGCCGTGGACGCGGACCAGCGCGAGGCGGAGCATCTCGCGGCTTCGCGGTCACTGCATCGCGGCCGGCCGCAGATCGATCTCGACGAGCTTGTGCCGTCGAACATGAAGACAGCCTGACACAGGAGTTGGCGATGTGGCTCGAACCGGACGACGAGCGTTGGCGCCGCCATATCGGCGAGCTCGCTACGTTCCACGCGGGTGCGACGGATCTCACGGGGCGGCCCTGGGCCGAACATTTCCGCCGCGTGGCGACGCGGCTCTGCCTTAGGTATCCGAAGCCGGGTCGCGATCAGCTCGAGGCCGCGCTCTTCCATGATGCGCTGATGGCGCGCGGCGGCGGCCTTGCCCGTCTCGAAGCGCTCGGGCTGTCCCCGGCCGCGATCGAGATCGTGCGCGTGACGACACCGCCGCCGAATGCCGACTACTACCGGGACTTCCGGGCGGTCACACCCGAGGACGACGCCGGCTATCTGGTTTACGTGCGGGATCTCGTCGCGAGCGGAAACATCGCTGCGATCGAGATGAAGCTCGCGGACGTCTGCGACACGATCGACCAGATGCGCGTGCAGCGCGATCCCTTAATCGTGCCGCAGGTTCCGAACCGCTACGAGCCGAGCCGGGCGCTTCTGGAAAGCGGCCTCGAAGCGCTCTACCGGGGCGGCTGAGCCGAACCGGCGCAGTTCTCGGTTCGTTAGCGGCTTGGCGCTATCGTGCTGCGCCACAGGATTCGCCGCGCCAGCATTGCGCGAGACAACGGAATGCGAGAGACGGGATGGCGCGGGCAGTCCGATGGGTCGGGGCTATGGTTGCCGGCGCGGCCCTGCTGGCCGGCGTCGCGACATGGCAGTTTCGTTCGGTCAAGCCCGCTCCATCACAGCTTTATCGCGCCTGGCTCGACACCGCACCACCCACGGCCGATCGCGGGGCTGCGCTGATGGCTTTCGGCAACTTCGGGACACTCGATCTCGACACGCTGGAAACGTCGGCGCTGCCGTGGACGATCGTCGCGACGGCACTCGCCTTGCGCACGACGGGCGGGGACGCCGAGCGGGTTGACATGGGGGCCGTCGCAACGGCGCTCAAATCGTTCGGGTTCCTCTATCCCCAGGTGATTGCCGGGCATCCGGATCTGAAGCCTTCGAAGGTCACGCCGCTCGGTCTCTCGGTCGGTGACATTGAGCGGACGGTTCCTCCGATCCGCGTCACGGCCATGACGCTCGGGTGCGCCGCATGCCACGCCGGTCCTGCCTACTGGCCCGATGGCACGCCCGATCCCGACACCGCAGTTCTCGGGCGTCCCAACAGCTCGCTCGATCTCGAAGCGTTCGCGCAGACCACATACACTGCCGTGAAAGTCGCGCTCGACGAGCCTGCCAAACTGGAGCGGGCGATGGCGCGGCTCTTTCCCGACATGACTTGGCGGGACCGCGCGACGCTCGACTGGGTCGTGCTGCCGCGGCTCCGGCAAAAACTTGCCGATCTGTCGCGGACCACCGACCGGCCGTTGCCGTTCAACAATGGCGCGCCCGGCCTGACCAACGGCGTGGCGGCGCTCAAGGGGCAGCTCAACCTCGTTTCGCCGCACGTATTCGTCGACGGCGCGGGCTTCGTCTCGATTCCGGATCTCGCCGACCGCGCGTTCCGCTCGGCGCTGCTCGCCGACGGCGCCTACGCCGAGAAGGGCCGGCCGCGCTTCCGGCCGATCGACGCCGCCGAGGCAGCGCAACGCGACGCCGGTGCGATCGCCGGCATTGCGTCGTTCTTCATGGTGCCGTCGATGGGGCTCTCGTCGTCACGCGCGGAGAGCGCGATCCCGGAGCTCGTGCCCGTGATCCGATATCTCGCACGCGCGCGGCCGGCGGCATTCCCCGGCCCGATAGATCCGGCGCGCGCCGACGCGGGCCGCCTCGTCTATGCGCGGGCCTGCGCCACCTGTCACGGGCGCTACGAGGAGAGCCTGACGCAACCCCGGCTGGTCTCGTTCCCGAACTGGGCCGGCGACGTCGGAACCGATCGGTCGCGGGTCGACGCCTTCGACGCGCGTCTCGCGGCAGCGGTCGCACGAACGGAACACGGTCGGCGCCACATCGATGCGGCGCACACGGGTGTGATTGCAGCGCCGGTCCTCGCCGGCCTCTGGTCGTCAGCCCCGTACCTGACCAACGGCTCGATCCCGACCTTGCGACATCTCCTGGAACCCGACACGCGACCGGTGCGCTTCGTCGTCGGGGGCCATCGGCTCGATTTCGAGCGCGTCGGGATCGCGGGGGCGACAGACGCCAGCGGAACGTGGGCCGACCGGACGAGCTATCGACCGTACTCGACGCCGGTGACGATCGACACACAGAAGGCCGGCTTTTCGAGCCGCGGCCACGAGGCCGAGGTGCGCGGCCTCAGCGACGAGGAGCGGACGCAGCTGCTCGAATACCTGAAGTTGCTATAGGCGGTGGCTAGACGATCAATTCGTCGACGGGGAGCCTTGCGCGGTCGCGGGACGGTGTGCCCTGCGGCCGGCCGATGCGGAAGACGTTGACGATCGCGCGATCCGGGGCAAGCCCATGCAGGCGGTGCAGCGCGTTGCGCGCCACCGGCCAGTCAGCCAAAACCGACATCGGCACGGCCCCAATGCCGCACGTCTCCATGTCGAGCCACGCGTGATAGAAGGCCCGGCCGGACAGGATGGCGTCCTCGCCAACCGGACGATGAAAGAGGGCGATGGCGGAGGCTGATCGCGTCCTGGCGCTCTCGGCCAGCAATCGCGGCGCGAGACCGAGCCGATCCAGCGCCGGGAACAACGGCCCCAGCACAAGACCCGCGCCGAGGGCTTCGACCGTGCCGAGCCCCATGGCGTGTGCGTTCAAGCCGTCACGCGCGAAGCGCGGGTCCGACGTCGACAAGCGCATCCACGCCAGCAGCTCACGGCGATGCGCTTCGTCGCGAAGAAAGTGGAGGCTCGCCGTGTCGCCGAGCCGCGCTGCGTGCGCAATGAAAGCTTCGTCACGCACCAGAACGAGATCGCTGCGCCATGCCGCAAGACGGTCCAGCGCGTCGTGCATCGCCGGATCCGAAGGCTTGAACGCGCCGCGCCAGCTCACGCGCGAGTGTTCCGGTGCGACGTCGGGTGCGGGCTCGGAGGACGGCTGCAGCGTAGCGATGGCGGCGCGTTGCAGCGGGCCGTCCGGTGCCGGCGCGCTATCGCAGGGAAGATACTCGATTGCGATGGCGAGGCCGCGGCGTTGGAGTGCGCGGGAGAGGCCCTCGAGTGACGCGCCCAGCGAAAGCCGCCAATCGCGACCGCTCGGATCGGCGACAGGGACGGTGCGGGTCCGGTCGCCGTAAAGCTCGATGACGCCACGGCGATGCCGCCAGCGAGCGGGCTGGATATTGTGCACACTCGGCGCGAGGCCAGCCTCGGCGACGACGGCTTTCAACACTTCGGGTGCAAGCTCGATCACGACGCGGCCCCCAATGCTTTCGTGAAGAGGGACAGGCGGTGCAACGGTCGCGCGCCGATCAGGCGCATCTGCTTCAGGCTCGCGGCGTTGACGTCGGCGATCCAGGTCGTTCCCAAGCGACGGTAGCCCGCGGCGCGCGCGGCCGTGACGACGCGCTTCAGCATGATGCGATTGAGGCCGCGGCCGTGCAGCTCCGGCGTGACGGCGTAATAGATGATCACGGCCCGGTCGCGGGTCATTCGGTGGCGCAGAAAATGCCACGGCGTCGTCCAGCCGATGCGGCTGCCGCACGCGGCGAGGAACGGGTTGAGGTCGGGAATGCACACGATCACGCCCGCCGGACGCCCCGCATGGTGCACGACGATCGAGAGACGCGGATCCATGATCCACATCATCTCGCCGGCCTGGAAGGCATACTCGGCCGCCGTCACGGGAACGAACATGGGGTTGCGATCGAAGCCGGCGTTCAAGACGAGCCGCGCGTCTTCCATGCGGGCCTTGAAGGTCGAGCGCTGGATCGGGAGCCAGGTGAAGGCCGGATCGGTTTCGGTGGCGGCGTGGCGGGCGTCGGTCAGCGCGGCGACGTCGACCGCCGTGAGATCGGTCTCGAACGTGGTCATGGGAAAGGTTGGCGCGTAGCCCCGTCGGGCCAGATGGCGCGCGATGTGGGGCGGCGACCACATCATGTCGGTGTAGGGGCCATTCTCGAAGCCGGCGGTCGTCACGCCGACCATCTGCATCGCCGTCAGGTTGAAGTTGCCGGTGAGTTCCGTTGCGCCACGGGCCGCGACCCAACCCTCGGCGGCGTCGAGAAGTGCGTCGACGGCTTCCTGATCGTCGGCGCAGTCGAAGAAACCGAACTGGCCGCTGCGTGTCCCATGCCGGCGGTTCGACGCATGATGCATCGTGGCGACGATACGGCCGACGGGCCGGCCGTCATGATGGGCGGTGAAGACCTGCAGTTCGCCGTGCCCATCGCGGCAGAGCGGATTCTTCAAGGGGTCGAGAAGACGATGGAGGTCCGAGCGCATGGGCGAGACGTAAACGGACGCGGGGCCGTAGGCGACGAACGGGGCCTCGAAGGCCGCGCGTCGGTCGCCACTGCGGATCTCGATCATGACGTGGCGCTCCGCGCGAAGGCGATCTCGCCGGCGAGGCGCGCGAGGTGGATGTCGCTCTCGGACCGTGCATCCCGTGCGATCGGGGGAAGAGCCACGGCGAGGACGCGCAACGGCTCGGCCGTCAGCAGGACGAGGTCCGTCGCGTCGTGCGCGGTCATCAGCGAGAGCGCGCGTTCGACACCATCGTCGATGCCGGGGCGGCCCCAGGGAGCCGCATCGCGCCGCAGGACTCCGGTCTCTTCCAGCAGCGTGCGAAAGGCGGGATGGCGGACGTGGTCGAGATCGGCCCCGGACAGGAGACGCGCGCCCGACAGCAGCGGATGCGCGGCGAGGCCGGCTTCGAACGCAGCCGGTGTGCGAGCGCGGAGCAGCGGATCGAGCGGGCGGTTGCGCTCGCCGCGGGCACCACGCGACTCGGAGAATATGGCTGCGCACAACAGACCGGAGAGCGCGACGACGCCCGCGCGGAACATCTGCGCCAGCTCGCCCCAGCCATTGGCAGCGCCATAGCCCAGCGCCAGCAACGCTGCGATCGCGCCGAAGCCGAGCACCGTCGCCGCGCGTTCGCCCGCGCTCGCCCGCAGGTTGCCGGAACCGAAGCCCAGATAGAGAACGAGCAGAGCACCCATGGCGCCGAGACGGACCGGCACATCGGGCCAGATGGAGCGGAAGTCGGTCACGATCAGAGGCGCCAGCACGAGCATCGCCAGGAGCACGCGCCAGACGGACGCGTTCTCGGCATCGGTGAGGCCTCCGGTTTCGCGGGTCCACAGCAGGGCTGCGATCGAGGCATAGCCGCCGACGACCGTCACGATGAGCAGCGCGCTGACCGCGCCCATGGGCACGAACGGCAAGGCTTTCGCAGCCACGAGCAGCAGCGGCCCGGCGATCAGCGCCCATTTCATCGCCCGTTGCGCGTGGCGGCGGATCAGGCCCTCTGCGACGAACAGCGAGACGAGCGGCGTCAGAGCCGCCAGCACGTCGGCCAGATGCAAGGCGAGCGCGCTCTCCATGGACCACGCGAGGCTTCGCACGAGAAACATCACGGCCACGAACCGGAGCGCGAAGCTGATGCGGCGGGTCATCGGGCCGCGCGGGTCCTGCCGCTGTGTCTCGAACGCGAGCACGAGCGCACCGACGGCGCCGAACAGGTTGACGAGGCAGTCTGCGACGATGGCCGGCGCGAGGGTCATGGCGGGCCCATCATGCGCGCGAGAAAGCGGCGGACGACGGGCTTCAGGACGGCCTCGACGATGCGTGGCCGGGGTCGCTCGACCGCCGGACGGTAGGGATTGAAGAAGTAGCCACGAAAATCGGTGCCGGTGGGCTTGCCGATGATCAGGGCCAGCGTCTCGTAGGCCATCAGCATGCCGGTCGAGATGACCATCGGCGCGAACGACATGCGGCTGCGCTTTCCGGCCGCGACTTCGCCGGCGGCCTCGACGTCGATGTAGTGGCGGGACGTCGAGTGCACCAGCACGTGGATGGCTTCGGCCTGGAACGCGGCGGCCCGATCCGCCGGCGTCACCGCGTCCCACGCTTTGCCCGCCGTCGGATAGCCGAGACGTTCCTCCGGCATCGGGTCACGGGGGTGGGTGACATAGACCGAGGGGAGCGGCGAGGCGTAGGCGTCGATCACCGGGAGGCCCGCGCGGCGCGCCGTCCGATAGAGCAGGAGGCTCGCTGCCAGATCGTCGGTTCCATTGACGATCACCTGCACTTCGCCTGCGATCCGGTCGAGGTGTCGCGGCCAGTCATCGTGCAGGACTTCGATCGCCATCCCGGGATTGATCTTCCGCAGAAGATCGGCACTCGCTTCGGCCTTGTGGCGGCCGACCGTATCCGTGAACGCGAACACCTGCCGGTTCAGGTTGGAGACCTCGAAGGCATCGAGATCGGCAATGATCACGTGACCGACGCCCGCGCGCGCGAGCGCCATCAACGCCGCGCCGCCCATGCCGCCAGTTCCGCACACGAATACCTTGGCGGCGCGGATCAGGCGTTGCTCGGCCTCGGAGACGAAGCCGATGTTGCGGGTCATTGCCGCCGCATAGTCGAAGGTGACGGTCATGTTCGCCCCCGTGGGACGTTGGCGGGACGCAGGATGCCCCACGCCCGGTCGGTGGTCATCCAGTGGACCAACGGCAGGATCATGCGGTTGAGCGTCACGAAGGCCAACGCCGCGAGGACGCCGGGAAGGGAGCGGCGCGGGACGTCCTTCAGGATGAAGCGGTGCGCGGTCTCGAGCGAGAGCTGGCAGAGCTGCAGCACATCGTCACCGCGGGTGTAGTCGAGCTGCTGGCGGCAGTAGTCGTTGTAGCGCGCGTCGCGGTGCTTTGGCGCGGCGTCGAACGACTTCTTCAGATGGTCGGAGCCACCGGTGTAGGCGTTGGTGATGACGAGCCGCGCCTCGTCGAAGCCGGCGTCGGGGCCGACGCCGAAGACGTGGCGATGTCGCGCCATGATCTCGCGGGCTAGCAGCAGGTGCTCGAAGCTGCGACGCGCCTTCGGGTCAGGCGAGGGGAAGACGTTCGAGAACGTCTCGCTGACCATCCCGACGATGGCGGGGACCTGCGTGACGTTGGACAGCCACAAGGGACGCATCTGGTTGCGGAAGAAGAGAACGAGGCATGTCAGCCCGTAGAGGACCCACGAGAAGCCTTGGCTGCGCACGCCCGGATCGACCATCACGAGCCCCATGTGCAGGACCTCGGCCGGCTTGCCGTGCAGTTCGACGTCCATGGCCGCCAACGCATTGAACGCGACGGGCGCGCCCGTCCGGCGATCGTGGAGGATGGTGACGATGGACTTCTCGAGGCGGTCCTGGTCACCCGTCAGGATGCCATAGTCGAGGTCGCCGTCGGGGAGAGTCCGGCGGGCGATGGCGCGCAGGTCCGCGAGCAGCGCCGCCTTCGCCTCGGGCTGCATCCAGAGCCCGGGCCGCTCGACGATCCGGGCCGTGACGTCGGTGCCCGGACGCAGGCTCAGGTCGAGGTAATCCTGGGTTAACGCCTTCCACCAGACTTCGAACATGGCCGTCCCCCCGGCGAAGGAGGCAACCTACGTCAACGGCTATGAATTCCGTGTAAAGAGGGCCGTTCATGCGTCAGATGGCGGCGGCAGTTCCAGGCCGGCGCCCGTCGCCGCGAGCCCGGTGCCGCTCTCGTCCTTCAGGCCGACGCCGGTCGTCCGGCGGGCCAGCGCGGCCTCGGCGAGCCAGGCAAGGCTCGCGGCCGCCGCCTCGGGTGCGAGGCCGCCGGCGCGGACGTTCGAGATGCAGTTGCGCTCGGCGTCGGTGCGGCCCAGTCGCGGCGCGTAAGTCACGTAGACGCCGAGGCTGTCGGCCGCGGACAGGCCGGGACGCTCTCCGATCAGGACGATCATCAGTCGGGCGCCCATCGTTTCGCCGACCTCATCGCCGAGCGCCACGCGCGCGCCTTCGGCAATCACAACCGGCCCGACGACGAGGCCGAGCCGCGTGACGTGGGGCGCCAGTTTCTCCATCAGCGCCGGAGCGTTGGCCGCGACGGCCGTTGCCGAGAGCCCGTCGCCGACGACGATGGCCACGTCGCAGGTTCGGCCCTCCATGGCCGCGACCAGCCGATCCCTCGACGCGGCGTCGAGACGACGGCCGAGATCGGGGCGGCGGAGATAGATTGCACGATCTGTGGCGCGGCTCGCGACCAGAATGGTGTCGAAGCCCAGCGCCTGAACGTGGCCCGCCAGAGCTTCCACGTCCAGCCGGGCATGCACCGCATCCCGGGCCCTCGCGTGCGACAGCGCGAAGGACAGCACCTCGCGGGTGGGCAATGAGGCGCCCGTCCGGCCGATGGCGATGCGGGCGGGCGTCAGCGACGACATGGCCTGCCAGGGGTCGCGCGCGATCCCGGTCATGACGGCAGCTCCGGGAGACCCGCGGCGGCGTGCACGTCGGCGACCAGCGCATGCGTCGGCGAGGCTGGCAGCAATCGTCCGTCTGTGTCCGAAATCCCCATCCCGGCGAGCCACGCCTCGAACTCCGGCGCCCGTTTCAGGCCGAAGACCTCGCGGACGTAGAGCGCGTCGTGGAACGAGGTCGACTGGTAGCCGAGCATGACGTCGTCGGCGCCGGGAATGCCCATGACGTAGGTCACGCCCGCGGCGGCCAGCGTGGTCAGCACGACGTCCATGTCGTCCTGGTCGGCCTCGGCGTGGTTCGTGTAGCAGACGTCGACGCCCATCGGCAGGCCCATCAGCTTGCCACAGAAATGGTCCTCGAGCGCGGCCCGGAGGATCTCCTTGCCGTCATAGAGGTATTCCGGCCCGATGAAGCCGACGACCGAGTTGACGAGCAGGGGATCGAACGCGCGGGCCACGGCATAGGCGCGGGCTTCGCAGGTCTGCTGGTCGATGCCGTGGTGGGCATCGGCCGAAAGCGCGGAGCCCTGTCCGGTCTCGAAGTACATGACATTCGACCCGACCGTGCCGCGCTTCAGGGAGAGCGCGGCCTCGCGGGCTTCGCGCAACAGGTCGAGGGTGATGCCGAACGACCGGTTCGTCGCCTCGGTGCCGCCGATCGACTGGAACACGAGGTCCACCGGCGCGCCCTTCGCCATCAGATCGAGCGTCGTCGTCACGTGTCCGAGGATGCAGCCCTGCGTCGGGATGCGATAGCGCCCGATGAGGTCGTCGAGGAGGCGGAGCAGCCGCTCGATCCGGTCCGGGCTGTCGGTTGCCGGATTGATGCCGATGACGGCGTCGCCGGCGCCATACATGAGGCCGTCGGCGATGGACGCCATGATGCCTGCCGCATCGTCGGTCGGGTGATTGGGCTGCAGGCGGACCGCCATGGTGCCGGGGAGCCCAATGGTGTTGCGGAAGGCAGTGACGACGCGGCACTTGCGAGCGGCGAGAACGAGATCCTGGTTGCGCATGAGCTTGGAGACGGCCGCCGCCATCTCGGGCGTGACGGCGGGTGCGAGCGCGGCGAGGGTCTCCGGCGTCGTCGCGTGAGAAAGCAGATGCTCGCGAAAGGCGCCGACCGTCATATGGGCGACGGGCGCGAAGGCGCGCGGGTCGTGGGTGTCGAGAATGAGACGAGTGACGTCATCGGTCTCGTAAGGGACCAGAGGCTCGGCGAGGATCGTCTTCAGCGGCACGTCGGCGAGCGCCAGCTTGGCGGCGACGTTTTCCTCGGCGCTCTCTGCCGCGATCCCCGCCAACCGGTCACCGGCCCGGGGTGGTGACGCCCTGGCGAGCAACGTCTTCAGGTTCGGAAAGGTGTATGTCGTCGTGCCGACGCGCTGGCTGTAAGCCATCGAAGCCCTTTCCCCGGTCGCCGTCGCGCCTCATGCGCGCCCTGGCCGGGCAGCGACCTCACCGCCCAGGAGCCACCGTCCTGCATAGCGCAGAACGCGCGAAATGTCGGCCCCGATCCCGACCAACGCCGGCAGGACAAAGAGCAACAGCACCGTTGCGAAGCCCAGTCCCCACGAAAGAGTGATCGCTATGGGAATGAGAAACTGCGCCTGCAGGCTTTTCTCGAACAGGAGCGGCGCCATGCCGCCGATGGTCGTCAGCGTCGTCAGCAGGAGCGCCCGGAACCGATCCGTGGCGGCGCCGACGACGGCTGTCTCGATCGGCTCACCCTCGGCCATGCGTTCGTTCATGCGATCCACGAGCACGATGGCGCCGTTGACGGTGATCCCCGAGAGGCCGAGCAATCCGACGAGCGAGAACAGCGCCAGGTTGAACCCCATCGCGTAGTGACCGACCACCATGCCGATGAAACCGAACGGAATGATCGCCATGACCAGGAAGGGCTGCAACCAGCGTTGGAAGACGTAGACGAGGATCAGGTAGATCAGCGCCAGCGCGAGCAATCCGCCGACGCGGAGGTCCGCGAATGTCCGGCGCTGGGTTTCCGCGCGCCCCTCGAACGATGCGGAGATGGCGTACTTCGCCTCGATGGCCGGGAGCGGGCCGGCGCGCAGAGCCGACAGCACCTGATCGGCTGTGGTGACGGCGCTGTCCACGTTGGCCCGAACGCTGACGGCGAGCTTGCCGTCATAGCGCTGCACGACCGAAAACGCCTGCTGTTCGGCGACGCGCACCACTTCGGACAGCCGCACGTTGCCACCTGTCGGAGAACGCAGGTTGAGGGCGAGCAGGCCATCGAGACCGCGTTTGCGGTCCGCCTCGGCGCTGCGGACGCGGATCGAGACCTCCTCGTCGCCGCGGGCGAACCGCACGGCGATCGCGCCCTGATAGGCGGCGCGCACCTGACGCGCGACCAGTTCCGTCGTGAAGCCCAGCGACTGGCCGCGCGGCGTCAACTCGAGCACCACCTCGGCCTTGCCGTAGGGCAGATCGTCGTCGAGCCCGATCAGGCCGTTGAAGCCTTCGAGCGTGTTGCGCAACTCCAGCGCCGCTTCCTTCAGCCGATCCAGAGACTGACCGGTCAACCGGATATCAACGTCGAAGCCCGGCGGGCCGACGCGACGTCCGAGCACGGCAACATTGTCGATGCCGACGATGGGAGGAATGGCCCGTTGCCAGGCGGCAATGAAGCGGGGCGTGCGGACGCTCCGCTCCTCACCGGGGGTGAGTTCGACCTCGACGCGGGCGAGGTTCTCGCCGCGGCTCTGGTCCTGCTGTCCGAGGGTCGTGTAGGCGAGCAGCATCAGCGGCTTGCCGTTATTGTCCGGGACGAGCCGCCGCTCGACGTCGCGCGCCGACTCTTCGATCCGCTTCAAGGCGGCCATGCGATCGGCTTCGGGCAGCCCCGGCGTGAACGTGACATTGGCGAAAACGACCTCGGCCTCCGGCACGGGAAAGAACGTGAAGGCGACGCGCCCCCCCGAGATCAGCCCGAACGCCGACATCATGCCGGCGATCGCCAGCGCCAGCGTGACGTAGCGCCAGCGCACCGCGCGCGCGATCAGACCGGCGACGAGATGATCGCGAAACCACGTGAAGCCGATATCGAAGCGGCGGCGGAACGCCTGTCCGAAGCGCGCGACCAAGGAGGGTGCGCGGCGCGCACGGATCTTCGCGGCTTCCATCGAATGCATCAGATGCGAGGGCAGCGTCAGGAAGCATTCCACCAGTGACGCCATCAGCGCGACGATGACGACCATCGGAATGGCCGCGAGAATCTGGCCGATGACGCCCGTAATCAGCAGCATGGGCAGGAAGGCCGCTTGCGTCGTCGTCGTCGATGCAAGGACGGGCAGGAACATGCGCCGGGCGGATTCGAGTGCGGCATCGAACGGCGCCGCCCCGCGCTCGGTTCGTGTCACCGTCTCCTCGCCGACGACGATGGCATCGTCGACCAAGGTGCCGAGCACGAGGATCAGTGCGACGAGGGAGATGGCGTTGATGCTCTGGCCGGAGGCCAGCATCAGCGAGAATGTCGCCAGCAGCGCGATGGGAACGCCGAGCGCGACCCAGAAGGCCACGCGCATGTTGAGGAAGATCAGCAGGACGAGAATGACCAGCGCAAATCCCTGCAGCGCGTTCGTCGCCAGCATGCGGATGCGCTGATCCACGACCTTGGCGCGAATGTCGAAGACGTCGACCTTCATCGTCGGTGGCAGCGTGGCGCGGACTGCTTCGACCGTATCCAGCATCAGGCGCATGGACTTCAGCGTGTCGCCGGCGACAGTCCGCTGCACGTTGAGGAGGAGCGTGCCGTTGCCGCTCTGGAAGTGCCGGATGGCGCCTTCCTCGAACGATTCGCGCACGACGGCCACATCGCGCATCAGGATCTTCTGGCCGGTCTCGAAGGCCTTCAGCTCGATGCTGGCGACGCCGTCGGCTGTCACCGTTCGTCCCCGGGCGCGGAGCTGCTTTTCGCTCGCGCCTTCGAGATTGCCGAGCGGCAGGTTCTGGCTGACGAGGGCGATCCGGTCGGCCACGTCGCGGGCCGACAAGCCGAGCTGGTGCAGCGTGGCCGCAGGGATCTCGGCCCAGATCTCGCGGTCACGCTTTCCCGAGAGCGTCACGCGGTCAATGCCGGCATTGAGCAGCCGATCGCGCAGCGCCTTCGCCGCATCCTGCAGCACGCCCTCCTCGAAGGGACCCGACAACGCCACCATGCCGACGGTCTCGTAGAGCAGAATGCGCGTGATGACGGGGCGCTCGCTGTCCTGCGGCAGGGTGGTGATCGCTGCCATGCGGCTCTCGACATCGGAGAGCGCGCGTTGCATGTCGGCTCCGTCCTTGAACTCGAGCGAGATGCGGACGAGGCCCTCGACGGCGTAGGACGTGACCTTGTCGATGCCGTCGATGAAGCGCACCTCGGGCTCGACGATGTCGGTGATGCCTTCCGAGATCTCCTCGGCGCTGGCGCCGGGCCAGACGATCTGGATGGTGATCGTCGGCACTTCGGTCGAGGGGAAGAACTGGGTGTTGATGCGCCCGAGCGCGACGAGACCCAGCACCGCCATGACGATGGCGACGAGGTTCGGCGCCACCCTGTGCTCGAGGAATGCGCGGATCAGGCCGCCGCCGCGCTCTGGCCGTCGCGTGTCACTGCTCATCGGCGTGTGCTCACCGGCTTCGCACGAGCACGCCCGGCCCGGCGTCCGCCAGGCGGGTGGTCATAATCTCGGCGCCGTCGGGGAAGGCTCCCGACAGGAGAACATGAGCGCCGTCGTAGGCCTCGATGCGGACGGGGATCGGCACGAGCCGGCGATCCTCGCCGACACGGAACACGACATCGCCGGGGTGGACGGCGCTCTGCGGCAGGCGCACCACGTTGCGGAAATCGATATCGGGAGTGCTGACGTTGACGAACGCGCCGGGGCGCAGAATGTCATTCGCCTGAGACCGGTCGAGGCGCGCGAGGACGTCGAAGCCGCCGGTTGCCGAGGCCACCACGGGCGATACGCGATCGATGACGCCGGGCACCTCGCGGACGATCGTGCCGCCACGCCACACGACCGTTACCTTTCGGCCTTCCAGCTTGCCGCCGTCGGACGTCAGCCGTCCGTACTGGCCATCGGTGAGCATGAAGCGGACTTCGAGGCGATCGACGTCATAAAGCGTCGCAACGCGGTCGTTGACGTTCACCAGCCGGCCTTCCTCCGCGGCCACGTTGGAGACGATGCCGTCAAAAGGCGCGATCAGTTGCGTGTTGCGGATGTCGCGCTCGGCCTTGCGGACGTTCCACGCAAGCCGTTCGAGGGAGGCCTGCTCGCGCGACACCTGGGCCTCGAGGATCTTGATCTGGGCGTCGCGGGCCTCGACGGCTGCCATCGCCGACGTCATGCGCAGACGGCTCGCGTCGAGATTGGCGTCGCTCGTCGCGCCCTTGTCCTGCAACGTCGAGAGGCGTTTCAGTTCGCGCTCGGTGATCGCTTCCTGCTCGGCGGCGCGGCGGCGCGCGGCCTGCTCGAGTTCGATCCGGGCGCGGGTCTCGACGATGCGGGCCTCGGCCTCGGCCAGTTCTGTTCGGGCGCGGACGAGGGCGCCGTCGTACTCGAAGCGATCGACGGACACGAGGACCGCATCCTTGCGCACCCGCCCTCCATCGACCATCGACGACGAAACGCTCGTCACCTCGCCACCGACCAGCACGCGGAGGTCGACCGTCCGGCCGGCAACGATCTGGCCGTAGAGCGACAGGGTGGGTCGCTCGGTCGACGGGCGGACGGACTGGATCTCGACGGTGCGCACACGCTCGGCCGCGACGCGCTTCGGCGCCACGGGCTTGGTCGCGACGAGGTAGGCCTGAAGCCGTTGGGCACCGAACAGCGTGAGCGCAACAAGCGCAAGGGAGACAAGGCCACGGAACAGTCGTCGCCGCCAGCCGACCGCGGCGCGACCGACGACCGGCGCCGACACGCCCTCGTGGGCCGCATCGAACACCGGGGCGCCACGCTTCATGGAACTCGGCTCCATCAACTGCCCCTTCTGCCGTCACGCCGTGAAAGCCCGAACTCTTGTACGGCGCAGCAGTACCTCCGGTTCACGGTGAACCGATAGCACCCACGGACTGGTGGGGAGAACGCGGGGCGTACGACGATCCGTCGTTGCCTTTATGCCACAGAACGATCCACACGTCGCCGTCCGGCGCAGGAAACGGTCATGTGGTCGCAAAACCCGTAAACGGCGTGGGTACCCGCGACAGGTCCTGGATCAGGTCCGGCGGCAATCCGGCGACGGCGATCGTGTCCGTTACCGTGGCGAGGTGGCGCTCGACGAGGGATTTCAACTCGTCGTACCGGCCGGAGACCGCGAAGAGATCAAGCACATCGTCACTGATCTCGCCCGCCAGCTCGGTCCAGCGGCCTTCGCGCGTCATGCGGTTCAGCTTCGCGCCCAGATCCTCCAGACCATGCACCTCGAGAACCGGGAAATAGGCCGGCGTGGAGCCGTAGAACCCGACCCGGCCGCGGACCCACTCGCGCATGCGGGCGACGGTCTCGTCGTCAGGCCCTGTCGCGATGAAGCCGCCGCCGGCGATCTCGAAGCTGCCTCGCGTACGGCCCGTGCGGGCGAGGCCCTCGCCTATGGTCGGCAGCACGACGGTGTCGATGTAGCGACGGGTCGAAAACGGATGCAGGCGGACGCCATCGGCGACCTCGCCGGCCACCTTGAGCATGGCCGGCCCCACGGCCGCCATGGTGACGGGTGGCGTGCGCAGGCCCTGGCTCTCGGGCACGAAGTAGGGCGGCATGAGCGTGAAACGGTAGTGCGTGCCCTCGAAGGCCAGCGGCTGACCGTGACGCCATGTGCGCCAGATCGCCTTCAGTGCCAGGATGTACTCGCGCATGCGGGGCGCGGGCGGGGTCCAGGGCACGGAGAAGCGGCGCTCGTTGTGGGCCTTCACCTGCGTGCCGAGGCCGAGGACGAAACGGCCACGGCTGCCCTCGTTGAGGTCCCAGCTCGCATTGGCGACCGCCATCGGGGAGCGCGAGAACGAAATCGCGATCGCGGTCGCCAGCTCGACCCGCTCGGTCTCGACGGCGGCAACGGCGAGCGGCAGGAACGGATCGTGCTTGTTCTCCATCGTGGTGACGACGGCGTAGCCTGCCGCCTCGAGCGCCGTCGCCGCCGCCTTCACCTTGCGCAGATCATCCTGGGGAACACTCGCCGCGATGCGCATCTCGTCTCCTCTTGGCTTTCGGCCTCAGGGGGTCATGCTGGAGTACATGGGCTGGCCGGGATGCGGCATCTCGGCGACCAGCACGTTGCCGGACAGCGAGTTGGTGATGAACAGCGACCGGTTGCCGGCGCCGCCGTAGGCCATGTTCGTCGTCAGCTTGCCGCCATCGCAGGCGGTCACCCGGTAGAGCGGCAGGCCGTCGGGCGACCAGACCCAGACGGCTGCACCACCCGCGTGTGCCATCAGTACGTTGCCAGCGGTGTCGACGGCCATGCCATCCGGTCCCCAACCGCCGACGAGCTGGCAGAAGAGCCCGACGCGATGCACCGAACCATCCCCCCGAATCGGCACGCGCCACGTCGCGTTGGCCCGCGTCACGGCGACGTAGAGCATGGTCTCCTTCGGGTCCATGACGAGGCCGTTGGGGCTCGGCACATTGCCGACCAGGCAATCGAGCTTGCCTTTGGTCGTGAGCCGGAACACACGGCCGGTCGGATCGTGGAAGCCGGTCTCGCCCTGATCGGTGAAGTAGAGGTCGCCGTTCGAGGCGAAGAAGAGGTCGTTGAGGCCCTTGTAGCCGGGCAGCTTGTCGGCGCCGAGGAAGGTCTCGACCTTGCCGCTGACGGGGTCGACGACCATGATGCCGAGCTTGCGGTCGGTGACGAAAATGCGGCCGTCGGCATGGATCTTGAGGCCGTTCGGGAACCCCGCGTACTGGGTGACGACGGACCACTCGCGCGACGGTGACAGCCTGAAGATGCGGCCGTGGGCGATGTCGACCATCAGAAGATTGCCGGACCGGTCGAACGACGGCCCTTCGAGAAAGGAACCGATGCGCTGGCCGTGGAACATGTCGCGGGTGAAGTCGCTGTCGCGGTCGTCGAACTGCAGCTCCTTCGGAACGGTCGAGAAGACCGTCGTCTCGATCACCTTGGGCTCAGGCACCATCGTTCGTCGCTCCTCGGGCTCGTGGGGTCGTTCACCGACCACTCGTTCGATTGTTGGCGGGGGCACCGGCAGCGTCAAGGTATGGCGACACCGGCCGTTGACGGGGCGGCTTGACAAGAGCGCCCGACGGTTCACGCTTTAGCCGCCCGATGCCAAGCGGAGACGCCGCAACCCGCGTCCGCCAACCCGAGTGATGCCCATGCGCCAAGTCCATTTCGTCGCCTTCCTGCAGGCCCAGAACTGCACGACGCTGCCCGCCTCCTGGCGCCATCCTCTGGCGCGCACCGACAGCTACAGTCCGGCCTACTACCAGCACATCGCGCGGGTGCTGGAGGAAGGCAAATTCGACTGCGGGTTCTTCGACGATCGTCTCGCGATGCCGGACATGTACCTCGGCGATCACGCGCACACGGTGCAGAACGGCATCCGCTGCGTGAAGCTCGATCCGATCGCGTGCCTGATGACAATGGCGGCGGCCACGACGCGGCTCGGGCTCGGCGCGACCTACTCCACCACCTACTACGAGCCGTTCCACGTGGCGCGCATGTTCCAGACGGTCGATCTGATGACCAACGGCCGGGCAGCGTGGAACTGCGTCACCTCGGTCAACGACAACGAGGCGCGCAACATGGGCCGGACGGACGGCGCAATGGAGCACGACACGCGCTACGACCGGGCGGACGAGTTCATGGAGATCGTGCTCGGGCACTGGGACAGCTGGGACGACGATGCGATCGTCGTCGACAAGGCGAACAATCTCTATGCGCATCCCTCGAAGGTGCGGCGCATCGACTACTCGGGTCAGTTCATGTCCTCGCGCGGGCCGTTCACGGTGCCCCGCTCACCTCAGGGCCACCCGGTGGTGATGCAGGCCGGCATGAGCGGCCGCGGGCAGAGGTTCGCGGCGCGCTGGGGGGAGCTGCTGTTCGTCGCCCACCACAATCTCGCAGCCGCCAAGGCGGCCTACGACAAGTCGAAGGCCGCCGTCGCCGCCAACGGACGCGACCCCGACAGCCAGAAGATCTGCACGCTCTTCTATCCGGTCGCGGCGGCGACAAAGGCCGAGGCCGAGGACAAGCAGGCCGCCTACGACAAGCTGCCGAACGACATCGATCAGCTGTCGCTCCTGTCGGAAGCGCTCAACTACGACTTCTCGAAGAAGGGGCTCGACGAGGCATTCTCGGACGAGGAGATGCGCAACATCAGCGGCATGCAGTCGATGCGCGACCGCGTGGTGCAGGCCGGCAAGGCCAATCCGACCGTGCGCGACTTCATGGAGATCACCGGACGCGGGTTGCTGCGCAATGCGTGGGTCGGGGGCCCCAAGGAGATCGCCGATCGCATCGAGGAGTGGTGGTCGACGCCGGCGTGCGACGGGTTCGTGGTCGGGCCGACGCACCAGCCGGGCGGGTTCGAGGATTTCGTGAAGTTCGTCGTGCCGGAGCTGCAGCGGCGAGGCATCTACCGGAAGGAGTACACCGGGTCGACGCTGCGCGAGCATCTCGGCCTCGCGCGGCCGGAGATCGGCGCGTGGCGCACCAGGAAAACCGCGGCCGAGTAAGGCCCGTCGCGTCAGAGCCCCTTGGTGGCGCCGCCGTCCGCGTCGATGGTGGCGCCCAGAATGTAGCTCGCGCGGCCGGAGCAGAGGAACGCCACCACGGCCGCTATCTCGGCGGGCTCGCCGAAGCGGTCGATGCCGTGCTCACGGCGGGCCTGCTCGAGCGCTTCGGCATATGTCAGCGCGTGCTCGGCCGCGCGCGCCTCGACGCGGCGACGCAGGCGATCGGTGACAATGTGGCCGGGGTTCACGGCGTTGACGCGGACGCCGTCGCGCAGGCCGCGATCGGCCATGGCCTTGGTGAAGTTCAGAAGTGCTGAATTGACCGGGCCGCCGATGGTGAAGTCCATGGCCGGCGTCATGGCGCCGATGCCGGAGATGTTCACGACCTTGCCTCGCGCCTCGACGAGATGGGGCCACGCAGCCCGCGTCATGCGTACGGCGGCATGGAACTTCAGGGCGAAGCCGTCCTCGAAATCGTCGTCGCTGAGAGACAGGAAATCGCCGCGCTTGGTCGCGCCCGCGTTGTTGACGAGGATGTCGAGACGGCCGTGAGCATCCCGTGCCGCAGCCACGACATGCGCCGCCGCCGTTCGGACGCGCAGGTCCGCAACGATCACCGCGGGCGCAACGCCGCTAGCGCGGGTCACGTCGGCCGCGACGCCCGCGAGGGCGTCGGCGTCGCGCCCGGTCAGCGTCAGGCGCGCACCGTTGGCGGCCAACTCGCGGGCGATGGCGGCGCCGATGCCGCGGCTCGAACCGGTGACGATGGCACTCTGGCCGTCGAGATCGCGCAGGCTCACGTCACATCTCCCCAGGTTTCGCCACGGCTGCTTCGTGCGGTGGAGCCGGAACGTCGCCGATCGTCCGGCCGGGCGCAAGGCGACGTCAGTCGGGGATGCGATCCGGAATGACGATCTCGAAGGTGGCGCCGGGCGTTCGGTCGAGAAGGCGGAGCGTACCGCCGTGGGCGACGATCAGCTCCTGAGCGATGGCGAGACCGAGGCCGGTCCCGCCCTTCCGCACCGAGCCCTGGAAGGCCTGAAAGAGATGCTCGCGGGCCTTCGGCGGGATGCCGGGCCCGTTGTCGGAGACGGTGATCGTCACCGATCGGCCGAGCCGCGATGCGGCGACACGTACGCAGGGCACGTCGCCGCCCGGCTGGGCTTCCAGCGCCTGAATGGCATTACGGATCAAGTTGTTCAACACACGGAAGAGATGTTCGCGGTCAGCATCGACCCGCAGCGCCGCATGCACCGCGACGTCCCAGCCGATCCCACCCTCCCGGGGCAAATCCAGTCCGTCCGCCACCTCGTCGACAAGCTCGCGGAGAGCGATCTCCTCGCGCTCGGGCGGGCGTTCGGCAGCCTTGCCGAAGCGGAGCGTGTCGTTGCAGAAGGCGATGGCGCGGTCGAGCGAAGCAATCAGCTTCGGCGCGAAACGCTGGACCGTCGGATCCGGGGTCGATGTCAACCGGTCGGAGAGAAGCTGGGTGTTGGCCAGCAGGTTGCGCAGATCGTGATTGATCTTGCTCACCGCAAGGCCCAGCGCGGCGAGCCGGCTCTTCTGGCTCAGGAGCTGGGCCAGCTCGGTCTGCATGTGGGCGAGTTCGCGTTCGGCGACGCCGATCTCGTCGCTCCGCGCCGAGGGAGAAATGATCCGGCTCCGGTCCTCCGGGTTCTCGGCGAAGCGCACCATGTTGCGTGCGATCCGCATCATGGGACGCACGAGAAGCTGGTTCAGCGCCATGTAGACGAGCGCCGCCGTGATGATCGAGATGATCACGGAGAGGCCGAGGATGTTCAACGCGAACCCCCACATGGCCTTGCGCAGCGGCGCCTCGGGAATGACCATCTCGATCAGGTCGCCGGCGTCGTCGGCGGGCTGGCCGATGATGCGCAGCATGCGATCGCCGCTCGAGACAAGCACGCCGAGAGCATCGCCAATGGCCCCCAAGCGGCCCACGAGGCCACCTTTCTTGAGCTGTGTGAGGTCGTAGGTCTGGTCGATCGCAACCGGCATGTCCGATTGCAGGACGAGCAGGCGCTGGTCGTTCCGCTTCAGGGCGACAGCGCGGACCTGGGCCGTGCGCAAGAGCTCGGCGCGGAGCTTCTCCGGCACGGCGCCCGTGGGAGAGACTTCAGCCGCCAGCGATGCCAGCTGCGCCGCCATGAGGCGATCGAGCAGCCAGTTGTTCCGGAAGTTCGCGACCGAAGGCACGAAAATGAGGACCTCGGCCAGCATCACGAAGAGGGTCGTGAGGACCAGCAGCTTGGCCGAGAGGCCCAGACGCGTGAAACGCGCAGGAGGGGCGGTCGTACCGCCCCTCCGCGCCAACTCCACCCGGTCCGTCGTGTCGACCTTCTGGTCCAACCGCCAATGCTCCCTGCCGTTCCCGTTTCCGGGCCGGACCAAGGCTCGTCACCCGAGGCGCGACAAGAACGAGATGACGCTGCGCACGAACGGGCTGCCCGCTTTGGACGCATAGTACCGCAGTGCGGCCCGCTTGTTGATCTCGCTGAGAGTCGGGTAAGGGGATACCCATTGAGCCATATCGGTGATCTTCATCTTCTTCGAGATGGCGAGCGACCACATCTGGATCAGCTCGCCGGCGTGCTCGCCGACGATTGCGGCACCGACGATCCGGTCGCGCTTGTCGGTCACGACCTTGACGAAGCCCTCCGTCGCGCGCTCGGCCTGGGCGCGGTCGTTCTCGTGGTAGGGCCAGCGATAGACATTGGCGCTGCCGTGGCGCTTCCTCGCCTCGTCCTCGCTCAGGCCGACGTTGGCGAGTTCAGGCTCGGTGTAGGTGACCCACGGAATGTGATCGGTGCTCGCCTTGGCCGGCAGCTTGAAGCAGATGCGGCGCATCACGATGCCGGCATGGTAGTTCGCGACATGGGTGAACTGGAGGCTGCCTGCCACGTCGCCGATGGCGTAGACGCTGGAGTTGGTCGACAGGAGATTGGCGCCGACCGTGATGCCGCGGCGATCGTAGGCGATGCCGGCGGCTTCGAGGTTGAGCCCCGCGACGTTCGGCTTGCGACCCGTCGCCACCAGAATGTGGGTGCCTTCGATCACGTCCGGCCCCTCCGGCCCCACGACGTGGACCTTCACGACGCCCATGCGGCTTTCGACGCGCTCGACCTTGGTCCCTTCGCGGATCGACATCCCTTCCTCGACGAGGTGCTTCAGGACGACGTCCGTCAGCTCCGGATCGTCCTTACCGAGCGCCTTCATGCCCTCGACGACCGTGACGCGCGCGCCGAGGCGCATGTGAGCCTGGGCCATCTCGATGCCGATCGGACCGCCGCCGATGACGATCAGATGGCCGATCGGCGTGGCATTCTCGAAGAGTGTCTCGTTGGTGAAATGCGGCGCCTGATCCAACCCGGGGATCGGGGGTACGAAGGGCGACGAGCCGGTCGCGATGCAGAATTTGCGGGCGCGCACGAGGACGTCGCCCGCCCGCACCGTGTTGCGATCGACGAAGGCGCCATGGGCCTCGATGACGCGGACACCCAGCCCCGTGAAGCGCTCGACCGAATCATTCGGCGCGATGGCTGCAATGACCTCGTGGACGTGGGCGTTGACGCGCGCGAAGTCGATGCGGGGCTCGACCGGCTCGACGCCGAAGGGCGCCGAGGTGCGCATGTTGTGGGCGCGCTTTCCCGCCGCGATCATCGCCTTCGAGGGGACGCAGCCGTAGTTCAGGCAGTCGCCGCCCATCTTGCCGCGCTCGATCAGCACCACGTCGAGGCCGAGTTGCGCGGTCGCGGCTGCGAGCGACAACCCGCCCGAGCCAGCACCGATGATGCACAGGTCCGCCTTGATCTCCTCGCGGACAGGGCCCGTCGCCGGTTGTGTCCCGGCGCCAGTGGTGGTGGCGCCGGCAGGGGACGTGGCAATCGAATCAGGCCGCTGCATTGCGCGCTTTCCACTTCTTGAGGGCGACGGGGATGAGGGCGACGAGGCCCAGCAAAGCGAAGGCGATAATCAGTTCACGCGTCACGAGGGCGCTGGTGTCGATGCTGTAGGGACAGGCCGCCGTGGCGTTGGCGCCGGCCCGGGCGAGACAGGCCTGATAACTGGCGTTCTGGGCCTCGATCACACTGCCGAGGCCTGCTCCCGCGAAAGAATAGGCCGTCGAGCCAGGGATGATGCCCAGGAACGTGCCGAGGACGTAGGTGCGCAGCGGCACCCCCAGCACAGCCGAGGCCAAATTCACGACGACGAACGGAAAGACGGGCACCAGACGAAGAAACAGCATGTAACTCAGCGCGTTCTCCTGAAATCCGGCCTTCAGGCTGGCAATGGCGGGGCCGGCTCGCTCAGCGAGGGCATCGCCGAACGACGACTTAGCCACCAGGAAGAGAACCGTGGCGCCCAACGTCGCGCCGATGATCGTCGCCGGGGCGCCGATCTGCCAGCCGAACAGAAGGCCGCCTGCAAGGGTCATTATCAGGGCGCCGGGGAGCGACAGTGCGACCACCGCCACATATGCCAAAACATAGAGCACCAGCGCACCCGCCAGGTTCTGGCCGATGAACGTGCGCAGGTATTCGTAGTTCAGGCCGATGGTCTTGAACGACAGGTACTTGTGCCAGCCCATGGCGAAGACGAGGGCGGCCACCGCGGCGATCGCCAGGAGCGGCAGCCAGCGGTTCAGCCCACCGGACGGGGCCTTGCCTTCAGCGATCATCGGAGCGACCTCCCGACAACGGGGTGAAGAGCGCATGAATGGGCCCACCTGCTGCGGGGCCGTGCAATGTCGCGCATCCGGCGCTCAATCCTTCGCATCGTTCAAGCTCCAATCGTAGTAATAATCGCTGATACGGGTCGCACCAGCCAGCCTTTCCTTGAGGCCGACGTCGGCATAGCGGCGAATATGCTCGAGAATACTGGCATCCGAGCTGCCGAAGTCCTCCTTGAACCATGAGAATATCTTGGATGCGGTCACGACCTTGCCCGTCACGGTCACGCCACGCGTCGAGTTCACGAAATCACGCCCCCCCTTCTCGAGCTGGGCGTCAAGGCGACTGCCGACGAGCGCTTCTCCTGCCAGATTCGGGCAGCCGACGGAGGCGCAATTGACGGCGAAGTGCACGCGGTAGTCCTTGAAGATGCCGCGCATGATGGTGTGCTCGATCTCGTCGAGGCTGAGGCGCTGGCCGGATACGGTCACGACCTTGGCCTTCCAGGGGCCACCCGTGAGGGCCGCGAAAAGCCCGCCGCCCAGGTTGATGTCCCGGATCGAGGCCACCGGATAATGGTCGAGGACAATATCGATCGTCTTCGAGTTGTAGAGATTGGCCCAGAACGCGAACTGGTCGGGCCGGGAGAGCCGCGCGACGTCGACAGCCTCCAGCGACTTGACATAGGCCTTGAGCCGGCCATGGGCCTCGGCCTTGAAGCGGCGGTAGTTGACCCGGTTCAGCCCATTCTCCGCGGGGCGGACATAGGCCTTCAGCAGGTTATCCCACTCGGAATTGTCGACGGGCACGCTGCTCGTCTCGGCGGCGACGGCGAAGATCGTCTCTATGCTGCCAGAGGCCGGTTGCGAGACGGCCGGCAGGGCGAGCGTACAGATAAGCGCGAGCGGCACGAACCGCCTCAACAGCAGCATGGCTTGACGTCCTCCGGAGTCCCACGGCGTATGCCGCGTCGGTCTTGGCAGGCCGCGGGCCGAGCGCTCTTGGGGCGCTTCAGGAGCCGCGATCCGCATCGTCTACCGCAATCGAAGGGTCATTTCATCGGGGGCTCAAGCAGACTTGAAGCGGCCGCATCTTTCGTGATCCGGTGTGATCGAACGACCGTCTCCGAGGTGTCAGCCACCCGGGCGGAGGATGGATCCGGCGCATGAAACGTCTGGCATGGCCGAGGCAGCCCCGAGGGGCGTTGACTGACGCGCTCGCGAGACCTATAAGCCGTGCATCCTCCGACAGGTGGCCTTTCGCGGCCGTGGACGCATGGGCGTCAGCACGGGATGCGTCGGGTTTGTCGGCAGGCTGCACCGCCGGTTCGCGAAAGGACGCAGGCAGCGGCAGCGGTCGGTATCCCGCAGGGACGCGACCGATTCGTTACCATTCATCTCCGGCGCGGGCCGTTCTGCCGCCGCCGGATCAAATAGCCGACGGAGACGTGACGTGAAGAGGACTTATCAACCGAGCCGGCTCGTTCGCAAGCGCCGCCATGGTTTCCGCAAGCGGATGTCGACCGTCGGTGGCCTGCGCGTCCTCGCGCGGCGCCGGGCGAAGGGGCGCAAGCGGCTTTCGGCCTGAGTGCCCGGCTCGCGGCCTGATGCCCTCGGCCCGACGGCTGGCAATCGGACGCGGATCAGGATACGGGGCCATCAAGCGATCCCGGGCGGCAGGCGCGATGGAGGCTGTGTCATATGGCCCTCGTGACCCTGAAGACGTCCGGACAATTCAAGCGGGTCAGGGGCGGTGCGCGCTGCGCAACGCCCTTGTTCATTATCGAGGGTAAGCCTCGAGCCGGCGAGGACGTTCCGCCATCGGAAGCGCGCTTCGGTTTCATCGTTTCCGGCAAGGTCGGCAACGCGGTCGTCCGGAACAAGGTGCGGCGGCGGCTGAAAGAGGCGCTGCGCTCACTCGAGGGTGCTGCGATTCGTGCTGATCACGACTATGTTGTGGTTGCCAGCGCGGCAGTGCACGACTATCCATTCGCCGGTCTGCAGGATGCCCTCAGGCGCGCTTTCGACGACCTTTCGCGGCAGCCCGCCGGGGGTCGACATCGACGGAGCGTGAAGAGCCATCCCGCCGCCCCCCGACGACCGGGAGGCGACGTCCAGCCGGCGTGCACAGACGTCGTGGAGCGCGGTGCGCGTGAGAGGTCTGATCCGTCACACTCCAAAGACGAGCGCACGTCCACCCGAGATCCAGCATCAGGCGCCCGAACGCGCCGGTAGCTCGAACCACTGAAGGCCGAGGCCCAATGCAGCAGGACGACACACAGAAGAACCTCCTCCTCGCCGTGGCACTGTCGGCGCTGGTGCTACTTGGATGGCAGCTCTTCTTCGTCAATCCGCGCATCAAGGACGAGCAGGCCCGAAAGGCTGCCCAGCCAACGGCGACACAGCCGCTACAGCCAGGAGCCGCACCCGGCTCCGTGCCCGGCGCGGTTCCGGGGGCCGTGCCCGGTGCACTGCCGGTGAGCCCCGCGCTGCCGGTCGTAACCAGCCGCGAAGGGGCGCTGGCGCTCTCGCCGCGGGTTTCGATCAAGACGCCCGCGCTGAACGGGAGCATCGCACTCAGGGGCGGACGCATCGACGACATCAGTCTCGTCGACTATCACGAGAAGCCCGACCCCAAGAGCCCGATGGTGACGCTGCTGTCGCCGTCGGCGTCGCCGACACCCTACTATGCCGAGTTCGGCTGGCTGGCGCCCGCAGGCCTCGCAGCGAAGCTTCCCGATGCGACGACCGAATGGAAGCAGACCGGCTCCGGCGCACTCACGCCAGAAAGCCCCGTCACCCTCGAGTGGGACAACGGCCAGGGTCTCACCTTCACGCGCCGCATCTCGGTCGACGCCAGCTACATGTTCCTGGTCGAAGACAGCGTCACCAACACGGGGACGGCGCCAGCGATCCTCGACCACCGTGCCGTCATCTCACGGCACGGGACGCCCAAGATCGAGGGGTTCTTCATTCTGCATGAAGGCCCGATCGGGTTCACGGGCGAGAAGGGTCTGCAGGAGATCACCTACTCCGGCGCGCTGACCGACCTCAAGGAAGGGGGGCAGCTCACCAAGCCGTTCGAGAAGGTCACCGGCGGCTGGTTCGGCATCACCGACAAGTACTGGGCGACGGCGCTCATCCCCGACCAGACGGCGGCGATGGACGTCTACCTCACCGGCTATCAGAAGAGCGGCCCGCGCAAGGAGAGTTATCAGGTCGATTACTTCAAGCGCGGCATCGCGCTGCCGCCAGGGGAGAGCAGGAGCGTCGCGACGCGGCTCTTCGCGGGCGCCAAGAAAGTCGACGCCATCGAGGCCTACCACGACAAATTGGGGATCCTGAAGTTCGACCTGATGATCGACTGGGGCTGGTTCTATTTCATCACCAAGCCGCTGTTCCACATCATCGACTGGCTCGCAAAATTTTTCGCCGGCCTGGGCTTCACCGGCCACTTCGGCCTCGCGATCCTCGCGACGACGGTTCTCGTCAAACTCGTCTTCTTCCCGCTCGCCAGCAAGAGCTACGAGTCGATGGCGAAGATGAAGAAGCTGCAGCCCGAGATGGAGAAGCTGCGCGAGCGCTACAAAGACGACAAGATGAAGCAGCAGCAGGAGCTGATGGCGCTGTATCAGAAGGAAAAGATCAACCCGATGGCGGGTTGTCTGCCGATCCTGCTGCAGATCCCCGTCTTCTTTGCGCTCTACAAGGTCCTGTTCGTGACCATCGACATGCGTCACGCGCCCTTCTACGGCTGGATCAAGGACCTGTCGGCGCCGGACCCGACCTCTCTCTTCAATCTGTTCGGGCTGCTGCCCTACGCCGTGCCCGACTTCCTGATGATCGGGTTGTGGCCGATCATCATGGGCATGACCATGTGGGTCCAGATGCAGCTCAACCCGCAGCAGCCTGACCCGATCCAGCAGCAGATCTTCAACTGGATGCCGGTCATGTTCACGTTCATGCTGGCGTCGTTCCCGGTCGGACTCGTCATCTACTGGGCGTGGAACAACATCCTGTCGCTGATGCAGCAGTATTACATCTCGAAGAAGCACGGGGCCGAGATCCACCTTTGGAAGAACATGGGTCTCGAAAAGCTGCAGGCCTGGATGCAAGCGCGAAAATCCGGCAGCCGAAGCTGAACGGCGCGGCGGCTGCCGCGCCCCGAACTCCTCGCGGGGCCTCGACCCATGACGACCGACGCTAGAGTTCCCCGGACAGACGACAGGGTGGCGGTGGAGGCCGTCGCCGGCCCCTTCATGCGGGGCTGGCGGTTCATGAAGAGCGTGCCGTCGCTCGAGTTCCTGCCGCCGTCCGGGCCGATCGAGATCGCGCTGGCCGGCCGTTCGAATGTGGGCAAGTCGAGCCTCATCAACGCGCTCGTGCGGCACAACGGCCTCGCACGGACGTCGAACACGCCGGGGCGCACGCAGGAACTCAACTACTTCCTCACCGACTGGATGCCGCCGTTCTACGTGGTCGACATGCCGGGCTACGGGTTCGCCAAGGCACCGAAAGAGAAGGTCGAGGCGTGGACGCGGCTGGTCAAAGACTACCTGCGCGGGCGCCAGACGTTGGCCCGGGTGCTCGTGCTGATCGACGCGCGCCACGGCCTGAAGAGCGTCGACAGCGAGATCATGAAGCTCCTGGACGGGGCGGGCGTCACGTTTCAGATCGTCTTGACCAAGGCCGACAAGATCACGCCCAAAGCACTCGCCTACGTGATCGCCGCCACGGAGATGGCGCTCAAATCGCATCCGGCTGCGTTCCCCGGCATCATCGCGACCTCTTCGGAAACGGGCATGGGGATCGCCGAGTTGCAGGGCGCAATCACGGACCTCGTCGCCGAACGGGGCTGAGAGACGACCATGTCGGCAGGCCGGGCTTGCGGTCGAGCAGCCGGAAGACGACATTAGGTGCCATGAAATTCTCAATCTTCCCACTCGCCGAAGCGACGGGCACCGTCCTCGCCCATTCCGTCGCCACGGCAAAAGGCACCCTGAAGAAAGGCCGCATTCTCGGGCCCCAGGATATCTCGCGCCTCGCGGAAGCAGGATTGCACGAGGTTGTCGCGGCGCGTCTGGAACCGGGTGACGTCGCGGAGGACGATGCGGCGGCGCGGATCGCGCGGGCGGCGGCCGGAGCTGGCGTCCACGCCGCAGCTCCGTTCACGGGGCGCGCCAACCTGTTCGCCGCCGGCACCGGTCTCGCGACGTTCGACGCCCCGCGCGTCCTTCGGATCAACTGCCTCGACGAGGGGCTCACGATCGCGACGCTGCCCAATCTCGAGCGCGTGACCGCCGGGCAGATGATCGCCACCGTCAAGGTGATCACGTTCGCGCTGCCGGAAGCGGTCGTCGCCGAGGCCGAGCGTCTGCTCGGCGAGGGGCCGAAGCTCGCGACGGTGCACGCCTTCGCAGCCAGGCGGGCCGGGCTCATCCTGACGCGCATGGCCTCGACCAAGGCGAACGTGCTCGCGAAGAGGCGCGCGGCCATCGAGGATCGCCTCACTGCGGCTGGATCGTCGCTCGCGCATGTGGAGATCGTCAGCCATACGACGCCCGAGGTGGCGGCGGCGATCCGCAGGATGACGGACGTCGGCGCCGATCCCATTCTGATCTTCGCGGCCTCGGCCATCGTCGACCGGGGCGATGTCATTCCCTCGGCGCTGGTCGAGGCAGGAGGGGAGATCGTTCGCCTCGGCATGCCGGTCGATCCCGGCAACCTGATGCTGATGGGTCGGCTTTCCGGCGCCGACGTTATCGGAGCGCCGAGTTGCGCCGCCAGCCCGAAGCTCAACGGCTTCGACTGGGTGCTCGAGCGGCGGCTCGCCGGCCTCGAGGTCAGCGGCGCCGATATCGCCGCGATGGGCGTCGGGGGGCTTCTGAAGGAAATCGCGACGCGGCCGCAGCCGCGCGAAGCCCGGCCCACGGGCGGCGACGCCAGCGAGGGCGACGGCGGAGCGCGGCATCAGCCGAAGGTGGCGGCGCTGGTGCTGGCGGCCGGGCGCTCGACCCGGTTCGGCACGTCGAACAAGCTGCTCGCGGATCTCGACGGCGAACCGGTCGTGCGGCGGAGCGTACGTGCCGTGCTGGAGAGCCGCTCACGGCCGGTCATCGTGGTGACCGGTCACATGGCCGAGGACGTCCGGGCAGCGCTGGCGGGGCTCGACGTCCAGTTCGCCGAGAGCGCGCACTACAGGGACGGGCTCTCGGCCTCGCTCAAGGCGGGGTTGGCGGCGCTGCCCGCGGGCCTCGACGGCGTGATCGTGGCGCTCGGCGACATGCCGGGCGTCACCGGCCACGACATCGACCGGCTGATCTCCGGGCTCGAGCCGAAGGAGGGGCGCGCGATCGTCGTCCCGACGCACCGGGGAAAAAGGGGCAATCCGGTGCTGTTCGCAGCGCATCTCGTCGCTGAGCTCGCAGAGGTGGAAGGCGACGCAGGGGCCAAGCACGTCATCGTCCGGCACGGCGACGAAGTCGCCGAGGTGGACATCGCCTCCGACGGGATCTTCGCCGACGTCGACACGCCTGACGCGCTGGAGCGCGTCCGGCAGGGCCGAAACGTCAACAAATCCTGAATTCCGGCGCGCAATCCGTTCAGTGAACCTCAAGCTTTGGCGCGTAGGCTCCCGCGATCATCGGGCTAATCCGGAGTATCGCGTATGGATGCCGCCGCCGTAGGCCAGCGTCTCGCAGAGCGGCTTGCCGCATCGCGGGACAGCAAGGCCCAGCTTCTGCTGTTCGCGGGAACGCTGTTCCTGTCGGCGCTGCTCCTGTTCTCCGTCCAGCCCATGTTCGCGCGCATGGTGCTGCCGCGCCTCGGCGGCTCGCCGTCGGTTTGGGCGGTCTCGATGTGCTTCTTCCAGGCGGCGCTGCTCGCCGGCTACTGTTACGCACACCTCCTCAACCGCCACGCGCCCGCCAAGGCCGCGCCGCTCATTCATCTGACGCTGATGGGCGTGGCGCTCGCCGCGCTCCCCATCGGGCTTCCGTCCGACTGGCCCGAGCCGCCCGCCGGCGACGCCTACCTGTGGCTCATCGGGACGCTCGCCGTCGGCGTCGGCCTGCCGTTCTTCGCCGTTGCCGCGAACGCGCCCCTCATCCAGTCGTGGTTCTCGCGTTCGGGCCATGCGCAGGCCAAGGACCCCTATTTCCTCTACGGCGCGTCGAACCTCGGCAGCCTGATCGCGCTCGTCTCCTATCCGCTCCTGCTCGAGCCGATGAGCGGTCTCGGGCAGCAGGCCGCGCTATGGACGGCGGGCTTCGTGGCGCTCGGGTTCGGGCTCGCCGCCTGTGGCCTCGTGATGGCGCTCAACGTCGGAGGGACTGCCGGGACCGACACGGCAGCGAACCTCCGCGTGACCGAAGCAGCACCGGCGGCCGGAATTTCCTGGTCGGCTCGGCTCAAATGGATCTGGCTCGCGGCCGTGCCGTCGGGCCTGCTCGTCGCCTTCTCGAGCTACGTCACGACCGACATCGCGTCGGCGCCGTTCCTCTGGGTGATGCCGCTCGGCGTGTTTCTCGCGACGTTCGTTCTCGTCTTCACGGAGCGACCGCTCCTCTCGCAGCGGTTCCTGCTCATGGTGCAGCCGGCGCTGGTCGCGGGCCTGATGCTCGGCCTTGCGACGCCCGGCGCCAAGGGGTGGACGATGGCACTCGTCGCAGGCTGTGGCGCGTTCGTCGTGACGACGCTCGTCGCGCACCGGGAGCTTTACGAGCAACGCCCGGCGCCCGAGCACCTGACCGAATTCTATCTGCTGATGTCGCTCGGCGGCGTGCTCGGTGGCATCTTCGCAGCCCTCGTCGCACCGCAGATCTTTCCGACGATCTGGGAGTTCCCGTTGCTCGTTGTGCTCGGCATGACGTGCCGGCCGGGCATCCTCTCGGCGCGGCCCGACCGCGACGCGCTGCGCGACGCCCTGACGATCCTCGCGATCGGTATCGGAGCGCTCGCCGCGATCGCGTTCGCAATGCGCGCCGGCCTGATGCCCGCCACGACGCTGCCGCGGCTCCTCTTCATCGGCGGGTTCGGCGTGCTGGCGATGCTCGCCGCGCGCCAGCCGTTGCGTCAGCTCGCGGCCGCCACCATGGTCGGCGCGACCATCGTGCTGCTGCCGTCGGCGTTCAACGTCGGCAACGCGGAACGGAGTTTCTTCGGCGTGCATCGCGTGACGCTGACGCCCGACCGCGAAATGCGGATCCTGATGCACGGCACGACGATCCATGGCGCCGAGCGCCTGGTCGATGCCGCGACGGGTGCGCGGCTCACGACGCCGCAGCCGGCGACCTACTATCACGCCGGCAGTCCGATGGCGCGCGGCGTCGAGGTGCAGCGGGCGATCAAGGGCGCGGCGGGCGGCGGCCTCAACGTCGGCATCGTCGGGCTCGGCGCTGGCTCCATGGCCTGCTACAGCCGCACCGGCGAGGCGTGGCGCTACTACGAGATCGACCCGGTCGTCATCCGTATCGCTCAGGATGCGAGCAAGTTCACGTTCCTGTCACGGTGTGCGCCGCGGGCCGACATCGTCGTCGGCGACGCACGGCTGACGCTCGCCAAGGAGCCGGCCGGCCGGTTCGATTATCTCGTGATCGACGCGTTCTCGTCCGACGCGGTGCCGGTGCACCTGCTGACCGTCGAGGCCGTCGCGCTCTATCTCGACAAGCTCGCGCCGGAAGGCCTGCTCGCGATGCACCTTTCAAACCGGCATCTCGATCTCGTCTCAGTCGCGGCGGCTGTGGCACGCGCGATCCCCGGCGCCATCCCGGTGCTCGCCGACGACCGGACGCCCGATCGCGGCCTCGATACGGCGCAGAGCCACGTGCTCTACGTGACGCGGTCGGCCAAGGTTGCAGAGGCTGTCCGTGCCCTACCGTTCCACGCCGAACTTGCCGCCACGGCGATCCGGCCCTGGACCGACGACTATTCCGACATCCTTTCGGCCATGTGGCGCAAGCGCCATTGAGCGGAGCGGCTTGCCGCCGTCGAGGCAAGCCGCTATCGCTCGGCGATGCGCATCGAATATCACCGCACGCTGGTTGCGGACCGCCTCCGCAACGCCGCGTTCCACGAGGCTCTTTCACGCGTCGTCGTGAAGGGCCGGACCACGGTCGCCGACATCGGGACCGGGACGGGGCTGCTTGCCTTTCTCGCGGCCGGCCTCGGCGCGAAGAAAGTCTGGGCCTACGAGGCCGCCGAGATCGGCGCCGTCGCCGTGCGGCTCAAGGCGCTCAACAAGATGCGCGCCGTGGAGCTGATCCCCGGCCGATCGACGGAGATCATCGAGCCCGAGCGCGCCGACGTCGTGGTGACCGAGACTCTCGGCAACTTCGCGCTCGAGGAGTTCCTCGTCGAGACCATGAACGATGCCCGCGCGCGCTATCTGAAGCCGGGCGGCATTCTGATCCCGGGCGTCGTCGAGCAATTCGCCTGCCCGGTCGTGGGGCCGCGCATCCGGGACGATCTCAGCGTCTGGGACCAGATCGGTTACGGGCTCGATTTCTCGCCGGCCCGCGAGATGAGCCTCAACAACGTCTACATCCGGACGCTGAAGCCCGACGAACTGCTCGGCGGTGGCGCGTCCGCGCAGATGTGGGACCGCGTCGATTTCTCGGAAAAGAACCGGCTGTCGCGGCGCGGCACCATGCGGTTCGAGGCGCCGACGGCGTTCACGGTGCATGGCCTCGCCGTGTGGTGGACGGCGGACCTGGTGCCCGGCGTTTCGCTGACGACCAGTCCGCTCGCGCCGCCGACGCACTGGGAGCAGCTGTTCTTTCCAGCGCTGGAACCGATCGCCGTCAAGCCGGGCGACACGCTCGTCGCCGAGATCCGGGCACGGTCGACGGAGGAAGCCGGAACGGACCTCGCGTGGACGTTCAGCGTCAGCGGTATCAAGGGGCGGGAACGTGACCGGCAGGCGCTGAGCCTCAGCAAGGGCTTCCTGCCGTAACCACGGCCGGAACGCGCCAAGTGGTCACAGTCCGGTTTGATGCGGATCAAGACCTGCCGTTCGCGGCACGGCGAGGCTGGCGCAGCTTCCAATCTGGAGACGCGCCATGGCCCACGCTACCGCACATGCCGCCGAGCAGTCGCTGATCGACCGACTGCTGGACCGGATCGAACGCTGGGCCGGGGGAACCGAGATCGAGCGGATGAGCGCCGCCGACGTTCGCATTCTCGCCCACGATATCGGGCTCGACGCCTCGGACCTCACGCGGCTCGCCAAAGAGGACAACAACGCGGCGCACCTCCTCTACAGCCGGCTCGAGCAACTGGGGCTGTCGGTGGCGGAGATCGAGGCGGCCGGCGTCGGGACGCAGCGCGACCTCGAGCGGACCTGCGGCCTCTGCGCCGACCGGGCCGTCTGCGAGCACGACCTCAACGAGCGGCCAGAGTCCGAGGCGTGGCGCAAAGTCTGCCCGAACAACTGGACGTTCGACACGATGGAGGGCCTCAAGCGTGCCGGGAGTTGAGGCATAGCGCTCGACGATCGGCCGACCTCGCCTGTTGAGCGGTCGACCATTTGCGCTAAAACCGACATATGAGTCGCGAGGCCGAGACCGAGACGAGCCTGACGCCGTTCCAGCGGTGGATGATTCTCGTCTCGGTGGTGCTCGCGACGACGCTCTATTCCACGACGATCCTCATCGTTTCGACCGTGCTGCCGCAGATGCAGGGGTCGATGTCGGCGACGGCCGACGAAGTGTCGTGGGTGATCACGTTCAACATCCTCGCGACCGCCATCGTGACGCCGATGACCGGCTGGCTTTCGGGCCGCTACGGCGTGCGCAACGTCATGATCTGGAGCATCTTCGGCTTTACGGTCACGACCTTCATGTGCGGCGTCGCGGGTTCGCTCGAAAGCCTGGTCGTCTGGCGCATCCTGCAGGGCGCGTTCGGCGCGCCGTCGACGCCGCTCGCGCAATCGATCCTGCTCGACACGTTTCCGAAGCGGCAGCACCCGATGGTCCTCGGGCTCTTCGGCTTCGGCGTCGTCATCGGCCCCGTCATCGGCCCGACGCTCGGCGGCTACATGGCCGAGACGTACTCGTGGCGCTATGCGTTCTACGCCATCGTTCCCGTCGGTGTGCTCGCGGTCGTGGGGCTCAGGGCATTCCTGCCGCCCGACGGGGAGCGTGTGGCACGGCCGCTCGACTGGACGGGATTCCTGACGCTGTCCGTGGCGCTCGCGGCGACGCAGCTCGTCCTCTCACGCGGGCAGCGGCTCGACTGGCTCGAGAGCCTCGAGATCCGCGTCGAGATCCTGGTCGCGGTGGTGGCGTACTGGATCTTCGCGATGCACATCGTGACGGCGCGACAGCCGTTCCTCAACCCGCGCCACCTGCTCGACCGCAACTACGCCATCGGGCTGCTGCTGGTGACACTCTACGGCATGCTGAACTTCACGCCGGTCGTGCTGCTGCCGGCCCTGCTCAAGGCCCACGCCAACTATCCCGAATCGATCGTCGGCGAGATCGTCGCGAGCCGCGGCATCGGGGGCTGCATCGGCTTCCTGATCGCGGGGTTCGCCAGCCGGATCGACGCGCGACTGTCGATGATGACCGGATTCGGCATGCTGCTCGTCGCGGGCCTGTGGCTCATGAGCATGGATCTCAACGTGCGGCCCATCTCGCTCGCGGCCAACGCCGCGTTGCAGGGGCTCGCCATCGGTGCGATCTGGGTGCCGCTGACGGTGGTCACGTTCGCCAACATCGCCGAGAAGGATCGCGCGGAAACGAGCGCCGTGTTCCACCTCCTGCGCAATCTCGGCTCGAGCTTCTTCATCTCGCTCTGCGTGGCCGAGATCGTGCGCTCGACCGGCGTCAACTACAGCCGCATGATCGAAGGCATCTCGGTGTTCAATCCGTCGCTGACGTTGCCGTGGGTGGTGGGCGCCTGGGACATGAACTCGCTCGCCGGTCTGCAGCGGCTCTCGAACGAGGTGTCGCGGCAGTCGGCGCTGATCGCCTATCTCAACGCGTTCGGGCTCTTCACGGCAGCGTGCGCCATTACGATCCCGCTGATCCTGCTGGTCGGGAACGGGAAGCCGAAGCCGGCCGCCGCGGCGAAGCCATAGCGCGCCGGACCGCGGCGCCGGGCCGGCTCACGGGCGGCCCTCGTCGAGGAACGACTTCAAGGCGCGGAGCTGGAGCGTGCGGTTCTTCACGATCGTGACGCGCTGGTCGGACATGACCGGCCCCCACATGGTGCCCTGGAGCTGTCTCAGGATCTCCTCGTGCAGGGCGTACTCGCGATCGCGTTGGGCGATCCAGGCGCGCTGCGCCTGCTTCAAGGATTCGAGAGCCTCGTCCTTCAGCTCGGCCGACAGTGCCTTGTACGCCGCGTTCAGCTCAGCGTCCCAGGCCGCTTCTGCCTCACCGGCGCAATCGAGCATGCCGGCGGTCGAGGGGTCCTTTTCGATGCAGGCCTCGTAGGCGGCGTCGACCGGGTCGGGCTTCTCCTTCTCCTCCTCGGCGACGGCCGCATGGCCGATGGCGAGCCAAAGAACCATTGCCGGCGCCACGCGGCGCAGCACCTCACGAAGACCGATCCTGGACGTCATGTCAGCACTCCGCGGCAATCTTCCCGATCGGGACAAGCTAGCCGGCAGTCGTCGTTCACGCGACCTGACGCAAGCGCGCATCCTCGATGATCATCGCCGCGCCCTTCTCGGCGATCATCATGGTTGGCGCATTGGTATTCCCCGACGTGATCGACGGCATGACGCTCGCGTCGATCACGCGGAGGCCCTCGAGGCCCTTCACGCGGAGGCGCGCATCCACGACCGCGTTGTCGCCGGGCCCCATCATGCAGGTGGCGACGGGATGGAAGATGGTGGTCGCGATGTCGCCTGCCGCCTGCGCGAGCGCCTCGTCGCCGTCGATCTCGGGGCCGGGGCGGAACTCCTCGGGGCGGTATTTCTGGAGGGACGGCATCGAGACGATGCGGCGTGTCACGCGGACGCTGTCGGCTGCGACCCGGCGGTCGTCCTCGGTCGCCAGATAGTTTGGGCGGATCTCGGGGGCAACGTCGGGGTTGGGCGAGAGGATGCGGACCCAGCCGCGACTCGTCGGGCGCACGTTGCACACGCTCGCGGTGAAGGCCGGGAAGGGATCGAGCGGATCGCCGAACTTCGGGAGCGTGAGCGGCTGCACGTGGTACTGGATGTTGGGCGTCTCGCGCGAGGGATCAGACCGCGTGAAGCAGCCGAGCTGCGACGGCGACATGGTCATCGGGCCGCGCTTCCAGAGCGCATATTCGAGGCCGATCTTCGCCATCTGCAGGTAGCTCTGGTACTGCTCGTTCATGGTCGGCACGCCGCTGACCTTGAACGCGCAGCGGATCTGCAGGTGATCCTGCAGGTTCTCGCCGACGGCCTTCATCTCGTGGTGGACGGTGATGCCGTGGCGCTGGAGCAAGGCGCCCGGCCCGATGCCCGAGACTTGCAACAGCTGCGGCGAGCCGATGGCGCCGGCCGACAGGATCACTTCGCGGCGCGCCGTCACTGTGCGCGTGGCGTTGTCGCGCCGGTAGACGAGGCCGGTGACACGCTTGCCGGCGAGCGTCAGCCACTGGACTTGCGAATTCGTCGCGATGGTGAGATTGCGGCGATGGCTGATCGGGTGCAGGAAGCCCTTCGCGGTATTCCAGCGGACGCCGGACTTCTGGTTGACGTGGAAGTAGCCGCAGCCCTCGTTGTCGCCGCGGTTGAAGTCGTCGGTTTTCGGGATGCCGGCCTCGAAGGCCGCCTCGCGGAAGGCGTCGAGGATCTCCCAGCGGACGCGCGCCTGCTCGATGCGCCACTCGCCACCGCGCTCGTGCAGGCCGTCGAAGGCCGACGGCTCCATGGCGCACTGGTCCTGATGCTTCTTGAAGTAGGGCAGGATGTCGTCCCAGCCCCAGCCGGGATTGCCCATCTGCCGCCAGAGGTCGTAGTCGCGGGCCTGGCCGCGCATGTAGATCATGCCGTTGATGGACGTGCAGCCGCCGAGCACCTTGCCGCGCGGATAATTGAGCGCGCGGCCGTTGAGGCCGGGCTCCTCGGCGGTCTTGAAGCACCAGTCGGCGCGCGGGTTGCCCATGAGGTAGAGATAGCCCACCGGAATGTGGATCCAGTGGTAGTTGTCCTTGCCGCCGGCCTCGAGCAGCAGCACGCGGCAATCCGGGTCGGCCGAAAGCCGGTTGGCGAGAACCGAGCCGGCCGACCCCGCGCCGACGATGACGTAGTCGTAGGTATCCTCGGGGCTCGCCATGCCTGTCTCTCTCCCGTTTCGCGACGTGGCGCCCGCACGGCGCATTTTTCCGCACGAGTTAGACCGGCTCCGGCCGGGGACCGTCAAGCGGGTTCGGTGCCTTTGAGACCCGCCCGCAAGGCCGACGAGAGGCGCAGCACGCGCCCCGCGACCGAGACCAGCACCACCGTGACCTCGGCTTCGCACAGCACCTCGGCGCCCCGGCTCACCGTCTGTCCGAGGACGAGGGAGGCTGCCGTCAGCGCCTTCACCCGTGTCGTCACCTCGAGCACGTCGTCGATGCGGGCCGGCCGAAGGTATTCGAGATTGAGCCGGCGCACGACGAAGGCTGCTTGTTGTTTTAGTTGCGCCTTCGGTTGCCCACTCGCATCCGGCGGGGTTGTTAGTTGCGCCTCCGGATGCCCACTCGCATCCGGAGGGGTTGTTAGTTGCGCCTTCGGTTGCCCACCAGCAACCGGCGCGAAGAGCGCGCTGTGCTCGGTGCCGATCAGGCGCAGGAAGTCGGAGCGGCCGCGCTCGCACCAGCGCACGTAGGAGGCGTGGTAGACGAGGCCGGAGAAGTCGGTGTCCTCGAAGTAGACCCGGATCGGCAGCACATGGACGCGGGCGCCGTTCTCGCTGCCGAGGCGGCCGGCGAGGTCCGGCCACTTCACCGGCACGGCCGACGATGGGGCAGCGTCCGCATCGCGTCCGGTCATGACGACGCGACCATCATGTCCAGCACGAGCCCCGCGAACAGCAGCCAGCCGACGAACCGGTTGGACTTGAAGCGGGCGAGGCAATTCGACGGGTCGGTCATGTCGAGCGTGGCGATCTGCCAGATGAGCAGGCCGGCGGCGGCCACGAGCGCGATGGCGGTCATCACGCCAGCGCCCGCCATCGCCGCCGCGACTGCCCAGAGCACAAGTGCGGCGCCATAGAGGCCCGTAAGCCAGGGCTTCGTCGCATCGCCGAACTTGATCGCCGTCGATTTGAGGCCGAGCGCCAGATCGTCCTCCTTGTCCTGGTGGGCGTAGATGGTGTCGTAGCCGACCGTCCAGAGGACGCAGCCGGCGTAGAGGAGGACGGCCGGCCATTCGAGCTCGCCACGGGCCGCCGTCCAGCCGACCAGCGCGCCCCACTTGAACGTCAGACCCAGAACGAGCTGGGGCCAATAGGTGAAGCGCTTCATGAACGGGTAGATCGCGACCAACGCCAGCGACGCGATGCCGAGCCAGATCGTCACGGTGTTGAACTGCAGCAGAACCGCCAGCCCGACGAAACAGAGCGCCACCATGAACAGGGCCGCCTGACGCGGCGTCACCTCGCCCGAGGGGATCGGACGGCCACGGGTGCGAGCGACGCCAGCATCGATGTCGCGGTCGACGATGTCGTTATAGGTGCAGCCGGCGCCCCGCATCACGAAGGCGCCGACGAGGAACAGAACGAGGTGCCAGACGTTCGGATAGGTACGCCCGGCGGCCAGCTCGCCCATGGCCTGCCCCCACCAGCAGGGGAACAGCAGAAGCCACGCCCCGATCGGGCGATCGAAGCGGGCGAGGCGCAGATAGGGACGCCAGCGACGCGGCGCATGGCGGTCGACCCAGTTGCCGGGTCGGGCGTCGGGAACGGTCGGGGCGATGTCGGTCGGGCTCGTCATGGGCGGACCCTAAGGCGAGGTCCGCCTGCCCGCAATGGCGCGCCGAATGACCAGGGTCAATGCGACGCGCCGGGTTGCATGGCAGATGTTGAGCGGCGCCGATACGCAAACCCGGAGGTGCACCATGAAGCCAGTTCGTACGTGGATCCTGATCGCCGATGCGGGACGATCGCGGGTGCTCGAGACCCTCGGGCCGGGCAAGGGCGCCCACGAGGTCGCGGGCATGACCAGCGACGCGGATCTCGCGGCGTCGACGCACGAGATGGTCGACGATCGGCAAGGGCGGTCGTTCGAATCGTCGGGAGCTACCCGGCATCCGCTCGTGCCGCGCACCGATCCGCGCGATCTCGCGAAGCGGTCCTACCTCGAAGGTGTCGCGGAACGCATCGACCAGAGTGCGAGCGACCGCGCCTTCGACCGTCTCGTGGTGGTCGCGCCGCCGCAGGCGCTCGGCATCCTGCGCGCGGCGTTCAGCGACCGCGTCAAGGCGGCGATCGTGGGCGAGGTGGCGAAGGATCTCACCAAGGTGCCCGATCACGACCTTGCGCCGCATCTGGCCGACCACGTTCGCCTCTGAGCCGGCGGGCAAACCATCCCGGCGGCGCGGAGTGGCGGGAGCGGCGACATCACGCTAAAGAGCGGCGATGAGCGACGATTATGATTTCCGCGCCCAGCGCCTCTTCGTTCCGGACGACCTCGGCGCCGGGGGCGTGGTCGCGCTCGGCCGCGATCAGGCCAACTATCTGGTCAACGTGCTCCGGCTTCACGACGGGGCGGGTGTGCACATCTTCAACGGGCGCGACGGCGAGTGGCTGGCCCGGCTCCGCCGGGAGGGCCGCCGGGACGCGTCACTCGTGATCGACGTCCGGACCCGGGTTCAGGCCGGGGGACCGGATCTCCACTATCTCTTCGCGCCACTGAAGAGGTCGCGGCTCGACTACATGGTGCAGAAGGCGACGGAACTCGGTGCGGCCCGCCTGTCGCCGGTGCTGACACGGCATACGATGGCCGAGCGGGTCAACCTGGACCGCATGCGCGCGAACGTGATCGAGGCGGCGGAGCAGTGCGGCATCCTGAGGGTGCCCGAAGTGACGGACCCGATGCCGATCGCCAAGGCGCTCGCCACGTTCGAGTCGACGCGGACGCTCGTCTTCTGCGACGAGGATGCGCCCGTCACCAGCCCGATCGACGCGCTCGCGAAGGTCGCACGTGGTCCCGTCGCGGTACTGATCGGGCCCGAGGGTGGCTTTGCCCCCGATGAACGCGAGCGGCTCGTCGCCATGCCGAACGTCGTCAGGCTGGCGCTCGGGCCCCGCATCATGCGGGCGGACACGGCAGCCGTCGCCGCGATGGCGCTCGTCAACGCGGTGCTCGGAGACTGGCGCTAGGGCACCGGTGCCGCCCGCGCTGGATACTTGAGGTTTTCTAACGCGACACTCGCGGAAATCTCATGACTGCCGGTGTCTCGATCTTGAAGCCGGCGGGTCTTGTTTATCGGCGCCGCGACGGCCATAAGAGCCGGCATGGCCCAGCCGTGGGCGAACGAAGCGGCGACACATTCGACGACCGAGGACCTGCAGCATGTCGACACGCCAGGACGGCGACGCTTCACCGCCGATCGGCTCGCGGAACGATCTGATCGAATGGTTCGCCGTCGGCTCGAAGCCCAAAAGCGACTGGAAGATCGGCACCGAGCACGAGAAGATCGGCTTCCAGACCGACGACTTCAGGCCGATCCCCTACGGCGGCGAGCGCGGCATCCGGGCGCTGATGGAAGAGTTGATCGCGCGCTACGGCTGGGAGGCCATCCGCGAGGGCGACACGATCATCGCGCTCAAGCGTCCCGACGGCGAGCCGGCCGCGACCGTGTCGCTGGAGCCGGGTGGGCAGTTCGAACTCTCGGGCGCACCGCTCGCCAACATGCACGAGGTGGCCGCCGAGACGCACTCGCACCTCGAGCAGGTGAAGGAGATCGGCCGGGATCTGAAGCTCGGATTCCTCGGTCTCGGCTTCTCGCCCAAGTGGAAGATCCCCGAGACGCCGCGCATGCCCAAGCGCCGGTACGCCGTCATGACCCGCTACATGCCCAAGGTCGGCGCGGGCGGGCTCGACATGATGTACCGCACGGCGACGATCCAGGTGAACCTCGACTTCGCCAGCGAAGCCGACATGGTCAAGAAGCTGCGCGTTTCGCTGGCCCTGCAGCCGGTGGCGACGGCGCTCTTTGCCTCCTCGCCATTCCGCGAAGGCGTGCCGAGCGGATTCCTGTCGCTCCGCAGCGAGGCGTGGCGGGACACCGACAAGGCCCGAACGGGGCTTCTGCCGTTCGTCTTCGAGAGCGGTATGAGCTTCGACCGCTACGTCGAGTACGCTCTCGATGTGCCGATGTACTTCATCTATCGCGACGGCGAATACATCGACGTGGCCGGCGCCTCGTTCCGGGATTTCATGGCGGGCAAGCTTGCGGAAAAGCTCGGCCGATCGGAGCTGAAGACCATCGAGCCGACGATCGCGGACTGGTCGGACCACATCACGACGATCTTTCCGGAAGTGCGCATGAAGCGCTTCCTCGAGATGCGCGGCGCGGATTCGGGCCTCGAGCCGCAGATCGCCGCGCTGCCGGCGCTCTGGGTCGGGCTCCTTTACGACCAGACCGCGCTCGATGCGGCGTGGGACGTGGTCAAGGGCTGGACCGCGGAAGAGCGCGACACGCTGCGCTCCGGCGTGCCGAGGACGGCGCTCGCGACCCCGTTCCGGCGCATGAAGCTGCTCGACATCGCACGGGAAGTGTCGGCGATCGCCCACGAAGGGCTGAAGGCCCGGGCGATCCGGACGGACAAGGGAGACGACGAGCGCATCCATCTGGCGTACGTCGCGGAGACGGTCGAAAGCGGGCGGTCGCCTGCCGAAGCCATGCTCGAGGTCTACGAGCGGGACTGGAGGCGCGACATCGATCGCGTGTTCAAGAGCGACTACGTGTTCTGACGCAGTATCTTGCCGTCAGGGCCCGCGCACCGGCGGCAGCCCGAGCGCACGCGTCGCCGCCTCGAAGGGGGTCGACGCCCCCGCGAGGACGGCATCGGCGAGGATGTCGATCGCGGCATCGCCGCGGCGGATGCGGCGGGCGACAAGGTCTGCCGCGGCGCGGGCAATGAGATAGCGCGCGCGACGGCGGCGACGCGCAACGAGGCCTTCCGCCAGACGCCTGGCCGCCTGCGACGTCATCTCGCGCCAAAGCTCCGCGACGCCGGCCCCGGTCATGGCCGTGGTCTTGAGTACCGGCACATCGCCGGAGGACGCGCGAAGGGCCAGCCCGGCCTTCAACTCCTCGACCGTGCGGTCGGCGCCTTCGCGGTCGGATTTGTTGACGACGAGGATGTCGGCGATTTCGAGAAGGCCGGCCTTGATGGCCTGGATGCCGTCGCCGAGACCGGGCGCCGAAACCACCAACACCACATCGGCCACCTCTGCGACATCGACCTCGCTCTGGCCCGTGCCGACCGTCTCCAGCAGAATGAGGCCGAACCCCGCCGCATCCAGAACGTCGATCATGCGGACGGCGGCCGGCGTCAGGCCACCGAGCGCACCGCGCGAGCCAAGCGAACGGACGAATACGCCATCGTCGTCGAGCGCCGACGCCATGCGAATGCGATCGCCGAGGATGGCGCCTCCCGTCACCGGCGACGAGGGATCGACTGCGAGAACCGCCACACGCAGGCCCGAGGCGCGCGCTTCGGTGATGATGGCGTTGACGAGCGTCGACTTGCCGGCGCCGGGCGGCCCGGTGATACCGGCGACGGTGGCCCCGCCCAGATGCGGAACGAGGCCCGCGAGAACGTCGCCGGAGCCGGCGGCCTCCGCTTCGAGGGCGGATAGCGCCCTGGCAATCGCCCGCCGTTCGCCAGCGACGACACGGCTAACGAGTTCGGACGGCGATGGGGTGTCGATTGACATCGGGCGTGATTAGGCGGTCGCATCCGGGGATGCAACCGCCTCGACGCGTCTCACCTCCGCCACGTCAGTTCGTGCTCGGCGGCTGCTCGGGAGGCGGCTGGCCGCCGCCCCTCTGCAGTGACGGTCCGCCGCCGCCGGAGCGGTCGCGGTCGCCGCCCCGGCGCGGTTCGGTCTGGGGTGGCGGCGAGGGGCGCGGCTCGCGCTGGGGCTGAAGCTGGGGACGCGGCAGGAACTGGGGCTCGCCCCGCTGCTCGGGCGGCCGCTGACGGTCAGGCCTGCCGAAGTCCGGACGACGATCGTCAGGGGTGTCCTGAACCCGAGGACGCTCAAACCGCGGGATCGGCTTGGGATCGACGGGACGGCCGAAATCCGGACGCCGGTCGTCAGGGGTATCCTGGACCCGCGGACGCTCGAAGCGTGGGGTCGGCTTGGGATCGGCGGGACGGCCGAAATCGGGTTCCCGACCGCGATCGGGACGGCGTGGCGCATCGGGGTCCTGAAGCCGCGGGCGTTCCCACTGCGGCGGCGTGGTGGGCGTCGGGCGCGCTTCCTCGCGCCGCGGGCGCTCGTCCGGCCGCCTGTCGCGCCAATCCTCGCGCGGACGCTGGACGGGACGCCCATCGCGGCCGTCGCCACGGGGACGATCGAAGGGCCGCGCGCCATCGCGCGGCAGGCCGGTCACGCGCGGCCGGTAGACCGGAATATCGCCGCCGTCGCGACCACGCGGGCGGCCGCGATCCGCCCGGTCGGACGGAACCAGGCGGCGCGAGGCGAGCGTGCGGCCCGTGAGGCGCTCCCAACGGCCGCGATCGAAGCCGCCGTTGAAGAAATAGGGCCGCGAGCCGCGCCGATGAGGGATGAAGCGGGTGCGCGCGAGGTACACGCGGTTGCGGCGCGGAGGCGCGATATGGGTCCAGAGCCGCGGCGCGGTCAACATGGCAACGGGCACGAAGCACCAGGCCGGCGAGAAGCGCGGGCTGTCGTAGAAGCTCGTCGCGTGGACGATCTCGCCGTCGCGGTACTCGGCTTCCGGCGGCAGCGGCGCCCAGCCCACGTTCTCGTCGTCATAGCGCCAGGCGACCCATGCCGGGCCCCATTCGTCGCCGGGGACCCACGCCCAGCCGAGATCGTCGTCGAGGAACCAGCGGCCATAGTGGAACACGGCCCAGCCGAACGGCTCGTCGCTCTCCCAATACCAGCCGTGCTCCTCGGTGTGCGCCCAGGTGCCACGCGAATAGGGGCGCCAGTCGGCGTCCACGTCGGGTACCCAGACCTGGCCGTAACCGGCGTGATCGACCCAGCGGCCGTAGGGCTCGAGTTCGCGCTCGAAGGACTGGATCTCGTCGGACTGGGCGGCAGCCGGGTTCGTCGCCATGGCGATTGAACCGAGCAGCAGCATGACGGCCATCGACAGGCGGCGAAACAGAGTGAAAACCTTTGCAGCCATCGGTACCGCCCTCCCGAGCCTCGTCGCTCGAACGTCGACGATCGATGGCACGATGCCGGTCGATCACGGCGGAGCGATGTCATAGTCGCCGTGAACCGCGGCTGAATGGAGAGCGCGGCGCGGGTCCGCGAGCGGGCGGTCGATCAGAACCAGATTCCGAGCGGGCGCAGACGTGGCGTCATGGCGCCGAGCCCGTGGCCCACCATCGTGAACATCGGTTCGTTGCCGTACTGGAGAGGTCTCGCCAGGCTCGGCCGCTTCTCGAGCTCGCGCAGGCGGGCGATGCGGTCGGCCGTCTCCGGATGCGAACGCAGGAGTGATGGCTGCGGAATGCGGCGGGCGGGGACGGGCATCATCATGTCCTCCCAGAAGCGGCCCTGATAGCGCTCGAGCGACGCCAGCGCGGACGCGAGCGCGGCCGGATCACCGGTGAGGCCGGCCGCCTCGAGGTCGGCGTCGTACTCGCGGGTGCGCGACAGGCCCATCTGCAGCAGGCTCGTCAGGGTCGGCGCGAAGTAGAGGAGCAGGATCGCCGGCCAGGGGAAGGTGTGCCAGTCGAGCAGCATCGCCGGAATGTTCAGCACCGCCATGAAGACGGCGAAGTAGGCGAGGAACTGGGTGAACCGGGTGAGGCTATCCGCGATCGCCATCACGCTCAGGTCGTTATTCCGGATATGGCTCATCTCGTGGGCGATGACGGCGGCCACTTCGCGCAGGTCGAGACGGCGGAGGAGGCCCTCCGTGATGGCGATCACCGCGTTGTCCTTCGTGCCCGTGGCGAAGGCGTTGAGCGTCGTCGAGGGAATGACGTAGAGGCGCGGATGGCGACGCAGCTCGGCACGGTCAGCGAGGATCTCGACGATGCGGAGGAGCTGGGCACCATGGCGGCGGTCGACGGGGATCGCCTTGTAGAGGCGGAGAACGGCCTCGGGCGGCATGCGCGGGCCGAGGACGGCGAGGCCGACCACGATCGCCACCGCCATCACCGCGGCGGGCCATGACCAGATCAGCGCCGCCGAGACCATGACGATGAGGCTCATCCCGCCGACGAGCAGGAGCGACTGCATGCGGTTGCGCCCGCGATGCTCCGCCAGTCTCTCACGATCCAGAAACGGGCCCATCAGCCGCTCGCTCGCTCCCTGCCAGACGCGGTCACACCGACGCCGTTTACCACGTCGATATAGGGGCGGCACGCGACCGTTTGGAGGCGGCGACGTGTCGACGCGAGGCTGCGACGCGGCGCTTAGCCCGACATTTTTGGAAACTGGCCCGTCGACTGCATACTTGCTAGTCTACGCGTATTGCAGGGGTTGGCGATGACGGTCCCGACAGTCTGGCTCGAGGATGAAAGCGGGCGGCGCTGGCCGCTCGCGCAGACGTGCTCGCTCGGTCGCTCGGCCAGCAACGACGTCGTCATCGAGGACGGCAAGGTGTCGCGGCGGCACGCGCTCGTCCACAAGCAGGATGATGCCGAGCACTGGGTGATCGACCTCGGCAGCGGCAACGGCACCTATCTCAACGGCCGGCGCGTCATTCAGCCGACCCGGCTCGACGACGGCGACGCCCTGTCGCTCGGCGACCATTCGCTGAGGTTCCGCCGCGTGACGGGCCGCATCTCGCAACCGCGTGAACGCAGCCACCTCTCGGCGCAGACCATCATCAACATCAAGAGTATCGATTGCTGGATGCTCGTCGCCGACATCAAGGGATCGACGGCGATGGCCGCCTCGCTGTCGCCGACCGACATGGCGATGCAGGTCGGTCGGTGGATGGCGACCTGCAAGGAGATCATCGACACGCACGACGGGGCCATCAACAAGTTCCTCGGCGACGGGTTCTTCGCCTACTGGCATCATGAACCGGAGACGCCGCGCCAGTTCGCCTCGGCGCTGACGGCGCTCATGGCGCTGCAGCGGAACCGCTCACCGCGATTCCGGCTGGCGTTGCATCGCGGCGCGGTCGCCTTCGGCGGCGGCGGATCGCTCGGAGAGGACAGTCTCTCCGGGGTCGATGTCGTGGTTGCGTTCAGGATGGAAAAGATGGCCGGCTCGCTCGGCTGCGACGTGCTCGCGAGTGACGAGATCAAGGCCGGCCTCGCTGGGCTGATGACCTTGCGCGATCTTGGCCAGCACATCGTGCCCGGGCTCGAGAATGCGGAGCGACGGCGCTTTCACGCCGTCGATTGAACAGCCCGGCGGGCGGCCCTCACTCCTTGCCGCCGCTCTTGTAGCTTTTCATTTCCGTCGTCGAGAACACCAGCCCAGCGGCTCCGAAGCCGCCATCGACGTTCAGCGTCTCGCCATGAACGAAGCGGCAGTCGTCGGAGGCGAGGAAGACGGCCGCCGAGGCGATGTGCTCGGCGCGGCCATAGTCGCCGGCCGGAATGCGGTCGAGGTAGGCCTTGGTCTGCTCCGGACCGTGGTTCGTGATCGGGGTGCGGACCGGGCCCGGCGCGATGGCGTTGACGACGACGCCGAGGGGCGCCAGCTCGACGGCCATCACGCGCGTCAACTGCATGAGGCCCGCCTTGGCGGTGCCGTATGCCGCGCGGCCGGTCCCACCGCGCTGGCCGGAGATCGAGCCCATGTTGACGATCCGTCCCGACCCTTGCGCGACCATGCGGCGGGCTGCCGACTGCGCGGTCAGGAACTGGCCGGTGAGGTTGACGCGAAGAAGGCGCTCCCAGTCCTCCAGGGAGGTGTCGAGGAACAGCCGGTGAAAGGCGACGCCGGCGTTGTTGACGAGGATGTCGATGCGGCCAAAGGCGTCGACGGTCGCGGCAACCTGCGCCTCGCAATCGGCAGGGATGCCGACATCGGCGCGGGTGGCGGCACCCCGACCGCCGGTTGCCGCGTTGATCTCGGCCGCCGTCGCGGCGGCGGTCTCGCCATTCCGGTCGGCGCACATGACGTCAGCGCCTTCGGCGGCGAAAGCAAGCGCGATCGCCTTGCCGATGCCACTACCGGCGCCGGTGACGAGAGCGGACTTGTTCTGCAAGCGCATGGTGATCCTCCGTTCGTGGCTGCGGGCCACCGACGCCCATGGCCGCGGCCGGCTGCCGTGCCGCGGTCGCGCGACATGGCCATCACTTCAGGGTATGACCTGGAGCGCGGGTATGCCAATCGCGGAGTGCGCGCATCGGGCCAGCGCGGCAACGCCGCTACTCGAGCGCCAGAATGAAGTTGCGCACGACGGGGTAGACCTCGCGCTCCCAGCGCTTGCCGTTGAAGACGCCGTAGTGGCCGGCATTGGCCTGCAGATGGTGGCGCTTCAGGTGCGGCCGGAGCGACGAGCAGAGGTCGTGCGCCGCCGTCGTCTGGCCCAAACCGCAGATATCGTCGCGACCGCCCTCGACGGTGAGCAGCGCCGTACGCCGGACGCGACTGGTATCGATGGGGACGCCGTGATGCTTCCACTGGCCGTTGGCGAGTTCCGCGCGCTGGAACACGCGATCGATGGTCTCGATATAAAATTCCTCGGCCAGATCGAGTACGGCGAAATACTCGTCGTAGAACTCCTTGATCTTCGCCGCCTCGGCCAACTCGTTCGCGGAGAGAAGCGCGTAGAGCTTGCGATGGGCCGCCTGATGGCGCTGCATGTTCATGGCCATGAAGGCCGTCAACTGCACGAAGCCCGGATAGACGCGCCGGCCGCGGCCCTCGAAGCGGGACGGGACGCTGGTGATGACCGAACTCTCGAACCAGCTCAGCGATTTCTTGACGGCGAGTTCGTTGACCGAGGTCGGGCTCTGCCGCGGGTCGATCGGACCGGCCATCAGGGTCATCGAGCGAGGGGTCGCCGGATTCTCGGCGGCCGACATGACGGCGACGGCGACAAGGGTCTGCACGCACGGTTGACACACCGCGAGCGTGTGCGCGCCGGGGCCGATCGCCTCGAAGAAGCGGATCAGATAGTCCACATGGTCGTCGACGCCGAACCGGCCCGCGGAGAGCGGCACGTCTCGCGCGTTCGTCCAGTCCGTGATGTAGACGTCGTGATCCGGCAGCATGGTCTCGACCGTCCCACGCAGGAGTGTGGAGAAATGGCCGGAGAGCGGCGCCACGATGAGGATGCGCGGTTGGGGAACGTCGACATCCTTCGAGAAGTGGAGAAGGTCGCCGAAGGGCAGGCGTAGCGCCACGCGCTCCACGACAGGCACGACGCGGTTGCCGACACGGACCGACGGTATGTCGAAAGGCGGCCGCGTGTGTGTCAGCTTGAAGCGGCTCAACAGCTCCATCGCCGCCATGAAATGGCCGGGAGGGGATGCCGTCGTCTGTCCCGACAAGGCGGCGGTCCACTGCATGGATGCCGAGGCAAACTGCCGGAACGGTGCGATCAGATCGTCCTGCATCTGGTAGACGTGGTAGAGCATTCCGTGTGAGCCCCGCAAACGAAGCCTTGCCGCACTGCAAAAAAAGATAGTGCAATTCATATCGCACTGCGAGACAATAAATTTGCAGCCGAGCCGGTCACTCAGGCAAACGCAATCATTCGCCCGCGTGCCCAGCCGGTCCTTCGTCAAATCTCGCGCGCTTTCCGGACGTGGGCCCCCGGACACGTCCTCCGGCACAGGTGACGGTCAAGCATGGCGTCAGCATCGCTCACGATCTCGTCCAAGAACTACTCCTCGTGGTCGCTCAGGGGCTGGCTCCTGTGCAAGATGGCCGGGCTGGAGTTCGAGGAGCAGAGGGTCGCACTCGACGATCCGGGCGCGCGCCAGGAACTGCTGCTGCTGTCGCCCTCGGTCCTGGTGCCCCGCCTGACGCACGGGAAAGTCGTCGTCTGGGATACTCTGGCGATCGCCGGATATCTGAACGAGGCGTTTCCCGAGGCCGGCATGTTTCCCGCCGACATCGCTGCAAGGGCGCATTGTCGGGCCGTGTCGGGTGAAATGCATTCCGGTTTCTACAATCTGCGCTCGGCGCTGCCGATGAACCTCAAGGCGCGGCACAAGACGTTCAAGGTGTTCTCCGGCGCCCGGCCGGACATCGAGCGGATCAAGACCATCTGGACCGAGTGCCTCGAGACCTACGGCGGGCCGTATCTGTTCGGCAAGCTCAGTATCGCGGATGCGATGTATGCGCCCGTCGTGACCCGGTTCCGGACCTACGCGGTCGAATTGAACGGGCCGCTCGCCGCCTATTCCGAGCGCATCCTGTCGTGGCCGCTCCTGCAGGAATGGGAAGCGAGCGCGCTCACCGAGCCGGACGAGATGATCGAGCTCGAGGTGGAATTCTGAGCCGCGCCGGATCAATGCCCCGCTTTGCGCACAGGGAATGGCTTCGTTAACCGTGACAGGGTGATTCCGCATCTTGTCGCGCCCGGCCTGTCATGCTGCGATGCAGCAGAACCGACGTTCGGAGCATTCTTCGCGATGCAATATCACGCCTACGAGATGGCTCGCGTTCTGACCGCGCCGTGGCGGCTCGCGGCAATGAACCTCAAGCGGTCGCTCGAGCTGCCGTTCAATCCCATGGGGCAAACCTACGCCGCAAAGCAGGTCGCCGCCGCCTGCGAAGTGTTCGAGAAGATCACGCAACGCTATGGGAAGCCGGAATTCGGCATCACCGAGACGCGAATCCACGGCTTTCCGGTGCCGGTACGCGAGACCATCGTGCTGGAGAAGACGTTCTGCAACCTGCTGCGCTTCGAGCGGGACGAGGCGGTCATCGGACGGCGCCACGACCCCAAGGTGCTGCTGGTCGCGCCCATGTCGGGGCACTATGCGACGCTGCTGCGCGGCACCGTGAAGGCGATGGTGCCCGAGCACGACGTCTACATCACCGACTGGAAGGACGCCCGCGACGTGCCGTTCGCGCTCGGGCAATTCGATCTCGCCGATTTTGTCGACTACCTGATCGAGTTCATCGAGTTCCTGGGGCCGAACACGCACGTCATCGCGGTGTGCCAGCCGTCGGTGCCGGCGCTGGCCGCGACGGCCGTGATGGCGCAACGCGGAAGCGACTGCCAGCCCTCGTCGCTGACGCTGATGGGCGGGCCGATCGACACGCGCCGCAACCCGACGGTGGTGAATCAGCTCGCCGGACAACGGCCGATCGAGTGGTTCGAGCGCAACGTGATCGCGCGGGTGCCGTTCCCGAACGCCGGGTTCATGCGCTCGGTCTACCCGGGCTTCATCCAGCTCACCGGGTTCATGACGATGAATCTCGAGCGGCATACGAGCGCGCACGTCGAGCTGTTCCGGAACCTCGTGAAGGGCGACTGCGACAGCGTCGAACAGCATGCCCGCTTCTATGATGAATATCTGGCGGTCATGGACCTGACGGCGGAGTTCTATCTGCAGACGGTCGAGACGGTGTTCCAGGCCCACGACCTGCCCGACCGTCGCATGCGGCACCGGGGCGAACTCGTCGATTGCGCGGCGATCCGCAAAACAGCGCTGCTGACGATCGAGGGCGAGCGGGACGACATCTGTGGTCTCGGACAGACCGAGGCGGCGCACGACCTGTGCCGGAACGTGGCCATCGACGAGCGGTACCACTACGTGCAGCCCGGCGTCGGCCATTACGGCGTGTTCAACGGGACGCGGTGGCGCACCGAGATCCAGCCCCGCATCCGGGAAATGATCCGCACCATCCAGCTCAAGCGGCGGATGGGAAACACGTCGCTCAAGTTCGCGCTGCCGTATCGCAATCTCGTCGAAACCCGCGAGGCCGAGATCCCGTGGCAGACCGAGACGGGCGAGGCACAGATCGACGGCGCTTCGGCCAAGGCCAGCACTGCCAAGGGCAAAGGCGTGCCGCCGGGAGAGTGACGTCTCGCGCCACGCCGATTGCAGCTCAGTCGGTGCGGGGCTTGTCGCCGGCCTGCATATGGCGACCGGTATCGAGCAGCGTGCTCATGTATTGCTCGTAGGTGACGCCTGCGGCCTCGGCCCGGCCGACGCGGAAGCGCATGACGGACATCGACGGATTTTTCCAGGCCTCCCGATGGGCCTTGCGCCAGCGATAGCGGACGAATGCGTCGTTGATGGTCTCCTCGAGTGGAGGCCCGTTATTGTGCCCGATGCCGGCCGGCGCCAGGTCGCCCAGCCCCCACGCCACGATTTCCGGTGGGCGGCGGCCCTTCAACCACGGCGGGCGCGGCCCGCGCACCAGTCGGCTGACCTCGACCCTGTCGCCCATCGCGACCGCTCCCGAACTTCGGCGCTGCGCACGCCTTCATTGGCGAGGTAATTGCCTCGACCCAGGCAAGACAAGCCTGTGTTTCGGGCAGATTGCCCGCTTCGTGGTCACTGCTTGATGGTGCGAGCCGTCAGCACTGGCGGACCGCTGCCCGATTTTCTGGCCTGGGCCAGTACGCGGTCGCGCACGTCGGAGACGGACAGCGACGCATCGCTGGACATGAGACCCGCCGCGAGCACCGTCACGATCGTCGCCGCCCGTGCGTGCGGAGCCGCCGCGGTCCCCGACGGACCCGTCGCGTGTGCAGGATCGTCGTCGTGGACGACGACGTCGGCCGACGTCTCGTGGCCGCTCTCGGCGGCCGCGACAACGAGAAGGCCCGATCGATCGGAGCGCGGCTCTCCGCTCGCGGCGACCCGGTCGGCGGGGACCACGATCAGCAGCCTCGGCAGTTGACGGGCCGCGCCCTCGAGATCGGTGCGCCGCAGCGGGGCGCCGGGCTCGGCCGTGACGAGCGCGATCCGCGCCGGCGTCGCGCTTGCGAAACGCAGCCCGAGGGCGATCTGATCCTGGCGCCCGGGTGCGACGCGCGCCAGCACCAGGCGAGGTGGCGGAGTGGCAGCCATGAGGGCAGCCAGTTGTGGTGCGTCGGGGTTCTCCCCGCGCACAAAGGGCCGTGGCTGATTGTTCGTGAAATCCCAACCGACGAGATCGCCCTCGCCGTCGCGCGCGAGGCGCGCGGCGATGTCGGGCCGCGTGTAATCGGCGCCCGCACCGATGATCGCGACGGCGACGCCGCCCGGATCGAGGCCGGCGGGCACCCTCGGAGGCGCGTCCTGGGCCATGGCAACGGCGATGGACAGGCCGAAGAACGCGCCTGCGAGACGGGCGACGGTCGACATTCCGGCTCTGTCCTTTCCGGCTCGGCGCATGGCTCATTCACTCCGGACGCGCAGGGACGGAACGATCTTCGCGCATGCGGTTTCGCAGGGTTTCGACGAAGTCGGCAACCGCTCCGATCTGATCGATCTCGAAGACCGGCCTGCCGGCACCATCCGTCGCGTGATCGGCCACGATGGCCACGACCCACGGGTCGTCAGGGGCCAGTGGAACCTGTGACGCCGATGCACGGCGCCGGATCTCGATCTTGGACACCGGCGCCGACTTGAAGCCTTCGACAACGAGGACGTCGCAGGGGTCCAGCATGGCGATCGCGTCGCGCAATCGCGGCTCCGGGCCGGGGCCGGTCTCCTTGATCACGGCGATGCGCGCGGACGACACGATGGCCACCTGCCGCGCGCCGGCCTCGCGGTGTCGCGCGCTGTCGGTGCCGTCGACGTCGATGGCAAAGCCGTGGTGGGCGTGCTTCACCGTCGCGACGGAGAGGCCGCGCGCGGTCAACTCGGCGACGAGGCGGGTGACGAGCGTCGTCTTGCCGGAATTCTTCCAGCCGACGACGGCGACGATCGGTGTGCCGCCCGGGCCCGCGAGGGGTGTCATGGGGCGATCCATCGCGCGACCCTCTCGGCGGCTTCCCATTCTGCCGGTGTGTTGGCGTTGAAGAAGGGATCGATCGGACCCTCGGGCGACACCGTGAGCGGGAAATCGACCGGTGCGGCACCGTGCTCGTCGGCCCAGGCCTCGACCTTGCGTGACCCCGCGGCAAGGCTGGCGGCGAGACGAGGGGCGAGGGATACCGGCCAGAGACCGATCACGGGATGGAGCCTGCCGCCCGACCGGGCGAGCGCGATCGGAGCGCGGCCTCTCACCCGCCCGGCGGCCAGTTTCCGATGGAGATCGAGCGGCAGGAACGGCGCATCGGCCGAGACCGTCAGCACATCGGTCGCCGGTGGCGTGCGGGAGGCGGCCCAGCGCATCCCGGCCAGAACGCCCGCGAGGGGGCCCGGGAACCCTGGTACGGGGTCGGCGACGACCGGAAGGCCGAAGGCGTCGAACCGGTCCGCGTTGCCGTTGGCATTGATCACGACCGAGTCGACCTGCGGGGCGAGGCGGGCGAGGACGCGCTCGAGCATCGTCGCGCCGGCCAAGGGCAGCAACGCCTTGTCGCCGCCGCCCATCCGGCGAGAGAGGCCGCCCGCAAGGATGACGCCAACGACGGGCGTTCTGTCATTCGATGTCATGCCAGAGACTTAGGGCCTCGACGGGAAGAAGCCAAGGCTCCTCGGCGAGGCTGGGTGGCCCCGGCGGAGCCCATCGCCGAGGGACGACGTTGACGCCGTTGCTGCGCCGCAGCATTATGTCATCTTGCGGTCATGCTGCCGTTCCGGGACACGTACCAGACGCGCCCCGGCGCCCTGCAGCAGAGTAGAGGTTGCCATGCCCAGTCTCGGCGAGCCCCGCGCTCTCTTCGATGCGCCCTGCGAAGGGGGTGCGTCGGCCGTGCACACCGAAGACAAGCGCGTCCACGTGAAGACGTTCGGCTGCCAGATGAACGTCTACGACAGCGAGCGGATGGGTGAGGCTCTCGGCGCCGACGGTTTCCGCAATACGGACAGTCCGGAAGATGCCGATCTCGTCATTCTGAACACGTGTCACATCCGCGAGAAGGCCGCCGAGAAGGTCTACTCCGAGCTCGGGCGCATTCGCGCCATGAAGGTCGAGCGGCAGCGGCTCGGGCGCGACACGGTGGTGGTCGTCGCCGGGTGCGTCGCACAGGCAGAGGGCGCCGAGATCATCCGGCGGGCGCCGGTCGTCGACCTCGTCATCGGATCGCAGAGCTATCATCGGCTGCCGGCGCTGGTAGCGCGAATCCGGGCGGGCGAGCATGGCATCGTCGAGACCGAATTCCCCGAGGAGGACAAGTTCGAGCACCTGCCGCAGCGGGCCGACCCGGTGCGCGGCAAGCGGGCGCCGGCGGCGTTCCTGACCGTGCAGGAAGGCTGCGACAAGTTCTGCACGTTCTGTGTGGTGCCCTACACGCGCGGGGCCGAGGTCTCGCGACCCGTCGAGCAGATCCTCGCGGAAGCGCGCCGGCTCGTGGCGCAGGGCGTCCGCGAGATCACGCTGCTCGGCCAGAACGTCAATGCCTACCACGGTCGCGGCAGCGACGGCCGGCCCTGTTCGCTGGCGATGCTCATCCGGGCACTCGCCGGGATCGAGGGTCTCGAGCGGCTCCGCTACACGACGAGCCACCCGCGTGACATGACGGACGAGCTGATCGACGCGCATGGACGCGAGCCGAAGCTGATGCCGTATCTGCACCTGCCGTTCCAGTCAGGCGCCGACCGCATCCTGGCCGCGATGAACCGCAAGCATACCGCCGCCGAGTATCTGGCCCTCGTCGACCGCATCCGACAGGCACGACCCGATATCGCACTCTCGACCGACGTCATCGTCGGCTTTCCAGGCGAGACGGACGACGAGTTCGAGGCGACCCTCGAGATGGTGCGGAAGGTCGGCTACGCACAGGCGTACTCGTTCAAATACAGCCCGCGCCCGGGCACGCCCGCCAGCACGCTCGACAGCGTGGTGGCCGAGGACGTCAAGGCCGAACGGCTCAAGCGACTGCAGGATCTGCTCGACGCGCAGCAGGCGGCTTTCTCGACGTCGCTGGTCGGCCGGGTGCTGCCGGTCCTGCTCGAGCGTGCGGGGCGCAAGCCTGGCCAGCTCGTGGGGCGATCCCCATATCTGCACATCGTTCACGGCGACGCAGCGCCAGAGCTGCAGGGCTCGATCGTGCCGATGGAAATCGTGGAAGCGCGCGCCAACAGCCTCGCAGGTGTCATAAAAGGGCTCTAGCCAACGGGCGGTGACGGGCCGATTCCATTGCGGACCGACGCTCGTTCGATGCTAGTCTAGTCGCTTGCCGGCTGGCATGCTGAGGGCTGGCACGTGCAGGAGAGACAGGATTGACAGAGGCGCGGGGACCGTCCGCACGCGGGCCGGTCAGGCCAGAAACGGCCGAGGAAAGCGGTGAGCGGGCGACCGCAGCGCACCGTGTGGTCAAGACTTTCGATGACAACCGGCTGTTGCCGCACGTGCTCGGCGAATACGACGCCCATCTCGCACAGATCGAAAGCCGGCTCGGTGTGACCGCTCATGCGCAAGGCAATGTCATCACATTGACAGGGCCGAGAGCCGACGCCGAGGCGGCCGGTGCGGTGCTCATGTCCCTCTATGACAGGGCTGCCAAGGGCGAGCCGATCACCGCCGGCGAGATCGACGGCCTCATCCGGCACGTCCGGTCGGGCTCGACGCAGGGCGAGGGCATGGCCCAGATCCGCACGCGGCGGCGCATCGTGACCGCCCGAACGCCGATGCAGAGCGCCTACATCCGCGCGCTCGATGCCTACGATCTCGTGTTCGGCATCGGTCCGGCGGGCACCGGCAAGACGTATCTGGCCGTCGCCTACGCGGCCGCCTGCCTCGAGCGTGGGCTCGTCGAGCGCATCATCCTGTCGCGGCCGGCGGTCGAGGCCGGTGAACGGCTCGGGTTTCTCCCCGGCGACCTGAAGGAGAAGGTCGATCCCTATCTCAGGCCGCTCTACGACGCGTTGAAGGACGTGCTGCCGCCGGAAAAGGTGGAGAAGGACCTCGCCACGGGCGTCATCGAAGTGGCGCCGTTGGCGTTCATGCGCGGGCGCACGCTGTCGCATGCGTTCGTGATCCTCGACGAGGCGCAAAACACGTCCAGCATGCAAATGAAGATGTTCCTGACGCGCCTCGGCGAAGGGTCGAAGATGGCGATCACCGGCGATCCCAGCCAGATCGATCTGCCAAGGGGGCAGGACTCAGGGCTCGGGGAGGCCGTGCGGCTGCTCGACGGCGTCAAGGGCATCGAGGCCGTCCGGTTCACTGCCGCCGATGTCGTGCGCCGCGATCTCGTCGCGCGTATCGTGGAAGCCTACGACCGTTTCGAGCGGTCGTCGCGCGCCACCACGGACTAGGGAGCCGTGCTGCAAACGATGCCCACACCGGGTGACATATCCCCCTTGCCGAGCCCGTCGTCCTGTGGCCGAGGAGGGCTTGTCGTCGATGTCGTGATCGAGAGCGAGATTTGGCTTGCCGCCGGAGACGTGACGCTACTCGCCGACGCGGCGGCGCAGGCTCTGGCGCGACATCCGTCGACCATGCCCGCTCTCGCTCCACCCGCCGAGGCGTGCGTCGCCTTCTCCGACGACGCCGCGGTGCGCGATCTCAACGCCCGTTTCCGGCAGCAGGACAAGGCAACCAACGTCCTGTCATTTCCGGCCACCCCGGGGATGCCGGCTGAACCCGGGCAAGGCCGTCCCATCGGCGACATCGTGCTGGCGGCTGGCGTCGTGGCCGCAGAGGCCGATGCCCTCGGCATTCCCGTCGCTCATCACATCCAGCATCTCGTCGTGCACGGCCTGCTGCACCTCCTCGGCTACGATCACATGACGGAGGCCGAGGCCGTAGCCATGGAAGCGTTGGAAACCGAGATCCTCGCGAGCCTCAATATCCCCGATCCCCATAGCCTCAACACGTGAGCCCAGACGATCAATGCCGAGTTCAAGCGACAGTCCAACCACCCCGCAAGCAGCCGAAAACGGCCAGTCCGGGGCGCCGTCCGGCGATGGCCCGCGAAGTAGCAGCGCACAAGGCTGGCTCGCCGCCCTCAGGGCGCGACTCGGTCTCGGTTCGCAACAGACCCTCCGCGAGACACTCGAAGAGGCGGTGCGTTCGGAAAGCGCTGCGGACGACACCTTCTCGGCCACGGAGCGCGACATGCTCCTGCGGCTGCTGCGGTTCGGAGGGCTTCGCGTCGAGGACGTCATGGTGCCCCGGGCCGACATCATCGCCATGGACCAGGATGCGACCGTCGCCGACCTGATGATGCTTTTCGACGAGGCCGGCGTTTCGCGCATTCCGGTCTACCACGAGACCCTCGACGACCCGCGCGGGATGGTTCACGTCAAGGATCTGCTCCGCTACCTCGCTTCGCCGACACGGGACGCGGCCCGTGTCGAGGCCGTCGATACGGCAGGCGTGGCGCGCGAGGCGGCACTGGCGCGGGCCGCCGGCAATCTCGATCTGCCAGTCCGGTCGGCGGGCCTTCTGCGACCCGTCCTCAACGTGCCGCCGTCGATGCCGGCGATCAACCTGCTCATCCGGATGCAGACGACCCGCAATCATCTGGCGCTGGTCGTCGACGAGTACGGCGGGACGGACGGGCTCGTCACGATCGAGGACCTCGTCGAGCAGGTCGTCGGCGATATCGAGGACGAGTACGACGTCGAGGAAGCAGCCAACATCACCGAGGAGCCGCGGCAGGGGCTGGTGGCGCAGGCCCGGACGCCGATCACGGAACTCGAGCAGCGGCTCGGCGTGAAGCTGCTGACCAGCGACGAGGAAGGCGAGATCGACACCTTGGGCGGCCTCGTCGTCGTTCGGCTCGGTCGGGTACCGGCTCGTGGGGAGCTTGTTGCGCACGAGTCCGGTCTCGAGTTCGAGGTTCTCGACGCAGATCCCCGTCGCATCAAACGGTTGCGTATCCACCGGCAAAAGATGCCGGCGCCTGCATCCGAGGTCGCGAACGAGAGAGACGGCGAACGTCAGCCGACGGCACCGGAGCCGGTTCGGCCCGCGTCTCCGCCCCAAGAGGCAGAGGGGGTCGGGCCATCCGTGCCGGAGTCTGCCGGCGAGACCGCACGCGATGTGTTCAAACCCAGTTAACCAACTCGCGACGCATTGAAATATACCGTCCACGTCGTGGTGGCGCTTCAGTCCGCATTAGGAACATTGCCCATATAACCGGCGCGTTCGGTCATGATCGGGTAAACTATGTTCAGAAGCGCAACCAAATCCGTTCGGGCGTTATGGGACAATCGTCATGGAACGATTGCTCCTATCCTGGCCTTGTCGCTCCTGATGGTCGTGGGCGGCGTGGGCCTCAGTGTCGATGGCGCCCGGATCTATCGTGCTCAGCAGAAGCTCCAGGCCTCGGTGGATGCGGCGGTCCTGGCGGCCGCGCGGCGCGCCGTCGCGGATGGCAACGACGAGTCCGTCAACGAGGTCTTCTCGCGCTTCCTCGCCGCCAGCGGCATCGCGACCGAAATGGAACTGCTCGGTGCAAGTCCAGATACCTCGGTCGACCGTCGCGTTGCGGCCGACGTCTACGCCTATCTGCCGACGGTCCTGATGCCCGTTCTCGGCGTCGACAAGGTCAAATTGCGGGCCTTCGCGGCCGTGGAATATGGCTTCACCAAACTCGAGATCGCGCTCGCCCTCGACAACACCGGCTCCATGGCCGGCGCGAAGCTCGACGCCCTCAAGACCTCGGCCCGGAGCATGGTCGACACACTTCTCGACAAGGCTCCGAACGACGGCGACATCCGGATCTCGCTGGTTCCGTTCGCGCAATACGTGAATGTCGGCCTCGAGAATCGCAACGCCCCCTGGATCGACGTCCCGGCCGACTACAGCCAGACGCAGGAAGTGTGTGGCGATGTCACGCCGGTCATCTCGACCTCGAACTGCCGGACCGTCCCCTACAGCTATACACAGGACGGCGTCACGACATCCGGCACGACCACCCAATGCGACTACCAGTACGGGCCGCCCGTCTATCAGTGCAACACCTACACGTACACCTACACCTGGTATGGCTGCGTCGGGTCGCGCACCTATCCGCTCAATGTCCAGGACAGGAACTACGGCCAGCGCATCCCGGGCCTGCTCAACGTCTCGTGCCAGAACCGTATCCAGCCGCTGACCTCTTCGCGCTCGGACCTCACGACCGCCATCGACGGCATGGTCGCAACCGGCGACACCTATGTACCGGCCGGTGTGATGTGGGGCCTGCGCACGCTCTCCCCAACGGCACCCTACTCCGAGAGCGAGGGCGAGAAGACCGACGGTGACGGCAATAAGCTGAAGAAGGTCCTGGTCCTGATGACCGACGGTGAGAACACCCGCTCACCGCAGTATCCGAACCACAATGGCTCCGACGCGACGCTGGCCAACCAGCTCACGACCGAGGCCTGCAACGCCGCCAAGGACAAGGGCGTGCAGATCTTCACCATTGCCTTCAGCGTGACGAGCGAGCCGATCAAGGACCTCATGCGGTCGTGCGCCTCGTCGGCCGGCAACTTCTTCGACGCAGCCAATTCGGCTCAGCTCGACGCGGCAATGCAGGCGATCGCCGGCCAGCTTGGTGGCTTGCGCCTGACGAACTGAGATCGCCGACGCGATGCCTGGCCAGCCGGCCGCCACGAGCGGCCGGGCTTCGCATGCGGTGTCGCCTCAGGCGCCTAGCCGCTTGTTCTGGCGATTGTCCACGAGGTCCGTCACCACGGCCGGATCGGCGAGCGTCGAGGTATCGCCGAGGTTCGAGAAGTCGTCCTCGGCGATCTTGCGCAGGATGCGCCGCATGATCTTGCCCGACCGCGTCTTCGGCAGGCCCGGGGCGAACTGAATGAGGTCCGGCGTCGCCGTCGGTCCGATGTGCTTGCGCACCTCGGCGACCAGTTCCTTCTTCAGGGCGTCCGTACCCTCGGCACCCGCGATGAGGGTGACGTAGCAGTAGATGCCCTGCCCCTTCAGATCGTGCGGGTAGCCGACGACGGCCGCTTCCGCGACCTTCGGATGGGCGACGAGCGCGCTCTCGACCTCGGCCGTTCCCAGGCGATGACCGGAGACGTTGATGACGTCGTCGACGCGTCCCGTGATCCAGTAATAGCCGTCCTCGTCGCGGCGGCAGCCGTCGCCGGTGAAGTACATGCCCTTGTAGGCGGAGAAGTACGTCTCGACGAAGCGCTTGTGATCGCCGTAGACCGTCCGCATCTGGCCCGGCCAGCTATCCAGGATGACGAGGTTGCCGGTGGCGGCACCCTCCAGCATCTGGCCCTTGTCGTCGACGAGGGCGGGGCGGATGCCGAAGAACGGGCGCGTCGCCGAGCCCGGCTTCGTCGCCGTCGCGCCGGGCAGAGGCGTGATGAGAATGCCGCCGGTTTCCGTCTGCCACCACGTGTCTACGATCGGACAGCGTTCGTCGCCGACCACGCGGCCGTACCACTCCCAGGCCTCGGGATTGATCGGCTCGCCGACCGAGCCCAGAAGGCGGAGCGAGCTGCGGCTCGTGCGCTTCACGAAGTCGTCGCCGGCGCCCATCAGGGCGCGAATGGCGGTGGGCGCCGTGTAGAAGATGTTGACCTTCCACTTGTCCACGACGTGCCAGAAGCGCGACGGAGTGGGGTAGTTCGGAACGCCCTCGAACATCAGCGTCGTGGCGCCGTTCGCAAGCGGCCCGTAGAGGATGTAGGTGTGGCCGGTCACCCACCCGACGTCGGCCGTGCACCAGTAGATGTCGCCATCGTGGTAGTCGAAGACGTACTGGTGAGTCATCCCGGCGTAGACGAGATAACCGCCCGTCGTATGGAGCACGCCCTTCGGCTTTCCCGTGGAACCCGACGTGTAAAGGATGAACAGCGGATCCTCGGCGTTCATCGGTTCGGGCGGACAATCGGACGATACCTTCACCAACTCGTCGTGGAGCCAGAGGTCACGGCCGGCCTTCCAGGGCACGGCATTGCCCGTCCGCCGTACGACCAAAACCTTCTCGTCGCCCTTGCCACACATCGCGAGGGCCGCGTCGGTGTTCTGCTTCAGGGGGATCGGCTTGCCGCCGCGCAGGCCCTCGTCCGACGTCACGATGAATTTCGATGCCGCATCCTCGATGCGGTTGGCGAGGCTTTCCGGGGAGAAGCCACCGAAGACGACCGAGTGCACCGCGCCGATCCGGGCGCAGGCGAGCATGGCGTAAGCCGCCTCGGGGATCATGGGCAGGTAGATCGTGACGCGATCGCCCTTCCTGACGCCGTTGGCCTTCAGGACGTTGGCGAATTTCGAGACCCGTTCGTGGAGCTGGCGATAGGTGATGCGCTCGTCCACGGTCGGGTCGTCGCCTTCCCAGATGATGGCGATCTGGTCGGCGCGTTTGGCCAGATGACGGTCGACGCAATTGGCGCAGACGTTCAGAACGCCGTCCTCGTACCACTTGATCGAGACGTTTTCCGGCGCGTACGAGGTGTTCTTGACCTTCGTGAAGGGCTTGATCCAGTCGACGCGGCGACCCATCTCGGCCCAGAACGCGTCCGGCTCCTCGATCGAGCGGCGGTACATAGCCTGGTACTTCTGATCGTCGATCCAGGCGCGGGCGGCCCATTCGGCGGGCACGGCATAGAGTTTCTCTGACATCGGTCGCACTCCTCCCGGATGAACGCTTTTGCGTCCTTTCTAGCTGCCCCAATGCGACGAGCGCAATCGGCAGTTGACCCGCAATGCCCGACGCCCAAGCGGTCGCGGACGGTGCGATCAGCGGTCGACGAAGGCCCGCTCGATGACGAAATGGCCGGGTTCGCCGCTCGAACCTTCGATGAAGCCCGTGCTCTCGAGGAGGCGCTTCAGGTCGGCAAGCATGCCCGGATTGCCGCAGATCATCACCCGATCCGTCGCGGGATCGAGCGGGGGGAGGCCCAGCTCGGTGGTCAAGCGGCCGGACGCGATATGATCGGTGATGCGGCCCTGATGATGGTAGGTCTCACGCGTTACGGTCGCATAATACCGTAGCTTATCAGCCGCCATCTCGCCGAGGTATTCGTCGCTCCGCACGGCCATCACCGTCTCGGTCGCGAAGGCGAGTTCGGCGGCCTCGCGGCAGCCCTCGACGGCAACGACGGTCTCGAAGCGCTCCCAGGTCTCGGGATCGCGGATGAGGCTCGCGAACGGGGCAAAGCCGGTGCCGGTCGCCAGCAGATAGAGGGTGCGACCCGGCAGGAGATTGCCGAGCAGCAGCGTGCCGGTCGGCTTGGCGCCGACCAGAAGCTCGTCGCCGGGCACGATGTGCTGGAGGCGCGAGGTCAGCGGACCGTCGGGGACCTTGATCGAGAAGAACTCGAGGTGTTCGTCATAGTTGGCGCTCGCCATCGAATAGGCGCGGAGCAGGGGCTTGCCCTCGACCTCGAGGCCGATCATGACGAACTGGCCGCTCTCGAAGCGCAGGCCCGGGGAGCGGGTGGTGCGGAAGCTGAAGAGCTTCTCCGTGTAGTGGCGGATCGAGAGAACGCGCTCCCGCGTGATGTTCGACGAGGCGCGGCGCGAAGGGGCGGCGACGGACGGGCTCGTCGAGGGGGCGTCATCAAGCATCGGGAGCGGCTCGCGATAACGGTGGGGCTGGCGTCAGACAAATCCGGAACAACGTGCTCCGTCGTTGACGACCATCAACTGCGGGCTGCGGCACTCGAACGCAGCCGCGGCGAAGCAGTCACGGCAGGCCGTACGCTCCGAGCACGGCGCCCTGGATCAGCATGACGCCGAGCCAGTGGCCGCTGTCGATCAGCGTCAGCAGGGCGCGCTGCATCTGGAACTGATGGTTGACGACCAGCGTCGTCAGGATGAAGCCGAACCAGATCGTGAACCCTGTGACGAGCCCGGTGCGGATCGACACCGGAACGCCCGCCCGCGACAGGTGGAGCAGCAGGCCGGCCAGCATCCACGCCATGACGATCTGGGCGAGAAAGGTGATCACGAACGGCAGCGGCGACGGGCCGTTGGCTCCTTTGATGCGCTCCTCCGTCAGGCCGGCCGCGTCCATCCATTGCCGCGAGAGCGCGCCGTACCAGATGCCGCCGAAGACAAAACCCGCGATGGCGGCCATCACGATGCCCCACAGACTGAGGCCGGAAAACAGCATCTGCATGAGTTTGCCCCCGTTGCTCCGGCGCGCACGTTTCGGGTCGTGCGCTCCGGCTGCGTCGCCTAACGGTACGGCTGACGCAGGAAGATGCGCCCGATGCCACATCGAACATGAGAGGAAAATGCATGTCCATTCGTTTTGTCGCCATGGAGACGGCCGACGTGGAAGCCCTCCGTGTGGGTGCGCCCGATGCCCACGGCATCCCGGCCGAGCGCCACATTACGCCCGTCGACGGCTATCCCTGCCGCCACTGCCTGGCGCCGATGGCAGCCGGAGAACCTTTGCTGATCGCGGCTCACCGGCCATTCCCGGCCCCTCAGCCCTACGCCGAGGTCGGGCCGATCTTCCTCCATGGCAGGGCCTGCCCGAGAGGGGGCGGCACCGCCGTGATTCCAGCCTTTCTCAGAAGTCCCGCGTACATCGTTCGCGGCTACGGCGCCGACGACCGGATCGTCTACGGGACGGGCGGCGTCATCGAGACGGCCGCGATCCCCGCACGGGCCGAGCAGCTCTTCGCGGATCCAGCCGTCGCCTACGTGCATGTGCGATCGGCATCCAACAATTGCTTCCATTGCCGGATCGATCGCGCGTGAGCTTGCCGGCGCCTGCCGGGCTCACGCTCCCCGGATCAACGTGACAGCGCCACCAGCGCCATCACGGCAATGGCCGCGATCCACGATCCGGCGATGCGCGCCGCAAGTGCCACCACCGGGCTCGAGAGCAGAACGCGCGGAATGCCGAGCAGCGAAAAGCCGACGGTCACAGCCAGTGATATCCCGAGTGCCGCTTCGATCAGGCCGCCTGGCCCGCTCCGCTCCGGGGGAACTCCGATGCCGAGGCAGAGGCCGCAGGCCAGCGCCGCGAGCACCAGAATAGTGCGGGTCGGAACCACACCGGCGGCCAGCCACGCGCCCGACAGAGCCGCGATCGCGAGAGGCCAGCGCCAGAGCCCCGGAACGGCGACGACGTGGGGTTGGAGGAGCAGTCCGGGGACTGCCGCGAGGCCGACGATCACGGCGCCCGTCGCCAGCGCAGTGAGATTGCCACGGCCTGCCGCCAGCATTGCGGTCGCGACCAGCACCAGAGCGAGATCCACGGCCACGAACGGATGGAGCGCCAGAGACGCTATTCCGGTGACGCCGGGGATGATCTCGTGCGCCGCCGCTGTCCCGTGCGCGGCCAGCAGTGCACCGGCGGACAGGAGCACGATGCCAGCCTGTGCGAGACGTCTTTCGCCAGTCGCCGGGATCACGCCGAAACGCCGGGCGGTGGCCCGCCGAGGGTCGCCGCCTCGAAGACGGCCAGCGCCTGGTGGGTCGCGGCGACATCGTGGACGCGCAGGATGGCCGCGCCCTGCATGGCGCCCCCCAGAGCCGCCGCGAGGGAGCCGGGAACGCGGTCGGCCGGATCGACGGCGCCGCTGAGGCGGCCGATGAAGCTCTTGCGCGAGGCCCCGAGGAGAATGCCTACGCCCAGGGTGTGGAACAGGGAGAGGCCCGCCAGCAGCTCGAGGTTGTGGGTCAGAGATTTGCCGAAGCCGATACCGGGATCGACCAGCAGGCGCTCGGGCGGAATACCGGCGCGCGTCGCGGCTTCGATGCGCGCGGCCATCTCGTCGAAGACGTCGAGCAGCACGTTGTCGTAGCGCGGATCCTTCTGCATCGTCTTCGGATCGCCGCGCGCATGCATGAGCACAACCGGCAGCCGCGTCTCGGCGGCGACGCGGAGGCTCGCCGGATCGTAGGACAGGGCCGAGACGTCGTTGATCATGTGCACGCCGGCGAGCGCGGCGCGGCGCATGACCTCGGGCTTCCGCGTGTCGATGGACAGGCGGGCTGTTACGCGCCCAACCAGACCTTCAATGACGGGCATGACGCGCCGCAACTCCTCGTCGAGGGGGACGGGATCGGAGCCGGGTCGAGTCGATTCCCCGCCAATGTCGAGAAAATCGGTGCCCTCGTCGGCCAACTGGCGCGCGAAACGGATCGCGTCGCTGGCCGTGGAGAAGGTGCCGCCATCAGAAAAGCTATCCGGCGTGACGTTGACGATCCCCATCAGGCGCGGTCGATCCAGCGCCAGGCCAGCGACGGATGGCCGGGGGCGCGTGAGTGCCGCGAGCGCCGATCGCAACTGCTCAGCCTTACGGCCACCCCGTTCGATCTCCGCCTGGATCTCGGCGAGCGAGGCGATGCGGCGGTCGACGACGCCGTCGGCATGGCGATGGAGGTGCTCGAGGGTTGCGAATGCCAGATCGGCGCGGCCGGCCACGTGCAGAACGGAGCCCGGCCTGGTGCCGACGCGCCCGGGTGGCAACGTCAGACGGCCAAGCGGCCGCAGATAGGAACGTTCGATCATCTCGACCCCGCTGCCCCTGGGGCGCGCTCCCGGTCATCGCGACCCAGCCATGGACGACAGAGGGCGCACGCTATCAGGCCGCGCGGCGGCCGCAAATGACTGCGATCAGGCGACAAAAAGAGCGTCGATGCGCGGTGCGGCAACCGCATGTGTCAAGGACGGGCGATGCCGGCCGACGGACCGATCGCCTGTTGTGATGGTGCGCTGTTTCCGAGCCACGCCAAACCGATCAGTGCAACCGACGCCAGTGTCAACGCGACAGCAATGGCGATGTCGCGCGTGCCCCGCTGGGCACGACGCCGGTATTCGCTCAGAGATGAGTCGGACCGCGTTCGCATGCGGTCATTAATGGTAACGCTGCGTGCCGCGACCAGAGCGCCGTTGGCCGCGCGACAGAAGAACACAGCGCACCTTGACGTGCTCCGTCCGCGACTACTCCGTCAAAGACCGCGCACGATGCAGCCGATGACCAGCACGAGATGCGCGAGCAGCAGGATGCCGAACTCGTTGCCGTTCACGAATGGAACTGACGCGTGGGCGTATTTCGAGCCGGCAGCCACGACGACGAGAACGACAGACGCCATGAACGTGATGATGCCCGGTGCCTTCAATCCCATCGCGTCTCTCCCACTGTCCAGCGAGGCCGGCCTCGCCGCGCGCTCGTCCCCTCATCGTCAGGCAGTGTGGACCGATAGCGATCGGACCGAGTCGGCTGCCTCGAAGCCTCGACTAGCAAACATGTCCGTGCGTGGCCAGACGTCGAAGCAATTCCTTCCACTGCTTGATGTTTTCGTGCTTCTCGACGTCGTGCCGAGAAACCTGCCCGAGACGCGACCTCAGGACGACGGTGGTGTGGCCGCCGAAGCAGGCCGGCGACCGGCCACCGCACGCCAGAGAAGCGCCAGCAGTGCCAGCCCGAACAGGGCCAGACCGCCGAGCGCGATCGGGTAACGCCAGAGCAGAAGGCGGGGCGATACGGCGCCGGAGCGCACGCGCTCGATGTCCTCGACGAAATGACCGGCGTCGAGAAGATCGCCCTGGCGCAGGATCATCGCCACGGCGGCGGAATGGTCACGGCTCGCGAGCACGGCCTCGCGGACGGCGGCCGGCGTCAGCGCGGTCATCAGGGTCGGCGTCTCGGCGACGGCGGCCAGAAGCCTCTTGCCGGCCGGTGCCTCGAGGCGGGACAGATACCCCGCGAGGCTTTCGAGACCTTCGGATGTGACTGCACGGCCGAGACGCCTCAGGTCGGCGTCCTGCAAGTCGAGCAGTGGGGCTGCCGCCGATGCCGGCAGAGCGGCCAGGCGCGGGGTCGCGATGCGATCGTCGAGCGCCAGGGCCCGCTCCAACGTGCGGCGGGTCAGACGGACCGGGTCGGCGAGGCGGTGGAGTTCGTGGACGACGACGCTCGGCACGAGCTTGTCGCCCGCCAGAGCACGCCACTTGAAACCCTGATCAAGCGAGCGGCGATCCCGCGCGATCTCGAGCACGGCATCGGGCCAGCGCTCCACGGCCTCGATCAGGGAGCCGTCGGCCGCCCGCGCAAGAAGGCGCGGCTCGCCGCCCGATGCGAGTTCCAGCGCCACGACTTCGTCCAGACGGCCGAGACGTTCGGGTGAAATGCCGTCGAGCAGCCGCTTGAAGCCCGCGTCGCGCTCGGCCAACTCGAGCACCTTCAGATGGGCGCGGCGGAACTCGTGCCAGATCTCGACCACCCGCTCCGACGTGCGCTTGCCGATGTCACGGAGATGAGCCTCGATTTCCATCGAAACCGTGCGTGCAAGTTCGGCCTGCACCTTGTCGCGCGTCGCCGGGGATTTCATCTCACTGGCGATGATCGGGAGCACGCCGTTGCGAAGCTCCCAGATGTCCTTCGCGATCAGGACGACGCCGACACCACCAGCGACGACCGACACGAGGCGGCCGAGTACGGCGCCCGCGATGCGTTGGCCGACGCGGGAGGCGAGATTGCCGAGCTGACGGCGCATGATGACCGCGACCAGCCCCGCCAGGCCCTCCTTGTGCTCGGAGATGACAGTCCCGCGCGAGACGGTGGCCGTGCCGCGGGCTGCGTCGACTGCGAAATCGCGGCCGGCATCGGTTGCCACGATGCGGGCGACGGTGGAGCCATAGCGGGGGCCGAGAAAGGCCTCGAGGCAGCGTGTCGTCGGTTCGGCGGTGTCGGACGTCGCAAGCTCGAGGCGCTCGCCGACGACGCGTCCCACGCCGATCGCCAGCCCTTCGATGGCCTTGCGCATATCCTCGGAGTTATAGACGCGCTCGGCGGCGGCGCGCGCCAGGCGCTCCTGGGTCTCGCGGGAGGCGAGGCTGGTGATGAGTTCGCTCCAGCTCGTTTCCTGACGCAATTCCTCGAGGGCCAGATCCACCCGGCGGGCCATGACCTCGTCGATGCCGCCCCGGCGCCACGCCTCGGCGACGATGGGCGTGTAGTCGAGCCCCTTGATGGAGGTCTCGAGGGAGGCGATCGTCACACGCTCGATGGCTTCGCGAAACGCCTGCTCGTCGCGTGCCTGGCAGGCTTCGTATTCGCTGCGCGAGAGCCCCTGTGCTTCGGCAGGCGGTGCCACGGCCAGCAGCCAGAGGGCCAGCAAGAGCAACCAGATCGACCGTCTCGAACCCGACACGCCGCGCGCCCCCGTTCAAGCGATGTTACCGCCCCTCGTGCCGTCCCCGCAGGTCCCAAACGTCGGGGTCCCGCTCCGGCACGGGCGAGGGATGCCCCGCCGCAGTGGCACAGGCGTGACAAATACGTGACCCCTGCCGAATTTACCATTTCCAAATCGACGGGGATCGCCATCGCGGGCCTTGGCGAGACGGGGCCGACCGTGGCAACGATTGGCGATCGGCGACGGTCGCCGCACGTCTTCGCCTCTCCGGAGCCGCTCCACCGTGAACACCATCGCGCTTGCCGGTATCGTCGGCTACGTGCTGCTTCAGTTCGCCATCGGCGCCTGGGTGTCGCGACGCGTATCGTCGGATCAGGACTACATCGTGGCGGGCCGCTCGCTCGGCGGCACACTGGTCGCGTTTTCGGTCTTCGCCACCTGGTTCGGCGCCGAGGCCATCGTCGCGTCGGCCGGCGAAATCTATACCAAGGGACTGGCCGGCGCCGTGACGGATCCGCTCGCCTACGGGGTCGCGGTGCTGCTCGCGGGCATCCTTCTCGCAGGGCCGTTATGGCGGCGTGGCATCGTCACCTACGCCGACATGGTGCGGGAGCGCTACTCTCCGACCATCGAGAAGCTGTTCGTCGCCGTCCTGCTCCCGGGATCGATCCTGTGGGCGGCGGCGCAGGTGCGCGCCTTCGGCCAGATCCTCGGCGCCACGACGGGGATCGAACTCGCGACGGCGATCCTGATCGCGGCGGTCCTGGTCGGCGCATACTCGGTCGTGGGCGGGCTCCTCGCCGATGCCGTGACCGACGTCGTCCAAGGCATCGCCGTGATCGTGGGCCTCGTCGTGCTCGCGGTCGCGGTCGCGGGCGCACTCGGCGGGGCGGGGGCCGCGATCGGCCAACTCGAGCCCGAACGGCTCGCAGCCAGCGCCGTGGTCAAGGATGGCTACCTGCCGCTCATCGAGCGGCTCGCCATCATCTTCTGCGGCAGCCTCGTTGCGATCGAACTCGTCTCTCGCTTTCTCGGTGCCAAGTCCGCCAAGGTGGCCGTGTTCGGGACCATCACAGGGGGCCTGATGTACATCGCGATCGGGACCTTTCCCGTCTTTCTCGGGCTCGCGGGGCCGCTCCTGATCAAGGACCTCGCCGAACCCGAACAGATCGTGCCGAAGCTCGCGGAGGCGTATCTCTCGCCGCTCGGGTATGCGCTGTTCGTCGGAGCGCTGGTGTCGGCCATCCTGTCGGTCGTGCACGCGGCGCTGCATGCGCCCGCGGCCCAGCTCTCCCACAACGTCATCCTCAGGCTGAAGCCCGGCCTCACGGATCGGGCCCGGCTCAATACCGTGCGGCTGTCGGTGCTCGGGCTCAGCGTGGTCGCCTGGGTGCTGGCGGGATCGGTGGAGACGATCAAGGAACTCGTCGAGATGGCTTCTGCGTTCGGCAGCTCTGGCGCGATCGTCGTGGCGCTGTTCGGCCTCTTCACGCGCTTTGGCGGGCCACGAGCGGCACTTGCGGCCCTGATCGCGGGCGCCCTCGCATGGCCACTCGGCAAGTTCGCGGCCGACCTGTCGTTTCCTTACCTTGCGGCCCTCGGAACGGCGCTCGCCTGCTATGTCGGTGTCGCCCTGTTCGAGGACCGCGACCAGGGCCGGGTGTGATGTGGTCCGGCTGCGGCAAATCGGTCACGCGGTCCGCCCGCCGTCACGGTGCGGCCCGATTTTTTCGTCAATCCGACGCGCCGTTACGTCGCTGGCGCAGACCCTGTGTTGCGCTGCGCGCGTTAACCATATGCTGCGAAGACCATTCCGCGCCGTCGTACAGTCGGCGTACCGGACTCAGCCTGCTGGCGAGGCACAGTGGCACAGCACTTGCCTTCGAGTGGAGAGGCGCAACCCGGGGGCGATACTCACATGAGCCGGTTAGTTGTGGCTACGATCATGGGGCCATCGTTCGACGATGGCGCACGAGACCGCCATGCCACCTCAGCGAGATAGAGCACGCATGAGTATCTCTGACGACACACGCGATCGGAGCACGTTCCACCTGGGCTCGCGCGTCGGGTTCCTGCTGATCCACGGCATGGGCGGGACGCCTGTCGAGATGCGGTACGTCGCGAACGGCCTCGCGGCCGCGGGCTTCACCGTGTCCTGCTGCCAGTTGGCCGGGCACTGCTCGACCGCCGAGCGGCTCATCGCGTCGACGTGGCGCGACTGGTACGCGAGCGTCGAGGCGGCGCACGACGAGTTGCGCAAGCACTGCGACGTCATCATCGCGGGCGGGCTCTCGATGGGTGGCATTCTGGCCGCCAACCTGGCGCTCAACCGGCCTGACGAGGTGCACGGGCTCGCCTTCTACGCGCCGACGCTGCGGTTCAACGGCTGGGCGATGCCCTGGTACAGCCAGATCCTTCGCTTCATCCGGCCGTCACGGCTCAAGGTCAGCATGACGCTCTCAGAGCGCGAACCCTATGGCCTGAAGGACGAGCGAATCCGCGGGATCGTCGTCCAGAGCATGCAGGGCAAGGACAGCTCGGAGGCAGGTCTCTTCTGCTGGCCAGTGCGATCGCTGTCGGAGTTCAACGCGCTCTGCGATCAGGTCCGGCCGCGCCTCGGCCAGATCAAGACACCTGCCCTCATCCTGCACCCGCGCGAGGACGATCTCGCCGACATCGACAACGCGTTCCATCTGCAGCGGCACTTGGGCGGCCGGGTCGACATGGTGGTGCTCGAGGACTCCTATCACATCGTGACACTCGACCGGCAACGGCAGGTGGTCGTCGAGCGGTCCGTCGCATTCGGCAACGAGCGGGCCCGGGCGCACGCAGGCCTCCTCGGCGCGGCGAGCCTTCGTCGGAGCGAGACGCGTACCGCCGCAGCGGCGGAATGACGGGCCGCCCGACGCCTGCTGACGCCCCAACGGAGGGAGGGAGCGCGCCGGGTTATGTCGCCGTCGAGTTGCCCGGTGTCGGCGCCATCGCCGAATCCGACTGGACGCGGCTCTTTCCGGACGACGCCGAGGGCTGGGCCTATTACCGGGCGGTTGAAGGCGAGCCGCCGGAGGGCCTCCGTTTCGAGGCCATGGTCGTTGAGCGCGACGGCCACGTCGTGGCGGCAGCGCCGGTGTTCCATGCCATCTACCGCCTCGACACACCGCTGCAGGGCCGTCTCAGGCCGCTCGGCGACTGGCTCTATCGCGTTTTTCCGGGCGTCGTCGCGCATCCCGTGATCGGGTTCGGATCGACGATGGCCGAGCGCTGCCATCTGGGTGTCGATCCGGCGCTCTCGCCGACCGAACGTCGCGATGCGGTTGTGGCTCTGTGTGCCGGGCTCGAGGCGAAGGCGCGGCGGGAGGGCGTGCGCATGCTCGCCATGAAGGATGTCGCTGAAACCGAACCGGCCGACATCCATGCGACCATCGCTGGCGCGGGCTTCTCCCGGATCGCGGGGCTGCCGGTCGCCGTGCTCGACCTGCCGTTCGCCGATGTCGAGGGATACATCCGGTCGCTTTCGGCCAACATGCGCTCGGCGCTCCGGCGCAAGCTCAAGACAGCCGGCGCGGTGCAGATCGAAATCGTCAGCTCGATCGACGGGATCGAGGACGAGATCTACGGCCTCTACGAGGCGACGCGGGCCAACAGCAGCGTCGACTACGGCGATTTCGAGCAGCTTTCGCCCTCGTACTTCCGTCACGTCGTGACGGCGCTCGGCCCCGATCGCTGCGCCATCATCCTGGCCCGCGTCGACGGACGGCTGCTCGCGATGCAGCTTTGCTTCCTCGAGCGCGAGCGCGTGATCTTCAAGTTCTGGGGCATGCGATACCCTGAAGGGCGCGAGCACAACCTCTACTTCATCGCCTGGGTCGAGGGCGTGCGGCTCGCCCTGTCGCACGGCGCGAAGACCTATCAATCGGGGCAGACGGCCTACACACAGAAGGCGAAGCTCGGCAGCCGGCTCGTGCCGGTCTGGATCTATTTCCGCCATCGCTGGCCGCTGGTGAACCGGATCTTCCGACTGGCGGCGCCGCACCTTGCGTTCGACAAGATGGATCCGGAGCTCGCCGAGATCCGGAAGCGTGCCGGCGACGGCAAACCGACGGGCACCTGATGCACGCGGCGCCCGCGTGGCAGCCGGTCGCGCTTGAGCTATGGTCTGGGGACCGAACACCCCTTCGCGGACGGGCGACATGACCAACATCTTCGCGCGCGACGCGCTCACGGCGAACGGCTGGCGATCGAACGTGCGGCTCTCGATCGCCGACGGTCGCATCACGCGGCTCGCGGACGCGGTGCGGCCCGAGGCCGGCGACGACGTCGTCGACACATTGCTTCCGGGCGTCGCCAATCTGCACAGCCACGCCTTTCAGCGCGGCATGGCGGGGCTCGCGGAGGTGCGCGGCGACCGGGCCGACAGTTTCTGGACGTGGCGCGAGCAGATGTACCGGTTCGCGCTCGGGCTCGGGCCGGACGCTGCCGAATCCGTGGCGGCGCAGCTCTTCGTCGAGATGCTCGAGGCCGGCTTCACGCGCGTCGGGGAATTCCATTATCTCCATCACGCACCCGATGGCCGGCCCTACGACGACGTCGCGGAGATGGCGGGGCGGATCGCCGCTGCCGCCGCGGCCACGGGGATCGGCCTCACGCTGCTGCCGACGTTCTATGCGCACGCCACGTTCGGCGGTGCGGACCCGATCGACGGGCAACGGCGGTTCGTCACGTCGCCCGATGGTTTCGCGCGGCTCGTCGAGGCCTCGCGGCGGCACGTCGGCGCACTCGACGGCGCACTCGACGGCGCCGTCGTCGGCATCGCGCCGCACAGCCTGCGCGCGGTGACGCCTGAGGAGCTGGCCCTGATCCTGCCGATCGCCGGCGACGGGCCGATCCACATGCACGCCGCCGAGCAGACCAAGGAGGTCGACGATTGCCTCGCCTGGAGCGGGATGCGGCCGGTCGAGTGGCTGCTCGCGCACCAGCCGCTCGATCGCCGCTGGTGCCTGATCCATGCGACGCACATGACCGAGGACGAGACGCTGGCGCTCGCGAAGCGCGGCGCGATCGCCGGGCTCTGCCCGATCACCGAGGCCAATCTCGGAGACGGCATCTTCAATGGCGCCACGTTCCTCGGGGCCGGCGGACGGTTCGGGATCGGCAGCGATTCCAACATTCTCATCGGTGTCGGCGACGAACTGCGGCAGCTCGAGCACGGCCAGAGGCTCCGGCAGCGCGCCCGCAACGTCCTCGCCGAGGCCGGCGGCTCGACGGGCGAGACCCTGCTGCGCGGCGCGGTTCAGGGAGGCGCTCAGGCCCTGACGCCCGGCGCGGCGGCCGGCATCTGCGACGGAGCTTCAGCAGATCTCGTGGCGCTCGACATGGCGCACCCCGCATTCGCGGGTCGGCGACGATCGGCGGCCGTCGACGCCTGGATCTTCGCCGCTCACGGTGGCGTGCGGGACGTCTGGAGCCGGGGACGACATGTGGTGCGCGGTGGACATCACATCGGACGCGAGGCCATCGCGGCGCGCTTCCGCACCGAGATGGACCGCTTCATCGCGGCCTGAGCCGCAGGCGTCAGGCGGCGGCCGGCGGTCCGCTCCCGCTTCGCGCCGTTCGCGACGCCAGAATCTGCTGCACGCCCGGAATGATCGCCAGCGCCAACCCGACGAGTTCGGCCGAGCGTGACGGCACCGCCATCAGCACGCCGCCGACCCCGAGCATGATACGGAGCACCATGGGCATCGGGGCCCTCGCGTAGCCGACAAAGGCGATGCCGAGCATGAAGATGCCCAGCGCACAGGTGGTGGTGGTCTCTAGGAACTCGGGCCAGTTCCAGCCGGGAAGCACCAGCAACATCACGGGCGAATAACAGAACACGAACGGTACCATGATCTTGCCGTTGGAGAGCTTGAAGGCCGCGGCCCCCGTCTTCCACGGGTTCGAGTTCGCGATCGCCGCCGCGGCATAGGCGGACGTACAGACCGGCGGCGTCACCTCGGAGATGATGCCGTAGAAGAGGACGAACATGTGGGTGGCGAGCGGCGGCACGCCGAGGTTCGAGAAGGCAGGCTGCGCCACCGTCACCAGCATGATGTAGAGCGCCGTCGTCGGCACGCCTGCTCCCATCAGGATGCACGAGATGGCGATGAAGACCATCGACAGGAACAGCGTGATGTCCTTCAGCGTGAAGATCTCCCATGGGAGAACGCTGAACGCGGCATGGAAGTAGCTGGCGAGATCCTGGGCCGCCCCCGTCACCATGAAGCCGAGGCGGAAGGCGAGGCCCGTCAGCGAAACGACACCGATAACGATGCCCACAGCGGCGCAGATCGCACTGACGGCGAGCGTGCTGCGCGCGCCTTCCTGGAACGCATCGACGAATTCGCGCGGCGTGACGCGGCGCATGGGATTGAAGAGCCCGACCAGGACCGCGACCGTGATGCCCCAGAACGCAGCCATGTAGGGCGTGTAGCCGGAGAACAGCACGTAAAGCAGCACGGCGAGCGGCAGGATCGACGGCCAGCCGCGCGCCAATACGGGCCCGATCTTCGGGATGTCGGCCGCCGCGAAGCCCTTCAGGCCTAGCCGCTTCGCCTCGAAATGGACGATGACGAGCACGCCGAGGTAGTGCATGGCGGCGGGAATGACCGCCGCAAGGGCGATCGAGCTGTAGGGCATCTTGAGGTATTCGGCCATGATGAAGGCGGCCGCGCCCATGATCGGCGGCGTCACCTGTCCGCCGGCGCTGGCTGCCGCCTCGACACCGCCCGCGAAGTGCGGCTGATAGCCGAGGCGCTTCATGTTCGGGATCGTCAACGCGCCGGTCGAGACCACGTTGGCAACCGCCGAGCCCGAAATGGTGCCGAACAGCGCCGACGAGACGACGGAAACCTTCGCCGGCCCGCCCGTGAACCGCCCCGCGAGCACGGTCGAGACATCGACAAAGAGCTGGCCGAGCCCCATGCGCTGCGCGACGGCGCCAAAGAGCACGAAATGAAAGACGACGGTCGAAGCGATCCAGAGCGCGATACCGAAGATGCCTTCGGACGGGAAGTAGATGTTGTTGATGAACTGCCGCCAGCTGACGCCCGGATGCTTGAGGATCTGGAGCGGCATGTAGGGCCCGTAGAGGGCGAACAGAATGAAGCAGATGACGATGATCGGCAGCACCCAGCCGACCGTCCGTCGCGTCGCCTCCAGCACCAGAACCGTCAGGATGGTACCAAAGATGACGTCAATGTCGGCAGGCGCGCCCTGGCGCAGCGCCTGCTGGACGACATCGAAGGAAATGCCGAGCCACTTGAGGTCGAAACCTTCCCACGAGACGCCGATCCACAGCGCCGCGAGCACGCAAGCAACGCCTGCTGCCCAGTCCCAGACCGGAACGCCGAGCACGTGGAAGCGTGAGCGGGCGGTCTCCGCGCCAGGCTTCCGGCCGCGCGCGGGATAGAGCAGGAACACCAACAACATGACGCCGGAGAGGTGGAACCCCATGTGCCAGTGGTCGATGGGGATGCCGATGCCGGCCGTGATGTAGTGATAGAGGGCGAAGAGGGCCAGAAAGACATAGACGACGGATGTCAGTGCCGGCGCAACGGGGCGCGTGCGCCGCTCGCTCTCGAATTGTTCCTCGATCTCCTTGGCGCGCCGTGCGTCGATCATGTCGCTATCGGACATCGTGTTCCCTGCCATGGCGGGCCTCGGTCGATCTCGGAAACAAGTCGGCCGGCGCCCGATACCGAGGTGCGCCGGCCGGATCAGGTCAGGTTCGCAGGCCCGTCCTCACTTGAGGACGCCCTTCTCCTTGTAGAATTTCTCCGCACCCGGATGCAGCGGGATCTTGACGGCCTTCAGTGCGGAGGCGAGCTGGATCTCCTTCGCCTTGGAGTGGCCGTTGTCGAGGAGCTTCCTCGTGTTGTTGTTCCAGAGCGCGGTCGTCACGTCGTAGACGAGCTGCTCGGGGACGTCCGAGGACACGATCCACTGAGCGCCGACGGCAACCGACTTCGCCTCGGCTTTCTGGCCCTCGTAGCTGCCGGCCTTGATCGGGTCGGCGTAGTAGTAGGGCAGCGCCGTCAGGAACTTCTCGATCTCGCTGTCCTTCATCGAATACAGCTCCATGCCCTTGGTCGAGGCGAGCTGCGTGATGGCGGCGAGCGGCGTGCCGCCGATGATGAAGAAGGCGTCGAGCTGGCCGTCCGCCATGCGATCCGCGCTTTGCTGCGGGCCGAGCTCGGACGTCTGCATGTCCTTCTTCTCGATGTTGAACTGCTTCAGGAACTCGAGGATCGCGACCTGAGTGCCCGAGCCGGCCTGGAAGACGCTGACGCGCTTGCCGCGCAGATCCTCGATCCCGCCGAGCTTGGCACCCTTCGGCAGCACGAGATGGAGGTGCTCAGGGAAGAGGTTGGCGATGACGCGCAGCTTCTCGTACTTCTTGTCCTTGAAGGTGCCGAGGCCGTTGTAGGCCTGATAGACGATGTCGGCGGCGGCGAGACCCGACTCCATCTGTCCGGTCTGGACGCCGGTGCAATTGGCGACCGACGCGTTCGATGTCTGGGCGATGGCCACGAGGCCCGGGACGCCGCATGCGCCGCCCTTGTCGCAGGGAGTCGAGCCGGGGGGAGCCGAAATGGCGTTGGCGAGCAGACCACCGATCGGGAAGTAGGTGCCGCCCGCGCCACCCGTGCCGATGCGGAAGAACTTCATCTCCTGGGCGAACACCTGGCCCGGCAACGTCGCTGCCATGGACGCCAGAGCTGCTGTTGTCAGGAATTCTCGACGCGTGGTCATTCAAACCTCCCTTGGGTCGGCACTGCGAAAGGCCGGCATAACAATGACCTCGCGAAAAGGCCAATGCAATCGCGAGGGATGACGAATGATCTGCCGGCCCGCCCAAAACGACGGCAGGACCGACTATCTTGCGGTGACGGACCAGCCACAGGGGCACCGGCGTGACGCCAGCGCAACGGTCGGGCGCGCCCGGACGTGGTAGGGAGCGCTTACCGATGGCCGCATTGCGATCCTGCCAGCAGCGCGTCACGGCGTCGGCACGGACGTGGCGAGGGCCAACCGGTGGTCCGGTTGCGGGGGATGGAGGGACAGGGGTGCGCTTGTTTCGCAAGTCGGCGCTCACGATCAATCTCGCGCTGCAGGGCGGGGGCGCCCACGGCGCCTTCACCTGGGGCGTTCTCGATCGGCTGCTCGACGAAAGCGACATCGAATTCGGCTGGATCAGCGGGACGAGTGCGGGTGCGGTCAACGCCGTCGCGCTGGCCGACGGGCTCGCCGAGGGCGGCCGGGCGGGGGCGCGCGACCGTCTCCGCGCGATCTGGGAGGGCGTGATCGAAGCCGGCGTGCCGGATCTCCTCCGGCTCAACCCGTTCCTCTACGGCATGAGCCGGTCGCCGGCGATGGGCCAGATGGCCTCCATGTTCTCGCCCTACGAACTCAATCCGCTCGGCTTCGATCCGCTGCGCAAGCTGATCGCGGCGCAGATCGACTTCGAGCGCCTCAGAACGACAACCGGCGTCGAACTCCTGATCGCTGCGACCGACGTCGCGACCGCGCGGCCCCGCCTGTTCCGGCGCCGCGAGATGACCGTCGAGGCCGTGCTCGCCTCCGCGTGCCTGCCGCAGGTCCACCATGCCGTCGAGATCGAGGGGCGAGCCTACTGGGATGGCGGCTTCACGGCCAATCCCGACCTCACCACGCTCGCCGACCAGAGCCCGGTCGGGGATACGCTGATCGTCCTTCTGAATCCCGTCGAGCGGACCATCCAGCCGCGGTCGGCGCGGGAGATCGCGGCCGATCTCAACCGGGTGACCTTCAGCCAGCCGCTGGTCAGGGACGCGATGGAGATCGTCGCTCACAGGGACCAGCGCGGGTCACGCTGGCGCAAGCCACGCACGCGGGCCGAACGACTGGCGCGCCACCGTTTCCACCTGATCGAGGCGGGCCGTCACACCAACGCGCTGCCGCCCGAGAGCAAGATGCGGCCGGAGCGAGCACTTCTCACGTATCTGCACAATTCCGGGCGCGAGGAGGCCCGCCGCTGGATCGCGCGCGCCAAGGATCAGGTCGGGCGCCGCTCCTCGATCGACCTCGCGGAGCGATTCCTGGCGCCGCTCACCTCGATCGCCGGTGCGCCCACCGGCGCTCCCGAGACAGCTGGGGGCGAGATGGAGGAACCGAAGCTCTGAGCATGCCGCCCGCGATCAGTTGCATCTGCATCGATGCGCGCGACCGGCGTCATTTCACCGATGACACCCGATCCGTCCGGAGCTTCTGCCATCAGACGTTGATCTGGTGCGTCGGACTCGCGCCTTAACGACAGGACATGAGGCCGATTGCCGGGATACCGTTCGGAGGGTATTCCACCGGATGCTTCATGCGATGGCTGCGATCGTCATCGATTTCGATATTCGCGGGATGCCGGATGGATACACAGTGGCTCATCAAGAAGGCGGGCAGAGTCCTCCAGAAGGGCCCCGCGACGGCGCGTAACATGGCGCTGAGCAAACTGGACATGTGGCCAGTGCGACGCCTGCGGAACGCCGATATCCGTCGCATTCCGGTCTATTGCATCAGCATGCCGCACGAAGTCCGGCGGCAGCGGATCATCACGAAGCAGATCGAGACGCTCGGCTTCGAGACGTTCCAGTTCGTGGAGGGGTTCCGCGGCAAGGACTACACCATCGGGCAGCTCGAAAAGATGGGCCTCTATGACGACAAGGGGGCCAACGAACTGCACCACCGCTCGCTCAATCCGAGCGAGATCGGCGCAACGATCTCCCACTGCCAGACCTACGAGAAGATCCGAGCCCACGGCCATGACATCGCGCTGGTGATCGAGGACGACGCCCTGTTCATGCCGTCGCGTCTCGACAGCATCCGGCTGGCCGACCTGCCGGAGGGCTGGGACATCGCGTTCCTCAATTCGTTCATCGAGAACGGACGGCCGCGCCGCCGGATCGCCGGCAATCTCTTCGAGGGCGACGCCTATACGGGATCGGCGGCGGCCTATTTCCTGTCGCGCAAGGGCATCGAGACGCTCGCGACCAACTGGAAGCCCGTGGTGCTCGGAGCCGACGGCTATACAGGGCGCAACGACATCAAGCGCTACATGTACTACCCGGACTGCGCGCTGAACGGCTCCGTCGCCTACTATTACAATTCCGCCGTCGATTTCGTGCGCCCGAAGTAACGGCCCCTTACCCGGGCTCGCCGACAGCGCAGCATGTCGTCAGTCGAGGTCGACGACGGCCTTGACGAGGAATGTGCGCAAGACTCCGTCGTGCTCCTTGATCGACACGTACTCGCCCGGCGCGAAACGGTGGTCGTTGAAGCGGTAGCCGGTCTCGTCGTGGGCCGCGTCGCCGTGAATATCGTAGTGGAAAGCCCAGGCGCCGCCGCTCTTGTGAACGAGATGGCCGACCTCGCTCGGATCGTCACCCCAGACTCGCTTGACACGGCACTTGTCGCGGACCTGCCGCCATGCCTCTGCTACGATATGACCGTTCGCGTCGAGCGGAGCGATGAACTCGTAGCGGTGGCGCGCGCTCCCCAAGGGAAAGTCGTGGTCGCGAGCGAGTTCGAGATGCACGTGGCGCAGCAATCGCTTCGCCGCCGCCTCGGTCATTGCACTGGCCGTCATGGTGGGTCTTCCTCGTAACGCCTATAGGGCATGTGTGACCCCTATCCGGCCTCCAGACGTTGACCAGAATCAATCGCCCGGCGGCATATCCAACTAGGTGATGATGACGCCGACGCCGCCTCGACGGCGATCAGCGGGGGAGAGCGCAGGACGATGAGCAATCCTGGGATCGACGACGCCGGACGGCAGGTTTCCCCCGGCGCACCCGACGTCGAGCTGCATCGGAGCCTCGGCCTCGGGCTGCTCGTCCTCTACGGCCTCGGGGTCACGGTCGGCGCCGGCATCTACGTCCTGGTCGGAACGGCAGCCGCCCGCGCCGGCGTTCATGCGCCGATCGCATTCCTCGTCGCGGCATCGGTGATGGCATTTTCGGCCGCGAGCTTTGCGGAACTGGCGGCGCGGTTCCCGGTCAGCGCCGGCGAAGCCGCTTATGTGAAGGCCGGGTTCCGCTCGGACGCCATGGCACTCGTCAGCGGCCTCCTCGTGGTGACGGCCAGCGTCATCGCCGCCGCCGCCATCAGCAAAGGAGCGGCGGGCTACATCGGCGTGCTCGTGCCGCTCCCGTCCGCCGTACTCACGGCAGCCGTCATCCTCGCCATGGGCGCGGTCGCGGCCTGGGGCATCAAGGAAGCCGTCGGCGTCGCGGCCGTGATGACGCTGATCGAGATCGGCGGTCTTCTGGTCATCGTCGGGGCAGGGCTCTGGGCGCAGCCCACGATCCTCGCCGATCTTCCGCTTGCCGCGAGTGGCCTCGGTTCGGCAGGGGCCTGGAGCGGCGTCCTCGGGGCCAGCCTGATCGCATTCTTCGCCTTCATCGGGTTCGAGGGCATGGTGAATGTCGCGGAGGAGGTGAAGCGGCCGGAGCGGACACTGCCGCTCGCCATCGCCATCGTGCTCGCCGTCAGCACGCTGCTCTACATCCTCGTCGTCTGGGTGGTCATCCGCAGCGTGCCGCAGGCCGAACTCGCAGCGTCGCAGGCGCCGCTCAGCCTCGCCTACGAGCGGCTCACGGGCGCTTCACCCGTCATCATCTCGCTGATCGCCATCTTCGCAACCATTAATGGCGTCATCGTGCAGACGATCATGAGTTCGCGCGTCATCTACGGGCTTGCCAGCCAAGGCCTCTTGCCGCGCGCCCTCGGCAAGATCTCGCCGCTCACACGGACGCCGCTCCGAGCCTCGGTCGTCGTCGTGGCCATCGTTCTCGTCCTGGCGCTGTTCTTTCCGATCGGCCGCCTGGCGGACATGACGACGTGGGTGATGCTCACCGTGTTCACGCTGGTCAATGCAGCGCTCGTACTCCTGAAGATCCGGGACCCGGCGCCCCCCAGGGGACTATGTTTCCCGATCTGGATGCCTCTTGCCGGCGCGACGAGCTGTGTCGCCTTGCTGGTGGCCACCGCGCTCTGGTGAGCCGCACGACCGAGGCCTGTCGACACGCTCCGGCATCCCATGGCGAGCGGCCTGGATCGCGCGCTCACCCTGACCGCACTTTATGGCGGGCGGCCGGCAGAGCGGGATCGCACCCCGAAAGCATTGCGGCTAAGATGCGAGCCGTCGGTTCGACACCCGGCGGCGGTCTCACGGGGCATCAACAGCACGTGAGCGGCGGATAAAACGGTCCGATACGGTTCGAAATATGTCGCGCGCCGTCGTGAAATCCGGTACTGTGATGCTCGTGCTTGCGTTTCATGCTGCCATCCGTCGCCCCGCCGCGCCATAAAGAGACGAGAGAATGGATTACCGCGAGGTCCTCAAATCGAACACCGTACTTGACCGAAAGTACCGCATCGATCGGGTGATCGGCGCTGGCGGCTTCGGTATCACGTACCAGGCGTTCGACATCGGCCTTGCGGCGCCGGTCGCGGTGAAGGAGTACTATCCGGCGCAGTTCGGAATGCGGGACACCTCGCTCAGCATACGGGCGCGCTCCGAGAGCGACCGGCCGCTCTTCGACCGCCTGAAGGCGAGCTTCCTCCGCGAAGCGCGCACCCTCGCCCAGTTCGACCATCCCGCCATCGTCCGCGTGCTCAGTGTCTTCGAAGCGCACGGCACCGCCTACATGGTGATGCGGTTCGAGAGCGGTCCGAGCCTCAAGGCCTGGCTCCGTGACAACGAAGACGCGCCGAGCCAGGCCGATCTCGACCGTCTCATCTGGCCGCTGCTCGATGCCATCGAGCTGATGCACAGGGCGGATTTCCTGCATCGCGACATCGCACCCGACAACATCATCGTGCGGGCCGACGGAGGGCCGGTGCTGCTCGATTTCGGGGCTTCGCGGCGCGTGATCACCGACATGAGCGGCACGCTGACCGGCGTCGTCAAGCAGGGGTATTCGCCGCAGGAGCAGTATTCGAGCGACGTCAGGGCGCAAGGGCCGTGGACCGACATCTATTCGCTCGGCGCGACGCTCTATCTCGCGGTGACGGGCAAAGTGCCCGCCGAGGCGACGGCACGCATGCTCGACGACGGGATGAAGCCGGCGCTCGAGGCGGCGCGCGGCAGTTACCGCGCCGAATTCCTCGCGGCGATCGACGAAGCCCTGCGCCTGCATCCTCGCAACCGGCCGCAGTCGGTCGCGGAATGGCGCGAGATGCTGTTCCTCGGGGCGGGCCCCACCGCTGCGCTTCTCGAGCCGGGAAGTGGACTGCTCGGTCGCCGCTCCGGGCCGACGGCAGGCCGGACGGGCGAGACGACGCCGCGCTCCGCGCCGCAGAGTGGTCCTGGGCCGCGCGACCGCAATGCCCGGTCGACGCCAACGCCCAACTCGACGCCGTCGGCGCGGCCATCGCTCGAGCGGCAACCGAGCCAGCCGCTCGCGGGCAGCCAACCTGTGTCGGGCGCCGCGATCAACGGGTCACAATCGATACCGATTTCCGCGCCGACCGCCTCCATGGGCGAAAAGGCGGCCGATTTCGCACTCAGCACAAAGGGCGCCGTCGTGCTCGGTGTCGCGGCGATGCTGCTCGGTGGCGGGATGCTGCTCGCGTTCGAGCCGAGCAACCGGGTCAACACCATCCGCCCGCCCATCGGTGATCTCACGACGCCCGGCGGGACACAGCAGGCGTCACTCCAGATCGATGCCGAGAGGCAGCGTACCGAAGCCCAGCGCAAGGCCAAGGAGGACGCCGACCGCGCCGCCGCCGAGGCCCAGCGCCGTGAGGCCGATCGCCTCGCCGCCCTTCAACGCCAGCAGGAAGCCGACCGGCAACGCGCCGAGGCTCAGCGCAAGGCCCAGGAAGACGCCGACCGCGCCGCCGCCGAGGCCCAGCGCCGTGAGGCCGAGCGCCTCGCCGCCCTCCAGCGCCAGCAGGAAGCCGACCGGCAGCGCGCCGAAGCCCAGCGTCAGGCCGACGAGCAGCAGAGGCGGGCCGCCGCCGCGGCTGCGGCGCTTTCTGGCGTGGCACCACTCCGGCAGATCGCGTTCACGGATCCGCAGTCGGGGGCCGGTGCCTTCGCGCAAAAGATCGCCGTCAGCCGGGAGATGGTTCTTGCCGGTGGCATGGACGGACAGATCCGTCTGTGGAATCCGTCGAGCAACCAGATCGCGGGCTTCGCGCAGCGGCAAGCGGGCGCCGTCTCCGCGCTCGCCGTGGGGCAGGGCGAGGAGCGGGTCGCGACCGGATCGTGGACCGGCGACGTCGTCATCTGGGACGCGGCCAACGGCGCGCAGCTCCGCACCGTGCAGGGCCCGCGCACGCCGGTGGTGGCCCTCTCCTATCGCACCCAGAACCGGATCAACGCGCTGCACAGCGACGGGACGTGGCGCATCCTCAATCCCGAGGACGGCCAGACGCTGATGACCAGCAGCAAGCGCAAGGCCTACCAGGTGACGAGCGCCCAGTTCACCGCCGACGGCAGGACGGTGTTCGCTGCGGTCAGCGACGGTCCCGGACAGCACACGATCAAGGGCTGGACGCCCGCCGACGGAGGCGTGACGCGCGAAGCCGGCGAGTTCGCCGGGCATACGGACTGGATCTACGGGATCGCCGTGTCGCCGGACGGGCAGACGCTGGTCAGCGCCAGCGCCGACCGGACGGTCAGGGTGTGGTCGGTGGCGACGCGCCGCGAAATCCGCCGCCTCGACGTTCCTGACGGCCACGTCCGGACGATCGCCTTCTCGGCCGACGGCTCACTCATCGCCACGGGTGGGGACGCCGGCATGGTCGACGTCTGGCGCACGGCCACGGGGGCGCGAGTGGCGCGGCTCGCCGGCGCGTCGGGCACGCTCCGCAGCGTCGCATTCATCGGCGGCAACACGACACTCGCGGCAGCCGGCGACGACGGCGCAATCCGGCAATGGGCGGTAAGCGTGCAATGATGCAGACGATGGAAAGCACTCGTGCCGTGACAACCAGCGCACAGACCGTGGATCGCAACGCCCGGTGGACCTGGCGGACCATGGCCCCGGCATCAGCCCGTCGCATCGCGTGGGCGACCCTCACCTGCCTCGTGGGGCTCGCGATCCTCATCATGGGCGGCCGTGTGGAAGCGCGCGCGCAGTCGCACGTGGCGCTCGTCATCGACGGCACGGGGGCCCCGCAGGGGGCCACCCGCTCGCAACAGGTGGCGGACGCCCTCAGCGCGGTCAACTATCAGGTGACACGCGCCGGGGCAGGGGACGTTCGATCGCTTCAGGTGGCGTTGGGACAATTCAGAGTGGCCTCGGCGTCGGCCGACGTCGCCATCGTCTATTTCAGCGGAACCGCAGTCAGCATCGGTGGGCGCAATCGGCTTCTCGTCGGGACCGCGGCGAACCTCTCCGATCTCACGGCCGTATCGCTCGCCCTCGACGAGGTGATGGCCGCCATGGTCGCGCAGCGCGGCAACGTCATCCTGCTCGACGCGAGCGTCCGGAACGGGCCGCTCGCTTCGGCCGTCAACGCGGGCCAGAGTGACGTGCGGCTTGCGCTCGGCGAACTCACGCGGCGGCCCGGGTTCCTCGTCGCGACGGCGACCGTGCCCGGACAGCTTCCGACGCCCGGCAGCGAGGGCGCATTCTCGGAGGCGCTGATCGCGGAGCTGATGCGTGGCGATGCGGGTTGGCTGGAACTGGCCGACCGCATTCGCTGGGATACCTTCCGGCGCACGCAAGGCGCCGAAGTTCCCTACGTCCTGAGCAGTCTCGACGGTCAGGTACGGCTGCTGCCGCCGGGTGCGGCGGCTCCTGCGGGCCCCGGTGGCCTGTCCCCCGACAGTCGGCGGGTTCTGGTCACGCGGTTGCAGGAGGCCCTGATCGAGCGGCGCTGCCATGGCGGACCGGCCAACGGCGAGGCGGGCGACGCGGCCTCCGGTATCGCCGAACTGCGACGCGTTTATCGCGCCACGCCACAACTCGATCCCGAAACGGCTGGTCCGGGTGATTTCGAGACGTGGTCGCGATGGCTCGACGGCACCAGCGACGCCGTCTGCGCCGCGCCACGCCCGACGATCGCGGCGCCCGTCGTCCCACCGCGTTTCGAGCGTCCGGCCCCGCCGGAGCGCGCCGAGCCGCCGCGTCGGCGGGCCCAGCCACGCCCGGCACGGTCAGACCCGCCGCCCCGCAGACGCGAGCCGTCCGCGCCGGCGCGGCGTGCCCCGTCGGGTGGTGGTGGCGGAGGTGGTGGCGTGCGCGTCCCCGCGTTCTAGGCCGACGCTTGCACACCTCGCCGGCCCGGACGGCGGGCGACGGCTACAGGTCGCGGGCGGCCCAGCGCGGCTGCGAGCACTTCGACGCCTCCATCGACGACGTCCCGCCAGCTCAGACGACTGAAACCGGCGGGCTCACGCGAGGGGCGACGGGCGTCGACCAAGGTCGACGGCAGATGCACGAACCCCGTGCGGACGGGCGCTCCGAAGGCGCGGGCGTTCTCGAGAGACCGGTAGAGAACCGCGTTGCAGAGGTATCCGCCCGCATCGCGCGAGATCCGGCTCGGGATGCCGAGACGCCGAAGCCGCTGGACGATGTGCGCAGACGGCAGAGTGGCCGAGAGGAACTCCGGGCCATCGCGCGACAGGCAGCGGTCGAACGGCAAACGGCCGGCGGCGTCCTCGGCGAGCGTGCACAGGTTGCGGCCGCGGACCTCGATCTCGAAGCCGGAGGCGCGGGACGCGACACCGAAGTGGAGCGCCACCACCGGCCGGAGGCGTCCGGTGTGCTCGTCGAGAAGCGCGAGGCTCGCCTCCCATTCCGTCGGCAGGATGAGGTCGGCGACCGTCACGCCGGGCAGGACCTTACGGGCTGCCTCGGCGATCTGAGGAACAAGCACCGAAGTCGCATTCGCCGGTACGCCGGGGAACGGGCCGAACCCCGTGAGCAGGACCACCGGCCGGTCACTGCGGGCGATCGCCGACGGCCGCGTCACGACGCCCCTCGCGCCTGGGCGAGGCCAGCGAGAATCTCTTCGACGGCGAGGCTCGGCGCCAGCTTGCCAGCGGCGACATCGGCCTCGATGGCGGCGACGCGGACTTTCATGGCCGGCGTCTCGCGCACCATGTCGAGGAGACGATCCGTCAGCATGTCACGCATCCAGGTCACCGCCTGCCGGCGGCGACGCTCGGCCAACTCGCCGGTCGCGGTCATGATGCGGCGATGGTCGGCAATCCGGCGCCAGAGATCGTCGAGCCCCCGATTGTCGCGTCCGGAGACGGTCAGCACGGGAGGCTGCCAGTTCGGAGAGGCAGGCGTCAGGATGTTGAGCGCGCCCTGATATTCGGCCGCCGCACGGGTCGCCGCGTCGACGTTGCCACCATCGGCCTTGTTGATGGCGATCATGTCGGCGAGTTCGATGATGCCCTTCTTGATGCCCTGCAGATCGTCGCCGCCGCCGGCCAGCAACAGGACGAGGAAGAAGTCGACCATCTCGGCCACGGCCGTCTCGGACTGGCCGACGCCCACCGTCTCCACGATCACCACGTCGAAGCCGGCCGCCTCGACGAGAGCCATCGTTTCCCGCGTGCGGCGCGCCACGCCGCCGAGCGTCCCCGACGTCGGGGAGGGGCGGATGAACGCCGCAGGGCTCTGGGCAAGGCGTTGCATCCGCGTCTTGTCGCCGAGGATCGAGCCGCCAGTCCGGCGCGACGTCGGATCGACGGCCAGCACGGCGACGCGATGACCGGCCTCGATAAGGTTCATGCCGAGCTGGTCGATGGTGGTCGATTTGCCGACGCCCGGAACCCCCGTGATGCCGAGCCGGATGGCGCGGCCCGTCTCGGGCAGAAGGTCCTGCACCAGCTGGCGCGCCTTCGCCTGATCGGCGCCGCGGGAACTCTCCACGAGCGTGATCGCCTGTGCGAGGATGGCGCGGTTGCCGGACCGGATGCCCGTCGCGAGCTCTGGCAGCCCCAGCGCCGGCCGGGTCCTGGCCGCCGAAGCGGGGTTCGCATCCGGCGTCATGTCGAGGGTGGATCTCATCGGCACAGAATGCTGGGGATCGACGCGGCCGGCAAGGCGCAGCGACATCAAGACCCGCTAGAAACCCGTGGGTAGCGGGTCATCTGCTGAACATCTGTCACGCCACGAGGTCAAGGCAGTGCCATAGTTCTGCTGCAAGCTCGACACTGAGTATTTCCGATGTGCTGACAGTGGGGACAGCCGAATGACATGGATCCAGGCTCTGAGATCGGCCGTTGCGGCCGTGATCGTCGCCATGGCTGGCGTGACGTCCGTCAGTTCCGCCCCCTACATCGAGAAGATCGAAGGCCGGGCGCTCAGCGGCACGGCTTATGCGCGCCTCACGGGCCTCACCTACAAGCAGTGCGAGACGCGCTGTCTCGGCGACCAGCGCTGCGTGGCGCTCGAGCACATGCCGGCGAAGGACGAGCCGCCCCAGCTTGCGCGTTGCTCGCTGTTCAGTGCGACGCGGACAGCGCGCGCCGACGCCGACGCGGTGATCGGCTACAAGCGGGGTGTGGTCGCGGCCCGTCCGCAGTCCCCGGGCTCATCGGGCGTCACTGACGGCGAGCGCAAGGCTCGCGAGGATGCGCGACGCGCGGAATTTGATTCTGCACGCAGGGACGCTGAGCGGCGGCAACAGCAGGAAGAACGGCAGTCTGCCTCAGCCGAGCGCGCCGCTCGTGCGAATGCCGAGGCCCAACGGCGCGAAGCAGAGCACCTCGCGGCTCTCCGGCGACAAGAGCTCACGGCTCGCCAGCGCGCCACCGCAGAAGCCCAGCGAGGCGAGGCCGAGCCCGAAGCTGCGCCGCCGAGACCCCGGACCGGCGCGACGCGGTCGATCACCCCGGTCAATCCGCCTGTTGCGGCCGCTCCCGCGCCGGCGCCGACCACGCGCGGCATTTCGCCCCCGATCGTCGGGTCCGGCTCCCCTGCCGCCGCCGCCAAGGCGACCGAGAACAACGACAAGTTCCACATCGTTCCCGTCTACTACGGCACCGACCGGAATCGCGTCGACGGGCGCCCGCGGTTCAATTACGCCAACGACCGCGCGCGCCGTCTCGAGCTGGGGCAGGCGCTGGTCAGCGTGCCCCTCATCCACAAGGTTCCGAACATCGAGCGGCCGCGCGCCTGGACGGTCCCCTACCTCGGGACGATCCAGTTCGAGAAGGAAGATCCGGCCAAGCACTTCACGGTGCGCCAGATCCGGACGCTGTCGAAGGCGGAGCTGCTCACGCTCGTCAAGGAGAGGTTGCGCGCCTCGTCGACGTTCCGGAACCAGGCCATCGTGTTCGTGCACGGCTACAATACGAGCTTCGACGACGCACTGTTCCGGACGGCGCAGATCACGTTCGATCTCCAGTTCGACGGCGCCTCGTTCACCTACAGCTGGCCATCGGCGGGCGGAGTCGCCGGATACGTCTACGACATGAACAGCGCCAAGCAGGCGGAGCCGTATCTCTACCAGTTCCTCGAGATGGTGCAGAACGAGACCGGCGCCACGTCGATCAACATCATCGCCCACAGCATGGGCAACCAGATGCTGCTCGAGGTGCTGCGCACGCTCAAGCTGCGGGCGCCCGCGGTATCGAAGATCAACCAGATCATCCTCGCCTCGCCCGACGTCGACCGTGACGCGTTCGAGAACATGGCGCGCGAGATCAGTGGCGTGGCGAAAGGCATCACGCTCTATGCGGCGGCCAACGACCAGGCCCTCAAGGCCTCGCGGATCGTGGCGGGGAACAAGCCGCGCGCGGGCGACGTGCCGCCGGAAGGGCCGATCATCGTGCCTGGCGTCGATACCATCGACATTTCGGCGCTCTCGACGAGCTATCTGGCGCTGCATCACTCGGGCTACGCCGAGCACACGGACCTCCTCACGGATATCGCGCACCTCCTGAAGCGGGGGACGCGGCCGTGGAGCGAGCGCCTGAAGGCCTACTCGGAGCGCCGGCTGCCGACCGGGACGTACTGGGTCTATACGAAGCGATAACCGGCATTAACCGGGCGTTAGCGCCATCGATGCGACGGTAGGGGCTGGAATATTGTCCGGCCTCCCGGCGAAGTGATGGCCAGCGCCTACCATGACCAAGGTCTATCGCATCTATCTCAGCCGTTCGTGGATCGACTGCGGCAAGCGGGACGAACTCCTGGCGCTGTTCGATGCGCTGCCGGATTTCCTCTATTCGGCGACGGCGATCGAGGACGGATCACCTGAAGTGGCGCTGCGCGAGACGGCGGCCCGCCGGGCTGCGCTCAAGATCGCCATGGCGCAGTGTCACGTCATGCTGGCGCCCGCTTCCCCGCCGACGGCGGCCGACGAGTGGACGGCGCTCGAGACCGCAACCGCGCGGTTCGGGCTCCGGCGCGCTATCCCGATCGTCGGGATTGCACTCGACGCGCTGCCGGGCGTGACGCCGCACCGGCCGCTCGGCTTCGGAGCGGTGGCGCCCTGGAGCGGCATCGACATCGCGCGGGCGATCACGGAGACCGTCAAGGCCGCAAGCGATGCCGCGGGGCTTCGCGATGCATTGCTGGAGGGCGGCACGTCGGTCGGCAGAGTGGGCGCGACCGGCAGATCGGCACGGCCGGTCCCCTACGCCGAGATCGCCGCCGCATTCCACCGCCATCGCGGGACGCGGTCAGGGTCGGAAGCCGACTGATCGGCGAAATGCCAGGACGGTCCCCTTCGGCGACCGTTCAAGCGGCCCGGCCAGAGCGGACATGCACACCGGGAGCCGGGCGTTCGAGCAGCACCTCGCGGCGGAAGCGGAAGGTCTTGGCCGGGCGACCGCCCGTATTGTTGCGCATCTCACCCGTCGGCTCGACGAGGCCCGTGCTTTCGACGAGACGCCTGAAATTCTGCTTGTGAAGTGTCGGGCCGAGCACCGCTTCCACGACCCGCTGCAGTTCGAACAACGTGAACTCGACCGGGAGCAATTCGAAGACGACGGGCCGGTTGCGGACTTTCGATCGGAGACGACCGAGCCCGGCCGCCACGAGGCGCACGTGGCCTGGACAAAGATCAACCGTGGACACGGCCGGAAGCAAGCCCGCCTCCAGCAAGAGATCGAAACGCTCCACGACGCGCTCGTCGTCCCAGCTGCGACCACCAACCCCGAACGAGACGGCTGCACGCTCGATCCGGCTCAGTTCGTTCTCGCCGGAGAGTGCCGACGGCTCGCTACCGCCACCACTCGCCGACCACGCCTCGAGCGCAGGAATCAGGACATCGGCGAGGATCTCAGGCCGTCCGCTGCGAAAATCCTCCCAGGGCAGAACCTCGTACACATCCAGCCAACGCGATCCAGCCCGTAGCGGTATCGCGTCGGCCCGCGAGAGCGACAGATAGCTCACCGACAAACGCCGCGCCGATGCCGACGGACCCTCGTCCGAATGAGTCGTCGTGCGATCGTAGTCGGTCAGAAGTTGCTCGAGGTAGCCCAGTGACACGCCCGTTGCCTGCCGGACCTCGTCGCGGAGCGCACCCTCGAGCGACGGCTGGCGTCCGGGGCAAAAGCGACCGCCAGGAAGAACCGCGTAGCGATCCGAGGTGTCGGTCACTGACGCCGGGCGCGTCGCCATCACAACGGGACGCTCGTTGCGCACCGAGAGCACGACTGCCGTCAGCGATACCGTCATGGCGTAGCTGGTCGCTGCTCGGTGGCCAATCGCGTCCTGTTCGGCAGCGTGCCAGTTCCGCGACCCTGCTTCGTAGGGCCCGTGGCCCGCTGTCGTCGCATCATCCTGCATGGGCAATCTCCTCATGCCGGACAGTCCGTTGCGAATTCGACGATTTTGAGAAGAAAGCGAGGCAAAGCTCACCAAATCGGCCATGATTCGGACACAGGCCGATCACGCCTCCGCCACGGTGGCGAACGCCGTCAGGAAAAGATGCTGCGCGTCGGCCACCGCCAACGGCTCGGCCGAGCGGAGGCTTGCGGCGAATTCCTCCGGCAAAGCTTCGAGCGGTCCGAAGTACCGCTCCGCCTCCTCCAATGAAAAGCCTGCAAGGCCTGTCGCCTCGTAGTAGGCCGCAACGCGATCGGCGCGCTTGATTGCGGAGCGCACGGCATCCGGTAATGGATGCGGCAGGCTGAACCTCGCATGAATGGCCGCCTGGAGGCGCTCCTCGAACGCCTTGTAATCGAGCCCGATCGCAGCCTTGAAGGGGCTGATCAGATCGCCGATCACGTATTCCGGCGCATCGTGGAGAAGCGCCGCCCGCCGCCACGAAACAGCGAGGCCAGGATCGATCGCGACGGCGATGTCGGTCACGAGGACGGCGTGCTGGGCGACCGAGAACGCATGCTGGCCGCGTGTCTGCCCGTTCCATCTCGCGACCCGTGCGAGGCCGTGGGCGATATCCTCGATGGCGATGTCGTCCGCTGAAGGGTGCAGCAGATCGAGGCGGCGGCCGGAGAGCATCCGCTGCCAGGCGCGCGGTAGCCCGGTCTTTCCGGCGCCCGTCGTCATGTGGGCCCCCGAAAGGCCCGTTGCAATCCGGCGCACGGGGCGTGGCGATGGCAGGTCACGAGGTGGTCGTTGACGAAGCCCGAGGACTGCATGAAGGCATAGATCGTCGTCGGGCCGACGAAGCGGAATCCCTCCTTCTTCAGCGCCTTCGAGATGGTGGTCGACAGGTCGGTCGATGGCGGTACCTCCGCCATGGCGCGGCGCTCGTGGATCAGGGGGCGGCCGTCGAGGAAGCCCCACAGGAAGGCGGCCAGCGTCGTGCGCTCGCGGAGTGCGAGATAGGCGCGGGCGTTGTCGATCGCGGCCTCCACCTTCAGACGGTTGCGCACGATCCCCGCATCCGCCATCAGCCGGGCCTTGTCGCTGTCGCCATAGCGGGCGATGCGGGTGGCGTCGAAGTCGTGGAACGCCGCGCGAAACGACGGGCGCTTGCGCAGGATCGTCAGCCACGAGAGCCCCGACTGGAAGCCTTCGAGAAGCAGTTTCTCGAACAGCAGCCGATCGTCGGCGTGGGGAACGCCCCATTCCTCGTCGTGGTAACGCTGGTATTCCGCATCGGCGATGCCGACCCACGGACAACGGACCATTGTCATTTTCGGGTCCCCGGACAGCGCAGGACGCCTCACCCCATCACCGAGAAGCCGCCATCGACCGGAATGGCGGAGCCGGTGACGAAATCGGACGCGGAGGAAGCGAGGAACACGGCGATGCCAGCGAAGTCCTTGGGCTCGCCCCAGCGGCCGGCAGGGGTGCGGCGGAGCACGTTCTGGTGCAGACCGTCCACCTGCTCGCGCGCCTTCTGCGTCAGCTCGGTATCGATCCAGCCGGGAAGGATCGCATTGACCTGGATGTTGTCGACCGCCCAGGCGGTAGCGAGCGCCTTCGTCATCTGGACGATGCCGCCCTTGGACGCCGCATAAGGTGCCGCGAACGGGGCGCCGAAAATCGACATCATGGAGCCGATATTGATGATCTTGCCGCCGCCAGTCGACTTCATGGCGGGCTGGGCCGCGTGCGAGCAGTAGAACGCGCCGTCGAGGTTGATCGACAGGACCTCGCGCCATTCCTTCATGTCGTAGAGTTCGGGCCGCTTGCGAATGTTGATTCCGGCGTTGTTGACGAGAATGTCGAGACGCCCCATCCGCTCGACGGTCGCAGCCACCATGGCGCGGGCGGACGCCTCGTCTGCCACGTTCACCTCGACGACGGCGGTGCGTACGCCGAAATTCGCCAGCTCAGCCGCTGCCGCCTCCGATTTCGCTGCCTGTCGGCCCGCAATAACGACGTCCGCGCCAGCGGCGGCCAGGCCACGCGCCATGCCGAGGCCGATGCCCCCGTTGCCTCCGGTGACGAGCGCCACCCGGCCTTTCAGATCGAAGAGCGACATCGAGCCTCCTGAAGATATTCGTGCTAGCGTTCCGGCGAACACGTTAGGTGGCCGAAGGGGATACAAGCAAGCTCCGACGGACTGCACGTCAATGCCGCGAGCCGCTCAACCATGCCAGCCTACAACTGCCAGAATTGCCCCGGATACTGCTGCAGCTATCCTCTCATCAAGCTCGATCGCCGCGATGTCGCGCGCCTCGCGCGCCATCACGGTCTCGGCTTCGAGGAGGCGCGGGCGAAGTTCACCAAGGAGGCGCACGGCGCCAAATACGCGATGCGACGCAAAGCCGATCCGCACTATGGAAAGATCTGCCGTTTCTTCGATACCGAGGCCCGGCGCTGCACGATCTACGAGGCACGGCCCTCGATCTGCCGTCGATTTCCGGGAACCTCGCGTTGCGGCTACTACGACTTTCTCATGTTCGAGCGGCGTGCACAGGACGACGACACGTGGGTCGCCGTCACAAACAACGGATAATGTGCACGACATATATCTGCCGGCGACTGGTCAGCCGCCGCGAAATAGACCAAGGTCGAGCCTAACCCGACAGTGACAGTTGTTCCGACGAGTGTGCGCGCACCGAGCCGAGAGCTTCGCGATGGCAGAGCCGCAGAAGAAGGTCGATATCACAGCCCGGGTCATCGACCTCGGCGATCGCGTCATCCAGCTCACGCATGTCGTCAGCGCGGGCAGGACGGCCGTCTATCCATTCCGGCCAGCCGGTATCGCACTGTTCCTGTTCGGCCTCGCCGCCATCGGGTCCGAATTCGCGCTCCGGGGCGGTGGCGCCATGGCGCTGTCGAGCGGTGGATCCCTGTCGCTCTGGCTCGGCTTCGGCTGCCTCGGGGTCGGCATCTTCCTCTTTCTCTTCGCACGGCGGCTGTTCATCATCCGGACGGCCGACGGAGCGCGGACCGTCCTGCCGACCGAAAGCGACGAAGCGGGCGACGACCTGCTGCAACGAATCCGGGTCGCCATGGAAGCCGCTGGAGGTCCGCGGCCTGCGCTCACGGCGCCCGCGACGGCGCTGCCAGCCGCTGATCCCGTGCCCGCCATCGCGGCACGCTTGCAGACACCGATCAGTCTTCCGCAAGCAAGCGCGCCCATGCTTCGCAGCCCGCCTTCCGGCGAGGTGCCCCAGACGATGCCCGCGATGCGACGAGGGGAGCCCTACGCCAACGGGCACGCCTCGCGCGGTGCTTACGGCGGAAACATCGATACGGGCAGCAAGGGCGCTGGCGGCACCGACCCCCGGACAGGGCCGCGCCAGGCCCCGGCCCAGATGTCACCGTCCGGCGGCATGCCCAGCCTCGAGACGGCACCACCCGGCGACTGGCGGTCGGCCGCCGCGCCTACGGGCTTCGGACCGCTGGATCCGGGCCCCGGAACCATCGGCCCCGGAACCGTCGGCCGCGAACCGATGGGTCTGCCTTCGGCCGTGGCGGCTACGGGCCTGCGCGACGATGCCCACACCGACCTGCTGGCTCTGATCGAGCACGTGCGACGGGCCGACGTGCAGCACAAGGACGCGCTGCTCGACCTCCTGCGCGTGGTCGACGACTACTATCGCGGCCAGACGAACCGCGACGAGGCCGTGGCGCACTGGCGCAGCTTCGCCGATTACGTCGCCCAGTATCTGGCCGATGTCGACGGGCTCAGCTTCCACACCGACCGCTTCGGACGGCATCTGACGCCGCGCTGAACGGGTCCGGACGCGGGCGCTTCGCGTTGCCGCCCCTGGCAGGCCGGCCTTGGCAGGGCGCCCTCGGGCTGCCTACAGTTCGTTCGCTGCGCCCCACCGACATCGGGCCGTGACCGAAGGATGCCCGCCATGACGCACCGTCCCGAGCCGAATCGCTTCCAGCGTACGGATCCCCAGTCCGTCGGCTTCGATCCCGCCCGGCTCGCGCGCATCCGCGAAGCCCTCGAGCGGGACGTGAAGGGCGGGCTCCTGCCCGGCGCCGTCGTCGGGATCGCGCGGCGTGGCCGCATCGCCTACCTCGAGGCGATCGGCCAACGGGACGCCGCGACGGGCCAGCCGCTCTGGGCCGATGCGATTTTCTCGATCGCCTCGATGACGAAGCCGATGACCTCGGTCGCCATCATGATGCTGCACGAGGAAGGCCGTCTCCTGCTCGGCGATCCGGCGTCGAAGTTCCTGCCGCAGCTGGCCGGCATGAAAGTCGCGAAGTCACCCGGCGCCGACACGATCGAGACCGTCCCGACCGAGCGCGAGATGACGGTGCAGGACCTCCTGCGCCACACGTCCGGCCTCACCTACGACAATCGAGGCACCAGCGCTGTGCACCGCGCCTATCCCGGATCGTCGGTGTCGGCCGCGGTCAAACTCGGGCGCGACGCGTTCCTCGAGACCATCGGCAAGGTGCCGCTGCTCTATCAGCCGGGGACCGCCTGGGAGTACGGCTTCTCGACCGACATCCTCGGGCACATCGTCGAGGCCATCACGGGCGAGACGCTCGGCGCGTTCCTTAAGGCACGGCTGTGGGACCCGCTCGGCATGGCCGATACCGCGTTCGCTCTCTCGGCCGGAGGTGAGGCCCGCTACGCCCGCGCGTTTCCCAAGTGCCCGCTGACGGGCGTGCCGCTCAGCGTCCATCACGCGACGGGGCAGCAGATGAAATGGGATTCGGGCGGTGGTGGCGCCGTCTCGACCGCTTCGGACTACCTGCGCTTCGTCGAGATGCTGCGGGCCGGCGGCACGTTCGGCGGGCAGCGCATTCTCGGCCGCAAGACCGTCGAACTGATGCGCGCCGATCATCTCGGGCCGGAGATCGAGAACCGGATCACGTCCATGGATCCGGCCTGCAACGGTTACGGCTTCGGCCTCGGCTTCGCGGTGCGCCGTACGCCCGGGATCGCGGCGCAACTCGGCTCGGCCGGCGACTACTACTGGTCCGGCGTCTATGGCACCTACTTCTGGGTCGATCCGGTCGAAGACCTCGCCGTCGTGTTCATGGCCGCCGCACCGGGCCAGATGCGGCTCCGCTACAGGCAGCTCATCCGCGGTCTGGTCCTGCAGGCCATTGTCGACTAGACCTCACCGCATACCGCCATCTGCGCCAGAAACAGGGACAGGACCCAGCAATGTCCGACTACTCCGGCCTTCAAGCCATGGTTCGGGGCGAGATCATCTCGCCGTTCACGCGTCTCCGGCGGTTGCTCGACGGGGTCCCGCCCGGGCATGCGCGACCGATCGAGATGACGGCCGGCGACCCGCGCGAGACCATGCCGGGCTTCGTGATGGACCGCATGGTCGAAGCGCAGTCGTTGCTCGGCACCTATCCCCCGACGCGCGGCGCCGACGACATCCGCACCACCATCGGCCAGTGGATCGAACGGCGCTACGGCCTCGCCGGCCTCGTCGATCCGCTGAAGGACGTCATCGTTCTGAACGGGTCGCGCGAGGGGCTGTTCTACGCCATCCTGCCGGCCGTCGGGCGCAAGAGCGTCACCGGCAAGCCCGCCGTGCTGCTGCCGAACCCCTACTACCACGCCTATCTCGGCTCCGTTTCGGCCGTGAACGCGGAGCCGATCTTCCTCGACGCCACCGAGGAGACGGGACATCTCCCTGATCTCGACGCGTTGAGCCGCCAGCCCGAGATCCTCGAACGGACGGTTGCATTCTACCTCTGCTCGCCGGCCAATCCCCAGGGCGCCGTGGCGCGTCCCGACTACATCCGGCGCGCGCTGGCGCTTGCCCGCCAGTACGACTTCATGCTGTTCTTCGACGAGTGCTACTCGGAGATCTACACCGGCGAGCCGCCGACCGGCGGTCTCGAAGTGGCTGCCCACACGCCGGAGAAGTTCAAGAACATCCTCGTCTTCAACTCGCTCTCGAAGCGCTCGAACCTGCCGGGGCTGCGCTCCGGGTTCGTCGCCGGCGACCCGGAATTCCTCGAGACGCTGGCCGAGGTGCGCAACCTCACCGGACCGCAGATGCCGGGCATCATCCAACAGGCGTCCATTGCGGTGTGGTCGGAAGAGCAGCACGTCGCCAGCATCCGGCAGGCCTACCGGGCGAAGTTCGACGTTTGCGACGAGGTGCTCAAGGGGCGGCTCGGCTACCGTCGGCCTGCGGGCGGGTTCTTCCTATGGCTCGACATGTCCCATCTCGGGGGCGGCGTTGAGGCTACGGTAACCCTATGGAAACGAGCCGGTGTCAAGGTGGTACCCGGTGCCTACCTGGCGCAGCCGAACAGTGCGGGAACGAACCCGGGAGAGCGGTATGTCCGCGTCGCCCTGGTGCATCCGCCGGCCACGATCAGGGAGGCACTCGAACGTGTGGTGTCTCTCTAGGTTCAGCAGGCGTACGTGTCGATGCAGGGTGAGCGTAGCGGCTTCGAGCCGAAGCGACTCCTGCCGGAGAGCCTCGAAAACAGGCTCATCGGCGGGCTGACCACGGGTCTCGGGCTGGCGCTCGTGGCGCTGGCCGCGGCCGGCTGGCTAACGCTCCTCACCTGGTCCGCCACCGATCCTTCGCTCACCCACGCCACACCCGGCCTCACCCGCAATTTCCTCGGGCCTGTGGGCGCGATCGTCGCCGATCTCGCGTTGCAGATGCTCGGCTTCACGGCGGTGATCGCATTCCTCGGCCCAGCCTGGGCCGGCTCCGAGCTCATCTTCAAGCGGCGCATCGCCTATCCGCGCCGCAGGCTGGCCTGGTTCGGGCTGGCGCTGCTCGCGCTCGCAGGTGCCTTGTCCAGCATTTCGCCGCCTGCCGCCTGGCCGATCAACCACGGCCTCGGCGGCGCGGGCGGCGATTTCGTCTTCACGACCGTCGCCACCGTCATCGGGACTCTCCTGCCGCGCCAGGCCTCGGCTCTCGCGGGTCTCGCTCTGTTCGCAGGGGGCATGTCACTCCTCTCGGCGGCGCTGGCTCTCGGCCAGCGCGACCTCGCCGTCCTCGCCCAGTCGAAGCACTGGTCACGGCCCATCGCGGAGCCCGTGCTCGCATCGGCGCCGATCTATGCCGAACCCGATCGGCACGACGGTCACGACGACTTCCCGGACCATCCCCACCACCCGACGCACCGGCACAGCCATGCCGTGCATCGTGACGACGCGGTGCGACCTCGCGAACCCAAACCGGAGCGTCCATTCCCACCACAGGACGCGGGTCGCGGGCATGCGCCGGGCTTCGACCAGGCGACGGACATGGCGAGCCAGTCCATCGCCGCCCGATTCGCACCTTCACAAGCGGGAGAATCCCCGAAGGCACCTCGTGCCGGCGCCGCCACCGCCGTCCTCGGCGGGCTGATGTCGTTTCGAGGCAAGAGCAAGGACTACAGGCGTCCCTCGCTCAACATCCTCAAGCGGCCACCGCCGCAAAAGCCGGGCGCCGAGCACACGCAACCGGTTCTGCGCGGGAGCGCGCGGCTGCTCGAGGACGTTCTGGGCGACTTCGGCGTCAAGGGCGAGATCAAGGGCATTCATCCCGGCCCGGTCGTGACGCTGTTCGAGCTCGAGCCGCAACGGGGCACAAAGGCCTCCCGCATCATCGCGCTGGCGGACGACATCGCGCGCTCGATGAGCGCCGTGTCAGCTCGCGTCGCCCCGATCCCGGGGCGGAACGTCATCGGGATCGAGCTGCCGAACGTGCGGCGCGAGACGGTGTTCCTGCGCGAACTGCTGGAAAGCGAGGCCTGGCGGTCCTCCGAGGCACAGCTTCCCATCGCCCTCGGGAAGGGAATCGGCGGCGAGCCCATCATCGCGGATCTCGCCCGGATGCCACATCTCCTGGTGGCGGGCACGACGGGATCAGGCAAGTCCGTCGGCGTCAACGGCCTTATCCTGTCGCTTCTCTTCCGGCATTCGCCGGAGGACTGCCGCTTCCTGATGATCGACCCCAAGATGCTCGAGCTGTCGGTCTACAACGGCATTCCGCACCTGCTGGCGCCGGTCGTCACCGATCCGCATCGGGCGGCGGCGGCGCTCGGCTGGGCCGTCTCGGAGATGGAGGAACGCTACAAGCGGATGGCGGAAGCCGGCGTCAGAAACATCGAGATGTTCAACGTCAGGGCCAAGAACGCAAAAAAGCGCGGCGCGATGGTCGGCCGAACGGTGCAGACCGGTTTCGATCCGAAGACAGGCGAGGCGGTCTACGTCCAGGACCAGCGCGAACCGCAGCCAATGCCGCATCTCGTGATCGTGGTCGACGAGTTCGCGGATCTGATGGCGGTCGCAGGCAAGGAGGTCGAGGGTGTCGTGCAGCGGCTCGCCCAGATGGCGCGGGCCGCCGGCATCCACCTCGTTATGGCCACCCAGCGCCCGAGCGTCGACGTCGTCACGGGCACCATCAAGGCGAACTTCCCGGCGCGTATTGCATTCCGGGTGGCGTCGAAGGTCGATAGCCGGACCATCATCAACGAGCAGGGCGCCGAGCAGCTTCTCGGGGCAGGCGACATGCTGTTCTCACCGGGCTCCGGCCAGCTCCTCAGGGTGCATGCCCCCTTCGTCTCGGACGAAGAGGTGGAAAGCGTCGCGGCGGCGCTCCGGGAGCAGGGGGAGCCGAACTACATCGATGCCCTGCAACGCCACATCGAAATCACGGATCAGGTGGACGGAGGCGGTGTCACCCACACACCCGTCGACAGCGCCGACGATCTCTTCGACCGGGCCGTCGCCATCGTGCACCGGGATGGCAAGGCTTCGACCAGCTATCTGCAGCGCCGGCTCTCCATCGGCTACAATCGGGCTGCCGATCTCATCGAGCGGATGGAGGCCGAGGGCATCGTCAGCCCCGCCGACCACAGCGGGCGGCGACGCGTGCTGATCGGCGCCGAAGCCCAGTCCGACGGGGCTGACTGACGGCCTGCCGCGTGGCCGTCAGCTCCGGCCAGAGCCTGTCTCTCCCCGATCGTGCAGCTTGCGGTCCGCGCGACTGCAGGCGACCGGGGCCAGGGTCACGACACGCAAGCTATCCCCGCATTTGCAGCCGCGCCGCCGCGACCAGACTTGCCCTTGTAAAGTCGGAATTGTAGGGACTGTGCAACCGAGGGTGAGCGGTGGGGGACCTATGGCGCGCAAGATGCGAACTTCAGGCAGTATGTTTTCATGTGCGTTCGCTGCGGCTCTGCTGCTCGGGCCGGATACGGCCGTGGCACAGGACAAAGGCGCGCCGGTCGCGGCCCCAGCCTGGAATACCCAGACCTCGACGCAGGCGGATAGCAACGGCATCACTCTCGAGCCGAGGCAGGTCGAGATCGTGAAGCTGGTGAGCAGCTATTTCAACGGCATCGAGAACCTCAAGGGCACCTTCGTCCAGACCTCGCCGGACAAGAAACGGCTCCGGGGCAAGGTGTTCATGAAGAAACCCGGCCGGATCCGGTTCGAGTACGCGCCGCCAAGCCGGCAGTTGATCATTTCGGACGGCAAGCAGATCGCCATCCAGGATCTCGACATCAATACGGATGACCGGGTCATGGTCGACCAGACGCCGTTCCGGATGCTGTTGAAGACGGATGTCGACCTGCTGCGGGACGCCCGTATCCTCGAGGTCCAGGAGGACGCGGACCTTCTCATCGTTTCGGTGCAGGACAAGTCCAAGGACGCGACGGGGAAGGTGCGTCTGTTCCTGCAGAGCAAGCCCGTCGTGGAACTCAAGGAATGGGTGACGACCGACGCCCAGGGCCTCGACACGCGGCTCGAAGTGGCCAACCTCGACAAGTCGGCAACCGTCGACGCCGATCTCTTCAAGATCACCAGTCCACAGCTCAAGAACCTTCAGTAGCCCGTTGGTGACGCTCGTTCATCCAGCCTCCAGCGACGAGCGCCGGGCCGGCTGAAATAATCGGTAAAGAATCTGTGAATGATTTGGTGTTGCCCTTGAAACTCAGTCAAGTCGTTATATCTTCCATGACAGAGCAGCAGCACCGATCCTTATCGCTAGTGCCCCCCGTCTAGCCGAAGGTGCTGCTCGCCGCGCTGGAATCCCTCCCGGCGCAAGCGCTTAGGCGCTATGGCGCCCGACCTTCCCCCGAGGTCGGGCGCTTTCCTTTTGTGCCCTCCACCCCCGATCTTTCCACCTCTCCGCGGACCCCGGCGTCAAGCTCCGCGGGACCATGGACGGCATTTCGGCGGGCCGTCATCACTCCTGAACAGCGATCTGGGGACGAGCGGAGCACCAGAAACGACAGGGAATCGATGAAACGCCTCTTTATGTATATTTTTCAATGTTTTCATATGTCACAAATCCATTGCGACCGTACTCTAAGACCATCCCAGCCGGGACGACTTCACCTGGCGCGAATTCTGGAGGGTCCAGTGATTACCAACCGTAAGTCCGCCGCGACGCTGTCGGTCGCCGTCGCCGCTCTCGTGGCGACCACCGCCATCGCCGCCGCACGCGATCAGATCCGCATCGTCGGATCGTCGACGGTGTATCCGTTCACCACCGCTGTCGCCGAGCAGTTCGGCAAGTCCGGCCTCGGCAAGACCCCGGTCGTCGAGTCGACCGGAACGGGCGGCGGCATGAAGCTGTTCTGCGCCGGCGTCGGCGTCGGGCATCCCGACATGACGAACGCCTCGCGCGCCATCAAGAAGGGCGAGTTCGAGGACTGCCAAAAGAACGGCGTCACGGATATCGTCGAGATCAAGGTCGGCATCGACGGCCTCGTCCTGGCTCAGTCGAAAGGCGGCACCCCGCTGAAGCTGACTCTGGAGCAGGTTTTCCTTGCTCTCGCCGAGCAGGTCCCGGGCGCCGATGGCAAGCTTGTCGCCAATCCGCACAAGAACTGGTCGGACATCGACAAGTCGCTGCCCAACGTCAAGATCGAAGTGCTTGGTCCGCCGCCGACGTCCGGCACGCGTGACAGCTTCCACGAACTCTACATGGAAGTGGGCGCCAAGAAGATCGCCGCGCTCAAGGACATGCAGAAGGCCGACGCGAAGGGCTTCGAGAAGCTCTGGAAGTCGCTCCGCAAGGATGGCGCCTTCGTCGAGGCCGGCGAGAACGACAACGTGATCGTCCAGAAACTCGAGGCCAACAAGAACGCCGTCGGCATCTTCGGCTACTCGTTCCTCGAAGAGAACGCGTCCAAGTTGCGCGGCGCGTCGATCAACGGCGTCGAGCCCGACTACGACACGATCTCCGGTGGCAAGTTCCCCGGCGCCCGCCCGTTGTTCTTCTATGTCAAGAAGCAGCATGTCGGCGTGATCCCCGGCATCGCCGAGTTCGCTGCCGAGTACGTGTCTGACAAGGCCATGTCCAAGGACGGCTACCTCGCCCGCAAGGGTCTCGTCGCTCTGCCGAAGGCCGAGGCCGAGAAGGTCGCGGCTGCGGTCAAGGCGATGAAGCCGCTGACGGCTGCCGACGTGAAGTAAGACCATCGAGCCTGGCGGCCATTCCCATTCGGGCATGACCGCCGGGCCTCCCTGTCAGGTCCATGCCTGCCGGTTCCGTCCGTGATCCTTTCGCCCATCGGGCAATCGCCACCGAACCAACAGGCCCGTTCGTGCCAGATCCAGCGCCCCTTGCGAAGGGCGTCGCTTTTCCTCCGTTGGACCTCGAGCCCGCAGGCCAAGCATGACCGCACTCTACTTCGTGACGCTGGCGATCCTGGTCGCTGCGGCGTTCCTCATCGGACGGCAACGCGCTCAAAGCCTCATCACGGCAGGTGCGCCGTCGCTGCATTCGCTGCCCTCGTACCATGGCATGCTGCCGATGGCAGCCGTGCTTGTCGCCATGCTCCTGACCTACGCCATCGGCACGACCGTGGTCGCGAAGTATGCCGAGTCCAGCGCGCTGGCGGTTCTTGGCGCAGAGACGATTGCAGATCCGCTCAAGCGCTCTGCCGGGTTGAGGGATATCCAGAATATCGCCACCGGCAAGCATTCCGGCGAGCCGTCCGCGCTCCTGAAGGATGCGGCGCAGCAATTCGCCAGTGCTTCGGCCTTCGGCAAATGGGTGGTGTACGGGCTCGGATCCCTGCTCGGCCTGATCGGGATGGGCTACTTCATCTCGCGGATTTCTCCCGTCTATCGGGCGCGCAATATCTTCGAGAAGCTTATTCTCGTGATCATGGGCATCTGCGCCACGGTCGCGATCCTGACGACGATCGGCATCGTGTTCTCGGTTCTGTTCGAGACCTTCCGCTTCTTCTTCGATCCGGCGCTCAAAGGGCGCCCGACCGTCAGCCAGTTCCTGTTCGGCACCGAATGGAACCCGCAGGCCGCACTCCGGGCCGACCAGGGCGACATCAAGACAGCGTTCGGTTTCGTGCCGCTCCTGACGGGCACACTCCTCATCACCACGATCGCCATTCTCGTGGCGGGTCCTCTAGGGCTCTTCTCGGCTATCTACCTCGCCGAATATGCCTCGCCCCGCTTCCGGGCCATCGCGAAGCCGATCCTCGAGGTGCTGGCCGGCATCCCGACCGTCGTGCTGGGCTTCTTCGCGGCCTTGACTGTCGCACCGCTTATCCGGGGCTGGGGCGAGCAGTATGGTCTCGACGTCGCGTCGGAGTCGGCGCTGGCTGCGGGTCTCGTCATGGGCATGATGATCATCCCGTTCATCTCGTCATTGTCCGACGACGTGATCAACTCCGTGCCACAGTCGCTCCGTGACGGTGCCTACGCGCTCGGCGCGACCAAGTCGGAAACCATCAAGAACGTCATATTGCCTGCGGCGCTGCCGGGGATCGTCTCGGCGTTCATGCTGGCGATCAGCCGCGCCATCGGGGAGACGATGATCGTTGTCATGGCGGCGGGTCTCGCGGCCAATCTGACCGCGAACCCGCTCGAGGCCGTCACCACGATCACCGTGCAGATCAAGACGATCCTGGTCGGTGACCAGGAGTTCGACAGCGCCAAGACGCTGGCGGCTTTCGCCCTCGGGTTCGTGCTCTTCGTCGTCACCCTGATCCTCAACGTCATCGCGCTGCAGGTCGTGCGCAGATATCGAGAGCAATATGACTGACATCGCTGGAACTGACGGACCGGCCTTCCGCCTCGATATGACGTCCGACGCCGCCAAACGGCGCATCCGGAAGCGTTATGCAGCGGAGGCGCGGTTCAAGGCCTACGGTCTCGCAGCCCTGGCCGTCACGACGCTCTTTGTCGCCGCCCTTGTGTTCGACATCATCCGGAACGGCATTCCAGCCTTCACGCAGCATTCTCTGATGATGGATGTGGCTGTGCCGGCCGATTTCGTCCCCGCCGACAAGCGGAGCAATCCGGTGGCCATCCGGAGCGCCGACTATTTCCCGGTGACGCGCGATGCCCTCAAGGCCGCCATCCCTGGCATTCAGTCGCGGCAGGGCGAGCGTACACTGGTGCGCCTGCTCAGCTCGGGCGCGGCGGACGAACTGCGCGACCGCCTCGTTGCCGATCCGGGTCTGATCGGAAAGACGGTCCGGGTTCCGCTGCTGCTCTCGGACGACGCCGATCTCTACTTCAAGGGTTCGGGAACGCCGATCATCAAGCGCAATGGCGTCGGGACCGCTACGCCGAGCGGAACGACAGGCGAGATCACCATCCTCACGTCGTCGAACGACTTCGCCGCGGAAGTCGTGGCCATCAAGCAGGCGGCGAAGGCCAAGGCCGACACCCTCGCAATCGAGGCCGCCCGCCTGGCGACCTTCGGTGGGCAGAGCCTTGCGCCGCGGATCGCGGAAATCAATGCCGAGATCGCCGAGTTGAGGGCTCGCGTCGACAGCCCGAAAGTCGAGGAAGTTCTCGACGGGAAGCTGCCGAGCAAGCTGGTCGAGATCAACGGTGGACTCGTCAAGCTGACGAGGCTCACGGACATCTCGGTCGCAGGCGAGGTGCTCCTGCCGCTGACCTCCGCGGCCGAAGCCAAGCCGGGCAATTGGAGAGTGGTCACGTACGCCACCCCCGAGAGCAATCGGAAAGTCTCGGACCTCGAGATCGGTTACCTTGAGCGCTTGCGCGAGAAGGGCTTTGTGGAGAATCGATTCAACACGCGCTTCTTCACGGCGGGAGACAGCCGGGAGCCCGAGCTGGCCGGCATTCGCGGCGCGCTCATCGGCAGTCTGCTGACACTGGCCGTGACCCTGGTGCTGTGTGTTCCGATCGGTGTGCTCGCGGCGGTCTATCTCGAGGAGTTCGCCGCCAAGAACCGACTTACCGACATCATCGAAGTCAACATCAACAACCTCGCCGCCGTCCCGTCGATCGTCTTCGGCCTGTTGGGGCTTGCGGTGTTCCTGAACTTCTTCAACTTCCCGCGATCGGCCCCGCTGGTCGGCGGTCTCGTCCTTGCGTTGCTCGTGCTCCCGACCATCATCATCGCGGCCCGGGCGGCGCTGAAGGCCGTGCCACCCTCCATCAAGGAGGCCGCGCTTGGCGTCGGTGCCTCGCACCAGCAGGCAGTGTTTCATCACGTGCTGCCGCTCGCCATGCCTGGCATCATGACGGGGACCATCATCGGCATGGCGCATGCGCTCGGCGAGACGGCACCGCTGCTCATGATCGGCATGGTCGCCTTCATCGTGGATGTTCCGGGCGCACTGACCGACGCCGCAACCGTGCTCCCGGTCCAGATCTACCTCTGGTCGGATCTGCCCGAGCAGGCCTTCAAGCTGAAGACAGCTGGCGCTATCATGGTGCTTCTCGGCTTCCTGTTCCTGATGAATGGCGCTGCGATCTACCTTAGAAAGAAGTTCGAGCGCCGCTGGTAACACAAGGGCAGCTCAGCCTCGGCTCGCCGCCGAGGCTGAGGGGTCCGCAACCGACACTTGACTCAACCCCGGCGGCAATGCCTGTCCGGACCGATGCCGGAGCGATGCAGGATGGATATGTCTCAGCAAACGATGACTGCGGCCAGGCCGGCGACAGGTCCCGCCAGCGTCACAGCAAAGGTTGTCGCGCGCGACGTCAACGTCCACTACGGCGAGAAGCACGCCCTCAAGGATGTCAATATCGATATCCCGGACAAGGGTGTGACGGCCTTCATCGGCCCGTCTGGCTGCGGCAAGTCGACGTTCCTGCGCTGCATCAACCGGATGAACGATACGATCCCTGTTTGTCGCGTGACGGGAAAAATCACGATCGACAACCAGGACATCTATGATCCGGCACTGGATGTCGTCCAGCTACGCGCCCGGGTCGGCATGGTGTTCCAGAAGCCGAACCCATTCCCGAAATCGATCTACGAGAATGTCGCCTACGGCCCGCGGCTGCATGGGATCGCCCGCTCCAAAGCCGACCTCGACCAGATCGTCGAGATGAGCCTGAAGCGCGCCTCGATCTGGGACGAGGTCAAGAACCGGCTGCAGGAGTCGGGTACGGCCCTGTCCGGCGGCCAGCAGCAGCGCCTGTGCATCGCGCGCGCCATCGCGGTCAGCCCCGACGTCATTCTGATGGACGAGCCCTGCTCGGCCCTCGATCCGATCGCGACGGCCAAGATCGAAGAACTCATCGACGAGCTGGCGAAGAACTTCTGCATCATCATCGTCACGCACTCGATGCAGCAGGCAGCGCGCGTCTCCCAGCGCACCGCCTTCTTCCATCTGGGTCTCCTGCTCGAGGAAGGGGAGACGAACCAGATGTTCACCAACCCCAAGCACGAGAAGACGCAGGCCTACATCACGGGCCGCTTCGGCTGAGCCTGCTGCCTCAGTCCTAAGCCGTTTCGGTCCGTCCAGCCTCTGGCGGCCAGACCGAAACTCACGCTTTGCCATGGCCACGTCGAAGCCGCTATCCTCTCTTCGGACAGCACAGCATCGGCCGAGGGTAGCTGGCATGGACGACTATCAAGGAAGCGAGCCGACGGGCTGGCCCGAGCGCGCTCGCAGCGTGACGGACGTCCTCAAGTCAGCGACTTCGCGTATCGAAGAGGCCCGGGAAATCCCGGCCGATGTCATGGCGGCGCTCGTCGACGCCGGACTGTTCCGGCTCCTGCTGCCTCGATCGATCGGTGGCGCGGAACTCGATCTGGCCACGCTCGCGGAGGTGACGCGGATCGTCGCCGCGGCCGATGCCAGCGCCGCCTGGTGTATCGGACAGGGTGCCGGTTGCGCCATGTCGGCAGCCTTTCTCGATGCAGATACAGCGCGCGAGCTGTTCGGCCCCCGAAACGCCGTGCTCGCCTGGGGTGCCGGAGTCGCCGGTACAGCCCGGGAGGTGCCCGGCGGCTACCTCGTCAACGGGACGTGGTCGTTCGCAAGTGGAAGCCGTCACGCGACGCTGCTCGGCGCTCATTGCAAGGTTCTCGCGCCAGAGGGTCAGCCGCGCCTCAGGGCCGATGGACGGCCAGCTGATCGAACCGCCCTCGTCCGGCGGGATCAGGCCATCGTGCACGACGTGTGGCACGTCGTCGGCCTGCGCGGCACGGGCAGCGACAGCTACGAGTTGCGCGACGTCTTCGTGCCAACCGCACACACCATCGACCGCGAGACGCTCAGCACCGCGATGGTTGCCGGTCCCCTCTACAAATTCCCGACGACGATGGCCTACGCAGCGGCATTCGGCGGCGTCATGCTCGGCATCTCACGGGGCATGCTCGATGATCTCAAGGCGCTCGCGCTCACCAAGACCGCGCGCGGGGCCGTTTCATCGCTCCTCGACAGCGCGACGTTCCATCTGGATCTGGCCCGGCTGGAGGCCCGCTGGCGAGCGCTTCGTGCCTATCATCTCAGTACCTACCGCGACATCTGGACGGCGGTCGAGGCCGGCGCGCCGCTCACGCTCGACCAGCGAATGGCGGCGCGCATGACGGCGACGCACGTGATCAGCGAAGGCTGCCAGATCGCTGTCGAAGGCTATCGGCAGGCCGGACAGAATGCGATCTTCGAGGCGGCCCCCTTCGAGCGACGGCTTCGCGATGCCCTTTCTGCATCCCAGCAGGTGCAAGGGCGCGCGTCGCATTTCGTCACCACCGGACGGCATCTGCTCGGACTTCCGCCCGACACGACCATGTTCATCTGAAAGGTACATCATGCGCGTCCAGCGGCTCAGGCGATCGCTGCTCATCACACCCGGGGACCGTCCCGAGCGGATCGCGAAAGCTGCCACCCTCCCGGCCGACGGCGTGGTGCTCGATCTCGAGGACGGCGTCGGCCCGGAACAAAAGGCTGCGGCCCGGGACGCGATCCGCTCGGCGCTGGCGACGCTCGATTTCGGCCGGCGGGAGCGCATCGTGCACTGCAATGGGGTCGGGACGGATGCGCACGCGCTCGACCGGGCGGCGCTCGATCTGGCGCGCATCGACGCGCTCTTCGTTCCGAAGGTCGAGACGGCCGAGCAACTCCGAGATCTCGCGGCGTGGCTCGATCAGGAGGAGACCGGGCTCGGCCGGAGCCGCCCCATCGACATCATCGCGACCATCGAGACACCCCGCGGGCTTTTCAATGCGCTGCCGATCGCCGACGCCACGCCGCGCACCAGCGCGCTCTTCTTCGGCTCGGGTGACTACACCGCCGCGACCGGTAGCGCGGTGACGGAGCGCGCACTCGCGGTGCCACGGGCGCTGATCGTGGCGGCTGCTGCGGCGGCCGGTCTCGATGCCATCGACGCGGCCTACTTCATTGCCGTCAAGGACGTGGCGGCGACGCGGGACGACGCCCTGATCGCCCGGGAACTCGGGTTCACGGGAAAACTCCTCTTCCATCCAGACCAGATCGCCGTCGCCAACGACGTGTTCTCGCCTTCCGATCGCGACATTGCCCGCGCCGAGCGCATCCTCGCCGCCTACGAGGCCGCCCGGCGCGAGGGGCGCGGGACGGCGTTCGTCGACGGCGAGTTCATTGCGGTGGATATCGCGCTGATGGCGGAGCGGACGCTGGCGCTCGCGCGGCAAGCGCGGGATATCGATAAGCGCGGTTCGTCGTGAGCGGGTTCCGTCAGCCTTCGAGGTGTCCGATGAGGGTTCTCCGCCTTCTTTCGTGGTTGTTGTTGCCGATCGTCCTGCTTGGCGCGACTGGTCCGGCGCTGGCGGAGCGTCATGCCTTCATCGTCGGCAATTCCGCCTATACGCGCGCGCAGCCCCTGCCCAATCCCGTCAACGACGCGCGCGACCTCGCCAGTCGGCTGCAGACGCTCGGCTACCGGGTTTCACTCAATCTCGATGTCGGGCGGACGGCATTTCTCGCCAACTTCCAGAAATTCATCGCCGACCTCAAGCCCGACGACGTGGCGCTCTTTTTCTTCGCCGGTCATGGGTTGCAGATCGGCGGCGAGAACTATCTCTTCCCGATCGACGCCAACGTGGAAACGGAAGCCGACGCGCGCGGACGCCTGATTGCGCTCAATGCTCTCATCTCGGATCTATCGCGGGCCTCGCGGACACGGATCGTGATCCTCGACGCCTGCCGCAACAATCCCTTCTCGGAGCAACTCGGGCGCTCGCAGGCCACGCGCTCGGCGGGCGTCGCGCAGGGCCTCGCGCGCGTCTATGCCGGTGTCGGCTCGTTCATCGCCTATTCGACGGAACCCGGAAACGGGGCGCTCGACGGCGATGGGCGGAACAGCCCGTTCACGGGCGCGCTCATCAAGCACATGACGGTCACGGGGGCGGACGTCCACGCTGTCATGCGGCGGGTTCGCGCCGACGTTCAGAAGGCGACGGCCGACCGGCAGATCCCGTGGGAGAACTCCTCGCTCGTCGCCGAAATGGCCTTCGCGGAACCGCCGCCCGACGAGGTGGCACCAAGCCCGCCGCCGACACAACCGCCTTCCGCGCGGCAGGATCAGGTTGCGGCCAACGACACGAGCCGGCCCCGTTTCCTCGCCGCAAGTTACTCCTATGTGACAGGCCTCGATCCGAAGGGCGACAATTTCCTGGCGCTCCGCACGGCTCCCGGCTCGGGTGGCTCACGCATTGCGACGCTCGGACCGGACACGCTGCTGACGGTACTCGAAACGCGTGGCGTCTGGCGTCGCGTACAGCTTCTCGACGGAACGTCGGGCTGGGCGCACGGCAACTGGATCGCCTGTTGCCGTAGCGTCGCGTCCTTCAGGCCCCCGCAGCCGACACCGCCACCGGCGTCGGGCGGCGAAAGCTGCGCTGCACTCTGGACGCAGCGAAATGCGGTCTGGCATCGTTACGGCTACTGCTTCACAACGGCGCGCGGACAGAGCGCCTTCGGAAACCAGGGCTGCTTCCGGGATCAGGCGGCGGCGCGTGCGGCGATGTCGGCCAGTGACCGCAGCCTCGTCGACGCCCTGGCGGCGCGGGAGAAGGCCCTCGGCTGCCGCTGAGCCGTCGAGCGTGATCAGGGGGTTCGGCCAACCGCTGCATGCAGAACATGGGAGTGAATGAGCAGGCCCGCGTCACGCGCCGCATCGCGTGCGCTTCGCCAGGCGCGCTCCTCGTCCGCGGTCAGCAGACTTAGCAGATAGTCCTCGCGATAGCGCCAGATTGGTCCGTCCGGCTTATCGAGAGTGATCAAGGCCGGACAGGGCACGACATCGACGAGACCGGCGCGGCGCATGCGCGGGTAGAGGCTCTTGTCGGCACAGCCTCCCGACCCGACCGACTGCGGCGGTCGCGCGGCCCGGTCCGCCAGCGCTGGCGGCACGTCGAGACTCCACCACTGCGGTACGTCGATCGCCCTGACCGCGATCGCGACCCGGCCGCCCGGCTTGGTGACGCGTCGCATCTCGGCGATGGCGCGGTCGGCGTCGCACTCCTCGAGCACGGTGGCCGAGAACACGCCATCGAACGTGGCATCAGGAAACGGGAGGTCGGTTGCGCTGCCATGCCCGAAGCGGATGCGGTCGGCCACACCTTCGGCTGCCGCAAGTTTACCGGCCTCGGTGAGGAAGAATGGATTGATGTCGACAGCGTCTATGCGTGCCCCCTCGCCCAGTCTGGTTGCGAGCATGCGGTCGAGCGCACCTGATCCACATCCCACGTCGAGCACGCGGGCGCCGGGCGTCAATTCCATCCGATCGACGAGGCCGGTGAACATGGCGCGATACGTCGGCGCGCTGGCGCGGTCTTCGAGCGCTGCGATGCCGCCGACATGCGGTCCGCCGACCACGACGACGGTTGCTCTTTGCGACAGGGCATCGATGGCAGGCGTCCACTGGGACGGCGCGAGAAAGAACGGAAACAGCAACAGCACCGGCCCGGCGCCGGTGGCCTTCCACGTGAGCCCCGCGTGCGCGCCCGCCCCGCCGAGAGTCGCGCCACCGACGTTGCGCAATGACACGGATGCGCGTTGCGCCGCGATGAACGTCGACATGAGGTCCACGATCTCGGATGTGCGCTCGGCCACGACGTCCGACCAGCCGGTTGCCGCGTAGTCAGCCAGAACCGAGCGGCGAGCAACTGGGTAAGATGCGGCTGCCCGCGCCGTGGTCTCGACGGTCAACCCGCTTGAGCCAGACACGAGCAGCAAACGGTCCGCCACGGCTTCGAACGGTGCCGGGTCGAGGCGTGTCGGCACGCAAAGGATCAATCCGGAGATCCGGTCCGGCATCGCCTTGGCGAAGTCAGCCAGATCCGCCGGCATCTGGGTTGCAAGGATGGCCTTCTCCAGGCCGAGATGATCGAACAGCGCTGAGATCCGATCGATCAGCTTGATGTCAGGTCCGCCCGCCATTCCGTACCGTCTCCTCGTGGCTCGGCGCTGCCGCGACGCCCCTTCGTGGCCGCGGACGCGACGAACGACACGGGACCTATCGGCACGCCCCTTTCTGCAGCGTTGCACGGAGACCGGCCGCGCCGCAACGCGGCGCGGCCCGACGGATGGCTAGAACTTGCCGACGATATTGACGAACACGCCACCGTCGTCGTGGGTGAGGTCGCTCACATCGTCGGAGAACCTGCCGAAGTTGTAGCCGACGCCGATCTTCATATCCTCGCGGACGTGTCGATAGACCGCCGAGACGAAGCCGTACTTCGTCGTATCGATCTCGGTCGTGTGGAGCGCGCGGAGTTCCATCATCAAGTCCCAGTTCTTCACCACGTGGAGGTCAGCGCGGACAATGCCGAGATGAGCCGATGACTCCTCGAAGTCCCTCGAGCTACGTGTGTGCGACACCTCGCCTATCCGGAAGCCATACTTGGCTCCGAGTGTCAGGTACCGATTGATCCCATAGTTGCCGTCAGCCGAAAGAATGTAGCTGCGTTGGGCCGGGCCGAGCTTGTTGCCTGCCGCGTTGATCTGATCCGGTCCGGGCAGATCGTAGATGAAGATGAACTTGAAGATACCATTCAACCAGTCATAGCCGACCGGACGGAATGCATAACCGACACTGCCCTTGATGTAATCGCCATCGAGGATGCTGATCTGGTCACTGTCGGAAATGGCCGCGTCGAGGCCTGCGAGGAACTTCCAGTCGGAATTCATGGCGACGGACAAACCGGCGACGGCCAGATACGTCGTACGGTCCTTGGCGATGTCCGGCGAGTCGTCGAAGCGCGCCTCGCCCTTCAGGCGCCAGCTGATGCTCTCTGGATCCTTGAACCCGATGGAGATCGACGGCGCGATGCGCTCGATATCACCGGTGCCGCTTCTGTCCTTGATGTCACCGTACTCGACACCGCCGCCGATGCTCCACAAGGCAGACGGCGTGTAAACGACCCCGTAGGTGCTCGTCAGAACCTGGCGAATGCCGAACATGTCGTAATTGTTTTCCGCGTAGGCGGAGACGTTCTCGGAGAATTTGTGACGTGATCCGACGATGAAGCGGCCGCGGTTCGTGCCGATGAGTGGCTGCCCGAGAGAGATCGAACGATCAGGATCGAGGGTGTAGCCGAAATAATTCCGGTCATCGGGCGTCGGATCGTAATTGATCGCAGCCAGACCGCCCCAGCCGAGAGAGCCGTACGAAAGCTCACCCGCAAGGCCGATCTTCTCGGTCACGCGAAACTCGGTTCCAACGCCGCCACGATCGTTACGGCTGATGTTGCCACTCCGCTCGACCGTGCCCTGGCCGAACACATAGTAGTTCCGATCCTCGTTGACCTTGTGCGTCAACTTTACACCGGCGTCAGTACGGCCGCCGTCCTGCACGAGCAGTCCCGGAACACCGAGACCCGGAAGCGAGACATCCTTGTGTTTGACGCCGACGCCGACGATCCAGTGCGGTGTCCAGTCGTATTCGATCTGGCCTCCACCCTCGCGCTCGCTCTGGCCGCCCTCGTTCCAGTAATCCTTGTACTTGAGCTTCAATCGAACGCCTTGGCGGATCTCGAGATCCGCCAAGGCGCCGTACGTCCGCTGATCGTTGCGCGTGTCATATCCCAGCGACGAAAACCCCGCGTCTCGCCGCTCGTAGAACGCGCCGACCGCTCCCTTGTTCGCCACGCCGAAATCGGCGAGATCGAGGTGTGCGCGGGCGCGATCGGCATAGGCGGTCCGGTTCCTGTCGCCGACCAAGCCGCCGCCCGTGATGGTCAGGCCGCCGTTGATCGAGGATGAGCTGCGGAATCCGGGCCCCTCGCTGCGGGCCGTCTCGGCTTCGACATAGGAATTCTTGCTGAGGCGCAGATGCGCGTCCGCGGAGACGATCTCCTGGGCAGCCGCTCCAGTCTGCTCACTGATGCCCGACATACCAGCACGGAAGTTGTCCGTAACCCAGCCTTGCACACGGCCACCGCTCGAATACCCCTTCACCTTCTCGACTGCCGGTGTGTATTCGTACTGGACCATGAGAAACTGCTGGTTTCCTCCAAGCGTCCCGTCGGAAATGATATCGCCCGCGCGCGTGGTCGACGACAAAGGCCTCTTCAGAATTATGACACCTTGCACGTAATTGATGTCGTAGTCCTCACCGTAACGCAGGGATCGACGTGTCAGAACGACTTCGCTCACGATATCGCGCACTTCGACCGTCACGGTTTCAGAGCCACGATTGATGTCCTGGCGCGACAGGAAATAGACGGAACCGCCAGTTCCGAGCAGGCTATCCCGCTGCGGCAGCGTGCCGGGTCGAGACGCATAAGCTTCGGCCTCCATGCGGGGGCTGCCGTGCGATGTCGACGTCTCGGACTGATAGCGGCCATGCGCGCCGTAGAGCTTTCTCTCGTTGCGCGCGAACTCCGTGCCGCGAATGGTCGTCTTGAAGCGCCCCCAGAGGACGTGGCTGCCGTCCCGCTCGAGGCGGACGTAGAATTTCCCGTCGGTCGGCGCATCCTCGATCGCGGTCGAATCGTCACCATAGACCGGGTAGAACGTGTCGGGATCGATACGTCGGATCAGTTCCTGAGGGCCCTTGCCGTCGGCATTCTTGAAGAGATTCTGGACTTTCTCTTCGCCTGTATCCGCCGACGCAGTCAGGAGATATCGGCCTTTGATCTTGCCTTTGAGATAGAATGCCAACCGCCCCCTGTTGTAGACGCTCTCATATTCTCCAGGTGCTGCCGGAACGAGCTCCTTGCTGCCGAAGCGTTTGCCGACGGTCAGGTCGGCCATGCCCACATAGAACCATTCGTTCTCGGGAATCTCGATATCGCGAGAGAAATTCAGGTGACCGTCCTTTGCGCCCTTCACGTCGATATCGACGGTGTGGGCTCCCGGCGGAAGTATGCGCTGGACGACGAAGGACCCGCTCGGATCGAGCGGAACGCTTTCGCCGAGCGCCGTGACCTTGTACGCGGCGGGCACATCTCGTCCAAAGATCGTGACCGAGCCGCCGTGGATCGGAATGTTGCGGATCGACGTCCGATCTTCGGCGCGCCCCGCCGATACGGGCCGCATCTGCGGGGCCGTGGCATGGGTGGAAAAATCACGGGCCGTGCGTTGCAGGGCTAGCGGGACGGTCTCGTCGAAGCGGCCTTTCCCATCGTAGACGCGCAACACATAGACGTACTTCTCCGGGCCTTCCGGCGGCATGACCCAGTGAGCATCTTCACCGATGCCTTTCACGTCCACGAGGTACATTGGCCGACCGGACATGCCGTGCTCGGCATCGTAGATCCGGATTTCGGCTTTCTTGATCCAGTTCGGATAGTTTGTGGTGACATTGAACGAGATGCGCTCGTTCGCAAGATAACTGTGGCGCAGATCGACAGTCGCGACATTCAAGATCGGCCGGGCGTCCAAGCCGTCGAACTTGACCTGGATGTCCACAGCATTGAGTGCGAGATCGGTCTTGCGAGCTGCATCGACGGGTCTCGCATCACCAGCCAGCCGATCGCCGTCAACGCTGATCGAGAAACCGACACCACCCGGATCTTCGGCCTCCCCGCTTTTCTCAGTGTTCTCGCCGACGTCGATCGAGGACGACTGGCCGCGGCCTGGCTGCAGGCTCCCTCCATGATCCGCGGCCGGTTCACCGGCATGGGCTGCCGGAGCAACGATGATTGCACCGATCGATCCCAGCCCCATGGCGAGGAAAAGTGCCTGGATCGAAAATCGTGAGGTCGGCAGCATGAATCTGGTGTCCGTCTTCATCGCGCGCCGCCTCACTGTTCCGTCACGGTTCGTGTTTCGATATCGAGCCGATATCGTCCGCCGGCCTTCTGCCAGCGTTCACTCAGTAGACGAGATACGGTCTTGAGGCGTTCTGCTGCATTCTCGCTCGGCGCGACGGCCCGATAGCTGAGGCTCACGACGGTCGGATCACTCGTCAGGAGTTTTTCGACGAGTTGATCGATGGCACGGGCCAGCCGGGCACCGGGCTCGCTCGTCTGGCCGACGAACGCCCCGGCGTTGAGATCGATGCGAACGACACTTGAAATGCTCGCACCAAAGTTCGCGACGGAGAGCTTGCCCCGGGTCAATCGCATGACCCTCGGGTTTTCCGTCGTCACCCGATAGCCGGTCGGCAGCGTGCGGGTGTCGATCTTGAGGATGAAGTTCGAGCCGATATTCTCGTCCGGGATATCGGCGCATGGGACATTGAAGCGCCCGTGCTTGTCCGTGGTGATCAAGCGACCGCGGGCCGTCACGACGCGAACACCGGGCAGTCCTGGCTCGCCCTCGTCGGGATATCCGTTGCGGTTCTTGTCGTCGAAGACCTTGCCGACGATCTCGCCGCAATCGAAGACGTGCTCGAGTTCGCGCTTCACCACGGCCTTTCCAGTATTCGAGATGCGATTGCCGCTGATCGGATCCTCGGCCCAGGCCAGATTGACGAACTCGCTTCCGGCGGCGGCTGCACCTACGCCGAGATTGAACGTGATCCTAACGGTCGCGTTCGCCGGTATCGTCAGGTTGCGCCATACGACACGCCGGCCGCTGAGCGTCGGCTCGTTGGCCACGCCATCAACGCGACCCGTCGAGGGCCGGTACGTGAAGCCGGCAGGCATGAAGTCAACGATGTCGACGCCGACGCGATCGCGGGTGGCGGGATTCTTGACGGTCACCGTGTAGGGGATCACGTCGCCGAGACGGGCCGTGGTGCGCTTCGTCGCCTTCTCCACCACCAGCTGACCGAGCGCGTCCGGCGATTGGGCATCGACCGATGCGGTGGCGATGGCAGGCGCTACCGGCAAGCCACTCAATGGAGACTGTCCGCCGGCAGTGACGGTATTGACGAACGTGCCGCTCGTCGTCACCCGCACGTCGACCTGGAATTCGACGATGACTCTTTGGCTCGGCTCGAGAATACCACCTGCCGTCAGGAGATTGATGTCCGACGCGCCATTGAACGCCGGGTTATGGCCCGCGGTGAAGCCAATCGGGGCTTCTACGAGTGCCACGCGACTGACGACGTGATTGCCGGCGCCGAACACGGCGTTGAGATCGTCCGTCAGGGTTGCGTTGCGGACCTGCGTGCTGCCCGTGCTCTGGATCGTGGTGCGGAACGTCACGCGGGTGGCACCGCTCGACAGCAAGGTCGGCGTTCCCACCAACTGCTTTGCTGCCGATACCGCGGGCACGCCGCAATGCATGAGGGGGATGTTGTTGTTGAAGACTGTCGGATCGTTCTCCTCGATATCGAAGACGCGATAGAACCTATTGCCTGCCGCCGTGAAATCCGACAGCCGAGCGGTTGAGCCGACTTCTCCGCCACCGAGCACGGCAGGATTGGCCGGCAACAGCGACGTGACGTCGAGATCTCCAGCCGGCAGTCGAGACGTGCTCGCCACACCCGTCGGCGGCAGATCGTAGGAGAGCACATAGCGCCCCGGCGCGCTCACGTGGAACTGATAGCTGCCGGCGGCACCGTCACGAACGATGGTGATGTTGTTCGACGTTCCAGCGCCGCGCTGCGTTCCAAGCGGACCGGTGACGGAGACGAGGCCACCCGTCAGGATGTTGCCGGTCTCCTCGCAGTAGAAATAGCCGGTCGGATCGTAGTCGCGGTTGTCCGGCGTGCCGTCCCCGTCACGATCGTTCGTGTCGGATTCCCGGGTGTCGGGCGAGCCGTCGTTGTCGGCATCCTGCGCCGGGTCCGGCGTCGGATTGGTGTCGAGCGGATTGCCCGGCGTGATCGTCGGGTCGTCGGAGCGCACGGGACCGGGAACCTCGGTGGACGACGCGTACGCCGTGTTGCCCTGCCCAACGGGCGGGAAGCCATTGACGAAAGAGACGCGGGCTCGAATTCTGACTTCACCGGTCTGGCTCGGCAGCAGTTCAGGGTTGCCAGACAGCAACTCCGTGACGGCCGAGCCGTCGAAGCCGGCATTCACAACCGGCGTTCCGGAGAAGCCGATGATCGTTACGGCAGGCGCCGACAGGAGTTGGCCGGGCGTCAGCGCCGCACGCAGATCGTCCTGCATCCGGACCTGGGAGACCAACGTGTTGCCGGTGTTCTGCAGGCGCAGGGTGTAGAAGACTTCGTAGACGAACGGATAGATCTGCGTCGTCTGATCGAGGGTCTTCTTGAGTTGCAGCGCCGGCGCACGCGGGATGGTCACCTGAGTCGGATCGTCGTTGCCGGGTGTCGGCTGGCTCTCGTCGGACAGATCGCTGACCGTGCCACCGCCGGGCACGGAACCGGTGGCCGACGCGCGGTTCGTGACCGTACCCGAATTGATGTCGGCCTGGGTCAGAGCGTACGGCGCCGTGAAGGTCACGGTCTGTCCGGGCGCGATGTCGGTCGGCGTTCCGAGGCCGCCATCGAGATCACCGCCACCCGAGGCATACGCCGGCGAGGGCAGCGTGCCTGTACCGGTGAAGTCAGCGGGCGCCTCGGTGATGGCCACGTTCGTGAGCGTCACGTTCCCGAGATTCGTTGCAACATACGTATAGGTGATCACGTCACCGGGGCGCGGCGGTGTCGAAAACGCAGCCGTGCTCGCGGTTTTGACGAGACCGATAGCCGGTGACCGCGTGATCGGCGTGTCCGTCGGGTCGTCGGTCGTGTTGCCGTCGGTGTCGATGCCGTCGTCCGAGACGTCCGTCACGGCCGGGCCTGTCGGCGGTGTGCCGCTGCCTGTCGCGGTGTTCGACACACCGCCGGCGTCGATGTCGGCCTGCACCAGCGTGTACGCCGCCGAGAATGTCGCGGTCTCGCCGGGCGCCAGGGTGCCTGCCGGAGAGGCGCCCGAGTTCGACACGAACGTCGGCGGCGTCGTGAGCGTCAGCGCGCCGCCGCCGAGACGGGTCAGCGTATCCGACGCGATGCCGACCGATGTCAGCGTGACGTTCCCCATATTGCGTATGGTGATCGTATAGTTCACGGCGTCGCCGGCGTCCGTGGCCGTCGCATTGGCACCGGCCGTGACGGTCGCCACCGCGGTCTTCGTCGTCTCGATGGATGCCGTCCGGGCGATCGCCGTTTCGGTGGGGTCGTCGGTCGTGTTGCCGTCGGTGTCGATGCCGTCGTCCGAGACGTCCGTGACGGCGGGACCGGTCGGCGGCGTGCCAGTGCCCGTCGCGGTGTTCGACACACCGCCGGCGTCGATGTCGGCCTGCACGAGCGTGTAGGCGGCCGAGAACGTCGCCGTCTCGCCGGGCGCCAGCGTGCCGGCCGGAGAGGCGCCCGAGTTCGACACGAATGTCGGCGGTGTGGTGAGCGTCAGCGCGCCGCCTCCCAGACGGGTCAGCGTATCAGACGCGATGGCGACCGCCGCCAGCGTGACGTTTCCTGTATTCCGAACGGTGATCGTATAGTTCACCGCATCGCCGGCGTCGGTCGCCGTCGCACTGGCGCCGGATGCCACGGTCGCTACGGCAGTCTTGGTGGTCTCGACCGAGGGCGTCCGAGTGACAATCGTCTCCGTCGGATCATCCGTCGTGTTGCCGTCCGTATCGATGCCGTCGTCCGAGACATCCGTGACGGGCCCCGTTGCCGTGTTCGACACACCGCCGGCGTCGATGTCGGCCTGCACGAGCGTGTAGGCGGCCGAGAACGTCGCCGTCTCACCCGGCAACAGTGTTCCGGCCGGAGAGGCGCCCGAGTTCGACACGAACGTTGGCGGCGTCGTGAGCGTCAATGCGCCGCCGCCGAGACGGGTCAGTGTATCCGACGCGATGCCGACAGTCGACAGGGTGGTGTTGCCTGTATTCCGGATCGTGATCGTATAGTTCACAGTGTCGCCAGCGTCCGTGATGGCTGCATTGGCGCCGGATGCTATCGTTGCAACAGCTGTCTTGGTGGTCTCGATGGACGGCGCCCGTGTGACGATCGTCTCTGTAGGGTCGTCGGTCGTATTGCCGTCCGTGTCGATGCCGTCGTCCGAGACATCCGTGACGGCCGCCCCGTTGCCGTGTTCGACACACCGCCGGCGTCGATGTCGGCCTGCACGAGCGTGTAGGCGGCCGAGAACGTCGCCGTCTCACCCGGCAACAGGGTTCCAGCCGGTGAAGCGCCAGAGTTCGAGACGAACGTGGGTGGCGTCGTGAGCGTCAATGCGCCGCCGCCGAGACGGGTCAGTGTATCCGACGCGATACCGACCGACGACAGACTCGTGTTGCCAGTGTTCCGCACAGCAATCGTGTACGTCACCGTGTCGCCGGCGTCGACGACGGTCGGGCTGTTGCCTGCCGCAACCGAGGCGATCGCTGTCTTCGTGACTTCGATACCAGGTGCTGACGCAATAACCGTCTCTGTCGGATCGTCCGTCGTGTTGCCATCGGTGTCGATGCCGTCGTCCGAGACGTCGGTCACTGCGGGGCCTGTCGGCGGTGTGCCGCTGCCCGTCGCGGTGTTCGACACACCTCCGGCGTCGATATCCGCCTGCACCAGCGTGTAGGTGGCCGTGAACGTCGCCGTCTCGCCGGGGATGAGGTTTCCAGCAGTGGACGCGCCGGAATTCGACACGAACACCGGCCCTGACGTAAGCGTCAATGCACCGCCGCCGGTCCGGGTCAGAGTATCGGAGGCCACGCCGACGGCGCTTAAAGTGGTGTTGCCGACGTTACGGAGAGCAATCGTGTAGGTCACGGTGTCGCCGGCATCGACGACCGTCGAGTTCGCACCTGCGGCCACCGTAACTGTCGCCGTTTTCGTTGCTTCAATCGCGGGCGCGCTTGTGATCTGCGTTTCGGTCGGGTCGTCGGCGGTGTTGCCGTCCGTGTCGATGCCGTCGTCCGAGATATCGGTGACAGCGGGACCGGTTGGCGGCGTGCCCGTGCCAGTCGCCGTGTTCGACACGCCGCCCGCGGCGATGTCGGCTTGCACGAGCGTGTAGGACGCCGTGAACGTCGCGGTCTCGCCCGGCGCGAGCGTGCCGGCCGCAGAAGCGCCGGAGTTCGAGACAAAGGTGGGCGCGGTGGTCAGCGTCAACGCGCCACCACCCAGGCGGGTCAAGGTATCGGACGCGATGCCGACCGATGTCAGCGTCACGTTGCCAGTATTGCGGACAGTGATCGTATAGTTCACCACATCGCCGGCATCAACGAGTGTGGGAATTGCGCCGCCGGCCAGGGTGACGGTCGCCGTCTTCGTCGTCTCGATCGACGGCGTACGCGTGATCGCTGTCTCGGTCGGGTCGTCCGTCGTGTTGCCGTCGGTGTCAATGCCATCGTCGGACACATCAGTCACGGCCGGCCCAGTCGGTGGTGTTCCGCGTCCTGTCGCCGTGTTCGCCACGCCTCCGGCGTCGATGTCGGCCTGCACCAGCGTGTAGCTCGCCGTGAACGTCGCGGTCTCGCCGGGCACGAGTGTCCCGGCCGGGGAGGCGCCCGAGTTCGACGTGAATGTCGGGCCGGACGTCAGCGTCAGCGCACCACCGCCGAGACGTGTCAGCGTATCGGAAGCGATGCCGACCACCGTCAGTGTGACGTTGCCGGTGTTGCGGACGGTGATCGTGTAGTTCACTGCATCGCCGGCATCCGTCAGTGTCGGGCTCGCGCCGGCGGCGACGGTCGCGATAGCCGTCTTGGTGGTCTCGATCGACGGCGTGCGGGTGACGATCGTCTCGGTCGGGTCGTTCGTCGTGTTGCCGTCGGTGTCGATGCCGTCGTCCGAGACGTCGGTGACTGCTGGCCCTGTCGGGGGCGTGCCCGTGCCCGTCGCGGTGTTGGACACACCTCCGGCGTCGATATCCGCCTGCACCAGCGTGTAGCTCGCCGTGAAGGTCGCGGTCTCGCCGGGCACTAGGGTGCCGGCCGGAGAGGCGCCCGAGTTCGACGTGAACGTCGGCCCCGAGGTCAGCGTCAGTGCGCCGCCGCCGAGGCGCGTCAGCGTGTCCGACGCGATGCCGACCGCCGTCAGGGTCACGTTGCCCGTATTGCGGACGGTGAGCGTGTAGTTCACGGCATCGCCGGCATCCGTCAGTGTCGGGCTTGCGCCGGCGGCGACGGTCGCGATAGCCGTCTTGGTGGTCTCGATCGACGGCGTGCGCGTGATGGTCGTCTCGGTCGGATCGTTCGTGGTGTTGCCGTCGGTGTCGATGCCGTCATCCGACACATCGGTCACGGCCGGGCCCGTGGGCGGTGTGCCCGTTCCCGTCGCGGTGTTCGACACACCTCCGGCGTCGATATCCGCCTGCACCAGCGTGTAGCTAGCCGAGAACGTCGCCGTCTCGCCGGGCACAAGGGTCCCTGCCGGAGAAGCGCCCGAGTTCGACGTGAACGTCGGCCCCGAGGTCAGCGTCAGTGCACCGCCGCCGAGACGGGTCAGCGTATCCGACGCGATGCCGACCGCCGTCAGGGTTACGTTGCCCGTATTGCGCACGGTGATCGTGTAGTTCACGGCATCGCCGGCATCAGTCACAGTCGGGCTCGCGCCTGCGGCGACCGTCGCGATTGCCGTCTTGGTGGTTTCGATCGATGGCGTGCGAGTGATCGGCGTCTCTGTCGGATCGTCTGCCGTGTTGCCGTCGGTATCGATGCCGTCGTCCGAGACGTCGGTGACTGCAGGTCCACCGGACGGGGTCCCTGTGCCGGTTGCCGTGTTGGACACACCTCCGGCGTCGATGTCCGCCTGGACGAGCGTGTAAGTCGCCGTGAACGTGGCCGTTTCGTTCGGCACCAGTGTGCCCGCCGCCGAGCCACTCGAGTTGGATACGAATGTCGGACCGGTGGTGAGCGAGAGAGCGCCGCCGCCGAGGCGCGTGAGGGTGTCGGAGGCTACGCCAACCGACGTCAGCGTCGTGTTGCCCGTATTGCGGATAGTGATCGCGTACGTGACCACGTCGCCCGCGTCGGTGATCGTGTTGTTCGTGCCGTTGGCAACGGTCACCGTCGCGGTTTTCGTCGTTTCGATCGACGAGATGCGCGGGATGACTGTCAGCGGCGCGGAGGCCGCGGGACCTATACCGCCGGCGGTCGTAAGCGTTGAAGTCGTATTGACGTAGTTTCCGGCCGCATTCGCTACAACGTTAATGCCGATCGTACAGGTTCCGTTAGCTGGTACCGTACCGCTGCGGACGAAAATGCCCGTGTCTCCAGGTACAGGGGCAACAATGTTCGGCGGACTACGAAACACGATACCGCATTCGCTCGTGATTCCCGGCACCGGGGCAACGACCATCGCACCTGGGGACACAGGGAAGATATCGGTGAAACCGGGCGTCCCGACCCACGCGGCAACAGGGTTCGGGTTGGTCAGGACGAACGTCATCCGGACGGGCTCGTTGACGGCAACGCTGGCAGCCGCGAACGATTTCGTCAGAGTGACAGGCTCCAGTACGCGTAGCTGAGCGACGTTCGACGGCGCGCCGGCGCCGACAGTCTGATTGCTGGTCAAGCCCGTCGTCTGGTTGTCGTGCAGACCAACGCTGGAGCTCGTCACATCGAGATCGATGAAGCAGCTTGCCGATGGCGCCAACGAGATGTTGGACGCGATGAAGCTCGCTCCGCCGATTGCGGCGTTGTGCGTCAAGCCCGTGCACGATCCGGCGACGTAGAGCGGCGCGGCGATCGTCATATTGACGAGGGTGTCCGAGAACGAGACACCGGTCAGGCCGGTCGGCGCCAGCGTCGCATTGTTCGGGTTTGCGATCGTGAAGCGAATACGGCTGGTGCCGGCGATCGGGATTGCGGTCGTGAGGAAGGACTTGGTGATCGTCGGCGGCGCGATGACACGCAACGTGGCGCGAGCCGTGTCCGGATTCTGTGCGCCCGAGAGCGTCGTCAGCTCACCGGCCAGGATCACGTTTTCATAAACGCCGGAGGCAGCCGCGGTCACCTGCGCGGTGACCTGGCACACATTCTCGGCGACGAACGTGCCGCCGTCGAGACGGATGAACTGTTGGCCTGCCGTCGTGCCGGTCGAGACCGAGCCACCGGCGCAGTTGGTCGTCGGCGTTCCAACGATGGTGAGGCCCGCCGGCAGCGTATCGATCAACGCCGGGCTGGCGCCGGTCTCGTTGTTGGGCGCGACGTTCGTGTTGTAGAAGTCGATCGTCAGCGTCGACTGCTCGCCGGCCGCGATGATGTCGGGCAAGAAACCCTTGCCGACGTTGACCTGGCGTCCGACCGTCAGGGTCGCGGCGACGTTCGAGTTGTTCGTCACGCCCTCATTGGTGATCAAGTCACCGGCAGACAACGTGTTGATGTGGTTGCCGCCTTTGAAAGCCGTGACGTTGAACTCGAGCTTGCAATTGCGGCCGGCGTCGATCTGGGCGCCTGTCAACGTGAACGAGCTGGCGCCGGGCGCCCCCGTGAATACGCCGCCGCGACAGCCATTCGCGTTGGGATTGCCGGCGAGGTCGGTGAACGTCGGGTTGACGTTCGAGTAGAGCCGCATGTCGGTACTGGCAAAGCTGTCGGTGAGCGACACGCCGGTCAGGTTGATCGCCGTCGGCTCGACGTTCGAGAACGTGATGGTCACGCGCGATGCGGCGCCGCCGTTGATGGCAGTGGGCGTGAATTCCTTGTTCGCGCTGACGCTGGTGGCACGGACGGTGAGGTTGGCCGATTGGCTCTGGTGCAGTTGCAGGTTGTTGTACGGTGCCGGCTGGCCGTCATGGATGGCGGTCAGCTGAGACGGCGATCCCGGCACAGCGCCGATGATCGTGTTGGTGAAATTCTGCGTCGTCGCAGGCGGCGTGAGTGGCGGCGCCTGGACGTTCACCTCGATCACGCACTGTGTTTGACTGCCCGTGAAGGCAGGAATGCTGCCGCCGGTGAGAATTATCGACGTATCACCCGGGTTGGCGATCAACGTCCCGCCGCAGCCGTTCGAGATATTCGGCACCGCAGCGATCTGGAAGCCGGCCGGCATATTATCGGTCAGCGCGAGGGCGCTCGTGGACGACTTGTTCGTCGTGCCGTAGCGCAACACCGCCAGGCGCAGCCGGGTCGTACCGAGCGGGCCAACAATCGTCGGCGTGAAGGTCTTCTGCAGCCGGATTGCGGGGTAGAGGCGGAGCTGGGCCGTGACGTCGAGCGGAAAGACCTGTCCCGTGTTGCCTGGCGTGTCGAACGTGACGTTGCCTGCCGGCACCCTGTTGGTGCGCGTGGAAAAAGACAGGAATGCCGGCCATGCATCGGCCGAGATCTGCACTTGCACGGTCACTGTGCACGTCGACGACGGCGCGACAGACATGTCGTTCAACTGGAACGACGTGGCGTCTGCGACCACCACGGGCGTGGCGCCGCACGTGTTGCTGACGACTCCAGCACTTCCGATACGGAAACCCGTGCCCATGGTCGCGAGCATATTGTCGGCCAGATCTATGTTGGAGACCGTGACCGTGGGCGAAGCGTTGGTCAGCGTGAACGTCAGATCGGTCGTGTCACCCTGATAGAGCTGAGACCAGTTGCTGAAGGCCTTGGAGATTTCGAGAATGCGACCGGAGACGTTGAGGATTGCTGAACGGGCGTCATACTGGAAACCTCCAATTGATCCGGTGCTCGCGGTCCCTTCCGGAATGCGGTTGGTGTACGTGCCCGCCGATGGATAGCTGACCGTCGCCTCCACGGCGCACGATACTGTTTGAAGCCCGGCCGCGTTCGCAGTGGCGCCGGCCAGGTTCGCGCCGGACATATCAAGACTGGTGCCAGTGGTCGCCGTGCCGCCGCAGGTGTTCGAATTGATCGAATCCACAGTCATCTGGGCCGGACTGGTCGGCATGACATCCGACAGACTGAAATTCGAGACCGGAGTCGTAACGTTGTAGTTCACGAACACGAGACGCAGCTGCGACGTCGGCTGCGTGATGAGATTCACCGACGAATTCGTTGTTCCGTTGAACAGTTTGGTTACGGAAACGCCCGTGTAGGTTGTCGCAGCGTAGAATCCCGCCGCGGAGTTGGTGGCGCCTTCGTTCGTCGAGATGGCGTTGATCGGAATGGTTTGACTGAGACCCGTAGCGTTGTACGGCAGCTGGGGGTCGCGAGACGGCTCGACGGTGAACGTCACCGTGCAAGAGCCGTTCGCCGGAATGACGCCGCCAGCAAGCGCAATCTGCGATGTGGGGCCGAAAGTCGACGTGCGCGGCGGTCGCGGCGTAATGTTGACGGTTCCCGCGCCACATGTGGTTGCGCCCGCATCCGTTGCGCGCAGGTGGTAACCGTTCTGCCAGAGATCGTGAATGAAACTCGTGCCGGTCAAAGGCACCGGGTTGGGGTTGGTCAACGTGATTGTGTAGGATGTCGTTTCATAACCCTGGACGGTGCCGCCCAGACCGACGGCGATCGAATAGGTCAGGTCCTGCAGGATGACCGCCAGCGTGCCCTGTGATGCCTGCGTGTTGGCCTCGGGCGAACCACCGGTCACAGCGGTTACCGCACCAATGGGGATTTCGTTGATGTAGGTGCCCTTGCGCGACGAATAGACGTCGACGCCGATGAGACACACGCCGGGGTTCGTGCCGTCACCAGCCGGGATCGTGCCACCAGCCAGAACGACCTCGCCCCGTGTCGCCGTATTGGATGGCGTCGTCGTGCCACCGCAGGTCGAGGAGAGGTTCGGCGTGCCCGCGATAAACACATCGTCAGGGAAGACGTCGGTCAGATTGACACTGGTCGACGGCACAAGCGCCGAGTTCAGCAGGCGGATCTCGAGGCGGCTGATCTGCCCCGGATAGCGGGTCGCCGGAGAGAAGCTCTTGTTGACGTCGATGGCAGCTTCCGCCGAAGCGGCGAGACCAAGCAATGCGATGGCGAAGCCGATCAAGCCCGCCGCGAATGCTCTTGCCGTAATTCTCATCGTCCCGCCCGTCGCGTTGCTTCACGCCTCACAGTCGGCGACAACGCTGCCGGACAATTCGTGGTCTGCCTGCGCGCTCAATCGAACCCTGCGCGCAGCACTTAAACCGATAATGCGGACACACATCGTCTGAACCCATTGGACCGTGATTAACTGATTCGACGCGGTTTTCCAGTTGCCCAATTACTGCAACGAGTTTGAATCACTTATGCACAATAGTTGCTTAGGCACCACATCCAGCATAACGCTGGAAATTCGGCATTTGCCGCAGATTTTTGGGGTGCGCCTCGATGTGCGGCAGGGCGCTTCGGGGGCGTATCTTTGGCCCTTGACAGGCTCCGCGCCACAAACTGGAAAAGCCCCCGATTTATATATAACGTACACAGATCGTAACATTTTGGAGTTTTCATTGAGATAGCAATCATTGGTTGTGCATTTGAAGTTTTCTATTTTGGGGAGCAGAGCCTCCCGGGGCGCTCAGCCGACCGCAACGAGACCTGTCGTCTGCGCAAGCTCGAGAAGGCGGATCGCTTGGGCGTCGGCATGCCTGGCTCCGCACTGCAGGATAGAACTGGGCCGCGTGGGGCGGGCTCGGGCATGGGCGCACACCATGACGCCAATCGCCAGATCGGTGCCTCGTCGTTTGACGAGACGTTCCGTTCAAACCTAGAACGGCACATCGGAGGCGCTGGAGAGACCCATCATCGTTGGTTGACCGTTCCGCAGCCGACTCGGCCCGCAGATCGCCGTCGCGCCGACGACTGGGCCCCACGTGGCGACACGATACCCGTCGCGATCCAGCCGTAAGCCCGCTTGGAGGACAACGCCAATGACCGCCGCCCCGCATGCTCTCGAGACCACCACCCCTTCCGGTCTGCGCGTCGGCACGGCGCGGCGATCGCGGCACGTGGCGCCGGATTGCCGGGGTCTCAATTTCTACGATATCGACCCGAGCGTGAGCAGCCTGTTGCCGCTGTACATGGACGCTCCTCTGCTCGCCCATCTCGAACCGCACCTCCGGGAGCTCGGGGCGCTTGGAGGCGGGCGGCTCGGGGCGCTCTCCGATGCGGCTGAGCGGCATACGCCGACACTGCACTATCGCGATGCCTACGGACGAGACGAGGAGTGGGTCGAGTTTCATCCCGCCTACCGGGAAATGGAGGCGATCGCTTTCGGGCGCTTCGGCATGCACGCCATGACGCACCGGCCCGGCGTGCTCGGCTGGCCGGCCAAGTTGCCGCCGATCGCGAAATACGTCTTTCATTACCTGTTCGCGCAGGCGGAGTTCGGGCTGCTCTGCCCGGTCAACCTCACGGACAGTTCATCGGAGCTGGTCGACCGGTTCGGGACGCCCGAGATCAAGGCGAAATACCTCGCGCCGATGTGGTCGCAGGACATGGGCGAGCTCATGAAGTGCGCGCAGTTCATGACCGAGAAGGCCGGAGGCTCGGATGTCGGAGCGGCAGAGCTGACGGCCGTCCGTGACGGCGATCATTGGCGGCTCCACGGCGAGAAGTGGTTCTGCTCGAACGTCGACGCGGAACTCGCCGTGCTGCTCGCCCGGCCCGACGGTGCAGTAGCCGGCGGCAAGGGCCTCGGGCTCTTCCTGATGCCGAAGACGCTCGACGACGGCACCCGCAACAGCTACCGGATCATGCGGCTCAAGGACAAGCTCGGCAGCAAAGGCATGGCCAGCGGCGAGATCGTCTTCGAGGGCGCGGTCGCCTATCAGCTCGGCCACCTCGACCAGGGGCTCAAGCACATGCTGGTCATGGTCAACTCGAGCCGCATCTCGCACCTCACACGGGCAGCGGGCATGATGCGCCGCTGCCTGAACGAGGCCATGTGCGCCAGCCGGTTTCGCAACGCCTTCGGCCGCGCCGTGATCGAGCATCCGCTGATGCGGCGGCAACTCCTCAAGCTCATGGTTCCGACCGAGCAGGCGCTCTCCGCCATGCTTTATGCCTCCTACGCTTCGGGCCTTGCCGACAGCGACAGTCGCTACGAGCAGATCCTGCGCATGCTGACCCCGATCGCCAAGTATCGCGCCTGCCGCGACAACGTTCCGGTGGCGACAGGCGCCATGGAGGCGCGCGGCGGCAACGGCTACATCGAGGACTGGCCGAATGCCCGGCTCGTGCGCGATGCGCATCTCGGTTTGCTGTGGGAAGGGACCAGCAACATCAACGCGCTCGATGCGGTACAGCGCGCCGTCGGCAAGGTGGGCGCACACCGGGCGCTGCGTGAGGATCTCGGCCGACGCCTCGACCAGGCGCCTCAGATGCCGGGACAATTCCGCACGCGCCTCGAAGGGGGCGTCGCCGACGCATTCCGGCTCGCCGAAGAGGTGGCGTCCGATCCGGGTAACGAGCGCTTCTGCCGGATCGCTGCGGCGCAGCTCTATCATGCGACTACTGCCGTGCTCATGGCGGTGGAAGGCTGCGCACTTGGTGTCACAGGCGGGGATGCGCGACGCATGCTGCTGTCGCGTCTCGTCCTCGAGCACCGCATGGGCCAGAGCCGGCCGCAGAGCCTGCAGAGCCTCAAGTGGGAGGATGCGATCACGGATCGGCTGCTTGACGAGGCGCCAGTCTCTCTCGACCTTGCCAACGCACTGCTCGTCGCCTGACGCGGCGAGTCCAATCCGCAGCCAGGGACGAACCGATGACCAGCACGCATGTTCGATACGACGTCGTCGAGGGAATAGCCGAGATCGTCCTCGATCGGGCGCCCGTCAACGCGCTCAGCCTCGAGCTGATCGACGACCTCATCGCCGCGCTCGATCGCGCCCGGAAGGACGACGGCGTGCGGGCGGTCATGATCGCGAGCGCGCACAAGGTGTTCTGCGCCGGGCTCGACCTCGACATCGTCAAGGGCAAGGGCGCGCTCGAGGCCAAAGGCTTTCTCGAGCGCCTCTATTTCGCGCTCAATGACATCCAGTACCGGATGGGGAAGCCGACGCTGGCCGCCATCGACGGAGCGGCGCGCGCCGGCGGCATGACGATCGCCATCTCGTGCGACATGATCATCGCCGGGGAGGGATCTACGTTCGGCTATCCCGAGATCGATGTCGGCCTTATTCCGGCGTTGCATTTCGTGCAACTGCCGCGTCTCGTCGGGAAGCATCAGGCGTTCGGGCCATTGTTCCTGGGCGAGCCATTCGATGCGCAGACCGCGTTCCGGATGGGGCTGGTCAGCGAGATCGTTCCGAAGGGCACTGCGCGCGAAAGGGCGCGAGAGTTGTGCGGGCGGTTCAAGGAGAAGTCGCCGGTCGTCATGAAGCTCGGGCGGGACGCGTTCCTCCGGGCCGTCGACGCCGACTATCGACGCGCCATCGAGAATGCGGCCGAGACCTTCGCCATCGTCGCGACCACCGAGGACTGCCAGGAGGGCCTCACGGCCTTCGTCGAGAAGCGCAAGCCGCGCTACAAAGGCCGATAGCACGCGCTGCCGGGCTGCGTCGAAATCAGGCCATCTGTCGCCGCGCCATCATGTGCGCGCGCGGCGCGTTGATCGCGTCGACCGCCAGCAATCGATCGCCAGCGAAATAGTTGACCGCGAATGTGCCGGTCGAAGGATCTCCATCGACAGAGATCCGATCGTGGCCCAGCGACAGGCCAGCGATCTGGAGCTTGGTGTCGTACTGGTCCGACCAGAACCAAGGGACCGGATCATAGATGTCGGAGGCGCCCAACATGGCAGCGGCCGCGGCGCGCCCCTGATCCGCCGCGTTCTGTACGCTCTCGAGGCGGATCGATGTGCCGTAGCGACGCGAAGGGAACCGCGCACAATCTCCGGCCGCGTAGATCCCGTCGGCCGAGTGGCAGGCGGCATCGACGACGATGCCGTTCGCCGTCTCGAGACCAGCGGATGTGGCGAGGTCATCATTCGCCACGCTGCCGATCGCGACCAGCACGATGTCCGCCGGGAAGCGCCCTGCGCCCGTCTCCACCGCCTCGACGCGGTCGCGTCCCACAATGGCCTCGACGGTCGCACCGGTGAAGATCCGCACGCCCTTCGCGCGATGGAGTTCCGAGAAATAGTGCGACACCTCGGGGCTGACGACCCGCTGCAGCAACCTATCCTGCGCCTCCAGGACCGTTACATCACGCGACATCGTGCGCAGGACGGCGGCCACCTCGAGACCGATGTAACCGCCACCCATGATGACGATGCGGGCCGCGTCGCCGAGAGAACTCCGCATGGCGACCACATCGTCGATGCTGCGTAGCGCGTGGACACCGGGCAACCGCGCGCCAGTGATCGTGAGGCTGCGTGGTCGCGAGCCGGTCGCCATCAGCAGGCGACCAAAGGGCAGTGTCCGCCCGTCGCGCAACGCGACGCTCCGACGGGCCCGATCGATGGCGATCGCCTCGGCTCCCGTCATCAGTTCGATGGCGTTCTGGTCAAAAAATGCCGCCGGCGCCAGCCAAAGCTGCTCCGCCGTGCAGTCACCCGACAGGAACTTCTTCGATAGCGGCGGCCGTTGATAGGGCGGATGTGGCTCGTCGCCGACCATCCGGAGCGGGCCGTCGAAGCCGAGGCGCCGTAGCGTCTCGGCACATTTCAAGGCGGCCTGGCCCGCACCGATGATGACGATCGGTTCCTGCATCCGCTTCCCTCGCGCCCCGCTGTCAGGCCGCGTGCCGGAAGCCGCTCTCCATGGGCTGTCCTTCGTCGCGCGACCACTCGTTCCGGGAGGCACGGTACATCCGTACGTCGCCTATTGCAGCCTCCTTTATCGCGAGGCAGACGCTGGACACGCAAGCAGACTGGAGCGACAGAGACGAACCGGTGTCGGTTCGCCTGCGCCGACCGTCGCGCCCGTGCCGTCGCGGCAGTGCTTGTTTCTTCGTGGTCTCGAGCAGATTATCTCGCCGCCCCCGTGCCCGCCCGTTCATGCAGCCGGACACAGGTTACTCATCACGGCGTCATGCGCTCCCTGTTCTCCCGCAGCGTGTCATCGAGCATTGGCGGACGGCCTGTCGATGGCGGCGAGTCAACGACCTCGCCCGTTGCGAGAACAAGGGTCACGTCGCTTACGACCTGCGTGCCGTCGGACAGGAGCGCAGAAATGCGCAACGACAACGTTTCACTTTCCAGGGGAACCTCGGCCAGATAACTCCCTGTTTCTGTCGCTCCGATCCAAGATGGCAGTGGACTGCCGTCTTGCAACGTCATGCGATAGGCGACAACGCCATCCAGACCGTCGGCTGGCCGTATCGTGTCGATCCCGATCAGCAGGATCCGATCGCGAAGGAGCGTCCGGACGACAATTTCTTTCCCGTCCGGATCGGCGCCATCGCGGCGGTCGACGGCCTCGATCCTGAGAGAGTAATCCGGGAGGAGCCTCGCATCCAGATCGGAGGCCGATGTCGCGATGGGCTCCGCCCCCCGTGTCGACCAGGCGGACACCGACAGGCTCGCCATGATCGGCGCCTGATAGCCACCACCCGGACCTTCGATCTGGCCGAGCAGCGCGACGCCCGACAGCGCATTGACGGTGCCCACGACAATTCCCTGCGTCCGATAGGCCAGTGACTGATCCGGATCGAGACCGAGCGCGGCCAACGTTTCCAAGACGATGCCGTCGACGACGATACTGTCCTGAGCGACCGCAACGGGGCCCTCGATGGCGCGGATCGCGGTGTCACCGGGAACGATCGGCCCCGCAATCGGCGAAACGTCCAATGACACGAGCATGTTCGTCGTGCCCCCGCGGCCGTCCGAGACCTGGACGACAAAGCTGTCTTTGCCCGAGAAGCCAAACCTCGGCGTGTATGTGAACTCGCCATTGGCATCGATCGTCACCGTCCCGTTCGTGGGTCCCTGAATCGGCCCCGCGTATTGGAGGGGATCGCCATCGACGTCCGTGGCGGTCAGAGCGCCGGTCACGGGGGCGTCCTGCTTCGTCGAAACCTCGAGCGGCGTCGCAACCGGCGCGTCGTTGATGTCGGCCACCGAGATCGTGACGGGCGACGGAGCGCTCACCGCACCGTCGTCGTCGGTCACGGTGAAGGCCAGCGGCACGGGGCCGTTGAAGTTCGGCGCCGGGACGAACACGAGCGCGGCGGCCTGGACCGGGGTGAGTGGCGCACCGGCGACGACCGGCGTGATGCCGTCAGCCAGATAGAGCACGCCCGAGGCGGCCGGGGGCAAGGTCACGACGGTGACCGCCGTGATCGTACCGTCGACGTCCGTGCCGCCGAGGGCCACCGCGATCGGCGTGTCCTCGTTGCCGGAAGGCGTCGGAGATCCCGCCACCGGCGCGTCGTTCACGTCCACGACCGAGATCGTGACGGGCGAGGTGGCGCTCACCGCACCGTCGTCGTCGGTCACCGTGAAGGCCAGCGGCACCGGGCCGTTGAAGTTCGGCGCCGGGACAAACACGAGGTTCGCAGCCTGGGCCGGAGACAGCGGCGTGCCGGCCGTCACCGGCGTCGTGCCGTCGGCGAGATAGAGCACGCGCGTCGTGCCGTCGGCGAGATAGAGCACGCCCTGCGTCGCAGGCGGCAGCGCCGTCACCGTCACCGATGCGATGCTGCCGTCGAGGTCCGTGCCGGCGAGGGCCACGGTAATCGGCGTATCCTCGTTGCCGGAGGGTGTCGGCGAAACGGCCACCGGCGCGTCGTTGACGTCGGCCACGGGACCCAACGTTACCGCGACGGGGGCTCCGTTTGCCGTTCCGTCGGTCGGCACATATGTCAGTTGGGGCAACGGCCCATGGTAATTCGGTTCGGGCGTCACGGTGACGTTCCCCGTCGAGGTCACCGTGATGGTGCCGAGCGGCACGCCCAGAGCGCTGACCAGCGCGGTCGGAACGCCCAGCGCCAAAGCCTCGGCGATACCGTCGCCATTCACGTCGATCGACGCGGACGCGATCGAGATATGGTCGCTATTGGGGTCGCTGTCGTTCGCCAGCACGTTGAGCGACGAGGCGACATCTTCGGTGACCGGGATCGTATCCGGCACGCCAACGGGTGGGCTGTTCAACGCGACAAGCTGGACGACCGTCTGCGCGATCGCCGATGACAGACCCGTCGCCTCGGAAACCTGGACGGAGATGGTGCGCTCCGTCATATCGGGCGAGGGGGAGCTGTTCGAGTAGGTCACGGCCTTGATGGCCTGCTCCATCGTCGACGCGGAGACGTTTCCGACGAGTACGATGCTGGTTGCTGTCGATGACGGGTCGACGGCCACGCCTGCCGGCAGCGTACCTGCCGTCAACAGGTCGCCAGCATAGGAGCCGCCGAGGCTGATCGTGGCCCGCGTGACGTTGTTCGTATCCGTGACGATGGCGTCGACGTCGGCTACCGCGACACCGGATCCGCCGATGGCGTACGTCGTTGCATACCCTGTCCCCGCGGCAGACCCATCCAGATCCAGAGCCGGAGGCGTGCCGGCGATGATATTGACGGTCGCGTAGGCGGACGCGGTGTTGCCCTGCCCGTCCGTGATCGTATAGGTGAACAACTCCTGCAAACTCGAATTGGTCGCCGGCGTCACCGTGAGCGTCTGGTCGGTATTGAGCTTGACCGTCGCGCCGCTCGCCAGCGTCACCGTCTGGCCGGCGACGATCGGCTGGTCCGCAACGCTGATGATCGTCTTGCTGTCGCCGTCGTAGTCGATGTCGTTGGCCGCCACGTCGAACGTGACGGGCGTATTGAGGGTGGTGCCGACCACATCGTTCTGAGCCGCGAGATTGGCCTGGACGCTGTCCGCCTGAACAAGAAGCCAGGAATCAAACACGCCGTCGCCGATGTCGGAGATGCCGAGGCGCAGCGTGTTCACCACGCCCGCATTGACGGTGATGGTGGCTCCCAGCGTGCGGGTGAAACCATCCATCTCGGTGGCGTAAGTGCCGCCGCCGTTCTGGAGGTCATTGTTGACGAACAGCGATGGCGCGGCCGAGGGGCCCTGCCCCGGCGTGAAGGTACCCGATGCATTGATCGTGTCGATGCCGATGGGCGATCCGTTGGGCGTGACGGCGATGTTCGTGCCGTTGACCCAGACCGCCATTGCGTCAGAAACGCCGCTGTAGACATATTCGTTGTACTCGTCCGAGCCGAACACGAACTGGATCGACAGGCGGTCGTTGTCGGGGATGAACGAGATGTCGATGTAGGAAGCATTGTGCGAGGAGTTTCCACCGATCGCGGCAAAGTCGGCATGCCCGCCGACGCCGGATGTGGTCAACCCGGCCGAGTAACCGTCTACCGTGTTCGTCGTCGGGAGGTTGGCATGGCCGGTCGAGAAGATGACGCCCGACGAGAACGAGAGCCAGCTCGGCGTGTAGCCATCGGCGCCGGAGAAGATTCCGGCCTGACTCTGCGCTCCGTAAAGTGTCGCACTGACGATCGTCGTGCTGTCGCCCATCAATTGCTGAGCGAGGGTCATGGCCGTCACGCCGCCCGTCCCGACAGGTGTGACCACGAGCGGGGCCAGCAGCCCGCCATATTCCGTGAGGGCGAGAGCCGTCGTCTCGACCTCGCCGTGAGTCGCCTCGAGGGTCCAGTCGCCGCCAAGCTCTGCCGTTCCGGTTGCATCGGTGGAGGCCGCCACATCGGCCCCCGTGGCATCGGCGATTGCGGCCACGAATGCGGCACCGCCAGCACCCGCGGCGACATCGCAGCCATAGAACAGAATATCGGCGTCGGCCGACAGCGCGTCGCGGATCACGGCGAGATCGTCGGCGTGATGGCCCGAGATCGAGGATAACGTGACGTCAGAATTGCCGAGGCGTAGTTCACCTGGAGCGCCATGCGACAGAACATGAACGGCGTCGAAGCCGCTCCGGCCGGCCAAGGTCTCGGCGATCTGCTGCAGTCCGTCGCGAGTGCCGTCGAGGAGAACAACTTCCACGTTGCCGCCGATCCCGGACAGCAATTGGTCTGCGTTCTCGACCGAGGCATCGATGAATGCGATTTCACGACGATCGCCAGACAGCGCTCCGTCCGTGGCGATGTCGATCGATCCGCCATCCTCAGCGGTGCTTTCGAAGCTGACGTCGTGTGGAGCTTCGGCGGCGGGCTCGGACTGCTGGGCGGCCGTCTGCTCGAAAATCTGGGCTGCCGTGTCGGCTGCCGCAGCATCGAAGACGACGCGCGGCTCCAGAGCCAGCAGGTTGAGCGCTTGTGCGCGTGAGAATGAATGCGTCGCGGTCCTCGCCAGGGAGGTCCGGCTGCGCACCCTCTCCAGCCTCTTTCGGTCGAGCGACACGGCCATCCGACGCAAACGGCGCTTCGACTTGTAGATGAGTCGCATCGCGCGATGCGCCAGCGCCATGGCAGCGCTGCTCAGGCGCGCCTTGAAACAATTCCTGGTTGTCGAATCGACTTTGGTCGACAGCGATGCCTGATCCAGCGTCAGGACGGGTGCCGATGACGAGGCCAGAAGCTTCGTCCTCAACAGCTCCGTGCTGGCGACCTTGTGACGAGACAAGATCTTAACGTCGTATTTCATCGCGCACCCAATGGCTGTGCTTTCAATCCTAGTTTCAATCTATAGTTGCAGCCAGTTAACAAGAGATGCTCATCCGGTCCGGGATGCGGTCAGATGCGGTGTGAGCACCGAAGAGCCTCCGGGACGGGGCACAGAGCCGCCAGCTTCAGACCCGGCAAAAACCGCCGGCTGCGCCGCAGATCACAGCGCCAGCACGACACAATCCATGGTTGCACAACTGCAACGCTGCTGCGCATTGTCCGACCACGTGTCGTTCTGGTTATTTACAATTAATAATTGTTATTTATTTCATTTCGCAACTTCTGCGTGTGCGTTTCCCGAGAATCCGCGATACAGACCAGGGACCACACCCTCATGATCCTGAGACCCGTGCTCGCGTGCTGCGCCGTCCTCGCAGCAGCCGGTTGCAGCGTGCAGCCAGAGCCCCTCACCGACGTCCAATTGACGTCTTATGCCATCGACAAGCGCTCGCGGGTAACCGCGGACCAGGAACCGCTCAACGGCCCTGTGACGCTCGCGGACGCGATGGCGCGCGCGCTCAAATACAATCTCGACAAGGAAATCGAGGTCATGCAGCTCATGCTCGCCGAGCAGCAGTTGCGCCTGTCGCATTATTCTCTGCTGCCGGCAGCTGCTACCAATGCCGGTTTTGCGGACCGAAACAACTATTCCGGCGGCTCGAGCGTGAGGCTGCTGACGCCAACGGGAACAGGCGAGCAATCACTCACGTCGTCGACGTCGTCCGATCGCGACGTGCGGACCTCCGACATCCGCTTCAGTTGGCACATTCTCGATTTCGGACTGTCCTATGTACGTGCCAAGCAAGCGGCCGACCGTGTGCTGATTGCCGAGGAAACGCGTCGGCGCGTGGTGAACCGCCTTCTGGAGAGCACGCGCGCCGCTTATTGGCGCGCCGTCGCCGCGACCCGGCTGATGCATCGACTGAAGAGCCTCGATGCGCGCGTGAAGAATGCGCTCGCGAATGCCAGTGGACTTGTCGCGGCGGGCGATTCCTCGCCGCTGACCGCGCTCACGCTTGAACGCGAACTGGTGGAAATCCAGCGTGAGATCCGAAAGCTCGCGGGAGAACTCAGCGGCGCCCGTGCCCAGTTCGCCGCACTTCTCAACCTAGACCCCGGCAAACCCTTCGAGATCGCAATACCGCGCAAGCTGGCTCCGCCCGGTCACCCCAATCTCTCCGCCGAGCAGATGATCGAGCTGGCGCTGACGCAGCGGTCCGAACTGCGCGAGGTGGCCTATCAGCAGCGAATCAACGCTCGCGACGCCGAAGCTGCACTCATCGAAATGCTTCCGGGCATTTCTTTCGATGCAGCGCCGAGCTGGAACAGCAATCAGTTTCTGTTCAACAATCACTGGGTTTCCTGGGGGGCACAGGCGAGCTGGAACCTGCTGAAGGTCTTCTCCTATCCGGACCGCCGGCTTGAGATCGATGCCAAGGATGCACTCCTCGATGCGCGGGCGAGGGCCGTGACGATGGCCATCATGACCCAGGTTCACGTCAGCCGCGCGCGGCTCTATCACGCACACCGCGACTTCCGTAGTGCCGACAGGTACTACGACGTGCAGCGCCGAATCGTTCGGCAGATCCAGAGCGCATTTGCGGCTGGTAAAGTCAGCGAACAGACTGCGATCCGCGAGGAGCTGAACGCCATCGTCGCCACCGTGAAGCGGGACATGAGCTTTGCCGAGCTGCAAAGTGCCGCCGCGATGGTGGGCGCCGCAGTGGGCCAACTGCCGAGTGCCGACATCGACTTCAAACGTTTGTCGCTGTCCGACGTCAGACATGCCGTAACTGGCAGCGTCGCCGCACATGCCCGCTGATCCGCGCAGATCGTCGTTGTCCTCTGCGGTCTGGCTGATTGTCGCGCCGTTGGTGCTCGGCGCGACAGAACTGCAGGCCAGTGAGCAAGGCGACGTCACGCTTGCGAGGGGCGTCGTACGCGCGGAAGCGTCTGCGACCATCTCGAGCGAACTCGTGGCGCGCGTGGCCGCGATCACGTTCAAGGCGGGGCAGGCCTTCCGCGCGGGGGACGTCCTCCTGCGCTTCGACTGTCAACGTTACGACGCCGATCTGCGCGCGGCTGAGGCCGAGGTCAGGGCGCAGGAGATCATGGTCGAGACGAACCGACATCTGCTGCGGCACAAGGCTGCCGGAAGCAACGAACTCGCGCTGGCCGAGATCAAGCACGTGCAAGCCCGCGCACAGGCGGATTCGCTGCGCGCGCGGATGACCCAATGCCAGATCGTGGCGCCCTACGAAGGTCGTGTCGTCGAGAGGCACGTCGACGTCTTCGAGATTCCCCAACCCAACTCGCCGCTGCTTCGCATCGTCAAGGAAGGTGCGCTCGAGGTCGAGCTCATCCTGCCGTCACACTGGACGGGCTGGCTGCGGCCCGGCTTCGGCTTTTCCTTCGAGATCGAGGAGACCCGGCGGTCATACGCGGCGCGCATTCAGCATATCGGCGCCGTCGTGGATCCTGTGAGCCGGACCATGAAAGCCAGTGCAAGTCTGCTCGATGCCGACGCCGACGTGCGACCCGGCATGAGCGGGAGCGGGCGCTTTCGGCTGCCGAAGGGGGGAGCTCCGTGACATTAGCGGGAGCGCCACGACAACTGGCGGGCGACGTGGCTCGCGACAGCGCATCAGCCCCGCGCTCGCACGGACCGGCTGTCCCGTCCGCTCAAGCCCAGCGCATTCCGAATGCCACTGCGCTGCTGGCTGCGGAAAGCAAGGTCCGGGCAGCGGCAGACGAAGCCGAACTCGTGCATCTCGTCGCAAACGAGTTGAGAAAGCTCGCTGGCGCGCGTCAGGTCATAGTCGTGCGCTCGTCCGAGCCCGGGAATGCCTGGGTGCGTTGCGTCTCGAGCCTGGCAACCGTTGATCGCGGAACGCCGTTCGTGCTGTGGATCGAGGGGATGCTACGATCGATCCTCGCGGATCCGGCGAGCGCGGCCGGCGCCATGTTCCAGCTTCCTGCTTTCGTCGACGGCGAGGCATCCGAAACGCGAACATACCCATTCCGTCATTTCATCTGGCAGCCGATGCGACTGGCCAGCGGCGAAGCGTTCGCCGGCGTGCTGCTGGCGCGGGAATTGCCGTGGTCGGAGCAGGATGCGAAGGTCGTGGCGCGTGAAGCGGCTGCATTCGGAAATGCGTGGCTGGCCCTCTACGGTGGGCAGAAATTGCGGCCGGCTCGAACCTCGAGACGGTGGTGGAGGCTCGCTGGCGCGCTGGCAATCGGCGCGCTGTGCATCTTGCCCGTTCCCTTGACGGTGCTTGCGCCGGCGGAGATCGTCCCGCGCAATCCTCAACGCGTCACGGCGCCCATCGACGGGATCATCAAGGATATCCTTGCCGATCCCAACAGCATCGTGACGGTCGGCCAGCCCATCCTCCACTTCGACGACACGACACTGCGCAGCCGGCTGCAGATTGCAGAGCAGGAGGTTTCTCTGGCGCGCGCCAAATACGATCGCGCGAGTCAGGCCGCGTTCGGGGACGACAAGGCGCGGCACGAACTGGCCATCGCCCGGGCCGAACTCGCGATCAAGAGCGCCGAGCGGGACTACTCGGTCGAGTTGCTCCGGAGATCCGTTCTGACCGCCGCGCGCGACGGTGTTCTCCTCTATGCGGACAAGGCTCAGCTCATCGGACGGCCGATCAAGACCGGCGAGCGGCTCATGCAGATCGCCACGCCAGACGAACTCGCGGTCCGGATCGAACTGCCCGTCGCGGACGCTATCATTCTCGATCGGAAAGCGCGCGTTCGCCTGTTCCTGGATGCAAAGCCCCTCACACCTATCAGTGCGATGTTGACGAGTGAGGCCTATCACGCCGAGCCGAACAGCACGCAGCAACTCGTCTATCGGCTGCACGGCGATTTCGCCGATTCGCCCGACGGCGTCAGGCTGGGCTCGCGGGGAACGGCGCAATTGAGTGGCTCCACGGTGCCACTCATCTACTTCCTACTTCGGCGCCCCATCTCGACGCTGCGCCAAACCCTGGGGATCTGAGCAGCCCGGATGATCGCTCCTTCGACGACGATGTTACTTCCGGAGCTTCGTCAGGAGCTGCAGCTTCTCGAGGGGCCCTCCGGCGAAGCCGGGCCGGCGTGGCTGCTCTACGATCCCGTCCGGCACAACTATTTCCAGATCGACGCTACCGCCTATCAGCTTCTGCTGCAGTGGCGGCCGATGACGCTGGAACGTGCCGTCGAACATTTCACGCTGCACCTCGATCGCGCCATCAGTGAGCAGGAGGTTTTCCAGCTCGTCTCGTTTCTCCAATCCCACGATCTCGTTCTCGACCCCAAGGGCGGGGACGCACGCGCGTTCGGCCGGCGAGAGGCCGCGGCTGGGCGTCATATCCTGTCGCTTGCCCTTCATCGATATCTGTTCTTTCGCGTCCCCCTGCTTCATCCTGAGCGTTTTCTCAGAGAGACGCTGCCCCTGGTGCAAGTCCTCTACACGCGGGCGGCCGGTCTTTTGTGCCTCGGATTAACGCTGATCGGGCTTTATCTCAGCTCACGCCAATGGGAGCAGTTCGCGACGACATTCCTCGATTTTCTCAGCCTTGAAGGAGTTCTCGTTTACGGAGCGGCCCTGCTGATCGCCAAGACGGTGCATGAGCTGGCGCATGCCTACACCGCGACGCGCCTCGGGGTGCGCGTCACGAGTATGGGTGTGGCCTTCATGATCATGACCCCCATGCTCTATACCGATGTCACGGACGCCTGGCGCCTGAAGCGACATCGCGACAAGGTCGCCATAGATGCGGCAGGGATGATCGCCGAGCTGGCGCTCGCCGGGATCGCGACATTCTTGTGGTCCATCCTGTACGACGGGCCATTCAGATCCGCGGCTTTTGCCATGGCGACGACGGGTTGGATCATGAGTCTTGCGGTCAATCTCAATCCGCTCATGCGCTTCGACGGCTACCATATCCTTTCGGACCTCTGGCGCATGCCCAATCTCCAGGCGCGGGCCAATGCCCATGCCATATGGTCTCTCAGGGAGTGTCTCTTTGATCTTCGACGGGATCCACCCGAGACATTCGACGCAACGACACGCCGCCTCCTTATCGGCTACGCGATCGCAGCATGGATCTATCGGCAAGCCTTGTTCATCGGCATCGCGTTGGTCGTCTACCACACCTTCTTCAAGGCTCTCGGAGTCCTTCTCTTCGCGATCGAGATCGGGTTCTTCATAGTTTCCCCCATCGTGAGGGAAACAGCCGAGTGGTGGAAAATGCGCAATCACCTCTGGACATCTCGAAGTTTCATTTCACTCGCTCTTCTCATCATGCTCATTGCCGGACTTTTTCTGCCGTTGGACGGCACCGTGAGTATTCAGGGCGTGATGAAGGCCAGGCTAGAGACGGCTATTCATGTTTCTCGCCCTGCGCGGCTGGAAGCTGTGCTCGTGACGGACGGTGCGTCGATCAGCGAGGGAGAAACACTCGTCGCATTGAGCGCTCCGGACCTCGAGCACGAGATCTCGCAAACCCGACTGAGATCCGAGCTCGTGAAACTGCGTCTCGACCGAATTGCGGGTGACACCGTGGACCGGGCCGACGCACTCGTTCTCGCAAGCGAATTGGTTCGCCACCGGACGCAGCTCGAAGGGCTCGAGGCCGAGCGACGGCGACTGACCTTGACTGCGCCGCATCAGGGCGTCGCCCGTGACGTAGACCGGGACCTCTCGGCCGGCGTCTGGATCAACGAGACGGGACGCCTTGCCCGCGTCATCGGCGACGGGCCGGCAGTCGTCAGCGGCTATGTCGCGGAGGAGGATGTCGGGAGGATACTCCTGTCCGGTCTGGCGACGTTCGTTCCGGAGGACCCTACGCGCGCGTTGCAAACGGGCCGTGTCGTCGAGGTTTCGGCCGCGGGCTCACGCAGCCTGGACCTTGTCTATGTCGCTTCCGTCTACGGCGGCGCGGTCCCCACCGATCGGACGCCTGACGGTGAAATCCGGCCGCGCTCAGCAAGGCATCTCGTCCACGTGGTCATCGACGCACCGTCCGATTCGATGGCGATCCGCGGCACGCTTCATTTACCCGCAACGCCGGAAAGTCTCGCGGCAGCGGTGCTGCGGCGCATTTTCCAGATTCTCATTCGCGAGAGCGCTGCTTAGGTATGGTCCTGGCGGTGCTGCCCTCGCGGGTGCCACTTGTCCCAGATCGGACTGACGACGCCGCCATCCGCTCGGCTCGGCCAAGAGGGGGCGGCGATCAACGGGCTCGATCCTCGGGACCTCGGCAGGTTGTCGCTGCGCCGTACGATGGCCGTGCTCACACCCCGGCGAAGCGGCAAAATCCGAGCGGTCGAGTTGCTGCTCGGGCTCTGCAAGGTCGAGAGCCCAGTTGGCTTCCTGAGCACTGCAGCCGAAAACGCCAACGAGGTCGCATGAAGGATCGCAACCTGATCTTGCAGTGCGATGCCTCTCCACAGCAGGCACCGTCAGCGGCGCTTGTTGCGCCGCCGACTGCAGAGTTGCAGGCGATCGCTCAGGGAACGGGGCGCTGCGTCAGGACTTGCGCTTCTTGCGGGCCGCGTAGCTGGCGTCGCGCGCGGCCTTCTGTGCCGCCAGAAGGGCGACGAGCTTCTCGGCTT